>Ga0209624_10003867_pt1 | contig 10425 bp, 10 predicted proteins | sample JacPinW_OM2H0_O1_FD_188565 | JGI IMG/M metagenome (GOLD analysis project Ga0209624, IMG submission 188565) | Forest soil microbial communities from Algoma, Ontario, Canada - Jack Pine, Ontario site 1_JW_OM2H0_O1 (SPAdes) (version 2) | ecosystem: Environmental > Terrestrial > Soil > Boreal... | reverse complement strand
ATGAGACGGCACTTCACTTGATCGGGAGTCAATGAAGGATTCACTTGCAGCATCAGCGCTACCACACCGCTGACAACCGCGGATGCCTGCGATGTGCCAGACATGGTCATGTCGCTGTACGGTTCAGTAATCCAACCCGGATATTCGGTGGCCAGCGTGCCGTTGTCGGGAGCATAGGCCATGATGTGGCCGCCCATGCCGACGACGTCGGGCTTCACGAATCCCTCGAACGTCGGACCGGCCGACGAGAACGAGGCCAATTTATATTGCTTGGTCTGCAGCGGATAATAATTGTCGGTGACGGCGCCCACGGTGATCACGTAAGGAACGTTTCCGGGAGCATTGATCGACAAGGGATCCGGACCGCGGTTACCGGCGGCGGTGACCACCACGATTCCTGATGCCCACGCAGCCATCACCGCCTGATTGAGGGGATCCTGCCAATAGGGTCCGGAGGGCGGCGCGCCCAAGGACAGATTGAGCACGCGAATGCCGTAGCGCTGCCGTTGAGCAATGACCCATTGAACGCCGCTGATGACATCCGAATACAGGCCTTGGCCGTTGGCATCCAATGCCCGCACGGAAACCAAATTGACCCCGGGGGCAACGCCCTGATAGTTGCCCGTGGTGGCAACGCCGCTGCTGGCGATGATGGATGACACATGCGTGCCGTGACCATAAGGATCGGTGATGCTTCGACTATAGGTCTCCAACGGGGCCGGTTGGTAGTAGCCCGGACTCTGGCGCGCCAATATGACATCGTACTGCGCCAGCACGCGGCCGGTGCCGCCTGGCGCGTTCTGCAATGGTCCCTCTTTATTCCATAGCCCGGAATCAAGGACAGCAACCGTGACACCGCGGCCTGTCATACCGCCGACATGCAAATTGGCGGCATCCACTTCGCTGGGATAGTAGGTTTCGGGCAGGGCACCTAGGGAGCTCGCAACCACGGCCGTGTCGTTGTAGATGTGCAGCTGCGCCACCTGTGCGGCGCGCAGCGCGGCTATTTCATGCTCATCGAGTGACGCAGCGACAGCGCGGATCACACTGAGATCGCCGGTCACGACGCCGCCGGCGCGCAACACGGCGTCTCGAGCCGCCTCGGCACTGCCTGATTGCACGATGTAGCGATGCCGGGGGTAATTCACCGCAACGCCAGATTGTGCAGGCAGGGATGCCGCAGTGCGCGGTTTTGCGGCGGCCGTCAGCGCTGCGCGAGCATTCGTCACGGGGGCGCTGCTTTGGCTGCGGTGGCTCGACGCTATCAGAGACAGCGCGACACCGAGCACGCCTGCGGTCAGTAGCCAATGCGAGAGCCGGTACCTTCGTGACATGTTGCGTTCATCCCAGCTGCCAAAGCGGCAGGTAATGCGCAACATTCTCAGCTAATCACCACGTCTAAAAATAGCGACACTCACCATAACACCAGTGACGCATGTCTCAAATATCAACCTCGCTGCGACTATGTAAACACCGCAGAATTGCGGCACGACATAACGAAAATGAGAGTGCGAAACAGTCGACTAAAGACCTAGAATCTTAGTATCTTGTTGATCACGAGGACCGTGATCAACGCGGTGATGAAAGAGATCAAGATGGTGATCGTGACGCCGACGATGCCGTCCCGGTGCTCCCGGTACCACAGGTCCATGCGGCCCCGGCGTGTGTGAAGACGGATGGCGCGATCCGCGCCGGCAAACGTGACGGCCGCGTACAGCATTCCGTCGCTGCGCTTCGCATAGGTAATCAGGCGCCGGTATTGCAGGTAGCGAAGCGGCAGTTCGAGCTTTGCCGTGATCAGCTTGGCGCGGACCTCTGCGGGAAACTCGGATGCATCGAGACTTTGAAGTTTCCCATCCTTGTGCCAGGCATCGCCCTCGCCCAACGGATGCATCGCCAGCCACAGCAACTGCTCACTGGCAACCTGCACATCCTCATCGATGTTCTCGCGGTAGTAGTACAGGCCGTGCAGAATGCGATCTTCGTCGTCTCGGCTCATTTCGGGTGGTGTCGCATAATCTGTGGCAACATGCTGATGATGGGGACTGACAATAGCATTGCGCTGATATTACAACGCCGGTACCGGCGCACCCAGTGGGTATTGGTGCTGGCTCTCTGGCTCATTGCCGGCCCTACATTCGCGGCCAGCATCCTGTTCATCGGCAACAGCTTTACCTTCGCCTACGGCTCGCCGGTGCGCTACTACCGTTCTGAGACCGTTACCGATCTTAACAACGGCGGCCAAGGCGGCGTGCCCGCATTGTTCAAGTCATTTACAGCACAAGCCGGCTTGCCTTACGAGGTTTACCTCGAAACCGAGCCCGGCGTCGGCATCGACTGGCACTTGGAGCACAAGCTCGAGGTGATCGGTCAGCGCCCCTGGGATGCAGTGGTCATGCATGGATTCAGTACCCTGGACCCCAAGAAACCCGGCGATCCGACCCTTTTGGTCGCGAACGTCCGACAGATGGCGCAATTCCTGCGCGCCAAGAATTCCAAGGCGGACATTCGTATCATGGCGACCTGGCCGCGGGCCGACCAGGTTTATCTGCCCAAAGGTGCGTGGTATGGCAAGCCGATCGAGGCGATGGCCCACGATGTGCGTGACGGGTACGACCGGGCGGCTGCGGGGACCGCCGGCATCACGGTGGTCCCGGTGGGCGATGCCTGGATGCGCGCGATGCGCACGGGTGTTGCCGACTCCAATCCTTACGATGGAATCGATGCCGACAAAATCAATTTGTGGACGTACGATGCCTATCACGCCAGCACCTACGGCTATTATCTGGAAGGGTTGGTGTTGTTCGGCAACATCACAGGCCGTGATCCGCGTTCCCTCGGCGCGAATGAATGTTCAGGCTTCGAACTGGGTCTTTCGGGCGCACAGGTCGGCGCGCTTCAGCAGGTGGCGTTTGATCAGCTGGCTGCCGAGGGTACACTGCACGCGGCGGCGGCCAAACCGGAGACCAAACCCTCCCCGCCAACCCGGTGCAGTGCCTCGCATTGAGGCGAACTATGAGGACGATAACCATGTGGCGTTCAAAACTTCTCGGTCTGGGCTGTTTGCTGCTCGCATCACCCTTGTATGCGGCCCTGAAGCCCGGCGCTCAGGCGCCCGTCTTTACGACCGCGGCGACGCTTGCCGGCAAGCCGTTTACGTTCTCCCTGGCCGATGCGCTCAAGAACGGACCGGTGGTGCTGTATTTTTATCCGGCCGCCTTTACCAAGGGCTGTACCGTCGAGGCGCATGAGTTTGCCGAGGCCACCGACAAATTCAAGGCCATGGGCGCCACGGTGATCGGGGTGTCGCACGATGACATCGACACTCTCAACAGGTTCTCGGTCAGCGAATGCCGCAACAAATTCGCGGTCGCCTCGGATGCCGATAAAACGATCTCCAAGGCCTACGATGCAACGATACTTTTCACGTCGTACACGAACCGCACTTCCTTCGTGATTGCCCCTAACGGCACGATCATCTATGAGTACACGGCCTTGAGCCCGGACAAGCATGTCGAGAACACCATGGCGGCCGTCGCCGGCTGGCAGGCGGAACACAAGAAATAAGTCTTTCGGCACGACATCCTGCGCCGGAAAGGGCTGCCGATCGGCAAACGCGACTTTAGCGGGAAACTGCGAACCAAGACTCGGCCCTGACAGAGACGAGCCTCACAGTATGCGGGCGCTGCACTGGGTATTCATCCGCCGTGCGGCTAGAATTCGCGCTCACAAGGGAGCGAATCCATGATTACCCTCATCGTTCTGGCGTTTTTGGCCGCGGCACTGCTTGCCTATTTGGTGGGCATTTATAACGGATTGGTGCGGGTCGGCGCCTCGGTCAAGCTCGCCTGGTCGAACATCGACGTGCTGCTGGTTCAGCGCCATGATGAATTACCCAAGCTCGTGGAGGTATGCCGCCAATACATGGAGTATGAACGCGATACCTTGGAGCGTGTGACCAAAGCGCGCAACGCGGTCGATGCGGCGCGCAGTTCGGGCAACGTGAACTCGGTCGGTGCGGCGGAGCAGGAATTGCGGGCGGGCCTAGGCGGCTTGTATGCGGTCGCGGAACGCTATCCGGACCTCAAGGCGAACGAGGGGTTTCGCCAGCTGCAGGCACGCATCAGCGGACTAGAGACGGCCATCGCCGATCGGCGCGAGGTCTATAACGATTCCGTGAACGCGAACAATGTCCGCCTGCAGACGTTCCCCGATGTGCTGGTGGCAAGTTTCGGAGACTTTCACCCGGCCAAGCTCTTGGAGTTCATGAGCGATCAAAAATCCGACGTGGACGTCAAGGCACTGTTCGCGCGCTGATCGTGGATCCGAAAGATCGATATGCGAAGCTCAGACATTCTGCATTTCTGGGAAGCCGCCGCAGTCTTGGCCGCGATCGCGTGCTGGGCTCTCTATAAGTTCGCCGCGAGCATCCGCCGCGACCGGTATCTGGAAGACACCCCCCTCGTCAAGATTCGTTCGGCCGCGCAGGGCTACGTCAAGGTTTTCGGGCGCGCGAGGGCGGCGCAAGCCGACCCAACGGTCTCGCCGCTTAGTTTACGGCCCTGCGTCTGGTGGAGCTACAATGTCCAGGAGAAACAGCGCAACGCCAAAGGCGAGACGACCTGGCGCACCATTGATAGCGCAAGGAGCATCACGCCGTTCGTACTGGCGGACGCCGATGGTGAATGTCTAGTCGGGCCCGTTAATGCCGAAATTACGCCAACCAGCCATGATGTTTGGTATGGAGACTCGCCCTCCCCCGGAGGTCCACCCGTTTCCTCAAGAGGATTCATGAGCAGCGATCTGTATCGATATAACGAGCAACTGCTGCATGTCGGCGACCAACTGTCGGTGGCCGGTGAACTGCGTTCAAATTCTGAGATCGAAAGCGGTGATGCCGCCGCGGCGGCACTGCTGCGTCAATGGAAGTCGGACCAGACGGCATTGCTCGCCCGATTTGACCAAAATCACGACGGCAAAATCGATGCCGGCGAATGGGAGGCGGCACGCGCTGCCGCTGCCGCCGAGTCTCAAGCCCAAACGCTGAAATCAAGCATCGTGCGCACCAGCTGCATCGGCGAAACCACGCACGGTGAACCGTTCCTCATCGCCCCCATGGACTCGAAGCATCTCGTGAATCGAGAGAAACTCTTCGCCGCAATGTTTCTCGCGATCGGCGTAGTCTGCGCCGGATTTTCCGCCTGGGCGGTCCAGCACGCGCTCGCACTCGCGCCGACTTAAGTAGTGGCAAAGCCCCAACTCAGCCAATTCTGGCAGGCGTTTACCCCGAAGCTCGTGATTGTCTGGCGCGAAGGCCAGATAAGGAAATACTGGCGCAATGATGCGCTCGCGGGCCTGACGGTCGCCATCGTGGCGCTGCCCCTCGCCATGGCGCTCGGCATTGCAAGCGGCGCGACGCCCAACCAGGGTTTGGTCACCGCCGTGATTGCCGGATTCCTGATCTCACTGCTCGGCGGTTCGCGCGTGCAGGTCGGCGGCCCGACCGGTGCGTTTGTCGTCATTGTCGCGGGCATCATCGCGGCGCATGGTTATGCCGGATTGGTCTTGGCCACCTTGCTGGCAGGATTCATTCTCATTGCCGCCGGCTACGCCGGGATAGGCAGGCTGATTCGTTTCATTCCGATGCCGGTGGTCACGGGATTCACCGCCGGCATCGCGGTCATCATTGCGTCCAGTCAGGTAGGGGATTTCCTGGGCCTCACGACCGGCAAATTGCCCGCGGAATTCATTCCAAAGTGGGCAACCTATTTGGGCGCACTCAGTTCGACCAGCTTCCCTGCCCTGGGTGTCGGCGCCGCAACGTTGGCTATCATTGTGTTGCTCAGGCGATTCGCGCCGCAGCTGCCGGCCTTCCTCATTGCGCTTCTTATTGCTTCTCTGGCGGTCGCACTGCTGCATCTGCCCGTCGCCACGGTGGGCGATCGCTTTCCGGCCATGCCCACGGGAATGCCCGCACCACATATTCCAGATATTTCGTTGGCATTGATTCAGCATCTGCTGCCGTCCGCGTTTACCATCGCGTTTCTTGCCGGCATGGAAGCCTTGTTGTCGGCAACGGTTGCGGACGGCATGACCGGCTACAGCCATCGCTCGGGGCAGGAACTCGTCGCACAAGGCGTCGCGAACATCGCCTCTGCCTTGTTCGGCGGTCTGCCCGCGACCGGCGCCATCGCCAGAACAGCCACCAATATTCGCGCGGGTGGACGCACGCCGTTAGCCGGCATTTTTCACTCGGTGTTTCTGTTGGTCTTCTTGCTGGTCGCCGGCAAATTGATTGCCCATGTACCCATGGCCGCGCTGGCGGCCATCCTGCTGGTCGTCGCCTGGGGAATGAGCGAGGTGGAACGCTTCAAGACCTTGCTGAAGATGGATGCGGGGGAGCGCGCCTTGCTGCTGCTGACCTTTCTGCTGACGGTGCTCGTAGACCTGACCGTCGCCATCGGTGTGGGCGTCACACTCGCCTCCCTTCTTTTCATGGCCCGCATGAGCGACACCGCGGGTCTGCTGCCCGATGAACTTAGCATCGATGACCCCACGCAGCGCGCCTCATTGCCCAAAGGCGTCGAAGTGTTTCGCTTCGCGGGGCCGATGTTCTTCGGCGTCGCCCGCGAAATGCTCGATGCGCTGCATCGAACGGGGCGTTCGCCCAAGACCATCATCCTGCGTATGGAGCGCGTGCCCTACATTGATTCAAGCGGCGCGAGCGCCCTGGAGGCCTTTGTCCGGCAGGCCCACGGTGAAGGCACCAAGCTCATTCTCTGCGATTTGCGCCAACAACCGGCCACGCTTCTCGAGAAATTGTGGCCCCGATTTACAGGCGCCGAACGCGCGACGACATTTCAATCGGCACTGGATCAGGTTTCAATTACTTGATTTTGGCGACGCGCCCACGTGTTGGGTATTTTTGAAACTGCAGGGCGTCGTGCCCCGGAACCACGCGCTCCACAGCGCCCGCCAGCTTGATCATGCGCTCCTGAGCCTTGATATTCGCCGGGTGATCCGCATCGCTAAACGTGGCGCTCGCCTTGTGCTCACTCAAGTTGCGGTAGAAATAAACGTTGTCTGAAGCGAGCACATAGGGCAGCTTGCCGTCGACACGCAGATATTGGGACGCAAACGTGTGCCGAGATCCGACGAACACGCGAATTCCCGGAATGATCTCCACATTATCGCCATCCACCAGCCGCAGCCGCCCTTCGGTGTTCAGTTTGACGAGTTGCTGGACGTCATCCGGATCGATGCCCCCGTGCTGGCCGCCGGCCTGCCATGCATCTCCCGTGTAATAGCGAAACTCGTCTTTTTGAATCCACACAGTCGCCTTGGGGAACAGGTCGATGCCTCCCATGTGGTCCCAATGCGCATGGCTGATCACGACATCGGTGATGTCTTCGGGTTTCACGCCGGCTTGCCTCACCGCTTCATCGGGTTGCAGGTAGTCCGTGATCGTCCACTGCTTGAACCAACGCTCCCGGTGGAACCCGCTGTCAAAAAGAACATTGCGGCCGCCGCCGCGAATGAGCCAGACGACAAAATCGACATCGACTTTCTCGTCCTTTGGCCCTCCCACCACCAAGGCGCTGACCGGAACTCCAGGAGACACGCCGTAGCGTATGGCCTCGAGCGAGTATTCGACCGGCGCGTCCATCCCCATCAGCGCGAGGGCAAATGCAGCGAGCATGAATCGTTTCAGCATGGACTATTTTTTTGATTTCGCCAGATAGGCCTTGGTCTGATTGCCGACGATCGCAACCAAGTTGCCCATGGTCAGATTGGCATCGATCAAATGCAGACCCCAGTCTTCCAGTACCTGGCCGTTCACCACAACGTCGCCGGATATGTCATTGGTGCGTGCACCGCCGGCAGTCGGATGAACGGTTACAGCGAGATAGGAACCGTGTTCATCCGCCACGCAAGCCGCGCTCAACAAGCCGGGTACTTTGACGAAAGACGTGTCGATGGGTTTGGCAGGTTGAGTCCAGTCGAACGGTTCTCGCGGCCCGTCGGAACCGGTGGAAATGCGGCCCACCGATAAATAAGCATCGAGCATGCCGGAACCGCCGCCCAACGCAGCCGGATTGGCGCACACCGCCTGCATGCCTTCCGGCGCTTTGCCAAAGCGCGTATTGGCCGGGGGCGGTACGTTGACGCGGAAATCCGCGAAAGCGATAACACAGCCCGTCTGGCTGTTGGAATGACAAACAGGAATATGCTTGAACGCACCGCCGACGTCGGCGCCCTTGGGCACCGGCAGGCTGGTGCCCATCAGAATGGCGGATATCACCTTGTCTTGGACCGGCTTGCCGTCGATCTCATCCTTGATCAACCGCGTCAAAACTCCCGAGCCTTGGCTGTGTCCGACCAGTACAACGCCCCGGCCTTTATTGTCATGGGCGAGATAATAATTCCATGCCGCGAGCACATCGTTATATCCCAGCTCGCGATCGACGGGGATCGGCTTTCCCCCGATCATGGCGCGCAACGCAGTCAGAGTCACCTGCCGATACATCGGTGCGAAGAGCCGGCACTTGGCCGCAAAGCGCGCAAATTGCGCATTCACGACTGATTTTTCGGCACCCGTGATGCTTAAATCGGAATTCCCGCCCGGTTCGTTTGACACCGTCGGATAGACGTAGAAGCAATCGATCGGCGGATTCTTTGCCGCCTGAAATTTCTCGCGCGTCAGTGTGCCGTTAACGGCAACGATGGTCGCGTCCTGAGAAACCGTGCAAGCGTCTTGCCGATCGGGCCTGCACAGCCACACGGCGGGATTGGCGTAGTCGGCTGCGGCTGCAGTCGCAGGAGCGGCGGGAGCGTCCTGCGCACTGCTGACGCCAATTGCGGCAACACTCAAGGTCAGAACGAGCGCTACCGCGAAATTCGATTTCGACATGAAACTCCCCCTTTGAGATCGTTGTTCTTGGGGCATTATCCCATAGCGCCGTAAAATGCGCGCCCCAAGCCTCAAGACGGGGAGTTTAGGGCGCGCTTACGGGAATAAATTTCCTACGTCTTCCAGGGCTTTCATCACCCCCCACAACAGAGGGAGGCCAACTACGAGCCACAATAGCCCGAGTTTCAGTGCGCTCGTAGAGCTGGCGTTCTGCACTGCAGATTGCTCGCCCTGAGGCCGCGATACCGCTGCGCCTGTGATGGTGTTTTCCATGATATCTCCCGATTGACTGCCCATTTGTTCGTTCATATCAGGTACATCGGAAACGGCAGGCAAATCGGGACATGTCAGGGTTGGATTCTTTCCGGAATTGACTCCCCCAACCACAGGCTGCAAGCGGCGACCAGGGGTGGAATCGCGAAACACCAAATTCCCTGCTTGGCAAAAATCAGCGCTGCGGCGGCACAGCCCGCGGCGAATGCCGTCACGCCGGCGGACATCCTGGACAGGCGCAAATGAATCGCCTCGCGTGCATCCGCCGGAACGCCGCGCACCAAATCGGCGAGATCGATCATGATCTGTATGGTATTGCCTGTCATGATGGTGGTCGGCGGCAAAGCGCCCATGTGAATTCTGTGGATGGCGTTCTGAATCGCCATCGCCGCGACCAGCGCCATGCCGGTCAGCAGCGCCGCCCATCCGTCGCCGCTGTCGAACGGTCCGAATACAATGGCGAGCGCTGCCGCCGTGGTCAGCAATGCCACCTTGATTCCGAGTATGGTGCGAAGCGCCGGCAGGCGTTTCGCCACCAGGGCTACGCTGAGGAGCCGCACACCCATCACGACGACGCAAAACATCGGGAGAGCCAGCAGCTTTGCGAGCGCACCGCTGGTTCCCAGCACCAACGAGGCGCCGAGAGTTACAAAATTCCCCGTCACGTGGGTGCTAAACAATCCGTGCAACGCGAGATAGCCGGCGGCATCGACGTATCCGCCATTCACGCTCAAGAGGATGGGCAAGCCAGGTTTCATAGACGCCTCGAACGATGGGTTGATTCGTTACTATATAGGTCTCAAGGAGCACCTACCGATTGAAGACTGCCGCAAAAACGAGCCTCGCGTTGTTACTACTCGCCGTCGCGGTCAGCTGCACACAGCCGGCCCCGTATGGTCTCGCTGCACGAGTTGCCGCGAAGCCGTACCTGCAGATGCCGCCGCGGTCCGACGGCAAAATCCCTCCGCTTCTCTCTCAAACCGGCGTCTTCAGCGATACCGCGAAGCGCATCCCGAGCACTGCGCTCATTCCCTACGAGCTTGTCGTCGCTTTTTGGTCGGATGGGGCCGATAAGTCGCGCTGGGTTGCTCTACCGAACGGTACGATCGCTTTCTCCGCCACCGGTGAGTGGCGCTTTCCGCCAGGCACGGTGTTCGTGAAGAACTTTGACCTGCCCACGGACACCGCGAATCCAAGCGCCAAACGCAGGCTCGAGACGCGCTTGCTGGTGTGCGATTCCG
>Ga0209624_10003866_pt1 | contig 10428 bp, 9 predicted proteins | sample JacPinW_OM2H0_O1_FD_188565 | JGI IMG/M metagenome (GOLD analysis project Ga0209624, IMG submission 188565) | Forest soil microbial communities from Algoma, Ontario, Canada - Jack Pine, Ontario site 1_JW_OM2H0_O1 (SPAdes) (version 2) | ecosystem: Environmental > Terrestrial > Soil > Boreal... | reverse complement strand
GCGCATTGGGGCTGGTCTTGAGGCAGTCGAAGCGCAGGTGGGCGCGCTCGCCGCGCAGCTGCCGCGGGGGACGACAAGCGTTGCCTGGACGAAAATGCCCGCAGAGTTTGGCGAGACGGCGACTCGACTTGCCGAATCGCTCCTCGATCTCGAACAGGCGTTTGCTGCGGCAGGTGCCGAAACTCCTCTGGCGCACCTCGGGGCGCGCGCCGGCGAGCTCGCCCTCGCGCTCGAGCGCATCGCGACGGCTTCGGCGGAGCACGGCGCGCGCGCAGTGGAAACCACGACACGCGGCTTTTCGCTCACCCTTCTGCCTTTTGATGTCGCCGAGCGCTTCCAGGCTCTGGTGAATGCGCGCCATTGCGCCTGGATATTCACCTCCGCGACGCTTTCCGTGGGCGATGACTTCAGTCACTTCGCGAGCCGGCTGGGACTGGCCGGCGCGGCAGAGCTTAGGATTGACAGCCCGTTCGACTACGAGCGACAGAGTCTGCTCTATTTGCCCGCTGGGATGCCGGACCCTGCCGACGCGGACCATGTGGACAGCGTGATTGCCACCGCACTGCCTCTCATTGAAGCCTCGCGCGGCGGCGCCTTCATTCTTTTCACCAGTCATCGCGCGCTCACCCGCGGGGCGCAGTGCCTGCGCGCCCACTGGAGCGCGGCGGCGCCGCACGAACTGTACGTACAGGGCGAGGCGCCGCGCGAGCGCCTGCTTGAGGACTTTCGCCGCGACGGCAACGGAGTGCTGCTCGGCACGGCGAGCTTCTGGGAGGGGGTGGACGTGAAGGGCGATGCTCTGCGCCTCGTCATCATTGACAAGCTTCCTTTTGCCTCGCCCGAGGATCCTCTGGTCAAAGCGCGAGTCGAGCATCTGCAGATGCAGGGCGCTAATGCTTTTCGGGACTATCAGTTACCCGAAGCCGCGCTAGCTTTGAAGCAGGGCGTCGGTCGGTTGATCCGCAGCGAAGATGACTTTGGGGTGGTCGTCATCTGCGATCCACGCCTGTTGAGCAGAAGCTATGGTCGCACGCTGCTCGCCGCGCTGCCTCCCATGAGCACGACGTGTGATGCGGAGGAGGCTTTGAGCTTTCTGCGCCGCCATGCGCCCCCTTGTCACCGCGGGCATACCGTCGCGCAGCTCGCATGAGGATTCTCGCGCTCGACACGTCGACGCAGATCTGTTCGACCGCTCTCTTGAGCGCCGATGCTCTCATCACGCGCGAGCTCCTGAGCGAGCAGCGTGGCCACGCCGCGCACATCCTAAAGATGATCGATGCCGTACTCAGCGAGGCGGGAATTGCGCTTGCCGATGTCCAAGCGCTTGCCTTCGGGCGTGGACCGGGTGCGTTTACCGGAGTGCGTCTTGCCGCGAGCATCGCTCAGGGACTCGCCTTCGCGGCGCATCTTCCCGTCGTACCGGTTTCGGATTTACGTGCGGTGGCGCAGCGCGCGCTCGACGAGGAACCCGAGCTTGCCCATGTGCTCGTCTGCCAGGATGCGAGAATGCAGGAGCTTTACTGGGCGTGTTTCGAGCGCGGCGCCGATGGTCTCGCCGCTGTCTTGGGCGATGAACATGTGAGTAGTGCCGGAAACTTGAGCTTGCCGCAGCGGTGGCGGGACGGCGTCGGCGCGGCCGGGCAGGGCTTTCGGATCCACCCAGAATTGACGCGGCGCTGGCCGTTTGTTCGCGTTTTCGATGAGCTCCTGCCCCGCGCCGTCGAGATCGCCCGGCTTGCCGCCCCTGCGGTGGCGAGTGGCACCACCGTCTGCCCCCAAGAGGCGCTGCCCGTCTATGTGCGCGACGAGGTGGCCCGTCCGTCACGCAACTGACATGAATAGGTCACTTGTCATTAATCTGCAATACAGTGCCTCTGTAATATTGCAAAGCACGCCGTCAATGCATGAGCTCAAAGCAAATTTTGATCATTGAGGATGAGCGGCCGATCAGGGAGATGATCGCCTTTGGCCTGAAACGCGCGGGTTTTGACGTGCGTGAGGCCGAAGACTGTCGCGGTGCCCGCGCCGCGCTCGCCGATCGACGCCCCGACCTTGTTCTCGTCGACTGGATGCTGCCCGACATGAGCGGGCTTGAGCTTACGCGGGCGCTCAAGCGAGATCGCGAGACGCGCGAGCTGCCCATCATCCTCCTCACTGCTCGCTCCGAGGAGGGCGACAAGGTGGCGGGGCTTGAGGGAGGGGCCGACGACTACATCACGAAGCCTTTCTCGCCGCGCGAGCTGCTGGCGCGCATCCATGCGGTGCTGCGCCGCTCAGCACCCAATGCCAGCGAGGAGCGGATCGAGGTCGAGGGGCTCGCCCTGGATCAGGCGAGTCATCGCGTTGTGATCGGCAATGACACCGTGGGGTTGGGGCCAACCGAATACCGCATGCTCGAGTTTTTCATGACGCACCCGGAGCGGGTCTATAGTCGCGATCAGCTGCTCGATCGCATCTGGGGTGGCAATGTGTATGTCGAGGAGCGCACGATCGATGTGCACATCCGCCGACTGCGCAAGGCGCTCGAGGAGTTCGGGTACGATCGGTTCATCCAGACGGTGCGTGGATCGGGGTATCGGTTCTCAGCCCGCTGAGACAACGTGACTATGGCGCTCGCGACACATGCATGGTGGTTGGCGATCCTGCGCCTGCTCGGCACGGTGGTGACCGGTGTTGTCCTGGGCTGGCTCGTCGGTCACGTCTGGGCCGTACTCGCCGGCTTGCTGGCCCTGCATCTTCTATGGCAGCTCGCCACGCTGTTCCGGCTTGACTGGTGGGTGCGGCATCGAAGCTATGCGCCGACCCCGAATCTTGGCGGCTCATGGGGCGAAATCGTTGCGCAGGTGATGCGGCTGCATCGCCGCAAGCGCTTCCACAAACAGCGCTATATTCAGCTGCTGCGCCAGATTCAGCGCTCCACCGCCGCGCTGCCCGATGGAGTCGTGATCCTGAACGCGCAGCGCGAGATCGTCTGGTTCAACCGCACGGCTTCCACGCTCCTCGGGCTTCGCGGTCATAACGACTTTGGCCTGCGCATCGACAATCTGCTGCGACAGCCGGAGTTCAGCCGCTATCTGGATAAGGCTCATTACGAGGTGCCGCTCGTGATCTGTCCCAAGGTGGCTGCCGAGATGCATCTGTCGCTGCAGGTCATTCCCTACGGCGAAGGCCAGCAGTTGCTTCTCGTGCGCGATGTGTCGCGCCAGGTGAGGCTCGAGGCGATGCGCAAGGACTTCGTGGCCAACGCCTCGCATGAGCTGCGCTCGCCGCTCACTGTCGTGTCAGGGTATCTGGAGACCCTGGGCCAGGACCCGGCGCTCGATGCAGAGCTGCGTGCGCCCGTTGCCGAAATGCGCCGCCAGGCCGAGCGCATGACGAGCATCATCCGCGATCTGCTCGCGCTCTCACGCCTTGAGGAGACCGACGAGGTGGTCAACAATGCCCCGATCGACGTCGCCGCGCTGATGTCGATGCTGCGCAAGGATGTACTCGCCCGCGCCGAGCATCCCCGCGATATCAACATCCGCATCGACTCGCCCGTCCAGCTTCTCGGTAGTGAGCCCGAAGTGCATTCGGCGTTCTCCAATCTCGTTGACAATGCCGCTAAGTACACCCCGTCCCAGGGATCCATCGAGATGCGCTGGTGGACGGATGTCGAGGGCGCGCATTTTTCCGTGGCTGACACGGGCATCGGCATTCCCGCGGAGCACATTCCGCGTATCACCGAGCGCTTCTATCGCGTCGACCCCGGCCGCTCCCGCGCGACGGGCGGCTCCGGACTGGGCCTCGCCATCGTGAAGCATGTCTTGCAGCGCCACTCCGCCACGCTGGAGATCCACAGTACCTTCGGGGCCGGCAGCACTTTTACCTGTACCTTTCCCCTCGATCGTGTCATCACCGACGAGCTGCGGGAAGTAGTTTAACTATCTGTCATAAGTTATTTAAAATTAAGAAAAACTTCGCCTCCCTGTCATGAATCCGAAATGCCGGCAGCCGAACCTTGGCGCTGGGATGTGCCATTGGGGAGGTGAAGATGGGCTTCAGCCGTTCCAGAGCCGCGTATGTGCGGACCTTGTTTCTCTCGGATATTCACCTGGGTTTCAAACGCTCCCGCGCTGCGGAACTTACGGATTTTCTGCAGACGATCGACGCGGACTCGATCATTCTCGTCGGCGACATCATCGATGCGCTGAGCCTGCGCCAGAGGTTCTTCTGGTCCGAACACCATTCGCGCGTCGTGCAGCTCTTGCTCGCCAAACGGCGCGCGGGCGCGCGCCTGATCTACATTCCGGGTAACCACGACGCGGCGCTTCCGGCGTTCGCCCCGCTCGTGCATGGGCAGGTGGAAGTGCATCGCGAGTGGGTGCATCGCACGGCACGCGGTGAGCACCTCCTCGTGCTGCATGGCGATCAGTTCGACGCGGCTGTGCAGAGGCGCTGGCTGCATCGCTTCGGCGAGGCCCTCTACGACACGACTGTTGTCATTAACGATCATCTAAATGACCTGCGCCGCAGGTGCCGCCGGCGCTACTGGCCGCTCGCGGCGCGTCTGAAAATCGCCCTGAGCGAAGGCCTGCGTTACATCGAGCGGTTTGAGGAGACGGCGGCAGCGCACGCGGTTGGGCGCGGCTTTGACGGCGTTATCTGCGGGCACATTCATCGCGCCAACCTGCGGCGCATCGGTTCCGCGATCTACTGCAATACCGGCGACTGGGTCGAAACCTGCTCGGCGTTGCTCGAAGAGCCCGACGGGGCGCTGCGCCTGTGGCAGCTCGGCGATCCAGCGGGCACCCGCGTACAGCTCGTACCGCCGAGGCTTGCCGATGCCGCCTAAAGCGCGAACCGGATCACCATCAAATTTGTGGCTCCTGTTGTGGGTTTCGCTATGATCGCGTTTGCGGTAACTGACGCAGGCTCGATGCGCGGCTCATGGAAACGGCTGACCTAACTCACCATATCTCCCGGCGCTTCAACGAAGACCTTGAACGCGTGCGCAGCAAGGTGCTCGCGATGGGCGGCTTTGTCGAGCAGCAGCTGCAGAAGGCGATCACCGCTCTCGTCGAAGGAGACAGCACGCTCGGCGAGGCGGTCGCGCTCGACGATTACCAAGTGAACAACATGGAAGTTTCAATCGACGAGGATTGCAGCCGCATCCTCGCGACGCGCGCGCCCGCGGCGGGCGATTTACGCGTCATCGTGGCGATCATCAAGACGATCACGGACCTCGAGCGCATCGGCGATGAGGGCGAAAAGGTGGGCTACATCGCCTCACGGCTTGCCACGATGGAGCGGCCCGCAGACAAGTATCGTGAGATCAAGCACCTCGGCCGGCTTGTCTCCGACATGGTCCATGACGCGCTAGACGCCTTCGCGCGCATGGACTCCGAAGCCGCACTGCGCGTGGCGCGCCAGGACCGCCTCGTTGACGAGGAATATGAATCGATCCAGCGCCAGTGCATCACGTTCATGATGGAAGACCCGCGCAGCATCCGCCGTGCGCTCGATGTGATGTGGGTAGTGCGGGCGCTCGAGCGTATCGGTGACCACGCCAAGAACATCAGCGAATACGTCATCTACATGGTGCACGGCAAGGACGTCCGCCATACCTCGCTTGATGACGTCGAGCGCGAGTTGCGCGGCTCGGCCGAGCGGATCGGCACTCCTGCGGCCTTCTAAGATGGCACGGCGCCGCGTACTGAACCTCGCCGGCGGGGTCATCTGTCTTGCGATGCTCTCGTATGCGCTCTACGCGCAGTACGCGCTCGGCCTTGAACCGTGTCCGCTGTGCATCTTTCAGCGCGTCACCATTTTTGCGCTGGCCGTGCTTTTTCTCGCCGCGGCGCTGCAGAACCCGCGGGGCGGCGGTCGCTACGTGTACGCCGCGCTCGTGGGACTTGCCGCGCTCGCGACGATCGGGCTTGCGACGCGACACCTCTACATTCAGAGCCAGCCGCCCGGTACCGTGGCCTCCTGCGGAGCTCCTCTCGCCGTGATGCTTCAATACTCGCCGCTCACTGAAGTGGTGCGCAAAGTGCTCGCCGGCGGCGGGGAGTGCAGCGAGGTCAACTGGAAGTTTGCGGGGCTCGCCATGCCCGCGTGGGTGCTGATCACGGCGCTGTTTCTCGGGACTACCGGAGTTTTTGCTAACTCACGCCAGTAGCCGTTCCAGCACGCCCACATACATCCGCTGCAGTGCGTCGATCTGCTCAACGTCGACGCATTCGTTGACCTTGTGGATCGTGCCATTGGCGACGCCGAGTTCGACGACCTCAGCGCCCTGCGGCGCGATGAAGCGGCCGTCCGAGGTGCCCCCACCTGTCGAGAGTCGCGGCGCCTTGCCGACGACAGCTGCGACCGCCGCGCTCACCGCTGCGCACAGCTCCCCCGGCGGCGTGAAGAAGGGCTCTCCCGAGACGTACCATTCGAGGCTGTGCTTCACGTGGTGCTTGTCGAGAACGCTGACTACCGTTTGTTTGAGACCCTCGAGAGTCTGCACCGGCGAGTAGCGCAAGTTGAGGCGCGCCTTCAGCTCGCCCGGAATGACGTTGGGTGCGCCGGTGCCGGCGCTCAGGTTCGAGACCTGAAAGCTCGTCGGCTGAAAGTGCTCGGTGCCCTCATCCCAGACCCGCGAGGCGAGCTCGGCAAGCGCCGGCGCAAAGCGGTGAATCGGATTGTCGGCGTACGCCGGATAGGCGACGTGTCCCTGCACGCCGTGCACGGTGAGCCGCGCGCTTAGTGAGCCGCGGCGGCCGACCTTGATCGTGTCGCCGATCGTGACTTCGCTCGAAGGCTCACCGACGATGCACCAGCGGATGCGCGTGCCGCGCTCGGCGAGAAGCTGCATGACGCGCTTGGTGCCATCAACCGAAGGCCCCTCCTCGTCGCTTGTGATGAGGAAGGCGAGAGTGCCGCGATGCTGCGCATGCTGGCCGACAAAATCCTCGGCGGCCGTCAGCATGGCGGCAAGGCCGCTCTTCATGTCGGCGGCGCCGCGCCCGTACAGCAACCCGTCGCGGATAGCCGGCGTGAAGGGGTTCGTATGCCACTCCTCGAGCGGGCCGGCGGGCACGACGTCGGTGTGGCCGGCGAAGCACAGCAACGGCGCTGCCGTACCGTGCGTCGCCCAGAAATTATCCACGCTGCCAAAGCGCAGGCGCTCGATCTGAAACCCGAGCGCCTCGAGACGTTCGATCAGCACCTCCTGGCAACCGGCATCGGCCGGAGTTACCGAGGGCAGTGCGATCAGGCGCTGTGTGAGCTCGAGAGTTTTTGACACGAGGTGCTTAACGTCCGCGGGCGCGCCCGGGGCTGCAAGAAGGGCTGGCGCTTTATACGGTGCGCGGGTGCGTGCGGCAAGTGACTGTCAGCGCGCGGCGGCGATCCCATCAGAAATCTGTGCTCTGCGTCATGGCTCGCCACCCCATTTGAGTCCGTAGTCGCTCAAGAGGATTTGAAGGCCGAGATAGGACATGAACTGCGGCTCGCCATTGGCGGTGCCGGTGAGACTGCGGCCGGCCATAAAGAGCGCGATGAAGCTTCGGCTGATCGCGCAGCGCCCGCCGATATCCCAGGTCGTGCCTTGCGGCGGGACATCGATGGCGTGGTCGTCGTAGAGCTCGACATCGAACTCGAGTCGCGACGTGAACTGGTGACCGACGACGAGGCCCAAAATGCGCTCACCGCGTGCGGCGCCGTGCCGCGGGAAGTAGTAGCCCGCTTCGACATCGAATTCGATCGGGCCTATTTTTCTTGCCGCTTCGAGCGGCAGCAGGAAACGCGGGCCGGGCGCGCCGATGCCTCTCTGCTGTGCGAGCGCGCCTGCGCCGGTTTCGATCTGCGGGAATGTCGAGAGTGCCCAGCCGTCCTCACCCTGGTCGAGGAAGCGCCACTTGATGCCTGGAAATCCGTTGCCCCAGCCACTCGTTGTGCTGCCGTCCGTGTGAAGTACGTAGGGGACTTCGTAGGTGAGCTGAATGCGCTCGCCGACGCCGAAATTAAGGTCGATCTGCGGCACCTGATAGAGCGAGTCGGCCCTGTTGATCGTCGGCATGACGCCGAGGTTGATCTCCCAGTTACCGTTGCCGGGCGTTCCAGGATCATTCGTGAGGTAAGGGGGACCAGCCTGAGCATGAGCCGTGCCCGCAACGCGCAGGAAGATGAGCGCGAGCCACAGCACGGCCGGCCGCAAAGTGCGGCGCGCGGTCGTGTACTGGAGCGATGCTTCCACTGATTTTCCGCACACGGCCCGGTGTCATGACCTCGAGGAGCCTCACCATAACCATCGCCGCCTCTTCGGTGCAACGAAGCAACAGCAGACTTGCGCCTCGCTCCTGAGCATGATCCGGATGTGAAGAGCCCGAAACATCCTCCGTCGGGCTGAGATGCCTGCATCCCTTAGCGGAAACGAAGCATCGACCTTGTGGGCGCCGCCACGCGGAGCATTGCGCGCGTGCAAGGCGGTAAGAGGTCGCACAAGGTCAGTGGCGTGAGTACTTGGCAAACTGAGCGGTATGATCACAACCTCTGCGAGCCAATACCAGTTATGCCCAACTTGAATCGCTCCCTTTTTGTACTGGCGCTTGCGCTGCTCATCCCGGGCCTCGTCGCGGCGCAGGGCGCACCCTTCTACCGGCTTACGAAATCCGTCGCGTTGGGTGCCCCTGACCGGTGGGACTACGTGGTGTTTGATGGCGCGACGCAGCGCGTCTATGTCGCGCACGGCGACGGCGTCTCGGTGGTGGACGCCCGTACCGGGACAGTGGTAGGCACCGTACGCGGCTTTGGCGGCGGCACGCATGGTGTCGCCATCGCTGCCGGTGCCGGGCGCGGCTACACCGATGATGGCCGCGCGGGCGAGGCCGGCTCATTCGACTTGAAGTCGCTGCAGGTGCAGAAGCGTATTCCCACCGCGCAGGGCGCGGACGCAATGCTCTACGATCCCTACAGCAAGCACGTGTTCGTCGTCAATGGCGATTCCGGAACGCTCACCGTCATTGATCCCAAGTCCGATAGCGCCATCGGCACGGTGAACGTCGGTGGCGGCCTTGAATATCTCGTTTCGGACGAGCGCGGCAAGGTTTACGTTAACGGCGCCGAACGCAAGGAAGTCGTTCGGATCGATACACGCACGAATCTGGCGGACGCGCGCTGGAGCGTGCCCGAATGCACAAGTCCGCACGGGCTTGCCATGGACCGCCTGACGCAGCGTATCTTCGTCAGCTGCGTCAACCAGGTGATGGTCGTGGTGGATGCGCGATCGGGTGCGACGATCGCCGACGTGCCGATCGGCAGCGGCACGGATGCGGCAGCCTTTGATCCGCAGCGAAAACTTATCTTCAGCTCCAATGGCAAGGACGGCACAATCAGCGTCATCCGGGAGAAGGATGCCAACACGTTCGTCGCAGCGGGCAACATCGAGACGCGCGTGAGCGGGCGCACGATGAGTGTTGACCCTAAGAGTGGACGGCTCTTTGTTGCGGCCGCCGAGATCGACAAGAACGCCCCGCCGCCGGCGCCCGGCGCGCGCCGCCCTCCGCCGGTCGTTCCGGGGTCGCTGCAGCTCCTATTCCTCGATCCAGCGCCCTAGCGGCCTTACTTCAGGCGAGATAGTCCGCTGCAATCGTCACGTCCGCCGGCGCGTGCCGCGCGCTCAACGCGTTGAACACGGGCGTCAGCACGATGGCGAGGACCAGATTCAGTATGACGGTGTAGAAGGCACTGTAGCCGGGAAAAGTGTAGCCGCCGAGCGTGAGCGGGTAGGCGGGCTTCCAGTCCGCGGCGAGTGCCATCGCCGTGCCCGCGAATGTGCCGACGGCCCAGGCAACGAGGAGCGCCCAGGAGTTGAACCAGCGCGTGTAGACGCCCAGCATGACCGCGGGCAATGTCTGGATGATCCAGATGCCTCCGAGAAGTTGCAGGTAGATGGCGTACTTCGTGGGCACGTACAGGATGAAGACCAGGGCGCCGACTTTGACGATCAGCGACACCCACTTCGCCATCTGCGCTTCCTGCTTGTCGGTTGGATTCTTGTTGATGAACTCGCGGTGAATGTTGCGGGTATAGAGGTTCGCCGCAGCGATCGACATGATGGCCGCCGGCACGAGGGCGCCGATGCCCACGGCGGCAAAGGCGACGCCAACGAACCAGGCCGGAAAGCTGTGCAGGAAGAGTGCGGGCACGGCGAAGTTGTTGCCGAACTGCTTAAAGCCGTCCGCGTATTCCGGGAGCTTGGAAACGCCGGAAGCGACGGCGAAGAAGCCGACGAGCGCAAGAAAACCGAGCATCAACGAGTATCCGGGCAGAATCGCGGCGTTGCGCCGCACGGCGCGGCCGCTGCTCGCGCTTAAAATGGCGGTCACCGAGTGCGGATACAGCAGCAGCGCGAGCGCCGAGCCGAGCGCAAGCGTTGCATAGGCGCTATAGGCGCCC
>Ga0209624_10003865_pt1 | contig 10430 bp, 7 predicted proteins | sample JacPinW_OM2H0_O1_FD_188565 | JGI IMG/M metagenome (GOLD analysis project Ga0209624, IMG submission 188565) | Forest soil microbial communities from Algoma, Ontario, Canada - Jack Pine, Ontario site 1_JW_OM2H0_O1 (SPAdes) (version 2) | ecosystem: Environmental > Terrestrial > Soil > Boreal... | reverse complement strand
AAGCGATCTTGATGATGTCCGGCGCGTGACCGCCGCCGGCCCCCTCCGTGTGATACGTGTGAATCGTCCGGCCGCGGATGGCGGCGATCGTATCCTCGACGAAGCCGGATTCGTTGAGCGTGTCGGTGTGGAGCGTGATCTGTACGTCGTACTTGTCGCCGACGCCCAGGCAGCAGTCGATGGTCGCCGGCGTCGTGCCCCAGTCTTCGTGCAGCTTGAGGCCGATGGCGCCGGCCTTGATCTGCACGTCGAGCATTTCGGGCAGGCTGCTGTTCCCCTTGCCGGTAAAGCCGAGATTGATCGGCAGGCCTTCGGCCGCCTGCATCATGCGTTCGAGATTAAACGGGCCGGGACTGCAGGTCGTGGCCCACGTACCCGTGGCCGGACCGCTGCCGCCGCCGATCAGCGTCGTCAGCCCGGAGGCGATGGCCGTTTCGACGAGCTGCGGGCAGATGAAGTGGACGTGCGTGTCGATGCCGCCGGCCGTCACGATCATGTTTTCGGCGGAGAGCACCTCGGTCCCCGGACCGATGACCAGTCGCGGATCGACGTCCGGCTGGATCAGCGGATTGCCCGCCTTGCCGATCGCCACGATGCGGCCGCCGCTAATGCCAATGTCCCCTTTCACGATGCCCCACCAATCCAGGATCACGGCGTTGGTGATCACCAGGTCGAGATGCGGCGGCGACTTCGGCTTGTAATAGGGGGACTGCCCCTGCCCGTCCCGGATCGTCTTGCCGCCGCCGAAGACCACTTCTTCGCCGTACACGGCATAGTCCTTCTCGATCTCGATGAGGAGGTCGGTGTCGCCGAGCCGCACGCGGTCGCCGACGGTCGGGCCATAATGTCCGGCGTAGGCCTGACGACTCAGTTTGTGGCTCATCGGGATCTCCTGTCGGTCAGCGGCTGCAGTGGCTGCGGCGCTCCTGGATTACTTCTTCCGCGTCTTGCGGGTCGGCTTCTTCGCCACTTTGCGAGATGCCTTGGCCGGTCGGGAGGCGGGCGCAGCGGCCGTCGGCGCCGCGCTGCCCGACGCTGTGTTGCCTACCGCTGTGATGCCTGACGACGTGTTGCCGAACTTCCCGTCGCGCATCCGCTTCAGGCTTTGTTGGCGGATCTTGGGATCGTCCAGGTCGCCCATGACCAGGGCGTTGTTGCCATACACGCGCCGCTGTCCGCCCAGGGCGACGAGTTGCACGCGTCTGACCTCGCCCGGCTCGAAGCGGGCCGCCGTGCCGGCCGGCAGGTCGAGCCGCATGCCGTAGGCTCGTTCCCGGTCGAAGACGAGCGCGCGGTTGGTCTCGAAGAAGTGGTAGTGCGAGCCGATCTGAATCGGCCGGTCACCCGTGTTTTTGACTTCGACGACGGCCGTCGGCCAGCCTGCGTTCAACTCAATCGGGGGGCCGTCGAGCAAGTATTCACCCGGGATCATGGTCGGCTTCCGATGGCGGGGTTTGGATGACCAGCGTTTTAGCGGCGGCACGAAACGTCGGGCGATCAGTTGATCGGAGAATGCACGGTCACCAGCTTGGTGCCGTCGGGGAAGGTGGCCTCGACCTGGATCTCGTTGACGATATCGCCCACGCCCTCCATCACGTCGCGCCGCGTGAGGATTTTGCGCCCGGCCGACATGATTTCGGCGACGCTCTGGCCGTCGCGGGCCATTTCAAGCAGTTCGGCCGTGATCAGCGCGGTGGCTTCGGGGCAGTTGAGTTTCAGTCCGCGGGCTTTCCGTGCCTGGGCTAGCTGCGCGGCAGTAAAGATCAGGAGCTTGTCCCGCTCCTGCGGCGTCAAATGCATCGTGGGGATCCTCGTTCGCTCGGGCCGACGAGCGGGATCGCGCGAAATCCACTCGGTGCGACGGCCGACGCAGTTGAAGAGCTTAGAGTCGCGAAAGAGCGAAAACAAGCGCGCGGCGCGGGGCATTTCGGGGCCGACCGCGTCGCTTCGAAACGAGCCGAGCCTGGCTCCCGATCGGTGGATCGAGGAGCCAGGCTCGCTGGTTCGGGCACGACGGCTTCGTCGCGCAAACTATCCTTGGACTAGAAGATCAGCTGCATGCCCGTCCGGAAGATGTCGACGTTGCCGCCACCTTCGACCTCGCGCTGTCCGTAGAAGCAGTCGAACCGCGCGTTGTGGCCTTTGATGACGTACTGGAAACCGGCGTCCCAGCCTTCCTTGAACTCGCCGGCGGAAGCAGCGAACTGCTCGTCGGAGTAGTCGTACTTCTGCCATCGGGCGTACGGGCGGATGTAGCCGCACACGCCGCCGCAGCCGACCTGTTGGGGCAGCATCCAGCCGACAAAGACGAAGCCCGCGTTGCCGGCAATGCCGTTGGCGACGTCGCCGCCGACGTCATAGTGGTAGTAGGCAGCCTCGAACGTGCCCGAACCCCATTCGCTCATCTTGTTTTCGAGCAAGAAGTCGAAGTTGTAGGCGAAGAACGTGCCGACGTGGCCGTTGATGTCTTCCAGAGCGTCGGTCTGGTCGGTGAAGCTGAAGCCGATCGCCGCGATGTTCTTCTCGCCGTAGTACGTGCTGGAGTTGTAATATCCCGGTTCCGGATCGAGCAGGTTGAGCACGACGCGGGCGACGAGCTCGGGGTTGCCGCTCACGTTCGGCGAGGTGGCCGCGTTCGCGACGGGCCAGTCGTTGCCGCCGTTTTCCCGGCCCTGGCCGTTGAAGAGGCCGATCTGCCACTTCAAACTGCCTCCGCCGTACTGACCCCAGTACGCGACACCCGTGTCACGGCCTTCAAACTGGCCGGGGTAGTTCGAGACGAAGGGGTAATCCCAACCGTTGATGAAGAACGGTCCGTCCAAGTCCGAACGGTCGTTCGGAGGCAGGAACCGGCCCATCCAGAAGTTGACGAAGTCGTTGAACTCGAACTTGACGATCGCGTCCAACAGGTGGATCGAGTCCTGCAGGTTGACAGTGTCCGAGGCCGAGTCGGTGAAACCGCGGCCGCCGGCGCCCGAGATGTCGGTGTTCAATTCGAACCCGATCACCTGCGTGACTTTGCCGGTGAAGAACAAACGGGCTTCGTCGAGGGCGAAGAAGTTCTTGTCGTTGACGTTGTCGCCCTGCTCGTGGTTGAAGCTGGTACGAATGCCGACGCCGACGTTGCACCACTTATCCGGGGCCCATTGGAACGTGGCACCGCCGCCGCAGCCGTTGCAGAGGCAACAGGGTGACCAGATGTTGCACGGCGCGGTCGCCTGCGCGCAGATCTGCGCGGCCGGTCCGGCCGGCGGAGCACAGTTGGGATCGGCCAGGATCGAATCCGTCGAGATCAAGCGGATCGGGCTCGAGACGCTGGCCGTCGGATCCGTTGACGGAATCGGGGACGCGACAGAAGCCGCCGTTCCGTCGGCAGGATTGCTTTCCGGTGTTGGTCCATCCGCCAGGGCGACCGGGCCGACCGCGACGGCCAGCACCAGGACCGGCACCTTGCCGATCGATTTCCAGAATCCGTTCTTCATTGCTCTCACCATGGGAAAATTGATTGCAGATACCGTGCGCGAGATCGGCACTCCCGAATCGCGAGCGTCCCAACCGACGCCAAAACTCGTGTTCGACCAGCGGTTCGACGGAAACGGGGGGCGAGGTACCGACAGTCATGGAAGCTCGGAGCGACCGCTCAGTCGTCGTCGCGCGGTGCGCGACACGCGTGCGACGAGTGGGCGATGAAATCAGCGGCCCGGCAGGACCGACATTGCGAGATCAGGCGCTCAAGCCACCACAATGGACAAACCGCGTATACGCGGCCCCTTCATCGAATCTGTCGCGTTCATATTCGGCGGGTGAATCGAAAAAACTTATACGACCGGTGCTTAAGACAAGCGAAGTTCGACGGCCAAAGGCGCTCACCACTGAAAAATCGATTCAGCCGTCATGACCCGTTCCGGGACAACCGCGCAGGTCCACAAACTCCGCCGGCTCTCCGCGCGCCAACAAATGCCGATTTATGGCAAAAAATTGGCACTATGAACGGCTGTGCGGCGGGGGGACTGGGCGCAAGGTCAGCCCAAACGAGCGTTTGCCGAAGACCGCAATGCCCAAACTGCTGATGCAACTTGGCAACGATAGAGGCGGAAGTCCCGTCGCTGCGGGCGCTCAGCCGTTGCGGGCCACGAGCGGCGGCACGCCGTATCGGCGGCGCTGGTCGCGCATCACCTTCTCGAACCTTTGACGGGCCACCGCCCAAACGCGCGGCTTCAGCGGCACGTCACACGCGCCCCATCCCCGGCATTCGTTCAGCCCGGGCGCATCGCCACAGCCGCCTTGGCCGCGGCAATCGTTATGGCCCTTGCATGGGTGGTAGCGGGCCGTGGCACACGTCCCCGTGCCGGCGCACGAATTACGCCGCGTGACGTCCTTACCGCGACACGTATTCAGACCGCGGCAGATATGCGGGTCCGAAAGCATCGGATCCTGGACCGTGCGAGCGGGCACCGATCCGGCGAGCGCATGGCTACCTGCCGACAAACCGGCGAGCGCCGCCAGCGTTAGTTTGGCGAAATCCCTGCGACTGAAATCGACTGCATTGAAATCGATTTGCTCAGACATGCGTTCTCAACCTTGGGATGAGCCCGAACTGGGGATGACCCCGAAACCCGCCCTCCAGACTAGCAATCTGCGAGCCGGATTTCGGAAAAATTTGCCCCGTGTTCCCCGAACGTCGAACGTAAACATCCTTAGGCAAAAGGCTTGCGGCGCGGCTCCTAACTTACCAGCGGCTGGGGCTCCGGCCGCAAGCTGGTCTCGATTCGCTCCGGTTTGTGGCGTCCGCCGCAGGCAAACAGGGAGATCGCAACGCACAACTTTGCGGGCCACACAACCGCTGCCGGCCTGACTCGCCCGTGGAGCAAACTCGTTGGATGACGGACAGGCGCGAACCTCGGTTTCCGGACGCTGAAGATTATCACACGTTGCAAGCCCGGTCGGAAAACTGCACGTCGTCTCGCGAACCCGCAAGCGCTCCGAAACGCGGAATAGTGATTGGAGCCGTTGCGCGGGATTCGGATTGCTGCTTTGCTGGAAGCGGCGGCTTCACGCCTGAAAAACTCAAGTCCCTGCTAAACTGAATTCAATGGCTCGCGGCAAAGCGAAACAACCCGGCAGTCCCCCGCTTTCGCCCAGCGCAGGCCAGGGCGACGGGCTGCGGCTCGTTGGAGCGGTGGCCGCGATCGCTTTGGGCACCGCTCTGTGCGCGGCGAGCGGGCAATCGATGCTGGGCTCCCGGATCGCGTCCGGGGCGCTCGCGTCGCACGGCCTCATGAATCGGCTCGACGGCTGGCTGGGAGCCGACCCCTCCTCGGCCGCGCCCGGCGGCGAGCCCGCCTTGCCGCCCTACGCGTCTCTCTTCTTAATACTGGCGGCGGTCAGCGTCGTGACCTGGCTGGCCGGCGCCGCCTGGATGGCCCGGCGACAGCCGCTCTCGTTCGCGGCGGCTGCCGCGAGCTGGGGTTTGAGGGGCTGGCTCTGGTGGGTGGGCGGCGGGAGTTGGGAACTGGCCCGGTTGTCCACGTTCGCGGCCGGCTCCGAGGGGATGCAACAATTCATCCTCTCCAGCCCCAGCTTTTGGATTGCCGCGGGCGTAGCCGGCTGGGTGGCCACGTTCTTCGCCCTGACTTTCAGACGCGCAGCCGCTTACACAGGGACGGAGTCGGAGACGGCCGTCGCGCGCGCGAAATCGAGCGGGCTACTGGTCCCCGCTGCCGAAGATTACCGCGTGCCGCTGGCCGTCGGGCTGTGCTTCGCGGCGTACGTTGTCGTCTTCGTCGCTATGAACTGGCAGTTGTACCGCAGCCTGCGGTTGCCGCACGGCGACTCGGCCATGTACGAGGAGCACCTGTGGAATCTGCTGCACGGCAAGGGATTTCGTAGCTATCTCGATCAAGGCATCTTCCTGGGCGAGCACGTGCAGGTCATTCACGTGCTGTTGGTCCCCCTCTATCTGCTCTGGCCGTCGCAATTGTTGCTCGAGTTGTGCGATTCGTTGCTCTTGGCCGCTTGTTGCTTCCCGGTCTACTGGATGGCACGACGGCACACCGGACAGTCGAAGCCGGCCGTCTGGCTGGCCGCCGCGTGCCTGCTCTACTTTCCGTTGCAATTCCTCGACATCGGCATCGATTGGAAAACATTTCGTCCCAACGGCCTGGGGATTCCCCTCCTGCTCTTCGCGATCGATCAGCTCGAACGGCGGCGCTACAAAACGTTTTGCCTGCTTGCGGCCGTCGCGCTCAGCTCGCAGGAAGACTTTGCAATCGTGCTCACTCCGCTGGGAGTTTGGATCGCGCTCGCGATGGGCCTCCCCCGACAGTCACCCGCGCTCGCCGGCGGCGACCAACCGAATCGCACTGCTCCGGTGGCGGATCACGCGACGGACTCACGCGTCAACTGGCGGGTTTTCATTTTCGGGGCCGGGCTGGCGGTCGTTTCGGTCGTGTACCTGATTGTGTCGACACGAGTTGTGATGGCCTACTTTCGGCATGGACAGGAGATTCACTACGCCGGCTACTTCACCCGCTTCGGCAAGACGCTGCCCGAGATTGCCCAGACGATGCTGACGCGACCGGCCCTGCTGTGGGAGGCCCTCGGCAACTCCCACTCGGCCGAATACGCCTTGTTGCTGCTCGCGCCGCTCGGCTTCTTGCCGCTCTTTTCCCCGGGACGGTTGGCCGTGGCGTTGCCCCTGTTTCTCACGCTCTGCCTGAACGAAGTGATCGACTCGCCCTTCCATCACGTGCACGCGGCCGCCGTGCCAATTCTGCTCTGGTCGGCCGCGGCGGGCCTCGGTGTCGTTTCTCGCCGCGCGATTCGCCGGCGCGCGGTCGTCGACGAACCGTCCGCAGATGTCGACTCGAACGCTACGACGGAATCGCAGGCCCTTTGGTGGGGTCGCTTCGCCGGCGTCAGCGCTCTCGTGACCGGCGCATTCTTCGGACTGAGCCCCCTGTCGATCAATTTCTGGGATCGCGATTCGGGTTTCTATTGGCGCGACCACTACGTCCTCGACAAGCGGGCCGAGGTCTTCGACCGTGTGCTCGAGGAGATTCCGCAAAGCGCCCGCGTGGCCTCGACCGACTTTATTCACCCGCGCTTCACGCATTACGAGCGCTCGTACGACTACAGCGACTATCCGCGGGCGGTCAACAATTATCAGCCGGGAGTGCCGCCCGACACCGACTACATCGTGATCGATACCCACGGGCCATACAGCAAGATCGAGCGACCGGACCAGGTGCCTGAATATCGCGACCACCCCGACCAGTGGGAATTACTTCCCGACAACACCGACGGCTATTTCATCGTGCTCAAACGGAAACATTCGGTCCGCTGACCCTCAGCAGAGTGATCTGTGCTCGTCCTGTATCTTTCGTCCGGATACCTGATCAGCATGGCGATCTGGATCGTCGCGCTGGCGCTGTTAGTGGCAGCGCTGCTTCGCGTGCGGCGGCGATCGCATCAGGCGCCGCGGCGGATGCGGGCGGTCAACGCCGGCCTCTCGCTGGCCATGCTGCTGGCGACGCTCACCGCGGCGGAACTGGCGTTTGCCTGCTTCGCCGACTTCAGCGACACATTTAATATCTCCAATGTCTCGAAGCGCTGGCTGGCCCTGCACATCGACGCGGAAAAAAACCAGAACGGCTTTCGCGATCGCCAGGAGCTGACAACTTACGTTCCTGGCGGCAAAAAACGCATCATCTTTCTCGGCGACAGCTTTACGGCCGGCCACGGCATTCCGCGGATGGAAGACCGCTTCACCGACCTCATCGCCGCGCGGTTCGAGCGCGAGCAGCCGGGCAAGTTCGTCGTCGCGAACATGGCCCTCCCCGCGTACGACGCGCTCATGATTACGCAGCTCGCGCAGGACGAGCTGCTGCAGAAGCATTACGACATGGCCTGTTGCATCTACGTCTATAATCTGAATGACGTCGACACGTTCGACCCGCGCACCGCGGCCGCGCTGCAAACGATTCAAAGCTCCGAACCGACGTTCTTCCTGTTCCGCGACACGTACCTGTTGAATTGGCTCTATTTTCGGTTCGTGGCCGTTCGCAGCCAGGGAGCCCAATCGTATTACGAGAGCTTGCGGCAATCGTACGAGTCGGAGCCGTGGGCCAAGGTGCGGGGCCTGCTGCAGGGCCTGCATCAGCGCTGCGTCCAGCAGGGAGTCGATTTCCGGATGGTGATCTTTCCCTTCGTGCGGGAAGTCGGCGAAGAGTATCCGTTCCGCGCCGACCACGCGCGGGTCGTCGAATTCTGCAAAGCGGAGAAAATTCCCGTGCTCGACCTGGAGCCGGTCTTCCGTCGCTACGCGGGCGAGAGCCTGGTCGTCAGCCGATTCGATGCCCATCCGAACGAACGGGCGCACGCCATCGCGGCCGAGGCGATCGAACGCGACTTGCTCGCCGACTTTTTCCAGCCGGCGCGGCCTGACAAACACGCGGGAACCTGACGAGGGCCGAAGCGGTGCTGGTGCTCTATCTCTCTGACGGATACCTGATCGGCATGGCCGTTTGGCTGGTGATTCTGGCCGCGCTCTTCTTCGGCGTGCTGTGGGGCCGTCGGAAACAACGGGCCCGCGCCGGCGGATTGTTCCTGCCCAACCTGGGCCTGTCGCTCTGCATGCTGCTGGCCGTGGTCACCGCGGGCGAGCTGGGGTTTGCCTGCTTCGCCGACTTCAGCGACACATTCAACATCACGAACGTCTCCAAGCGCTGGCTCGCGCTGCACATCGATCACGAACGGAACAACGAGGGCAACCGCGACCACGAACCCTTCACGAAGTACGTTCCCTCCGGCAAGAAGCGGATCATTTTCCTGGGCGACAGTTTCACCATCGGCCACGGCATCAAGCGGATGGACGACCGCTTCTCCAACCGCATCGCCGAGTGGCTCGACGCGAAGGCGCCCTGCCAATACATGGTGGCCAACCTGGGCGATCCCGGCCTGGAAACGTCGCAAATTGAGTCACTCGCCGCGGGCGTGATGTTCAAGATGCAAGCTGACGTCAGCATGTTCATTTACGTGTACAACCTCAACGACATTGAAGGTTACATGGATCTGGCGGGGCAGAAGCCGCTCGAGGGGATCTACACGGCCGGGCCGCACTTCTTCTTGTTCCGAGACACCTACTTGCTCAACTGGCTCTATTTCCGCTTTCGACAGTTTCAGGGACGCAACAACCGGTATTTCGACAAGCTCGCGGCGTCGTATCAGACGGAAGCCTGGGATGGGCTGCGGGCCAAGCTGTCGCAGCTGCACCGCGAGTGCAAACAGGGGCACGCCGACTTTCGCATGGTCATTTTTCCGTTCCTCCACGATTTGAACGGCCCCGATTCCTTCCACGAAGCCCGCGCGCGGCTGGCCGCTTTCTGCAAGTCGGAAAAAATCCCGCTGCTCGACCTCGACCCGATCTTCCGCCAGCACGCAAGCGAAAACCTGATGGTGAGCCGCTTCGACGCGCATCCCAACGAGCGGGCCCATGCGATCGCGGCCGAGGCGATGGAACAGGATCTTCTTTCCGACCTTGTCCGCCCGGCGAAGCCGTGATCCGCATGAATCTGCCAATGACATGACATCCCGTGCGACAACTCCCGGCACGACATCTTCCGGCGCAGCCTCAGCAGTTTCGCTCGGGCGGCGCTCGCTCGGGCGTTTCTGGCTGCCGGTGGCTGCCCTGTTGGTCGTGCAAGCGGCGCTGGGGATCAGCGCCGCCGGTCAGCTGACGCCGACGCACGACGAATACTGGCACCTGCCGATCGGCCTGTTGAATCTCAAGACGGGCCGGTTCGACTTCGACGATCTCAATCCGCCCCTCTGCCGGATGCTGGCCGCCTTGCCCCTGACGTTGACGTCGGCCCAAACAGGAGCGATCGGCGAGTACCACGACCCACAAGGCTGGGGCGACGTGTTCATTGCCGAAAATCGCGAGCACTACCAGCGATGGTTCACGCTCGGCCGCTCGATGATCGTGCTGATCTCAGTGCTCGGCGGCCTGGCGCTGGCGCTCTGGGCAAGGGAGTTATTCGGCGACGGGGCGGGAGTGCTAGCCGCCCTCTTCTGGGCCTGCGAGCCGAACCTGATCGCCCACGGCTCCCTGGTTACGACCGACATGGGCGCGGCCGCCTTCTTCGTGTTCGCGCTCTATGCCGCGTGGCGATTCGCCCGGCGGCCGAGTTGGGGACGCGGATTGCTCTGCGGCGGCCTGCTGGGACTCGCGCAGCTGGCCAAGTTCACGGCGCTCGTGCTTTATCCGATCGCCGTGCTCGAGTTTGTGCTCGTCGCACTCTTTGACTCGCCCGCGAAGCCAGACGAGCCATCACCGGCGGGCTCGACGGCCGCTCCACCGCGCCCTGGGCCCCTCAAGATCTGCACGATGTGGGTCGCCGCGATCGCGCTCAGCGTGGGGATCTGGAACG
>Ga0209624_10003864_pt1 | contig 10431 bp, 10 predicted proteins | sample JacPinW_OM2H0_O1_FD_188565 | JGI IMG/M metagenome (GOLD analysis project Ga0209624, IMG submission 188565) | Forest soil microbial communities from Algoma, Ontario, Canada - Jack Pine, Ontario site 1_JW_OM2H0_O1 (SPAdes) (version 2) | ecosystem: Environmental > Terrestrial > Soil > Boreal... | reverse complement strand
AGCGCTTGATACGGAAAATGTGGGCGGGATTTGCGGACGTGGCACGTGGGGTGCGGCGGATTGGAGTCGGACGGAGGCTGCGCGTTTATTGCGAGTCTTGGCCTAAACCGCGGATCAGTTCCCCTCCTTGGGTGGCGGAGCTGGTGGAGATGGCTGGGGGACAGATGATCGTGGATGCGGGTGCGCGCGTGTCGGACTCGGAGGTGGCGCTGGCTGCGCCGGAATTGATTGTGTTGGCTTGGGCGGCTACTGGCGCGCGGGCGAAGGTTTCTACAGCGTTGCGGAATCCTGCCTGGCGGGATGTGCCGGCGGTGCGGAATGGGCGCGTGGTGGTGATTCGGGATGAGCTTTTGAATACGCCGGGACCTCCGTTGGTTGATGGCGCGCGGGAATTAGCGCGGGCGATTCGGGAGTCCGCATGTTGATTGTGGTGGCTGGGTTGATTGAGGCGGAGGGGAAGATTTTGGTTTGTCAGCGGCGGCGCGGGGATACGTTTGAATTGATGTGGGAATTTCCTGGGGGGAAACTGCAGGCGGGGGAGACGGCGGCGGAGGGGCTTGCGCGCGAGTTGATGGAAGAGTTGGGCGTAGAGGCGTTGGTGGGCGAGGAAGTTTTTCGGACGCGGCATCGCTACGCGGAGATGAGTGAGGAGATTGAGTTGATTTTCTTTTCGGCTGTGGTTGAGCCGAGGTCGGTTCGCAACATTGTGTTCGAGAACATGGAATGGCGGACGCCGGAGACTTTGGGCGAGCTGAATTTTTTACCGGCGGATCGGGAGTTCGTTGGGAGGTTAGGGCGGAAGGAGGTTGTGATGGGGCGTCCAACGGCCGGGAAGTTGTAGCGGCGGTCTTCAAACCGCCATCGATCTTCGGTGCGACATCGATGGCCCGTTGCAGTGCGCCGCAAGAAATTCAGATGCAACTGCACCGGCGGACCGCGGAAGTTCTGACACCCGAGCAAGCGGGGGCGCAGCGAGCAGCGCCCCTACCGACCCGCAGCTTTCGGCGCGCATTTTGGCGTGCCGTCGTGCCGTGAAAATCCCAGGAGCACAGCCAAGAGTGCCTGCCGCAGACAGGGCTGCGCCACGATCGCGGGCGGAGGCGGTACAGACAGCGCGTGGGGTCCGATTCAAAAAACGAATTGTTCTGGGTGTGCGCGGGTTGGCGTTGGGGTGTATTCTATTGGTGGGAAAATAGTGGACGGCGCGATGTGCGAGGTTGATAGACGGTGACAGCGAGCGCTAGGAGAGGGCCGAACCAAGATATGAACAACGAGATCAGTTTGCCGCTGCAGGGGTTGGACTCTGCGGAGATTCAGGAGTGGCTGGAGTCGCTGGACTCGGTGCTGCAGTCGAGCGGGCCGGATGTGGCGTCGTACATTCTGGAACGATTGCGCGCGCATGCGAGGGTGATCGGGATTGAAATTCCATTTACCGCGAACACCCCGTATGTGAACACGATTCCGCATAGCCTGCAGCCGGAATTTCCGGGGGACCAGCAACTGGAGCGGCGGATCAAGAGCCTGGTGAGGTGGAACGCGCTGGCGATGGTGGTGCGCGCGAATCGCGAAGAGCACGGAATCGGCGGGCATATTTCGACGTATGCGTCGGCGGCGGCATTGTACGAAGTGGGTTTCAACCATTTTTTCCGGGCGCGCACGGCGGAGTTTGAGGGCGACACGATTTATTTTCAGGGACACGCGGCGCCGGGAATTTATTCGCGCGCGTTTTTGGAAGGAAGACTGTCGGCGGAGAAGCTGGAAAATTTCCGGCGTGAACTGAAACCTGGGGGCGGGCTTTCGTCTTATCCGCACCCGTGGCTGATGCCGGATTTCTGGGAGTTCCCTACCGTTTCGATGGGGCTGGGCCCGCTGATGGCGATTTACCAGGCGCGTTACAACCGCTACCTGGAAAATCGCGGATTGAAAGCGGCGACGGATGCGAAGGTGTGGGCGTTTTTAGGCGATGGCGAGACGGACGAGCCGGAATCGCTGGGCGCGATCACTTTGGCTTCGCGCGAGAAGCTGGACAATCTGATTTTCGTGATTAATTGCAATTTGCAACGGCTGGATGGGCCAGTGCGCGGGAACGGGCAGATTATTCAGGAGCTGGAATCGGCGTTCCGTGGGGCTGGCTGGAATGTGATCAAAGTTTTGTGGGGCACAGAGTGGGACGCAATTCTGGAGCGCGACACCGAGGGCTTGCTGGTGAAGCGCATGGGTGAGCTGGTGGACGGCGAGTATCAGAAGCTGGTGGTTTCATCCGGGGCTTACGTGCGGGAACATTTCTTTGGATCCGATCCGCGGTTGCTGAAATTGGTCGAGCCTTTTTCGGATGAGGAGCTGCGACGTTTGCGATTGGGCGGGCACGATCCGCGCAAGGTGTATGCGGCTTATAAGGCTGCCTCGGAAAACAAGGGCGCGCCGACGGTGATTCTGGCGCGGACGATTAAAGGATACGGGTTGGGTGAAGCGGGCGAAGGGAAAAATATCACGCACCAGCAGAAGAAATTGAACGAAGACGAGCTGCAGGAATTTCGCACGCGGTTTGATATCCCTTTGAGCGATGCGCAGTGCGCGGAAGTGCCTTTTTACCGTCCCGCGGAAAACAGCGAAGAAATCACATATATGCGGGCGCGGCGCGAAGAACTGGGCGGGTACGTGCCGCAGCGGAGCGCGCGTTCGAAGCCGCTGGTGGCGGATCATGAGGAGTTGTTCAAGGAATTTTTGACTGGCAGCGACGGGCGCGAGGTTTCGACGACGATGGCGTTCGTTGGGATATTGCGAAAAATGCTGCGCGACCCGGAAATGGGGAAATTGATTGTGCCGATCGTGCCGGATGAAGCACGGACGTTTGGCATGGAGTCGCTATTCCGCACGGCGGGAATTTATTCCAGCGTGGGGCAGCGTTACGAGCCGGTGGACGTGAACACGCTGCTTTATTACAACGAAATGAAGGACGGACAGATTCTGGAGGAAGGGATTACGGAAGCGGGGTCGATGGCGTCGTTTATTGCGGCGGGTACGGCTTACGCGACTCATGGAATCAATACGATTCCCTTCTTCATTTATTATTCGATGTTCGGATTCCAGCGGATTGCGGATTTCATTTGGGCCGCGGCGGATATGCGGGTGCGCGGATTTCTGCTGGGCGGAACGGCGGGGCGCACGACTTTGTCTGGCGAAGGATTGCAGCACCAGGACGGGAATAGTCATGTGCTGGCTTTGCCGGTGCCGAATCTGCGGGCTTACGATCCGGCGTACGCTTACGAGCTTTCGGTGATAATCGAGGACGGAATTCGCCGGATGTATAAGGATGGCGAGAGCATTTTCTATTACGTTACGGTGATGAACGAGAATTATCCGATGCCGGCGATGCCCGGCGATGTGCGCGAGGGGATTTTGAAGGGCATGTACCGGTTCCGGGCTTCGGAAAACAAGGAATCGCAGTTGCGGGCTCAGCTATTTGGGAGCGGCGCGATTTTGAATGAGGCGTTGAAGGCGCAGGAAATTCTGGAGAAATACGGAGTGGCGGCGGACGTGTGGAGCGTGACGAGTTATAAGGCGCTTTATACAGATGGAATTGAGACGGATCGCTGGAACCGGTTGCATCCTGCGGAGAAGGCGCGCGTGCCTTATGTAACGGAACTTTTGAAGGATGCGCCGGGAGTTCTGGTGGCGGCTACGGATTATTTGAAGACTTTGCCCAATATGATCAGCCCGTGGGTGCCGCGAAGGATGGCTGCGCTGGGGACGGATGGGTTTGGGCGAAGCGAGGGGCGGGCTGCTTTGCGGAATTTCTTTGAGGTGGATGCGCGGTTTATTGCTTTGGCGGCTTTGAATGAATTGTTTTTGGACGGGAAGATTGAGAAGTGCATGGTGCAGAAGGCGATTGCGGAATTGGGGATTGATCCGGAGAAACCGAATCCGGTGATTTCATAGAGGAGCGTTCTGTCTCCAGCGTTCGCAAAGGACGCGGCCCCGGCTTGTTGTTTCGAGCCGGGGCTTTTCTTTTTTGGGCAGCGCCCCTGACCATATTGAGCAAGCGTGGCGGGAGCGGGCACGGCACGCCGTGCCCCTGCGAATGCAAAGGCTGGCGGTTCCGCTTCGCGGGACCGCCGCCACAACTTCAACATCAACATCAATTGCAACGGTGAGTCGGAACCACGCGGGACATCGTGGCAAGTTGGGACGCAGCCCCTTCGAACCGGCGCTGCCGGTTCTCAGGATGAATCGCGCTTCAGGGCGATTCACAAGCAGCGCCCCTACGGTGATTGCTGCGGCTTTGCTGCGGTCCAATTAAACCAGAGAGCGGCCGCCGTCGACTGCGAGGATTTGGCCGGTTACGAAATCGGTTTTGGCGAGAAAGGCTGCGGCGTCGGCTATGTCTTCGCCTGTGCCGGTGCGATGGAGGGGGACGCGTTGGATGTAATCTTCGTCGGGGGCTTCGCCGGGAAATTGGATGGTGCCGGGGGCGATGCTATTGACGAGGATTTCGGGGCCTAGGGCGCGGGCCAGGCACTTAGTGAGCATGATGGCTCCGGCCTTGGAAACGCAGTAGTGGGTGAAGGCGGGCCAGGGGAGCAGGCCGCCGAGAGAGGTGAGATTGATGATGCGACCGCGGCCCTGGCGTTTCATGAGGGGGGCGGCGGATTGCGCGCAGAGGAATTGCGATTTCAGGTTTACGTTCATGATGTGGTCCCACTGCTCTTCGGTTAGCTCTTCGAATTTGGCGGCGAAGAACATGCCGGCGTTGTTAACGAGGATGTCGAGGCGGCCGAATTCGTTCTCGACGGCGGTGAATAACTTTTGCACGTCGGCGCGATGAGAGACATCGGCTTGGACGGCCAGGGCGCGGCGGCCCGTGGATTTTAGTTCCTCGACGAGGGCTTCTGCTTCCGATTTTGAGGAGTCGTAGCTGATGATTACGTCGGCGCCTTCGGCCGCGAGGCGCAGGGCGATGCTGCGGCCGATGCGTTTGGCGGCGCCGGTGATCAGGGCTACTTGTCCCGCTAACGACTTTTCGGGCATTTGGAATTTCTCCTTGTGGGAGAGACATTAACATTTTGGTGGGGTGCGGGGAATGAAGTTGGGCGGAAGTCAAAAGATTTTACAAAAAGAACAGGGAGGAAAGGCGGAGGTAAATCGGAGAAGGCGTAAAGACTTAACGAAGAGGGCGAAGAGGTAGACACGCAGCGGACGCAGAGAAAGACAAGAGAGATCCTTCACCCGCTGTCGCGGGTTCAGGATGACGATGCTCGTCGCATCGCCAGGAAAGCGTCAGGTCGCTCGACGGAGTGAGAGTCGTGATTGATGTAGAATCGGGGACTGTTGCGTGGATACTTATCACTTATCACTTGCCACTCAACACTTGACACTGATTTGGAGGCGGGATGAAAGTGGATTTGTTGGCGATTGCGGCGCATCCGGATGATGTGGAGCTTACGAGCGGCGGGACTTTGCTGAAGATGGCGGCGGCCGGGTATCGGACGGGCGTATTGGATTTGACACGGGGGGAGACGGGGACGCGCGGGACTCCGGAGACGCGTGCGAAAGAGGCTGCGCGCGCGGCTAAGATTATGCGGGTGACGGTGCGGCGGAATTTGGGTTTGCCGGACGCGCATTTGGAGATGCGCGAAAATTACAAGATGGCGATTGCGGAGGTGATTCGCGACTTGCAGCCGCGGACGGTGATACTTCCCTTCTGGGAGGGGCGGCATCCGGACCATTACACGGCGGCACGGTTGGGATTCGAGGCCTGTTTTGTGGCGGGGCTGAAAAATTATCCGCTGGCGGGCGAAGCTTACCGGCCGTTCAAGATTTTGTACGCAGCGGCTTATGAGTATCAGCGGCCTACATTTTGCGTGGACATTACCAAGGAATTCGCGCGGCGGAAGCAGGCGATTCTGGCGTACGCTTCACAATTCACGCCGCCGAAGGAAAAGCGTCGATCGAAAGTCGTGCTGCCGCTCGACGAACTCGAGGCGCGGATGAATTCAATGGCGCAGTATTACGGGCGGTTGATTGGGGTGCGGTATGCGGAGGGATTTATTGTGAAGGAATTGATGCAGGTGGAGGACGTGGTGAAGATGGCGGTGCGATCGATTTGAATGTGGCTGCTGAAGCAAAGACGGATTCAGGCACAGGGACACAGAGTCACAGAGAGAGGCGAAAGGTTTAGCAATGAGTGCACAGAGCAGGACTGAGGGCCGGAGGCGGCTTGGAGGATCGGCACGAAAAACAACTCTCTCAGCCGCTGCCGCGGGTTCGGGATAACACCCGCCGTATTTTTCCGCAAGACGCTGAGTTGCTAAAACTCGTCGGATTCCTGGGCGTAGCTGAAGCCGGGAAGGGCGTAGGCCGGGCCTTTACGGTCCACTTTTACTTTTACGGGGCGTTCGGATTCTGCGCCGGCTTTGCGGAGGATGGCGAAGGTGGTTAGGGCTTCGTTGTAAACCTTAGTTACCAAATAGGAATCGCCGGTGTCTTCTTTCTTCCAGACCTGGCCGACTTGGAGTTTGCGGGCGGGCACATGACTAATGTAGTGAGAATCGCGGGGTCCGTCAATATGAGTGCGTGGGGGTGATTCCCTGTCGCAACCTAATTAGGCAGGCGGGCGCGGAGGCGCGACGAGGTTGAAGCGGGCACGGCATGCCGTGCCCCCAAGGATGCTTGGAGATGTTCACGCTTGGGCAAGCTGGGGCGCAGCCCTTCGATCGCGCACTGCGCGATTCACAAGCAGCGCCCCCACCCGTATCGCGGAAATCGCGGCTGCGAAGGTGATTTGTGACACACCTTTTACACGTGTCAGCAAACTAAATTGGGGTGGGGTACATCCAAGCAATTCAGCAGAGGAAGATGCCCGGAGGGGTGTATAATCCGGGCAGTATCCGCCGGAGGTAGCCATGAAGAACAGTTTGGCGGGGCAGATTGGGGCCATGATCATCGCGGCGTCGCTGGTGAGTTCGACCAGCATCGCGGGGGTGCCGCAGGCGCAGCAGCAGGGCGGCCAACAGCCCTCTTCACAGACTTCGTCGCAGCAGCAATCGGGCGCGCAACCGGGGAACACGCCCCCGTCGCAGCAGCCTTCTGCACCTTCGAGCGGTACACCTTCCAGCGGCACGGCGACACCCGGCACCACGCCTGCTGGTACGACACCATCTGGCACGACGCAACCGGGATCTGCCCCCGCGGAAAATCAACAGCAAGGCGCGGTGCAACAGGCGGACCAGCCCATCGAGCAACCCAATGACCCCAACGTCAAAGCCGGTAGCAAGCAGGACGTGAGCGCGATCGGCAATCGCAGCGTGGGACACGGGCTGAACTTTTATTCGTTGGAACACGAAATTCAGTTGGGGAAGCAGTTGTCGGCGGAAGTAGAGCGCCAGGCGAAATTCATCAACGATCCGGTGGTAACCGAGTACGTGAACCGCGTGGGCCAGAACCTGGTGCGCAATTCGGATGCGCAGGTGCCGTTCACAATCAAGGTGATTGATTCGGACGTGGTGAACGCGTTCGCGCTGCCCGGCGGTTTTTTCTACGTGAATAGCGGGTTGATACTGCACGCGGACGAGGAATCGGAACTGGCGGGCGTGATGGCGCATGAAATCGCGCACGTCTGCGCGCGACACGGCACGAAGCAAGCCACCAAGGGCGAGATCGCGCAGCTGGCCATGATTCCGGCGATGATTTTTATTCCTTACACGCTGGCGGGGTACGCGATTTATCAGGGCATGCAGTTCGCGATTCCCATGGCGTTCCTGCAATTCACGCGCACGGACGAGGCGGAAGCGGATTATCTGGGGCTGCAGTACATGTACAAGGCGGGATATGACCCGAACGCGTTTGTGGCGTTCTTTGAAAAGGTAGCGTCGGACGAAAAGAAGCAGCCCGGCACGATTCCGAAGATTTTTTCGACGCACCCGCCGACACCGGAACGCATCAAAGCTTCGCAGAAAGAGATTGCGACTGTTCTGCCGCAGCGCGCGGAATATATCGTGACTACGTCGGAATTCGACGTGGTGAAGCACCGCTTGCAGCTGATCGAAGCGAACGTGAAGGTGAACGACAAGAATCCGAATAAGCCTGCTTTGCGCAAGAAGACTGCGCAGACGCAGGCGCCGCAGCCGGGAGATACTTCGACGACGGGATCGGATCCAAATTCAGATCCGGACCGGCCGACTTTGCAGCGGAGGCCGGATCCGAATCAGCAGCCTTGAGAGGCGGTTGACCGTTAAGAGTTGAGAGTTAAAAGTTAAAACCCTAAGCGCCCGTCCCGCAGTCGCGGGACGGGTGCTTTTTTTTGCTGCCGTGATCAGGCGGCATCGCTAGCCTATCCCGCAGAAAGCAGATCCCTCTCTCCGTCCCGCGCCCGCCGAAATGCGGCGGAAAGAAAAAACGCGGGACTGCGTTCCCTTCGCAGGATCCGCTCAGGGCAGGCGGGATGACACGCGATTTTTCGTTTCGCCAAAGCGGACGGTCAAGATGCCCTGGACCCGAGGGGACTGCGGTGGTTGCCGAGAATAGCGACGGACGCCTGGGGTAAGGGCGGTTAGCGGGTTTGGACTTCGGCTACGCCCATGCGTTTTAGGCCTTCTGCGTAGTATTTGCGGTAGAGGATGTCCCACTCTTCGCTGCCTTCGAGAATTTCTTTTTTCTGGGAGGCGATTTTGGCGCGGACTTCGGTGTCCACCTGAGCTTCAACTTTCAGCAGCGCTGTGATGATGGTGACGATTTCCTGGCGGATGGTGTCGCGGTCTTCGACGAAATCCACGTCGGGACTCGAGACCAGGAAATCAATGATGCGATGGGAAAGGCGTACGGTTTTTTCGCGTGTCAGTCTCATGGCATCGGCCGCGGGTTAGCGGAGAATTAATTTCCTTTCGCGGGCCAGCTGGCCCTTCACTTTCTTGTACATTTCCTGATAGGAGGCGCCGGAAGTGCGCATTTCCTCGGCGTATTTGGCGAGGATTTCGCGGACCTCTTCGTTCAAGCGGTCTTCGATGGTGACTTCCTCAGCCATCACCTGGCGGACTTGCTGGGTCAGGTTCTCCGCGTTCTTGGCTTCGATCATTTTGGCGGCTACCAGGCGCTTGACGATTTCCTTGGCCATGTAACCGACATAATCGCGCGACAATAGCATTCGGTTCGACTCCGCGTGGTGCGACGAGCAAATCAGTTTACTGGCAGGCTGCGCGGAGTGTCAAGGCAAGGGGTTGGGGATCGATTTAGCGCTGGTTCGAGGTTGGTTAGGGTGTAGTTAGTTTTTAGCGGTCCAGCGGTTTTGCGCGGAGCCGAAAAGCGCGGCGGCACCAATGAAAACACCACCGATCAGGGAAAGAATAAGGACGGTGGCGCCGTCGGTGGGCGTGACGTTTTCAGGCTTGACGATGACGTGTTCCCACATGGTGGAGAGCGGGTAATAAACCGCGACGCAGCCTACGACCAGGCCGACGATGCCCCAGACCACCGGAATGCTGTAATTCGCGAACAGCTTGATTTTCTGCATGTGCCCCCCGCATGTGAACTGCAACATGCGTTCCACAAGATCTTGATGCGATGCGCAGATAATGTCATTGACGGGGGGCCGAGGGCGATGGGGATTGCTACTGAAAGTGTTCATTCCGGTAACAGCGAATGCGCGTAGGAGTGTAAGAAATTCTACGGATTCGGTAGTTGTTCCGTTTACGATTGCGCGACCCGCGATAAGGTAGCGCGGCGGTCTTAGGGCCTTGACAAGAATTGCACAAACGTTATGTTGCTAACCATGAAGCAAGGATCGAAGGCGGCGCGAGCCTGCCAAATCCGCACCGTGCTGATTCTCTCGCTCATTTCGCGTGGGCTAACTGCGCACGCACAGGAGCCCGCGTCGCCATCGCCTGCCAGTACCACTGTTCAAGCGCCAAAATCGGCCCTGAGTGCGGCTGAGATTCTGACGCCTTCTAACGGCGTGGACTTCAGCGGCCATATTGGCAACGCAATGGTGACGGTGAAGAAGAATTGGATTGCCGCGATGCCCGCTGAATTTTATGCGGGCGCTAAGGGTAAAGCTATTCTTGAGTTGCCGATTCAAACTGATGGGGCAATGGAAAACATCTCGCTGAAAGCCAGCTCTGGTACGGACTCGCTCAATCCGGCGGCCATTAAAGGCGTTCGCGACTCCAGTCCTCTGGAACATCTGCCGCCTAGTTTCAAGGGCTCCTACATTTCGTTGCGCCTGTCGCTGTCATATAACCCGGGGCCGAGCGCGACTGCGCCCGGGTCGCCGTTTGCTTGCAGCGCTACAGCGAGCGACGCTTCCCATGCACGGCCATTCGACCGTCTAGAACTGCTGGCGTTTCTTCCGGGGGGCTTTCTCCCCGGTATGCAGGGCGAGTGATTTGCGAGCGCGGAATTAATTTCACACTCGATTCGACCGTCCTTTCAACACTTCGC
>Ga0209624_10003863_pt1 | contig 10432 bp, 7 predicted proteins | sample JacPinW_OM2H0_O1_FD_188565 | JGI IMG/M metagenome (GOLD analysis project Ga0209624, IMG submission 188565) | Forest soil microbial communities from Algoma, Ontario, Canada - Jack Pine, Ontario site 1_JW_OM2H0_O1 (SPAdes) (version 2) | ecosystem: Environmental > Terrestrial > Soil > Boreal... | reverse complement strand
CCGGCACCGAGATGACTGGCACGCCGAGCAACGTAAAGGGAACAGCAAACGCCGGATCGCCAGTCGAGTGCAGACCGACTGGCGCCGGACCCGATGCCGCCAGCGCCACATAGCCATCGCATTCGGCCTGCAGCTGCGCATACGTATGACGCAAACGATCGCGCTCCACCAAAGCGGCGCGATATTGATCGATGGTCATTGCTTCGGCCTTTGTCAGGCGGTCGAGCATGGCACTACTCAATTTTGCGGGATCGCGGTCACGATAGGTATTAAGGGGCCAGCGCATCTCCCAAGCATTAAGTGTGTTCGCCAATTCCGTCGCCCCAACGATAGCATCTTCGAGAATGGCGACCGCCCGGTTCGAACGGCGGTCCAGGATCGTAATGCCCTCGCCTGCGAGCAGCTCTACAACCTTTCGTAGTTCCGCACGCGCGCCGGGCGAGGCGCCGTCCCACCCCACAGTTTCTAGTAGCGCGAGGGCGCGCGGCTTGACCGGCAGCGGTGCAAATTCAGGTCCGGCAAGACCGCAAAATCCCGGATCGCCGCCTGCCCGGACCGCCGCCTCGCGCGCGACCTGCCAGGTATCCTGGAGCGTTGCTCCCAACACGCCGGTACAGCTTTGACTGATGGTGTCGTAGATGCCGCCTCGATTGATCGCGCCAAGACTGGGCTTGAATCCGACGCAGCCGCAAAAGCTCGCCGGCCGCACGATCGAGGCAATGCCTTGCGTACCCAACGCGGCGCTGACGAGACCCGCCGCCACGGCCGCGGCCGAACCGCTGCTCGAGCCGCCGGGTGTGCGCGTCAACTCCCACGGGTTGCGTGTGCCGCGCGGTTCGGTAGCCGCAAACTCGGTGGTCACGGTTTTGCCGACGATGACTGCGCCAGCCGCGCGCAATGCGGCGACGCTGGCGGCGTCACGGTAGGTTCGCGTGCCCGCAAACAATGGTGAGCCCTGCTCAGTCGGCATATCGGCGGTTTCGATGATGTCTTTAATGCCGACCGGCATGCCGTCGATCGCCGACAGCGGCCTGCCTGCGCGCCATCGGACAGTCGATCGGTCAGCGGCTGCGCGTGCCGTGTCGGCATTGATATGCACAAAGGCCCGAATCTCCGGCTCCCAGAGCGCAAGCGTTTCAAGACAACGCTCCAGGAATGCGCGGGCCGAATCCGATTCCGACGCGAAATCCACAGTCGCATCGACGAATGGCGCCGGCCGCGGCATGCGCGAAGAACTCATGCAACCTCTCGAGCCAAGTACGCGCTAGCAGCGGCCCGCCCGGTCAAATTCCGGAGCCAACGGCTTCTTATCCAGCTGCCTGGGTTGCCAATATCGCATCGTTCAATTGGTCACCCTGGAAGCGCCGCCGGCAAAACTGCACCAGCACGAAACAAACAAACGCACCCACGGCGAGCGGCACCGCCGGCGCAAGGAACAGCTTGAAGGTCGGCAGCTTCATCGAAATCAACCAGGCCCCCAGCATGGGTCCCATGATTCCTCCGAAGCGGCCGATACCCATGGCCCAACCTGCTCCGCTGGCGCGGATCCGTGTCGGATAGATCAGACCGCTTGCGGCATTCAAACCCAGCTGCACGCCAAGCACGCAAAAGCCTCCGAAGAAGACAAAGGTGCTGACAGCGAAGGTTGGCAGACCGGGAATGCCGATCGCCGAGACGAAAAAGCAGCCGGCAAGGAAAAACAATGTCACCGGAACCAGTCCGCGGCGATCGATAAAGCGACTCACCACTACGCCGCCCAGCACGCCACCGACATAATAGCACGCCGTCGTCAAAGCGGCCTGCGACGATGAAAATCCGCCCGTGCGGAACACGATCGGCATCCAGCTGTAGAGGAAGTAATTGACCATGAGATTGATCACGAACAACGACCACAATAGTGGCGTGATCCACTTCAACCCACCTTGAAACAATTCGGCGACCGGGACCGAGGTGAAGCCGCGGCTCTCTGCGCTGACAAAGACAGTATCAGGCGTGATCGTGAGATCAGGACGCACTTGACGGACAATGTCGGCGATTCGTGTTTGCGCGCCTTCGGGATTTTTCAACGTCAGGAATTTTATCGATTCTGGAAGCCAGAGATAGATAACGCAGGTAATGATCAGAGGCACGATGCCGCCGATTACGTAGAGCCCTTGCCAGCCATAGCCGGGAAGCGCGGCAACCGCCAATCCTGGCAGCGTGCTGCCCGCGGCAACGCCGCTGAACATGACCACGACCAGCGTCGCGCGAAGTCGCTGCGGCGCAAATTCGGCGTTTAGTGCGGTGATGTTCGGCATCATGCCGCCAAGACCGATGCCGGTCATGAACCGGAGCACCATCAATTCAGGGATGGACGTCGCTGTGGCGCAGGCCAGGGAAAAACAGCCAAATAGCAGTGCGCCAAGAATGATGGCGCGGCGGCGGCCGAATCTGTCGCCCAGCCAGCCGAGCAGCGGCGCACCGAATACCATGCCGAAAGGACTGGCGCTGAACATTGGGCCGAGTTGCGCCGGCTGGATATGCCAGTCTGCAACCAGCGCAGGAGCGCCATAGGAGGCGGCCAGAAGATCGTAACCGTCGAACAACATGACCACGAAGGATATGATGACGACCCGAAGCGTGAAGGCTCCAACCTTCTGCTCATCGATCAGCTTCGTGACGTCAAATGCCGGATGATCCATGGCAAGTTTTCTCCCCCAGCCCATCGCTGTTCATCTGCGAGACAGATTTCAATTCGTGAGCCGAAGTTCCTTCCCCCATTTGGTCAGTACGTCTCTCTTCAATTCCGGACTGATGATATTTACGCGCGGATAGTCCTCGCGCGATGTGAAAGGCCGACAAGCATTGATGATGACGGTCGATGTGGTGGTGTCACCCGACGCGCGGCGCTCCGGCGACACGCGGGGATCGAGAAACGTCGAGGGGATTCCCCGGATCACATCCATGTCTTCACTTGGATCACAGCGTGTCGTAACGGCGAACATGACTTCACCCGGATCGGCGGGATTGACGTCGTCATCGACGACGATAACGGCTTTGTTCATGAGGATAGCGCCGCGACAGGCCAGTGCTGCCAGCGCCGCCTGTTTGGCGTGACCAGGGAAAGCTTGCCGGATCGCAACCACGGCCACGGACGAGCCCGCCTGACACTGCTGATACAGCGAGTACACGCCGACCACCCCCGGCACTTCGCGGTCGATGCTTTCCCAGATGACCGCGCTGGTGAAGATCTCGCCGCCGAGCCCGTGCATCATCGCAGAGCCGTGCATTGTGGGGCTGCCCTGGAGGATGGGATCGTTGCGGTGCCAGATCTCGTGCACGTGAATGACGGGCCAAGGTCCCCGCCCCGTGTAATAGCCGAGACATTCGCCGAACGGCCCTTCCTCGCGCGATTCCTTCGTCGGTGGCGGAACGTGTCCAAATATGGCGATCTCGGCACCTGCCGGAACCGGAAGCCCGGTCGGTTCGTGCACGATCAGGTCGACAGGACCGTCATTGAATGCTCCGGCCACCTCGTATTCCGATTGCCCCCACGGCACCGCCATGCATCCGGCGGCGTAAACCTGCGGGTCCTGACCCGCGACGACGGCAATAGGTGCATCTTCGCCACGCTTCCAGAACTTCTCCAACTGAATACGACCGTGATGATTGGGGATTATCACGATGCCGAGCGTTTTCTCGTCGTGGAGTTGGGCGCGATAAACGCCAAGATTGAACCATTTCTCGTCCAGGTCGCGCGTAACGACAACATCGCCGGTTCCCAGAAACCGCCCGCCGTCGTACTCACGCCACAACGGAATCGGGAATTTCAGCAAATTGACGTCATTACCGCGGATGACGTTCTCCAGGATTGGGCCGTCCTTAATCATCCGCGGCTTGGCCGGTTTCATTTGCTTGGAGCGCTCGCGCCAACGCGAGACGAGCTCGACAGTCGAGAGGTTGTCCGGCAGTCCCAAGGCAATCGCCTGCAGCCGCGCAGTTGAGTAGAGGTTTGTTACGACGCGGAACCCTGCCGGATAGTCCTGGATGTTGTCGAACAGTAAAACGCGCGGCGCCGGCGAGAAGGCGACGACTTCCGTGATCGCGCCGATTTCATTCTTCCAATGGGCTCTATTTATCTTTTGCAGGAGACCTTTCCGGTCGACCGCTGCAAGATATTCGCGCATGCTCTCGAAGCCCAAAGCCCGCCCTCCTCGTTGATCCTCACCGTTATGTCGCGACAAGAGCGCTATATCATTGACCACGTTGCGGCGATCGAGATCGACCGGGACATGGGCAGAGGCACGACGCGCATGACTATATCGATGACACGTCGTCTTGGGGTAATCTTGGGCGCAGGTCTATACCATGCGGTAGATTGAAAATGCTTGAAATCTTTTCAAGAAAATATTTAAAATAGAACCAGTAAGCAAACTGCTGAAAGGCGCACATCCGTCATGACGCGTAACTGGTCGGGCCGACTGCGCGGCATTTCCACTTTCATTCGTTCTGCCGACGCTCGTAGTTTTAGCAAGGCGGCGCTTGAGCTTGGCATAACTCCGCAGGCCGTCAGTGCGCAAATCAAGCAGCTAGAGGGGCAGATCGGCGTCGACCTGTTTCGCCGGACCACGCGGCGGATCAGCCTGACCGAGGAAGGCGCAAGCTTTTACGAGCAGTGTTGCATCGCCATCGAGGCAATTGATGAGGGCGTACAAAACCTGCAGGATGCCGCTGGGAATGCAAGCGGGGCGGTCAAAATCTCGGTCCCTTATTACATCAGCCGGACCTACATCCTGCCGATCCTGGCGAGGTTTCAGACAGAGTACCCGCGCATATCGGTGGAATTGATCGCCCAGAATGAGTATCCGGATTTCGTCGACCAGGGGATCGATATTGCGGTGATGAGCGGGCATTTGCCTGGCAGCTCGTTCATAGCGCGGCCAATCGCGTCAGTGAAATTGATCTTGTGCGCCGCTCCCGCGTATCTCAAGCAGAAAGGCCGGCCCAAAAATCCGGAGGATCTTCGAGCTCACCGTTGCGTGGTGCTCCGCCACCCCGTGGATGGCAAGACTTTGCCGTGGACCTTCCAGGTCGGAAAACAGGTTATAGCTATTGATGTGTCGGGGGCCCTCATCACCAACGATACCGACACGCAGCGGCAAGCCGTTCTCCATGGCCTCGGCATCGGCCAGATCGCCAGCTTCTTCGTGCGTTCTCACGTTCGCGACGGCGCGTTGAAACCATTGCTGATGAACTATGTTGCACCGCCGATCAATGTCTATCTTTGTATGGCTAATCGCCCCGCTATTCCGAAACGAACGAGTGCTCTGTTCGAGTTTCTCGAGTCGCGATTGAGCCGTCATCCGGACTTTAGGCCGATGTTGCCGTAGCGTGCTATGAATCTGCCGGCATCGGCCCAAGACGGTTGTCATGCCGGCGCCTTTGTTAAGGCGGCTACGACATCCGCTTGGCTGAACGAGCTCTGGTTTATCTCAAAACCAAGTGGCCGCAATGCATCGCAAACGCCATTCAGGATCACGCCAGGCGGCCCGACCACGCCGCCTTCCCCCAGACCTTTGATGCCGAGCTCGTTTTGCGGCGACGGCGTTTCGGTATGCAAGATTTCGATTGGCGGCATTTGCGCGGCGACGGGGATAAGGTAGTCCATCAGCGAACCGGTCAGGTTCTGCCCCTGCGCGTCGTAAATAACTTTTTCGAGGAGGCAGCCGCCAATCCCTTGGCAAACACCGCCCATGATCTGCCCATTCGCGATCATCGGATTGATGAGAACACCGGCGTCATGGGCAACGACGTATTTGTGGATGCGCACGTCGCCCGTATCGGCAAGGACTTCGACAATGCCGGCATGCGTGCCGTAAGCCCAAGTAACGGTCTTAGGTTCAAAATACTCGGTCGCTTCAAGTCCGCCAGGCATGCCCTGCGGCCGGTCACTCACCCATCCCGGATAAGCGGCCCGCGCAATCTCTCTCAGACTGATCCCCTTGGGAACGCCCTTAAGCGTCACCGTGCCCTCGCGCAGCTCAACATCGACGACATCGCATTCGAGAAGATGAGCGCCAATCGCCAAAACTTTTGCTCGCAGGACAGCCGAGGCCTTGCGGATGGCGGCGGAAGACGTGACCGCACTGCGGCTGGCAACACTGCCGAAACCGGCTGCGAGCAGACCGGTATCTGACAATTGAACTGTGATGTCGTCGGGCTTTAGTCCCCATTCATCGGCCGTCACTTGCGCGAATACCGTCTCATGTCCTTGGCCAGAACTGCACGCCCCGGTCGCGACGACGAGATCGCCTCCGGGATTGATGCGTACGGTGGCACTTTCAAACGGCCCGACGCCGGTGCCTTCGACATAACACGCGACGCCAAGCCCGATATAGCGGCCTTCGCTCCAGGCCTGCTTTTGCCACTTGCGGAATTCATTGACGCCGCCGAGCGCTTGAAGCGCCAAGTTCAAGGATTTTGGATAGTCGCCGCCGTCGTAAATGATGGGGACGCCGTCGCGGTAAGGAATGCCACTCTTGTAGGGCATCTCGCTTGCTTGAATCATGTTGCGCTGACGAACTTCTACCGGATCGATCGCAAGATCCCGTGCCATGAGATCAATCAAGCGCTCGATGACGAACGACCCTTCCGGCCGTCCGGTGCCACGATAGGGCGCGTTTGGCGTCTTGTTGGTGACGACTGCAGTCGCGCCAAACTCGAAATTGGGAATGCGATAAGGTCCACAGATATGCGCTGCAATATTCGCTAGCGATGCAATTCCCGACGGCGTGTAGGCGCCGGAGTCGAATATCAGATCATCCTTCAGCGCATGAATCGCGCCCTGATCGTCGAAGACAATTTCGGCGTCGTGGATATCATCGCGGCTGTGCGTCGAGTTCAACAAATGTTCATGGCGATCCTCGATCCAAGCGGCTGGCCGCGCCAGTTGGCGCGCCAGGAACGAGACGATGATCTCCTCGCAATAGACGTGACCTTTGACGCCAAAGCCGCCGCCGACATCGGGAGCAATGCAGCGCACTCGCGATTCCGGCAGATGCAGCTGTCGCGCCACCTCACCACGAACCCAATGGACAATCTGCGTGGCAGACCAAAGGGTGATCGCATCGCCGCGACTGTCATATTCGGCCACGACCCCGCGGCATTCAATCGGCATGGCCAGAATCCGATGATTGTGAAAGCGGCGGCGAATACGGCGCAGCGAACTCGGGCGGCCGTCGCCCTTGCGGAAGCGAAATCTCGCAACCACGTTGTTTGTCGCACTTTCGTGAACTTTCGCGGAGCCGGCTTGCATGGCCTCGATCGGGTCGCTGACCACGGAAAGCGGCTCGAGGTCGGGTTCGATCAGTTCAAGCGCGTCCTCGGCAATGTACCGGCTCTCCGCCACGACCACGGCATACGGCTCGCCGACATAACGGACCTTTTCATCGGCGATCAGCGGTTGATCGGGAATGCTGATGTCATGCTCGACAAGCTTTCGCCAAGGCGCCGGCGGCGTCGTTAACAGCCCGTAGATCGGGCCGAGATGGACCGCCAGATCCTTGGCGGTATAGACCGCGACCACACCCGGCAAAGCCCGAGCGTGAGCCACGTCGATGCCGCGGATGCGCGCGTGCGCCAGCGAACTGCGCGCGAAAGCAACGTGGACCATTCGCGGCAGCTGGATGTCGGCGACGTATCGGCCCTTCCCGGAGAGCAAACGTCGATCCTCCTTGCGCCGCATCGGCTGGCCGATAAACGTTCCCGTTTTCATGACGGCGCAATCCGGCTCGTAGACGAAGCTTCGGCAGCTTTCATGCGGCGGTGTTCAGAACTGGCAACTTCGGAAACCGCAGCGAGAATGTTCCAATAGCCGGTGCAACGGCATAGCACGGCAGACATTCCGTCCTTGATAGCTTCAGACGAAGGCGAAGAATGCGTATTCAAAAAATCATGCGCGGCGATCAGCATTCCGGGCGTGCAATAGCCGCACTGCAAGGCATGATGCTTGCCGAATGCCTCCTGCAGGTCGGCAATTGCGCCGGTCTCCGACAGGCCCTCGATGGTCCAGATTTCATGACCGTCGGTCTGCACCGCAAAAAGGAGGCATGAACGCGCCGCCTGCCCGTCGAACAGGATTGTGCACGCGCCGCAAATTCCATGTTCGCATCCGATATGTGTCCCGGTTAGGCCGAGAGTGTCACGAAGAAAATCTGACAGCAGCAGGCGCGGCGAGACGGCCGCGCCAATCTTTCGCCCATTCACAGTAAGTTCGATTTTGTGCTCGCCACTCATGCTCTCGGGCTCGGTTGTGCCTCTTTTGCCCGACCGAGAACCCGTCTCACCAGGGTACCGCAGAGGTGTTGCCGCAGTGCCCCGGTCGCGTGAATATCGGCGTGCGTGTCGATGTCGGAGGCCGCGCGGCTGGCGTTTTCGATACGTTCGGCACTCAGCGGACGACTTTGAATTTCAGCCTCGGCCTCGGGAATGCGGCACGCGCCGTCCTGTCCACCCAAGGAAACGATGCGGGCTGTTTCTACTCGGTCGCCGTCAAAGTCGAGACGAACTGCTATTCCCATCACTGCCAGATCGCCGGGGCGTCGCGCGAACTCCTCGAAGCCGAAAACCTGGTTGTTCCGCGCCCGCGGAATGCGTACTTCGACCAGCATCTCGTCCGCGGCGAGCGCCGTGCTAAACATTCCCTGGATAAAGTCGCCGGCATCGAGCGTTCGTGCGCCCTTTTCGCTTTGCAAGACGACGCGGCCGTCGAGCGCCAGCATGACGGCCGCGTATTCCGCCGCCGGATCGGCATGCGCCAAACTACCGCCGATCGTACCCCGCGTCCGGATTGGAAGGTGACCGACCCATTTGGTCGCTTCAAATAGCAGAGGGGCCGCGTCTGCAACGGTAGGGGACGTTTCAATGGCGCGGTAACGCGTCAACGCGCCGATACGCAATATATCGCTCTCAAGCTTGATATAGGCCAGTTCGGGAATTCCATTGATGTCGATAAGATACTTGAACCGAGCTATCCTGAAATTAAGAAGGGGAACCAAGCTCTGGCCACCGGCTAATATTCTCGCGTCGCTGCGGTGCGCGGCGAGAAGCTCAAGAGCCGCTTTCGTCGTCTTCGGCGAGAAATATTCGAAAGGGGCCGGTTTCATTTTCGTTTCGTGGTGTCCGATCTCTATCGTGTACCACTCGGCGTCATTCGGGGACAGTTCACGAAATGCCGTGGAAATGCGCTGACTGGCGAGTCGGCGGGGCCTGCCGCCGCATTTGCCTATAAATGGCGAGCCAGGAAATCGGCCATGCGCGGTCGCACAATATGGGAACGGTCATGGCAGCAATGCATGCTGTCTTCCCAAATCAGCGTTTCGATTTTACCGCGCGCCTCACGCATGAGACGGGTCGCATTCTCGATCGGCGTTACGACGTCGCGACCGCCATGCACCACCATCATTGGACATGTGATTTTTTCGGCGTAGCCCTCGAGATTGATGCACTCGAAGAATTCTCGCGCTTCCGCCGGTGTCCTGGTGCCGCTGACATACATGAAGCAGCGCAGCACGTGATGCGGAATCTCAGTGATGTTGCGCAAGTTATACATTGCTCCCCAGACGACCGTCGCCTTGACGCGCTTGTCGGTGGCGGGCGCCAGCGCCGCGTAGTGGCCGCCGGTGCTGCGTCCGATCAGGCCCAAGCGGTTTGGATTGATTTCCGGACGCTTCTCGACGTAGTCGAAAACCGCATGGACGGCTTTGATGAAATCCTTGCGCCACAGCATCGTAAACTGCGTTTCGCCCTGTCCCGGGCCATCAAAAGCAAGCGTCGCCAAACCGCGCTGCAGGCAATAGTCGTTGACGGTGAGATAATCTTCCTTGGTCGTGTCCAGGCCGCCCATCAGAATGACGCAGGGCGGCGATTTGACGCCGGGTGGGACGCGGAAATAACCCGCCATCTTGATGCCGTCGAACGGAATTTCAACTCGTTCCAGCGGCGGATCAAGTAGCGGCGCAGCACGCATGAAGGCCGCAACCTTCTTGTCGTGCACCTTGCGCTTTAAGGTTAGGTTATCGACCTCCATGTTCTGACCGTAGTGGTAGTAAAGCGAGGCGCGCGCCAAATCATCGGCCGCCGTGCGTCGCGCACCGTTCGCCAACGATTCTTCGGCACGCTTTTCACAATCACTCGCCCATCGCATCCAACTTTCGGGCCACCCACTCCAATCCTTGGTGGCGGCGCGGATGTCCATGAGATCGCGATATTGAACGCCGTCTGCGAGAAAGCGAAGTAAAAACGAGTTGACGATGTCATCAACCATGGCCTTGGTCATCGTTTCTTCCGGGCTTTATTCCGCTTTGATAGTGGTCTTGGCAGGATTAGCTCAGGGACGAATGGTTCGGTAGCTTGAAAATCATTTAAAGATTTTCAACCAGTGCTTTACAGTCCT
>Ga0209624_10003862_pt1 | contig 10436 bp, 9 predicted proteins | sample JacPinW_OM2H0_O1_FD_188565 | JGI IMG/M metagenome (GOLD analysis project Ga0209624, IMG submission 188565) | Forest soil microbial communities from Algoma, Ontario, Canada - Jack Pine, Ontario site 1_JW_OM2H0_O1 (SPAdes) (version 2) | ecosystem: Environmental > Terrestrial > Soil > Boreal... | reverse complement strand
CTTGTTCGCCGGCTCGAAGCCGATGCCAAATACTCTGTTTATCTCAATCGCCAGGCGGAGGATGTCGCCCGCTACCGGCGCGACGATTCGGCGACCCTCCCCGCTGATCTCGACTATGGACGCCTTTCGGGCCTTTCCAACGAGATCAAGCAAAAGTTCATCGCTGTTCGCCCCGTGAGCCTCGGACAGGCCCGCCGCATCGAGGGCGTCACGCCGGCGGCTTTGGCGCTCATCGCCGCGCATGCCCGGCGGGCTGAGCAATCTGCGAGTCGCGATCGGCTTCCGGCTGGGACGTGAGCCGGCCGCCTTCGAACACTTTGGCGGATCAACTCGCTGACGACCGCCGCGCGGCTTTACGCCTTGTCCCTGTTTCACGTGAAACAGAGGATCGGCTGGCCATCTTCATCGAGCTGCTCGATCGCTGGCGGCGCAAGATCAACCTCATCTCCAATTCGACCTTCCCCTTTGTCTGGACCCGCCACATCGCCGACTCCGCCCAACTCCCCGCGCTCGCGCTGAAGGCCAAGCGATGGGTCGATATGGGCTCGGCGCTGGCTTTCCCGGCTTGGTGATCGCCATCCAGCTCGCCGACGTTCCGGGCGCAATCGTTCATTGCATCGAGAGCGACGGCCGGAAATGCGCGTTCCTCCGCGAAGCGACCCGCGCCACGGGGGCGGCAGCGGTGATTCACCCCGTCCGTGTGGAAGCCATCGAGGCAAAAAGCCTCGGAGCTGTGGACGCCGTGACTGCGCGCGCCTTCGCCCCCTTGCCGCTGACCCTCGAATTGGCGAGACCGTGGATGGAGCGCGGCGCCATTGCCGTGTTTCCGCGCGGCGAATCAGCTAAGGACCAAATCGCGACGCTGCCTGAGGCATCGGCTTATGCGATCGAAACGCTTCAGAGCGTCGTCAACCCGAAGGCCGCGATCCTGCGGATCCGCCAAGGCTGAGGCTCCAAGCCCATGACCGAAACCGAAACCCTGGTTCGCGAGCCCGACAGCGAGGCGCGTCCGCGCGTTCTCGCCATGGCGAACCAGAAAGGCGGCGTCGGCAAAACCACAACCGCCATCAATCTCGGCACCGCGCTGGCCGCCATCGGCGAGCGCGTGCTCATCGTGGATCTCGATCCCCAGGGCAACGCGTCCACCGGCCTCGGCATCAATCGCAGCGCCCGGGTGACCTCGAGCTACGACATGCTGGTCGGGGAGAAATCCCTGCGCGACGTCGTCATTCCGACTTCGGTGCCGCGCCTGACCATCGCGCCGTCCACCATGGACCTGCTCGGGGTCGAGCTCGAAATCGCCGGCCATTCCGATCGCTCCTATAAATTTCGAAATGCGCTCCGCGCTTATGGCGCCGCAAGCGCCAACGACCCCGAGCGCGTCACTTATGTGCTGGTGGATTGCCCCCCGTCGCTCAACCTTCTCACCATCAACGCGCTTGCCGCCGCCGACGCGGTCGTCGTGCCCTTGCAATGCGAATTCTTCGCGCTCGAGGGCCTGTCGCAGCTCCTGACGACGGTCGAGCAGGTTCGCAGCACCCTTAACCCGGCGCTAACCATACATGGCGTGGTTTTGACCATGTACGACCCCCGCAACAGCCTGGCCGGCCAGGTGGTCGCCGATGTGCGCGCCTATATGGGCGATCAGGTCTATGAGACCGTCATTCCCCGCAACGTGCGCCTGTCCGAAGCGCCTTCGCACGGCAAGCCGGCGCTGCTTTACGATCTCAAATGCGCCGGCAGCCAGGCCTATCTCAAGCTCGCGTCCGAGGTCATTCGCCGCGAGGCGCTCTGGCGCGCCGCCTGATCAACCGGGCTTCAACACCGAAAGACAAGCCATGGCCGAAGATTCCGCAGCCCGCACCGAAAACCGGCCTCGCCTCGGGCGCGGCCTCGCGGCTTTGCTGGGCGGGGCGAACGCGCCCCATGCCGAGGTCGCGCGCGGGGCGCGCCAGACGCCGATCGAGTTCCTGCGCCCCAATCCGCGCAATCCGCGCAAGCGCTTCGATGATTCGGAACTCGACGACCTCACCGCCTCCATCAAGGAACGCGGGATCATCCAGCCGGTCATCGTTCGCGCCATTGCCGGCGTTGCGGACGCGTACGAGATCATCGCCGGCGAGCGCCGCTGGCGGGCCGCGCAGCGAGCGGGCCTGCACGAGATCCCCGTCATCATCGTCGAGGCCGGCGACCGCGAAGCGCTCGAAATCGCCATCGTCGAAAACGTCCAGCGCGCCGACCTGAACGCGCTCGAGGAGGCCGCCGGCTATGCCCAGCTCGGCGAGATTTATGGCTATTCGCACGGCGACATCGCGCGCGTGGTCGGCAAAAGCCGGAGCCACGTCGCCAATACGTTTCGGCTGACCCACCTGCCCGAACATACGCGGAGCTTACTCGCGGGCGGCCAGATTTCGGCGGGCCACGCCCGCGCTTTGCTCGCTGTCGCCGACCCGAATGCGGTCGCCAACCGTATTGTCGCGGAAGGCCTGACGGTCCGAGACATCGAGCGCCTCGGAGAAAATTCCGGCAAGACGAGCCGCCCGCGGCGCGGGGCCGCGCCCGTGGACGCCGACACGGCGGCGCTACAGAAAAAGCTCGGCCTCGAGTTGGGCACGAAAGTGACGATCCGCCACAGCGGCGAAACCGGCGAGATTCGCATCGCCTTCCGGGATTTCGACCAGCTGGACGACTTCTGTCGGCGACTCTGTCACCCGGCGGAGCGGGTCCAAAGTTGAGGAGTAGCCGAAGGGAGCGCGGCAACTCCCTTCCGCACGACACCTGGAAACAAAGGCCCACGGAGCGATTCCGATCTATGCAAGGACCATGACGTTCAATAAATCGGATCCGAACGGATCGCCGTTGGCGATAACCCACATCTCTTTGCCGTTGATTAGAGATGTTTTGGCCATCTCGAACGCCCATTCCGGCCACGCGGATGAATAGCCAGTGTTGCCGGTGTTGAACTGGACGCTATAGCCGCCGCTTGAATCTCGTCCTATGAACGCAACGCTCCCGATATAAGAGTCAACCGAAAGCGCATTGATCGCGTTGGCGATCGTTTGATATTTCGGATTGCCGCCGAAGTCCGTGACCCTCACGCGATCAAACTTTGCAGTCACCTGCTTTTGCAGATCCGCAATCGATGCTTTTCTATCGTCGGCCATATTAAGTCCTCCTCGTTTACGCTCGACTTCTGCAGGCGAGCGCTGGGGCATCGACCCCAGTCCTTCGTTTAACGAGCGCTGAACTGGTGCGCTGTGATCCGGCTCACCCCTCGAGAGGCGGACGTGATTTCGTTTGTACGCAGCGGCCTACCCTGACTATTCATCCAATTGGTTCTATCGCGCTATACCCAACTTAATCGTGATCTCTATTGAGAATGAGCGGGCATGATCTGATCCCCACAGCTCAAACACTTCCGCGGACGCGGACGGCTGTGATCACGTCAGCGCCTCCCTCCCCGCCTCCCCGACGCGAGCGCCCACAATGCGCGCGTCGCCAGAACCTCGGCAAGCTGCGTTTCCGTGCGAACGCGGGCGCTCGCCTGCCGGACAGCGGGCAGCCGCTGGGCGATCGATTCCGTCGTCCAACGCTCGGCCTGTTTGGCCAGGGCGCGACGCGCCGACATCGGCAATTTGACGAATAAAGCCTGGCACGCGGCTTCGAATGGCCGGCCCTGATCCATTTCGAGCCGCAGCCGGTGCAGGAGCGTCAGTCGTGCGACAAGCCGGATCATCAGATAGTCGGCGTCGCCCCCGTCGTGGAGGAACCGGGCAGCCGATGTCTCGACTGCGGGCAGGTCGCTCAGCAGAGCATGGTCGATAACTTCGTCGAGATTGGAGGGCGCGGCGTCCGCGACAATCGCTTCCACGTCTTCGGCTGTGATCTGCGATTGTCCGTGCGCATAGAGCATCAGTTTGGCGATCTCACCGCGCGTCGTTCGGCGGTCCGCGCCGACCATATGGACCAGCGCTGCGCGCGCATCCGGCGCGATGGTAAGCCCCGCGGCGCGGGCTTCCGCTTCGATGAGGGATTCGAGGGCGCCCGCATCGTCCGAGTAGCACTCGATCGACGCGCGCGCCGCCGAGCTTTCGAATGCGCCGCGCAGGCCTGTTCCCTTCTTGAGTTGTCCGGCCTTGATGACAATTGTGCAGTCCGTCGGCGGGCGCGCGAACAGGGGCTCGAGCGCCGGCAGGAGATCGCGTCCCTGCGCGTCGATCCAGAGGGCGCGGTCGCCGCCGAACATAGAGATCGCATAGGCCTCATCTGCGAGCGCGCCCGGATCGCGCGCAACCGCGTCGCCATCGAGGCGCACGAGGCGCATCGGGTCCGTATCGTCGCCGATGCGGTTGCGAACGATCGCCTTCACACGTTCGTGGGTGAGCCCCTCGTCAAGCCCGTGAACCAGGTAGAAGCCAATCTCTTTCGGCAAACGCTGAATGAAGCCGTCAGCGGCGGCGCTGCTCACTATGCTCATGGGGGGTCGCCTCCGCGGCTAGATCTGTCATGCCCGCGAAAGCGGGCATCCAGCAAGCTCCGCCGAGACTCTAGATTCCCGCTTTCGCGGGAATGACAAGACGCCCCGCCAGATTGCGCCAACGTCAGCCTTTCGCGCATGCACGAAATCGTCTAGCACACGACCCGCTTCCCTGTGCTCAACGTGACGGAACATGGCGACTTTCAAGCTTCTGCTCTTTCCTGGCGACGGCATCGGTCCTGAAGTTATGGCCGAACTCGAGAAGATTATCGATCATTTCAATAGCGAGGGCGTCGCCAGTTTCGAGATCGAGAAAGGCCTGGTCGGCGGCGGCGCCTACGACAAGCATGGGAAGGCCATCGCCGATTCTGACGTGGCGCTCGCCGATGCGGCCGACGCGGTCTTTTTGGCGGCCGTCGGTGGTCCGAAGTGGGAGGGCGTTCCCTATGACGTTCGTCCCGAAGCGGGACTTCTGCGTCTGCGCAAGGACCTCAGCCTGTACGCCAATCTACGGCCTGCGATCTGCTATCCGGCGCTCGCTTCGTCTTCATCGTTGAAGCCCGAGGTCGTGGAGGGTCTCGACATCATGATCGTGCGCGAGCTCACGGGCGGCGTCTATTTCGGCGAGCCCAAAGAGATCAAGGACCTCGGCAACGGTCAGAAGCGTGCAATCGACACGCAGGTCTATGACACCTACGAAATCGAGCGGATCGGACGCACCGCCTTCGAGCTCGCCCGCAACCGCGGCAACAAGGTCACTTCGGCGGAGAAGCGCAACGTGATGAAGTCCGGCGTGCTGTGGAACGAGGTGATGACCGCTCTGCACAAACGCGAGTTTTCGGACGTCCGCCTCGAGCACCAGCTCGCCGACGCCCTTGGCATGCAGCTTGTCCGCTGGCCCAAGCAATTCGACGTCATTGTCACCGACAATTTGTTCGGCGACATGCTGTCCGATGTCGCGGCGATGTTGACCGGCTCGCTGGGCATGCTCCCTTCCGCCTCGCTCGGCGACGTCGATCCGAAGAGCGGCCGGCGCAAGGCGCTCTATGAGCCGGTCCACGGCTCGGCGCCCGACATCGCCGGCAAGGGAATCGCCAATCCGATTGCGATGATCGGGTCGTTCGGCATGGCGTTGCGCTATTCGTTCGGACTCCATGCTGCCGCCGATCGGCTCGACGCGGCGATCGCCAGTGTGCTTGGGGCCGGGTTGCGAACCGCGGACATTCGCGGCGAAGAGGGCGCGACTGTGTCGACAAGCGAAATGGGCGACGCGATCGTCAAGGAGCTGGCCCAACAGGCCTCCGAAAGCGTCACCGACGAAGAAAACTAGGGCGGCGTCCCACTGTGAGGCTTCCAAGCTCGGGAGCGCGGGTATCCGCCTGAGGCGGCAGTTCGTCTGGGGAATCGTCATTCGAAAGGACACAATTCTCTTTACAAAAATCAGAAATGGTGCTATACATTGTTTTGGTCGCGCCTGGGCCGAGGATCGGCGGAGAGGGAAAACAGAGCTGGAAGCCTATGTGGGACGCCCTCGCACAGAAGCTACGGAGGGGGAGAAAATTTTTTGTTTGAATCACCCGTAACCCATTGAAAAGACCGGATTCCAAAAAATAAACGCTAGCAAACGCTAGCTCTTTTACTAGCGTTTATTAGCGTTTACTGACGTTTATTGGCGTTTATTTGGACGGCCAGACACGCCCGCGGCCCCACGCCGGCACGGTCCGGCCTCCGCGGATACACGACGCTTGCATCTTCTCCCCTTTCCTCTATAACAAACGATCTGTTCGGCAAAGAGAACAGCTTGTCTGTTATTGGATGTGGAAAGGCGCATCGTGGGGGACGTCGAGGCGCTTCTGAACGGCGCGGCCACGCAATCCGTTTCACCGGATAGCTTCACGCTGCGCTTGAGCTCCGATTCGCCGCTGCGGATGGATTCGGGGGCCGCCTTGGCGCCGCTGACCGTCGGCTACCAGACCTATGGCGCGCTCAATGCGGCAAAATCCAACGCCATTCTCCTGTGTCACGCTCTGACCGGCGACCAGCATGTCGCCAATCCGCACCCGGTCACTGGCCGGCCAGGCTGGTGGGAGACCATGGTGGGCCCTGGTCGGCCGTTCGACACCGACCGGTTTTTCGTGATTTGTTCGAATGTCCTTGGCGGCTGCATGGGCTCGACGGGCCCGGCCTCCGTCAATCCGGAGACAGGCGAGCCCTACGGCCTCGACTTTCCGATCGTGACGATCGCCGACATGGTGCGCGCGCAGGCGCTGCTCATCGATCATCTCGGCATCGACACGTTGCTTTGCGTGGCCGGCGGTTCGATGGGCGGCATGCAAGTGCTTCAATGGGCGGCAACCTATCCCGATCGCGTCTTCGCCGCTCTCCCGATCGCGACGGCGGCGCGCCATTCCTCGCAAAATATCGCCTTCCACGAGGTCGGCCGGCAAGCGATCATGGCGGACCCGGACTGGCGGCACGGGCGGTATCTGGTCGAGGGCACGAGGCCCGGCAAGGGCCTCGGCGTCGCGCGCATGGCGGCCCATATCACCTATCTCTCCGAGAGCGCGCTGCATCGCAAGTTTGGGCGCAATCTCCAGGACCGCGCGGCGCGCACCTTCTCTTTCGACGCGGATTTTCAGGTCGAATCCTACCTACGTCACCAGGGCGCGATCTTCGTCGAGCGCTTTGATCCCAATTCCTATCTCTACATGACGCGGGCCATGGACTATTTCGACCTCGCCGCGGACTATGGCGGATCGCTTGCTGGCGCCTTCAAAGGCTCGCGGACACGGTTCTGCGTCGTCTCCTTCACCTCCGATTGGCTCTTTCCCACGAGCGACTCACGCGCCACCGTTCGCGCGCTGAACGCCGGCGGCGCTTCCGTTTCCTTCGTTGAAATCGAGACCGATCGCGGGCATGACGCCTTCCTGCTCGACGTCCCGGAACTCATCGACACCACGAAAGGTTTCATCGACGCGGCCGCGCGCGCAAGGGGCGTCGATTGAACTTCGCTCGACCCCCCGCTCCGCCGCGCGTCGACCTCTTGCGCATGGCCGAACTTGTCGCGCCTAAGTCCCGCGTGCTCGACGTCGGCTGTGGCGATGGCGCGTTGCTGCGCCTCCTGGCCGAAGAACGAAGCGTCGACGGGCGGGGCATCGAGCTCTCCCAGCAGGGCGTCAACGACTGCGTCGCCAAGGGATTGTCGGTCATTCAGGGCGACGCTGACGCTGATCTCGTCGACTATCCGGACGACGCGTTCGACTATGTCATCTTGTCGCAGACGTTGCAGGCGACGCGCCAGCCGCGCGTCGTGCTCGAACACATGCTGCGCATTGGCCGACGCGCCATTGTTTCGGTGCCGAATTTCGGCCATTGGCGCATCCGGGCCCAGGTCGCCTTCGCGGGCCGCATGCCGGTGACCGAAAGCCTGTCCCATTCCTGGTACGACACGCCGAACATCCATTTCTGCACGATCGCTGATTTCGTCGCGCTGGCGCGCGAGGTCGGCGCGACGATCGACAAGAGCGTCGCGCTTGATCTCAGCGGCCACCCGCTGCATCGGATTTTCTCGCCATGGGCGTGGAATCTGTTGGGCGATCAGGCGATCTTTCTCCTGCATCGCAAACGCTGAGCAACCGCGCGCGTTGACAGCGGCGACGCTGCGCCCTCAACTGTCGGCTGTTTTGCAAGGAGCCTCCTCCCGATGCCGATCCGCACCGCCATCACGGACCTCGTTCCCGACGCTCAAACCTGGCGGCGTGAAATCCATCAAAACCCCGGTCTCATGTATGACGTCGAGGCGACCGCGGAGTTTGTCGCCGAGCGGCTGCGGTCCTTCGGCTGCGACGAGGTCAAAACCGCGATCGGACGCACCGGCGTGGTTGGTGTCATTCAAGGCGCAAAGGGCTCGAGCGCGCGCGCGATCGGTCTGCGCGCGGACATGGATGCGCTGCCGATCGAAGAGGAGACCAATCTCCCCTATCGCTCCAAAATCCCAGGCAAAATGCATGCTTGCGGTCACGACGGGCACACCGCGATGCTGCTCGGCGCGGCCCAGCGCCTGGCGCAGACCCGCGATTTCGCCGGCAAGGCCGTGGTCATTTTCCAACCGGCCGAGGAGGGGGGCGCGGGCGCGATGGCGATGATCGACGATGGGCTGATGGATAAGTTCGGCATCGAGGAAGTCTACGGCATGCACAACATGCCGTCGCTGCCGATCGGCTCCTTTAAGCTACGGAAGGGGCCGGCGATGGCGTCGGCCGACGAGATCACGATCCTTGTCGAAGGCCGCGGCGGCCATGGCGCGATGCCGCATCAATGCATCGATCCGGTGGTTATCGGCGCGCAGATCGTGACCGCCTTGCAGACCATTGTCTCGCGCAACGTCGATCCGCTCGATTCCTGCGTCGTCTCGGTCACGCGCTTCGAGGCCGGCACGGCCAACAACATCATCCCCCAATCGGCGTGGCTCAACGGGACGGTGCGCACGCTCAACGCCGCAACCCGTGACGCGGTCGAGAAGCGGATCCACGAGATCGTCGCCGGCCTCGCGGCGGCGGGCGGCGCGACAGCGCGAGTGGAATACCGACGCGGCTATCCGCCAACCGTCAATCATGGGCACCAGACCGACTTTGCCGCGGAGGTCGCCCGCAAGGTCGCGGGCGATTCGCATGTCGATCCGAACGCGCCTCCGGTCATGGGCGCCGAGGACTTTTCCTTCATGCTCGAGGCGCGCCCGGGCGCGTTCATCTTCATCGGCAATGGCGACAGCGCGATGCTGCATCACCCCGCTTACGACTTCAACGACGCCGCCCTGCCCTATGGCATGAGCTACTGGGTCGAGTTGGTCGAGACCGCGCTCGCGCCCTAGGGATGACAACACAGTTCGGTGTAATTGTAACTGGACACGTGGTCCACCTAGGGAACATACAACCTAAAGGCGAAATCGGTCCAAACAAATCCAAGAGATTCCAAGCAGGACCAACGAAATCCAAGCAAAATTGCTTGGTTTTATTTGGTTTTATTCGTCCGAATCGAGACTTTTCAACGCGTTACGGCGATTCCAAATAGAAATTTTCTCCACGGGCCCATATTCACGTTCCAGGTTGTGGACCAGACCTCTCACTTGCGTTCCGCCGTTCCATTTCTCCTCGCCGGAGCCGCCAGCGGCGCGGCGGTCAGTTCGGCGACTAGGAAGACATTAGCATGGATTTCTGTTTTAGGAAAGCTTTGCTGCTTTTTTTGTCCGCGACCGCTTTGAACAGTCTCGCGCGGGTCAAGGCTTTCTTGTGCTATCCTGCCTGACGCGTGAGGACGACCCATGTCCGAAACCCGGAAAATTGCGGCGATCCTGGTCTCCGATGTGGTCGGATATAGCCGGCTAGCCGGCGCGGACGAAGATCGAACTTTGGCGCGACTGCGCGCGCTGCGCAGCGATCTGATCGATCCCACAATCTCCGTGCATCATGGCCGCATCGTCAAGCGCACCGGCGACGGCAGCGTCATCGAGTTTCGCAGCGTCGTCGACGCGGTGCGCGGCGCACTCGAAGTGCAGCACGCCATGGTCGAGCGCAATGTAGGGGTGGCGCTCGACAAACGCATAGAATTTCGCATCGGCATTCACCTCGGCGATGTCGTCGAGGAGAGCGACGGCGATCTGATGGGCGACGGCGACATCGCTGCGCGGCTGGAGGGGATCGCTGGGCCCGGCGCGATCTGCCTTTCCGAGGACGCGTATCGTCAGGTGAAGGGCCGGCTCGATCTCGCGGTCAGCGATCTCGGCCCGACCCAACTGAAGAACATCGCCGACCCGATCCGGGTCTATTCGCTGCAAGTCGGCGTCTCCGCACAGGCGAAGCCGGCGGAGCCGGTGACGTCTGTGGCGCCGAAAAAGCATTCGGCGCTACTACCGTTGGCCATCGGGATCGCCGCATTGCTGGTCCTGATCGGCGGCGCGGGG
>Ga0209624_10003859_pt1 | contig 10442 bp, 14 predicted proteins | sample JacPinW_OM2H0_O1_FD_188565 | JGI IMG/M metagenome (GOLD analysis project Ga0209624, IMG submission 188565) | Forest soil microbial communities from Algoma, Ontario, Canada - Jack Pine, Ontario site 1_JW_OM2H0_O1 (SPAdes) (version 2) | ecosystem: Environmental > Terrestrial > Soil > Boreal... | reverse complement strand
GATATACAAGTCAAGACTGATACTGGTGGTCACCACCGCCTACGCTGTAGATTAACCATTCTTTTGTACTCAGCCCACGCATCGATTAGTTCCGCGGCGTTCACATAAAGTACCCACAGACCGATGATGAACACGATGATCATTATCGCGCCGAGATCGCTCGCGTCACTAATATGATCGCTGATCACGATGTAGCTCACCACCATTAGAAAGACAAGTGCGCCAAGCGTCGCCGTCAGCCATCGCCACACTGAGGTTCTTTGCTCAAGCAGATTGTTGGCGTCACGCTGGGCGGTGGCTTCCGCGCTTGTTACAAGTGACGGAGGACCCAGCGGGCAGTAAGGACAGTCTGGCCGCCATGATTGTGGCGACATATCAAGCGCAGCGAACGGGCGCTGTATAAAGAGCTGTAGCGGCCGCGGATCGCTCTGATCGACCAGCAGACGAGCATCCGACGAGGACGGATCAAGTATGCCGAGTATGAGATGAACCGCGAGCTGGAGCACCGCGAAGGTGTCGGCGTTGATCGCCGACACGGCCCGCATCCGCTCGTCGGCCGGGCGATATCCGTCCCAGCAGTAAAAGCAAGGATGGCGGGCGCTTCTTTGCACGAAAACCTCTCCACCTCTATCACCGTAAAGCGCAGGGAGGACCGCCGGTATGTCGAGCGCGATTGAGCGTCCCGCGATACGACGTTGTGCCTCTCGATCGTCAGTCGCTACAACAACCAAATCCCCGTCACTGAGAAGACGATCGACGGCGGCATCCGATTGAGAACCGTCAACGTCGTGAGGCGAAGCGTAAACATGCAGTGAAGGCACCTGATGGCATAGAAAGTCAGCCATCGCAGTTGCCTTATTCATGTTCACATACTCACGTGGAAGCGCATGACGTAGCAGATTCTCCACTCTGAGATTCTTTCCGTCGATGAGCCCTAGCCTCCCGATGCCATTCTGAGCTAGCTCGTTAGCGACCTGAGAGCCAACCGTCCCAACTCCCACGACCACCACCGACTTGCTAGCAAGCAGTGGAACGTTTACGCGGCCACGAGCACGCGCGAACTGATCTGGTGGCAGATTCAAGTTAATACCGCTCTTGATGCTTTGTGCGCGATGGGCGTATCATTTATTTAGTAGTAACCGAGGGACGTGATATGGGGGCAGAAAGTCCAGGGTCGCCAGGCCATCCAGAATGGAAGCCTGGGAAGGCCACGGCTCTTGAAGAAGTACTAGCGCAGCGTCGCCTGACACCGGAAGAGATAGCGGAGCGGAGCGGCCATCGCCCGGAAGTCCGTTTACGCACGGATGTGCCAGCGGTCGAGGTCGGCATGATGACGCGAGCACGTGAAGTAGTGAGCAGATTGCAAGGCGACGACATCTCTACTTTGGCGTTACGCATGCCCAACGGCGAAGTCTCGGCGATGGTGGTTCCCGTCGAGCGATATCTTGAACTAGCCAGCCTCGAATTGAAGGCTGGCCCGAAAGAGGGGACACTGGACGGCCGGATAGTTCCCAGAGGCGACAGACTCGAAGCCGCCGGAGTCGAACAGGTTGACTCCAGCGCCACGTGGGCGTGAGTCGCTAGCCTTCTAGTCCCAGGTCTGGGCTGGGGCCTGGACGATCACCCGGTCCGGTTTCGATGCAGACCCGCGCGGGATCAACTGCCCGTTGTTCGTGGATTCGCTGAGGCTGCCGCTGGCTGCTGCCGCCTCGCGCTCGGCGATCTCTGCGGGAGAGAGTCGGCGGTTTTGGAGTTGCTCGTCTAGTTCAGTGGCCTTGCCCATTCGGTCCTCCCGTGAGTCGGATCAGCGGAATCTCGATCGTAGCAATGTCAGCTAGTTCGACTCTACGTCTGCCGCCCCTCAACGAGTAGCGTTGGGTTGGGTTCCGGGTTTTCCGGTTCGGTGGTAAGGGTGGCGTGCCCGCTGTGGCTGCCGGTTGGCACGCGTCGGATGTGCCAGTGATCCTTGCCGTGTTCTCTGACGATAGTGAGTACGTATACGACCACGACGACTACGGATGATGCTGACCTCCAGCTCACCGTGCGCCGCATGATCGGCTTGCCGTTGGGGGCGGTGCCAGCAGCTTCTTCGGCTCCTGCCGAGAAGTGGATCAGTTTGGCCGCCCCACCGATCTTGCCGTTGAAGTCGAACAGCGTCTCGACGTGTCCTAGGCAGGGCACTTCGAGCACAGGGCAGCTCGGTTCGTGGTGTTCGGGGGCAGCGTTGGGGTTGCGCCTGGCCTCCAGCAGTAGGTGCGGTAGCCCGTGAATCTCATCAAGGATGACTTTGCCGTGGTTGGGCAACAGCCGTTTGTAGCGGTAGTGGCCATGAGCGCCGCCCCGTAGTTCAAAGACACCCATTAGTTCGATGCCAGGGCGGGTGTGGATCGTGAAGGTGCGCTGGTAGGCGAAGCGTTTGGGGAGCGTCGGCGGTGCTTTGACGGTCAGCGGTTCCTCGGGACCGGCCTTGGCCCAGACATAGCTAAGAGCGCCATAGCCGCTTCCGGCGTAGGCGTAGTCGCTTTGCAGCGGGCCAAGGCACGGCACTTCGGGAAAGTCGTGGGATCTACAGCTCGAAGCGGCCTGGGCCGATAGTGGCGCCGCCACGAGGATCGCCGGCACCATCGCGCAGAAGACGAGCGCCAGCACCCGTGCTCGTGCGCTCATGCAGTTTTGGTTTGCTCCCATGCGTCACTCCTTCGCCCGTGGTCACGAAAGGCCATGCGGATGCGGCGATGCCGTGGGGATGGCTTCGCCGTGCTCGCAAAGTCTCACTACTGGAATGTCATAACGGGCGACTCTACTCGAATGTCAAGCAAAGGTCTACCGCGATGTCATTGCTACTGCCGTGGCCTGTCGGAAGGCTGGGCCGATGTCCAGCTCTCCCGCTTTCCAAGCGGCACTCGGTGCTGCCGTCAAGGCCCGTCGCGTCGAACTCGATACCACCCAAGAGCAGCTCGCCAACGACACCGATCTACACCAGCGCTGGATCAGCAATGTTGAGACGGGGAAGCGCAACCCAAGCTATGCCAGCCTGCGCCGCCTGGCTGCGGGACTCGACCTCACCGCCTCAGAACTGATTGCCCGCGCCGAGCAAATCGAGGGCACCATCCGATCAGCGAACAAGACCGCCGCCGCATCCCCAAACCGCTGAGCGCTCTCACGCTGCGTGGCACGGCCACAGCTTGACCACTCAGCGGCCTCAGCCCTAGCCTGCCCGGCTCCATAAGCCCAAGCGGCCCCGGCACGATTGCAGTCGTACCGAGGCCCGGACACGAAGGAGCGTTGACTCCCCATGCCCGCGCCAGAGCCTACCCCCGACGCTAGCCTTACCGACGACATGATCCTCGCCGCTATCGAGCGAGCCGAGCGCCACCGCAACCCCAAGAGCCCACCCGGCATCAGTCTCCCGACCCTCAAGGAACACCTAGGAATCCCGCACCACGGCGGAACCACCCGCAGGCTACGCCCCCGCCTCAAGACACTCAAACACGCCGAGCTGATCGAGCAGTACCGCCGCAACGGCCCCGACGCCATCACCCTCACAGACACGGGGCAAAGACGCCTTGATGCCGTGAGAGGGGAGATTACGCTTCCGGAGGCACCCCAGCACCAGGTGTGGCGCGAAGCACAACTCGCCGCCGGCCAGCGCATCGCCGGATTCCGCAGTGATCTACGCGGCACACTGGACGAGGCCATCACCCTGCTTGAAGCAGACCACGAGTCCGACTCAAATACGTGGTTCGATATCAGCGAGCGCCTGCGCCATACCTCCCGGCTACTCGCATCAGCAATCCACTGCCTGCGCGAGTGGCCCGAGCCCAACGACTCCCAGCTAGACATAGACGACCCGCCCTACAAACAACAGGGACGCCGCCACGTATGGGGCTGGGACAGCGAGTTCCCCTACTGAGCGCCCGCGAGTCGTCCAGCGGCACTTGTGCGACCTTGGTATCGCCGTGACGCATCCATGTCTACCGCCGCTAACCGGACTATGCCGCTCCATCGGTATACCGCCTATAGTTCGGCGCATCGCAACCAAGCGCCGCCGCGCGTAGCTAAACAATCTCGACCATATGTGAGCATGACCGAGCCGGCACCAACGCCAAAGGTGAATCGCGGCGCCTACGACATCCGCAAAGGCGCGGCAGGCTATGCGTCCATCATGGGAAGCGTTAGCGGGTTCACGGTGCCGACGGTGATTCTCGTGTTCACCGTGGCGCACCAACAGGCTAAAAGCCATCCAGCCGACTTTACGCTCATCGTCGGCCTGCTAGTTCTAAGCCTGCTCGGCTGTCTGGCAAGCGCGTTTGCCTTCAGTGCCATCTCTGGTGAGGAATACCTGACGCCTAACCTTCCAGCCGCAACCATGTATGTCGGGGTGGGTGTCGTCGTGAGCATCGTGTCCATCATTGCGTCGTTCGAGATCCTTGCACACATATATCTCAAGACTGCTACGGGCTTCTTTGCGGCCATCACCGCAGGCGGTGGCCTCACCGGCGCGATTTTTAATGGACTTTCCGTAGTGGATGATTGGGAGATGAGGATCAACAGGCCGGAGCTCGGAAGCTCAGACTGGCTCGTTTCCCGTCGCCATGCACATGCCTGGGCTGCTCGGCTGTGTGGCATCGGCTGTTTTCCAGTGCTGCTCGGCCTCGCCCTCTATTGGGATCACATTGGTATCAGGCTGACAGCCACAACCGCACAAGCCTTTGGCGGTGCTGGGATCTTTCTTACCACAGCATCAATTATCTGTGGCACCCTTCGTACGCTTCATGCCTCAAGTGAAACGATTGATAAGGGTGTCACGCGAGCAGAGGCGATCGCGCTCCAATCGATACTCGGGATTTCGCTTCTCACGCTGATGCTCGTTCTACCATCGTGAGCCCGCTCCGTTCCGCCCGTAGCACGGCGAACTACGGAATGAGGACATCCGGCTCGCTCAATACCGGTTGTGCGACTGTCTGCTGGACAAGGTGGTAGCGGGCGTCAGGCGCTTGCCGGCACCCGCGGTCGTCCGGTAGAATAGGGGCAGAAAGGTTCTACCATGAGCACTCTCAACCTACAGACAGTCGTCTATCACGAGGGCGAGCACTACGTCGCTCAGTGCCTCAATATCGACGTGTCCAGCTTCGGCGACACGGAGGATGAGGCGGTGGCTAACCTCCAAGAGGCTCTGGAGCTCTACTTCGAGGACGCCCCCGCCAGCGATGCTGTGCCCGTCGAGGCTGCCGAGGTTCGCACGCTAACGCTCCAGGGTGCCTAAGCTCTACTCCTCGCAGCAGATCACCAAGGCCCTCGAACGTGAGGGTTTGCCTCCGTCTCCCAACGCGGCAGCCACGTCAAGTACCGCAAGACCGACAGCGATGTCATATTCACTGTGATCGTGCCAGCTGGCCGCAAGGAGATTCCTCGTGGCACCTTCCGCTCGATCTTGCGCCAGTCGGGTCTAGACGAGAGCGCCTTCGGACGAAGTTAGTCAAGCCAGCTTCGCGCACCGCCGATTGTGCGACATCAAAGCCAGTGCCGAGACCAACCGACCGTCATGATTTGATAAGGATGACAAGAAGAAACCCGAAAATGTCACCGTAATGTAGTCGCGCATTGCCTACGCCCCGCGTAAGCGACTAATCTAAGTGCGGTTTGACAAGCAGTTTGCGCTGTGTGCGAGCGATGTCGGCGAAAGGGACGTAGCATGACGACTATTGGTGATTTGGCGGCGATTGGGAAGCCCATCCTCTATGCGGTGGCGAATGTGCTGGCGGCGCTAGAGGAGCGTGAGGCGGGTGGCTCCGGGCACGCACGTTTCTTGCAGGCGGGAGGCGACCTCTTTGAAGCCGTGAGTCGCGCGGCGCCCGCCTTGTCCAGAGCTACGTCCGGAGGTCGTGCCCTCACTCCCGTGAGACCAACCGGGATGAACCTGTCTGGACACTGGCACGGCGAGCCAGGATCGGGCATGGAACGCGCGTTTGTAGAGATCGCGCACAGCTCAACAACCGGTTTGATGGCATTGCTTGACGGCCCAGAGGCTTACTACGGCGGTACAGACCTGACGAGTAGTGGGAATACGATGTTCGTCGTGACGCAAGGAAATAAACTATGGCACGGTGTTGGCAGCGCCCGTTTCATGTCCACCACTCTTTGGATTTGGGATAGTGGTGACAACAAGACGTTCAATCTCGTTCCGGCTTAGTTCAGAGGGGCTAACTTCGCAGCCTTAAGTCGTCGCTCGTCCCTGGCGAACCCAAAGTGGCTTCGTCGTCCACTGCCGCTTGTGCGACACAGCCAACGGGAAGTCCTGGGATCACTTCCACTTTGAGGCTCACGTCATCGTATGCGTGCGTCCGGGCTTACGGCAATTGTGGCCGCTGGGCTTGCGGTGATGGCATTACTGAACTACCTCCACCAGATTGCCGCCGACACATCATCCGGCGATGGCAACCTTGGTCAAGGCGTCATCAGCCGGCCGATGTCTGTTAGCCCCGGCGCAGTTACTCCGCTATGCCTCGAGGGCGTTTGGCGAGATGAAGGACCTGGGTCTCCGAAAGCGCGTTCTCAGCGTTCACGCGAATCGTGACAGTGCCGCCCGTGGACGCGTTAGCAACGGCATAGCGAGCCCACTTCCGTAGCTGTGGGTTGCTCACGCGCGCAATGGCGGCGAGCACAGCCGCAACCAGGGTATCCCCCTCCGGTGCGCCTAGTCGCGCCTCCTCGGCCGCCAGCATAAGTTCGGCCCGCAGTCGGTTGACATCCGTGGGCATCGTGTCGATGGCCTGCCGATAGAGGGTCCGCCCTCTCTCTGCATCGCCCGAGCGAATCGCAACAAAGCCTCGCGTTGCTGTGAGCGTTGGGCGCATGGCACCTTCTATTTCGGTCGGCATGTCAAGTGTCGCGGTTGCTGCCTCAAGATCGCCGAGGTTAGCCTGCGAAAAGGCTAGATTATTCAGCAGCAGTGCATTGCGCGGATTTGGGCGCAGACCGGCCTCCGCAAAGGTGACTCCATCCTGGAAACGTCCACACATCGATGCTAGGTAGGAGCCAAAGGTAGCGGGTGCCGTTGAAAAGGGCTGGTCGGCAAGCCACTCCCATGTCGCGCGAAGCGCTGCATCTATGTCGTCATCGTCTGCAAAGCGTCTCGCGCGCGCCTCAGCTGATAGGCCCATTTGCTCGTCACCGAGATCGAGCCCGGAAAGCCGGCCAGAGGCCCACTCTGCTTGCGCCACGCTGTTCTCGTTGGGATCGACCAGCGCGCTGCGAAAGAGCTTCCTTGCCTTTCGATCAGACCCAGCCTGCATCTCGATCGTGGCAAGGGCGCTTGTCAGCTCACTAAGAGCAATCGGCGGATGAAAGGCGCCATCGACCATTTCACGCCCGCGCTTGATGTTGCGCGAGGGTATTTGTGTTTCAGATGATGCTGCGATCTCCGTTGCGAGAAGCCACGGGTCCGCAAGCACTACGCTCCGTGCATGCCTGAGAGTACGCGCCGCCTCCTGCGGCTGAGAAAAATGCACCCATAGCCGCACTGCGGATCGCAAGATGTATCGATCGTATGGCGCCATACTTACCGAAATCTTGATGGCTGATTCGGCCTTATGCTGGTGTCCCTCGTTGACGTAATTTCGAGCCAGTTCCGCCCAACGCACGGCATTTCTCGGATTCGCACGCAAGCCTCTGCGAAGACGTGCGATGTCCAGGCGCCGCTCGTCTGACGGCTCGGTCGCCGCCGTCGTGGCGTCCGTTACTTCGTCGGCCTGCCGCAGAATCCATCTAGCCGTCTGTGTGAGCATAGCCGGACTTGCAGCATCGGCGACCACCAATTGAGCAGCGTCGCGCGTGTCCGGCGTAACGCCAACGACGATCGAAGCACTCAGCAGATCCGCCGCGAAAGAAAGTGAGCGGTGTGTCTGAAACTCCCGCGAGCGGGCTGTTAGCCCTTCTAGATCATGAGCCGGAACTGGCCCCAGGGGAAGGCGCCTGGTGGCCCCAACCTCACGGTGTTCAATGGTGGCGCTCAAGTCCCGCCACCGAGGGATTACCTGACGATCGACTTCACGGTTCGCTGCGGTCATGGGCTGCCCTTTCTCAAGTAACCTGCTCGCGCATCGTGGCAAAGGACATCAAGGCGAGATATGAGACGCTGTACGTCATATGGATTCTGCCCCCTCCGTCTTCGTACAGCATCACCGCGTTGTGCCGGGTCGGGGTGACACAATGCGCGAAAGTGGTCGACTAGCTCGGCCGCGCGCTGACCGTGGAGTTGGGCTTCAAATGCGTCTGCCACTTCATCGAAGACGTTGATGACGTATGGAAGCACCCGGTCATAAGAATCAGCGAATATGCCTGGGCGTAGCGGGGTTGGCAGGCGACGTAGTATCTCTGCAGTCGTCTGTGTCCTAGTGAACATGAACAATATGAGACTCCCGAGTAGGTAGAGGTCGCAAGCTTGACACCGCACGGTCCAATCGGGATCGACTTGGCCATACAACAACTCCGGCGGAGCGTACGAGCGATCACCTCGGACCGGCATTTCGTCGTGCGGCGCTTCGGCACCACGCTTCGATACGCGGCCGAGATCACCAAGCTTCGCGAGACTAACTCCGAAGGTTAGGAGATTGGATGGCTTCACGTCTTGATGTGCCAGTCCGCCTAGGTGCAATTGCTGCACAGCGACGGCGGCGTGATGGCAGGTAGACAAGGCCCAGGCTGTGTCGAAATGCGCCATCGCGTCGAGCGCCCGTCGTACATCTCCCTCGGCCGGCTCAAAGATGAGATAGTTGACGGCGTGTAGAAAGCTTGGATCTACGATCGTGCCAGCACCGAAAACCCTCACGATCCGGTTCATTCGTCTTCGCTCGCATTCGTCGAGCACTTTGCGCTCGAACTGATAACCGGCCGTCATGGCGTTCAGCACTTCCGCAACGTCTGGCCGTCGCATCGCCGACGAGTAGTCGAGTGCCTTGAGGAACGCACGCGAGCCATCAGCGCTCTCCACCTCGTACCCAATCGAGAAGTGGCCGCCAGTGGAACCGTGAGGCCGTTCGATCTTGCGCGTGACCGTCCACCCGTCAACGATGCGACCCAGCAGCTCGCTGGCCGGCTGTTCGATTCGGACTGGCGGAGGCAATGTGCTCACGCTCCTATGCTACGCGGGTTGGGGACCGCACCTAACGCGGGATGCGAACCCCCGCCCTAGGTCGGCCGAGCCGCTAGCAACGCAGCAACCAGCCGGGCAACACGATCCCCGCCTTAAGGACGCCGAAGGCCAGCCCCCGAAGGGACTGGGCCGGTTCGACCTTCGTCAAAATGGTGGACTTGGGAGGAACATGCTCGAAGCTCAGATCGTCCACGTGCCACATGAGTGGCAGTGCTCAACGTCGTCAGACTGGGATTGAGCGCGGGTACGGTCATCACTTGCTAGCGCTACCCACCGGGCTCGTAGCAGCGGAGGACGATTCACGCTGTTGGCGCGCTTCGCGGAGCCGGGTCCACGATGTGCCGGGAGCGTCTGGGAGCGCCGGAATCGCCATCACGTAGTCGCCAGCTTGCCGAAACAACGGGCGCTCAGCGGGAGCGTTCCAGGCGGGCAGCTTGGCATGGCGCTGAGCGTAATCCCGGATAACTGGTCTCCCCCGCCATACGACCAAGCCGGCAACATCGACGCTCTCGAAGCCATAGGCACGCGGCATCAGAAGGTCCGCGCTTCCACCAACCATCACGATGTACTCGGCCACCTTGGGCAGCGCAAATAGCTGCTCGAAGTCGGTATCGGGCTCGCCGAGAAGTCCAGATACCCCGAACCCCGGCTTAGGATGCACGAGTCGGTTACGCAGCCTGAATAGGTCGATGATGTCCTGGTGGCCCTCGCGGTCTACGAAGAACAGCTGCGAGCCATACGCCTCATGGGTGCCCTTGAGAAACTTTCGATGGGTCGGTTCGCGATCCCACTTCTCGAGTGCTCCGTGGACGCTCAAGAACTCGTTGACGTAGGACTCGGCCGCAAGCGCAGCAAACAAGACAGCAGTACGCGCCGCTCGGATGCGTGCACGTAGAGCGGCGGCGTGCATCTCGTTCTCCACCTTGCCAGGGTCATCCGGCGGAAACCGACGCCAATGCGCGAAAAGGTGCGCCGGGTCTCCGGCATCGTGGAGGCCGTCAAGTGCCTGGAGCAAGTACTCGCCCGAAAGCCCTGAGTGCCGCTCGGGCCTCTCGATGCCTGCGACCTCCTCATCGATTCGCTCCGCGTCTCGATTCGCCATAGGACTAAGGGTAGGCAAGGAAGCGGCTGGTCCCAGCGGGCTAGGCAGCACCACTGCAACGACCCCCATACCTTGACAGCACACGCAATCACGGCAGATAGTGGACGCATGGCCTCAACACGCCTTCCAGACAACCAAGAGGACCGCGAGGTCTATCTCCGCGACCACGGCGTCGGGCGCTTTATC
>Ga0209624_10003858_pt1 | contig 10443 bp, 8 predicted proteins | sample JacPinW_OM2H0_O1_FD_188565 | JGI IMG/M metagenome (GOLD analysis project Ga0209624, IMG submission 188565) | Forest soil microbial communities from Algoma, Ontario, Canada - Jack Pine, Ontario site 1_JW_OM2H0_O1 (SPAdes) (version 2) | ecosystem: Environmental > Terrestrial > Soil > Boreal... | reverse complement strand
TCACCGCTTCCGCCGCGATCCGCTGTTCCACAATCAACAAACCCCGCTCGGCGCCGGCCTGCTCGATCGCCGTGCGCATGAGTGTGTCGGTCAGCTTATCCAGCACTATCTCGCTCGAGACGGTCTGCGACACCTTGATCACGGTCGCGAGATCGAGATGTTCGACCGGCGTGGCGATCGTATTCGTCGGGCCGGGTGCAGGCTCTTCCTTCATTAGTTGAGGGTGCATCTCCTCGAGTTGCCGCACTTTCCCTTCGGCTCCCCAACGCAGGTAGCCGTAGCGGGCATTGCGCAAGTAGAGCTCAGCGAATTGGTCGAACCCGCGCGCCCCGTAGAAGGCGGAAGCGCGCTCATAGGCGAGCGCCTCGTTGTGTACGAAGCCATTTGCGCGGGCCGAGTGGATTGCCTGTTCGAAGAGGCGCATCGCATCAACATCGCGTCCCTCGATGCGAGCAATCTCCGCTCCCACCAGCGCCGCGCGGTTCTCGAAATTCTCTGGGCAATTCGCGGCCCAGACCTGCAGTCGCTTATAATGCGCAGCGATAGCGTCTATATGCTGCTGTTGCTCGTCGGCCGGTGCGAAGCCGCAATAGGCGGCTCGCGCCAGCGCGGCATAAAAGTGATGCTCGGCTTCCTCCAAGAGCGACGATGAGGTCCAAAGCAGCCCTTGCGCCTTTGATGCGGCGTCCACGGCCGCCGCATAGTCGCCGGCAAGATAGCGCGCCTGCAATTTCCGGATCCAGTACCAACACGTAGCGATCGCCAAGGCAGGGTTGCCGGACAAACGAGATTCCATGTGAGGCTCATGGAACTGCCCGTCGTCAAAGCAACCGAATTTGAGTGTAAAGCCGCGGAGCATCCGAATCAGTGCGAGCTGCGTGGTGATGATATCGATGACAAGGCCGAAGCGCGCCTTTTCGACGAACGCGAGGCCACGTTCGGCTTCGCCTTGCACCTCCGGCAGCGGCTCGCCGGCGAAGAGCAGGTCCGAGTTTAGAGTATTGCGCGTGTAGGCTGCACGCGTGAGGTCTCCGATCCGATTTGCCGCCTCGAATGCGCGGTCAAGCAGATCACCGCGAGCCCGCACGTGTTTCATCCAACGCACGACGAAAACCACGAACAAATGATAGGTGCTCGCCTCGAAGCGTTTTAGCCCGCGTCGTTCGACGAGCTCGTAGCCGAGTTGGCCGAATCGAAAACCGGTTTGGTATTCGCCGAAACGTGGTCCGGCGAGACTGGCGAACACTACGTATGCGAAACAGGAGGCGTCGCAGTTGCCGTACTCGAGGCTAAGACTGATCGCCTTGAAGATCGTCAGGGCAGCTAAGTTCGCATCCGTATACGCGGACGGCGAGTTGGCTCTACTCAGAACCTCGACGGTCGCGAGGGTTGCCGGGTCGTCCATCAGCGGCAAATCGATCAGTTCCTCTATTGTCCGGCTCCCAAGCAGTGACCAGATACGCCCGTATTCGCGTCGCACCTCCTCCTCTGATGGGTGGAGGGACCACTCGATACCGACATGTCGGAGGTAGTCGTGACAAACAGCGACCGCGCGGCTGCTTTGATCCAGGGTGAGGTAGACATCGATGCGTAGGCACGCGACGGAGGCCCATTCGATCGTCGTCGTGGCGCGTTCTGACAGCGCCGCCAATCGCTCCTCTGCGATCGATAACTGGCCGGTCAAAAATTCGCATTCGGCCCGGTTCAGCTCCACAGCAAAGATCAACTCGCGCCGGCGCTCCCAACTATCCTCCGCCAAAAGCGTCCCACTGAGATGGAGATAGGTGAGTGCCGAGGCATAGGCAGTAGAGGCTTTGCCTCGCTTGCCCGCGATCAAGTTGAGTTCGGCCAGCTGTTCCCGCTCGTCGCGTAAAGTGATCAGGGCCACACCGCGATTCATTTGATTGACGATTTCGAAGATTGACCCCTCCCGTTTTTCGGAGGGCGTCTGCGCCGCGAGCAGCCTGCCTATCCGGAGATGAACCTCGGCGCGCAATGTTTCCGGGGTCAGCGAATAGGCGGCCTCTTGAACCCGGTCGTGCACAAACTTGTAAGAGCCTTCCACGCGTTCAACCAGTTCCTGACGGGCCGCCGGCCATAGCGCGGCATGAATCTGCTCCTCCGTAATCTGGAGAGCGATCGCAAGCATGGTCATTTCGGCTCGATTGCCGAGGCAGGCCATCTGCTGCAACGCCTGCTGCGTTTCGAACGGTAGGCGGCTTAGCTTGACTGCCATGAGGTCCACTACATTGTCGGTGTAGCTCTTGGCGTGAATGCGCTCGAGATCCCATTGCCAGAGCGCCGCGTCGTGATCGAAGGCGACCAAACCCTCTGCAGCGAGCGTGTGAAGGAACTGAATCACGAAGAAGGGGCTGCCGGCGGTCTTTTCCTGCACGAGCTGCGCCAGTGGCGAGGACCGCTCGGACTCGCAACGAAGGGCATCCGCAATCAACTGCCCGAGGTCGTCGCGGGCAAGCGGCTTCAGGCGGATCTCCTGCACTTGTGCTCCGGCTTGGCGGATCGCATCGAGCTTGCGCATCAACGGATGCGTGGCATCGACCTCGTTGTCGCGATAGGCGCCGAACAACATCAGATGTTGCAGCTCCGACCGGGTCAGCAGATCCTCCAGCAAATCGAGCGTCGCCGCGTCGAGCCATTGCAGATCGTCGATGAACAGGGCCAGCGGATGTTCCGGGCGGGCGAAGACTCCAATAAAACGTCGGAACACGAGCTGAAACCGGCTCTGCGCCTGCCGCGGCTCGAGCTCCGGGATCGGCGGCTGCTCGCCGATGATGAGCTTCAGTTCGGGGATTAGGTCGGTCATGAGCCGTGCACTCGGCTCCAGCGCCTCCAGAAACGCGCCACGCCAGGCCTGCAGTTCGGCGTCGCTCTTGGCCAGTAGAGGCCGCACAAGGCCTTGAAATGCTTGAGCCAAGGTCGAATACGGAATGTCGCGCTTGTACTGGTCGAACTTGCCCGACGCGAAGAGCCCGCGCAGCGGCACGAGCACTTTGTGCAGCTCATTGACGACAGCGGACTTGCCGACGCCGGAATAGCCGGAGACTAGGACCATCTCCGGCGCGCCGCCCTGGACGATGCGCTCGAAGCCGGCGAGCAGGATCGCGACCTCGTGCGTTCTCCCGTAAAGCGTCTCGGGGATCAGCAGCCGGTCGGACGTGTCGTTTAGGCCCAACGGGAAGTCGTCGATGCGGCGTTGACGCTCCCAGTCGGCCAAGCAGCGCCGCAGGTCGCGCTGGAGGCCGGCGGCGCTCTGGTAACGCTCCTCGGCCGCCTTGGCGAGCAGCTTCATCACGATCTTTGAGATGGGGGCCGGGACGGTCGCAACCCGATCGCCTGGCGGCGCCGGTTTCCTGGCGACATGGCAGTGGACCCACTCCGTTGGATCTGACGCAGTGAACGGCAGTGCACCGATCAGCATTTGATAAAAGACGACGCCGAGCGAATAAAGGTCACTGCGCGAGTCGATCGAGCGATTCATCCACCCGGTCTGTTCGGGCGCCATATAGGCGAGCGTGCCGGCGATGGTTTCGGGCGGCGCGAGCGTTCGTCGTTCGCGCGGCAGCCGCGTCGCGATGCCAAAGCCGGTGAGCCTCACCGCGGCATCGGCGCAGTTCACCAGGATATTGCTGGGTTTCTGGTCCTTGTGGACGAGGCCGACCTGGTGGGCTTTGCCCAGAGCTACAGCGACGTCGATCGCGAGGCGCAAGAAAACGCCGATCTCCATCGGCTGCCCGAGCAGGCGCGCGAGCGGTTCGCCGCCGGGGTCCTCGAGCACCAGCACGGCGCGACCGTCTTCTCGTACGAACTCCACCGGCCGCGCCGCCCAAGCGCCATCGAGCTCGTTCCTGAGCTCATATTCGTGCGCGAGCCGTTCGAGCGCCAGGGGCGGCGGGTGATCCGCGGCGAGGAGAACCGCCAGGACAGGTTTGCGCTCGCCCTCGGCGCCCAGGCGCGATCCGCGAAAGAGAATGCGTTCGCCATCCGCCCATAAGACTTGCAGGCTCTGATCCATCGGCGCTCCTCCTGAGGAGAGGATCGGGTACCGGGCGCTGGCATTGCGCTAGCGGTCCCCATCTCCAACGCCCTGGCGACGGAGACGTCCCGTCCGATTACCGCCGCTGTGGCGATTTGCTCGCGGCTCGGGTATTATATGGCCTCCGCAAGAATTACGGAAACTCTGCCCTTGCCTAGTTCCTCGCCGAGCGGTGCAGCGATCGCATGGGAGCGCCCATCGCTAACCGTTTGGGCGGGGGTTATCAGTGTCGTCAGCTGTCGAGTTACCCCGCCCATTTCGCTTTTCGTCCTGTTCGAGACACAGAGAGCGTGACACCTCCGAACCGCGCGGACTCGCTCCCCTAGGCGAGGCCTATCAGCCCTTCTTGATCTCGGTTTGGACGGCCTCGACGACCTTCTGCATCGCGGCCTTGGGATCGGGCTCTTGGCCCTTGAGATAGGCCTCCCAGATCGGCTTGCCGATTACGAACTGCTGCAGCCCAAAGAGGTGATTGTTGATGGCCTTGGCCTTGTCGAGTTGGATCAGCTCGACAAACTCGGGCATCCAATCGGGCTTGTCGGCTTTCCAGTCCGCGTAGATGGACTTGTAGGGCGGGAATTGGCCCGGATGGCCGCTCGGGGTACCGACGATCGAGTCCTTCCAGATCTGTTTATCGTAGGTCAAGGCTTTGATGTATTCGGCTGCCTTTTCCTTGTTCTTACCATGCTTGAGGAGCGCGCATCCTGACGTCCAGAACACCGTCGAACCTTCGCCGTTAGCGAACTTCGGCAGCGAGCCCAAATGCAGGAGCTTCGGATCGTCCCAACTCGCGGCCATCCGCAGCGGCGCGGAGAAGTATTTGAAGTAGAGGCCGACGCGCTGGGCGGCGAAAGCGACTTCGTCCGGCGTTCCGTTCACCCCGGCGTCCGAGGCGCCTTCCAGCAAGATGTCGGGATTCGAAAAGGCCATGATCTGCTTCATCAGCTTCAGCGCCTCGATGGCGGGCTCGCTGGTGAAATCGAATAGACCTTCCGGCGTGTAGACCTTGGTGCTCATGCTGTGCGTGATGGGCGCCAGCGAGCGCCAGCCATGGGAATCGAAAGTGGCGCCCCACGGCGCCGCCTTGGAATCGACGACCTTCTGGGCGCCGGCGAGGAAATCGTCCCAAGTCGCGCGTGCCGCGTCCGTCAAACCCGCTTTGGTTGTGACGCCAGAATGCCATCCCGAGCCGATCACGTCCAGTAGGAACGGCCAGCTGTACAGCTTGCCGTTGATCGTGCACTCCTTCCGGATCGTTGGAATTATGTCGTCGATCACATCTTTCGGAATGTAGTTATCCCAGGGTTCGGTAACATCGGCCTTGACGAACGCCGACATTTCGACGAATGGCGTTTGGCCGACATAGACGTCCCATGTGCTTTGCTTGTTCTTGGCCTCGGCGACGAAGCGCTCGATCCCGAAGCCTTCGACCGGGGCGATCTGGTAGTTGATTCCCGGGAACTTGGCGTTTACCGCTGCAATGCCGGGATGCAGGTCCTGGACCCACTGATAGAATGTGGGCGTAAGCGGACGGTCCGCGGCAAAGGCGCGCCCAATGCTGGACTTCGCCATTGCAGCGACGCCGGCCATACCGAGGCCCGTAACCAGGCTGCGGGTGATGAACTCGCGTCTGTCGATGCGCCTCTGGGCAAGTTCGCAGCGGTCCCCCTCCCGCAACAGGTATTCCTGTTCGCTCAGTCCACTCATTTGTTCCCCAATGGTCAGTGCCTTTGGGATATCGTTAGCACCACTGAACTGCCCGATGGGCACTCGTGGATCGGAATTTACGTCCGAACGCCAGGACTTGTGGCTGTCGACGCACAAAGGAGGGGGGAGTCAAAATCCCCCGCTGTAGGCTTTCGACAAGCGCCGATCTTACCTTAGCGGCGAGTAAACGCGCAAGGTCGACTGCGCCGCTTTGGGTAGTCGCCGAGAGCCGCTCGGCATCTAAGGCGACCCTCACGGTCAACAACTCCGGAACCGACGCCCAGAAACAGATCAGCGGTCATCTCCAACAAGATCTCGGACAAGTTGGACGCGATTATGATCAATCCCGCCTCCGACACCGCGCTCAATTCGGTCATTGAGGAAACCTGCAAGCAGGGCATCGTGGTCATCTCGTTCGATCAGGGCGTGACGCCCCTTGCGCCTACAACGTAAGCGTCGACTACGTAAAACTAGGCGAGATCCACGCCCAGTGGATGGCCGACACGCTCGGCGGCAACGGCAGCGTCGTTATCAATCGCGGCGTTTCCGGTTTCCCCGCCGACAAAGATCTCTTTCGGGGGACCGGCAACATCCTGGACAAGTATCCGGACATCAAGATCGCCGCCGAAGTCTACGGTAAGTGGGACAATGCCGTTAGCCAGCAAGAGCTGACCAAGGTGCTGACCGCGCAGCCGAAGGTCGACGGCGTCTCGCAGACTGTCGTCGTCCTCCCTGGACATCCGAAGCGTCAGCAAGCAGCCGTGTCAACGCTAAACCAAGGTATCGGGCGCGCCAAACCAACAGCACGTTCCGACCAACGTCAGTAGACTGGAAGCCTCTGCCTTGATCAGCTTAGCCTCACTGTCGGAGCCGGAGATGCCTTGCACCGTGAATTGAATCCAGGGGGAGTTAGTGGCCTCGACCATCGTCAGCGCCCTTCTTCCTGTCGTCGTAACATTGATGCTCGGCTACGTAGCCGGCTGGCACCGTGATTTCGACGGCAAGCACGCGGCCATCCTGAATCGGATGGTCATGCTTTACGCCCTGCCGCTCAACTTATTCGCCAGCATGATGGGAATCCCGCGCCACCAGATTCTGGGGCAGGGGTCGCTCGCGATCGCCATCTTCATCGGCATGGTGGGCACGTACGCGATCGTCTTCGTGGTCACGCGATTCCTTTGTGGACGGGATCTGATGTCCTCCTCGCTCCAGGCGCTGGCGATCGGGGGACCGGCTGCGCCGTTCATCGGCGTGCCGGTGCTCAGCCCGCTGTTCGGAGCAGCGAGCGCGATGCCGATTTCGGTCGCGAGCCTGGTGACGAATCTCATCGAGGTTCCAGTTACGCTCATGCTTCTGTCCGCCGGTGTGGGCGCGAAGAAGGACGCGGCGGGGCGCGGCGGTCCCGCGTGTCAGGAGCCGTTTTGGCGTGAGAATTCAGTTTGAACAAAATCAATGCTTTATGCTGAGCCATTTTAGTTGAGAATATCCATTTAACCTGAGAATATGGATTGACGAAGCCATTTAAAGTGAGAATTTGGCCGCCCAACGTTTTGACCCAATCGGCGGGCGGCGATGAGCGAGGAAGAGGTTTCCACAGACGGCCACGCGCGGAGGCGAAGGGAGGAAGGCTGCCGACGCGAAGAAGCGATCCGCGCCTTGTTGAAGCGACACGGCGATAACAGACTCACGATTGTCGACGTCGAAGCGGTCGCTTGGGAACTGGGGGTTAGCCGATCGACGATGTATCGTTTGATTATGGCATATCGGGCCAAGGGCACGGTGTCGTCGGTCGAGCCGCAAGCGATGGGCCGGCGCAAAGATGCCTTTGTGTTGGACGCCAAGCGCGAACGACTGATCGCATCGGCCATCCACGAGATATACTTGAAGCCCGAGCGCCCGACCCTGACGTTTCTGATTGAGCAGGTCAGGGCGCGCTGCGCGCAAAAAAACCTTCCTCTTCCCGACCGCCGGACGATCAAGGCGCGCGTTGATCGCATTGATCGGCGCACGGTCTCTGTGAAGCGCAAAGACGCAAAGGGCGTCAAGGCTACAAAGGCCGTGCCAGGCAGATTTGTGGCATCCCGACCGCTCGAGATCGTACAGATCGATCACACCGAGGTCGATGTCTTCCTTGTCGATGAAACGACAAGGAAGACGATGGACAAGAGACCATGGCTTACGCTGGCGATCGACGTGTTCACGCGCATGGTTGTCGGATTCCATTTGTCCATGGACAAGCCGTCCCGTGTTTCACTGGGCCTTTGCATGCTGAACGCGGTTTACGACAAAAGCGCCTGGCTGACGGAGCGCGAGATCGATGCGTCATGGCCGGCGGCCGGATTGCCCGAAACAGTGCATTCGGACAACGGCGCCGATTTCCGCAGCCACGCTTTCGCGTGGGCATGCCGGGAAGAGGGCATCCAGTTGATCTTTCGACCCAAAGGCGCTCCCCACTACGGCGGCCATATCGAGCGCCTGATCGGCACGACAATGGGTCGGGTCCACCTCTTCCCCGGATCGAGCTTCGCCAACCCTGACGCGCGCCAGGGCAACGATCCCGCACGCTTCGCCGCCATGACGTTCCGCGAGTTCGAATGCGCGCTCGGCTGGGAGATCGCCGGGCGCTACAACCAACAAATCCACAGCGCTCTGCTTCGGCCGCCCATTGCGGTATGGCGCGAGCACGAAGCTTCGCTGGCGTTGCGCATGCCCAAAGACCGCATGGCCTTCTGGGTTTCGTTTCTCCCTGACGCTCGTCGAACTCTTAGACCGGATGGGATCTGGCTCCATGACATCCCGTATTGGTCGAACGCGCTTTCTGGACAAGTCGGGCGCGCTAAACGCGACCTCCTCGTAAAGTTCGATCCGAGGGACATCTCCCGGATATTTGTCCAGCACCCCGACGGTCGTTTCATTGAGGCCCGCGCTCGCTCGCTCGGGTTCCCAGTCATCAGTCTGCGTGAGTGGAAGCAGGCTAGGAAACAGCTCAAGGTCAGGGGTCGGGGCGAGAGGAACGATGAGCAGATCACCAAGACCGCGCTGACGCAGCGCAAATTAATCGACGAGGCAATCGCCAAAACCGCCGTCGCGCGACGAACGCCGGCCAAAGCAAAAAATGCTGGGGATGTACCGGATTTCGGCTCCATGACCGGCATCGATTCACGCATACCAACCGTCTTGGAACTCGCGGAGCGGCAGCGTGAACGGAAAACCCGACCATCTGACGGATGAGGCTGACGCCGTTTTAACTGAGAGCATGGACGAGCGCGTCTATTTCGTCCGCTCGAAGCGTTGGATCGCGTATCCCAAAGCCGTCGAGATCCTTGGTCATCTGAACGCGCTGCTCAAACACCCGCGAACAACGCGGATGCCATCGCTCGCTGTCTATGGAGACAGCGGGATGGGCAAGTCCATGCTGGTCGAGAAATTCAAGGATGACTACGCGCAAACAGACGAAGATAGGCCCCGCGAACCGAAGACAAAATTGCTGGTCGTTGAATTAGCGGGTCGACCGAACGAGCGGCGACTTTACGCGCAGATCCTCGCCGTCGTCGGCGCGCCGCAGAACCCGCGCGCTACAATCGTCGAGCTTGAGCGGACCGCAGTCCGCCTTCTTGGCGACCTCGGCGTGCAAGTCCTGATCCTGGACGAGATCCACAACGTTCTCGCAGCGTCATGGCGGGAACAACGCGTCGTCTTCAATACGTTGCGTTACCTGAGCAATGAACTGAAGCTGTCGCTCGTGTGCTTTGGAATCATGGAGGCCCGGCAAGCGATCAATGGCGACGTCCAACTGGCGCGTCGCTTCGATGCTGTTTCTTTGCCTCGATGGACAGCGGGCAAAGAGTTCGAGCAGCTCGTGCTGGCCATCGTCCGCAACTTGCCATTGAGAGAACCGAGCGTTCTGACGGTGAAAGGCCTTCGACGCATCCTTCAGACCAGCGGCGGCGTCAGTGCGCGGATCTTCCGCATGATCAACGAGGTTGCGATCGAGGCCATAGAAACCGGCGCGGAGCGGATCACCGACGAGGCGCTGGAGCGTTACAAGCCCGTCGGAGAAGACGAGGCGACCTTCCAATGACCCAAGACCAAGAAATAGCCCACAGACCCCTGCCGGTGGTCCTCAGACCGGTGACCGACGAATTGCTGTCGTCGTGGCTGGTCCGGCACGCAGCGTACTATAACGTCACTGCGTCGTTCTTCGCGCAATGGCTGGTGCTCGGCAGGCGCAACCTTTCAGCTCTCGACCATCGGTTGGGTCTGGCGCAGGTCGCGCGTCTATCGGAAAAACTCCGTTGCGATCCAGTCACCCTCATCGCGATGACATTCGTCGACGCGCCGGGCCGATCCGCGGAATTGATCTGTCGGGGCAGGGCGCCGCAAATTTGTCGAACATGCGCCGATCGGCATGCCCGCGAGGGCGCTCACGGCGCGATCCCCAAACATTGGCGGAAAGCCTGGCGGATCAGTTGCCCTGCTTGTGGCACGCCCCTCTCAGAGTCTGTCCGAGAACATCATGCGGGATTGCATAGTTTTCGCAGCATGAGGCGGATGGAGGCGAGGCGCAGGAAGGCGAGGGCCTTGTGGTTGAGACATTCCCAGTCCTTGGCCAGTCGTCGGCAGCGGCCGAGCCAAGCGAAGGTGCGTTCGACGATCCAGCGCTTGGGCAGTGCGACGAACCC
>Ga0209624_10003857_pt1 | contig 10444 bp, 10 predicted proteins | sample JacPinW_OM2H0_O1_FD_188565 | JGI IMG/M metagenome (GOLD analysis project Ga0209624, IMG submission 188565) | Forest soil microbial communities from Algoma, Ontario, Canada - Jack Pine, Ontario site 1_JW_OM2H0_O1 (SPAdes) (version 2) | ecosystem: Environmental > Terrestrial > Soil > Boreal... | reverse complement strand
CGTCGGCGAATAACGGAGAAATCGCGCGCTTTGCCATTTGCGCGGCCGTTCCCCAGAGCGCCCCGTTGCAACACCCGTAACGCAAGCGTAGGCATGAGCCGTCGCGTTTCGAATTGGGAATCGGTTTTCCCTCATGAGGCCGACGTTGATCATCGCGGCGCTCATCGCCGTTTCGCCTGTGTTCGCCGCGCGGTGTCCACAGGGCCAATTTTATCGCGTTCGCCTCGATGAATGCGTGAGCTTAAGCTCGCCGCTGGCGCGGCCATACCTCGGCGCATGGAGTTCGCAGAAAAATCTCGCCAGAGGGGAAACAATCGACAACGCGAACGTTGGCGAAGAAGTTGACACGCCGCCGGAAGACCGTCCGCCCGTCGCCCAAGATCCACTGTCCGCAGACCCTCCTCCCGGCGAGATAGATGAAGCCGCGTGGTTGATGATCCCGCTCTTGCGAGCCGCAGAGGCGCGCTGGGCCGCCACGGTGTCGCCGGCGCGCGCGGAGACGCCCCCGCCCGACCCTTGGCCTTTTCTGAGCGTTTACGGGCTAGGCAATACGAACGAAAACTTTTTGCCTCCTCCGCCATAAGACTCCTGCGACCATCGTCGGCTATGCGGCGTCGGTCGTCTCTACAGCCTTTCTCGCAGCCGCATTCTGGCTGCCCTGCCACGGCGCGTCCGGATCCATCCGACGAGCCGCTTCCACCAGGGCTTGTCGTGTTCACCCACTAGCGCAGCATATTGGGCCATCTTTCCGACTTTTGCTCGCTCAGCGGCCGGTTCGGCGAACTGAGCATTCCGTTCAGTTAACTCGACCGCAGGCCTCTCATCCCGATTCTGACGCAGTTCGTCACTCGCTGCCGCCTCGGCGGGCATCTCGAAAAGGCACTTTTGCGTTCCAAGGGCCGCGAACGCGACGGTGGCGTCGGTCGTTGCGACCGTTTCAGGCATTGGGTTCGTTCCGGGAGATTCTGAACCCTCCACAGACGGCCCTGCATCCTCTGCCATGGAACATTGATCGACCTGTTTGGTCTCGAAGACGGCGAACAGGTCGGATGGGTCGATCGCGAAGCCGCCGTCGTCAGTCTTCTTCGCCGAAAGCATCCCTGCCTGGATGGCGCGCCAGATGTCGACTTTGCTGGTTCCGGTCCGTTCCACCGCTTCCTGCAGGCTCAAAACTGTCATCCCCACCTGTCCCATAGGAGTAGCTGGGGGAGGGTTCGCGCCCCACAGTTAACGGAGGGTTAAGGTCCGGCCGCACCGATGGAGGTGGAAGAGGCTGGGGTCTGAGGCCCTCACCGAGAATGACGCGAAGTGTCGCCCCAGGTCTCAGTCCAATAAACGGAACGTTAACCATAAGCGCCAAGGCTCGACCATCACACGAATCGGCTGCTCGGGCGACCTTGCGCAAGTTCGACTGAGGCCGGTCGTGCGTGAAGACGGCGGCAACCCGGAACCAATGCCCAGGTCCGGCGCCCTGAAACGGGTAGCTGGACCAATCCAGTCATTCAACCGCAGAGGCGGACGCCCAACGAGAGAGGCAGGAAAATGCCGATTAATCCGAAGGCCCCCAAGCTGAAGGAATTAAAGCCACACATCATGGTCTGCGGTGTAGGCGGCGCCGGCGGCAACGCGGTCAACAACATGATCGCCGCCGGCCTTTCGGGGGTCGACTTCATCGTCGCCAACACCGACGCGCAGGCTCTCGCCTCATCGCGCGCCAAACGAATCATCCAGATGGGTCTTCAGGTAACGGAGGGTCTAGGCGCTGGCGCCAGGCCCGAGGTCGGCAAGGCGGCAGCCGAGGAGGCGCTGGAGGAGATTTGCGATCACCTCGCCGGTTCACACATGGTCTTCCTCGCCGCGGGCATGGGCGGTGGCACCGGCACAGGCGCGGCCCCAGTCATCGCCAGAGCGGCTCGTGAGATGGGCATCCTCACTGTGGGCGTCGTCACCAAGCCGTTCCACTTTGAGAGCGGCCGCCGGATGAAGGTTGCTGAAGCCGGCATCGCTGAGATGGAAAAGGCGGTCGACACGCTGATTATCATTCCGAACCAGAACCTGTTCCGCATCGCCAACGAGAGAACAATCGTCAAAGATGCTTTCGCGATGGCCGATCAAGTGCTTTGCTCGGGTGTCGCCTGCATCACCGACCTGATGGTCAAAGAGGGCCTCGTCAATCTCGACTTCGCGGACGTTTGCTCGATCATCAGCGAAATGGGTACAGCGATGATTGGCGCCGGTGAGGCGAGCGGCGAACGGAGAGCTCTGCGAGCTGCTGAAGCGGCGATGGCTAATCCGCTGCTCCAGGAAACCTCGGTCAAAAGTGCTCGAGGCGTGCTGATTTCCATCACTGGCGGCGATGCTCTGACGCTGTTCGAGGTGGACGAGGCTGCGAGTCGGATTCGCCAGGAGGTCGACGACGATGCCAACCTCATCGTGGGAGCGACCGTCGACCCTGCCCTCAACGACCTCGTCCGGGTGTCGGTAGTTGCGACGGGCATCGATCAGGCGGTTAACTTCCAGATCGTAGGTATGTCAGCTCAGCCTGCAGTCGACCCGGTGCTCGACTCAAGCGTCGGGGCAACCGCATCGGTCCAATACGCGCGACCGGAATCTAGCGCTCTCCGGGGGCATCCCCCCCTAACTGATAAGGCCGTTGAAATCCAACAGCCAAGAAGTCCAGTCGTCCCATTTCCAGAGCCGACGGAGGCACGGAGGGCGATTCGGCGTCCGCCGTTTCTGGAGAGACTCGGCTTCACCGGGTCGGAAGCACACAATGAACCACGAGCTTCGGGCTGGCGCTGATCCCATCTACGAAAATGTGCCTCATTGAAGGCGAAGCTACTCGACCAAACCGGCCAGGCCTTGGTCTGAGCAGCGCGCTGCGCATCTTTGAGCCTTACCGCCCCACAGGATGCGACCGTTGCCGACGGCTGCATTCGCGCGTCTATCTTGTCAAGGTTCGCCGTCCGTGAAAGGCGGCTCTTTGTCCGCGGGCACGCCTTCTTCGGTCATAGCCAGCCGGCGGCGCGGTTCTCCTCGGCTGCTCAGTCCGGCCACCGATGTCGCCTGCGCCGCCGACACCACAGCACCGCCAGCGCGAGCGCGATGGTTCCGGCCATCCAGGCGCGCCAACTTAAAACGGCCGCCCGGCTGGTCAAGCCAGCGCAGCCAGGGCGAAGGGCCGGACTCGCCAGCGCGCGGCAGGGCGAAGGCGACCAGCGTATCGCCGGCCGGAGCCCCGGCTTCGCATGGCCGCCGGCGCCGATCACGACATATTGGCGGCCCTGCCAGAGATAGCTGGTCGGGGTCGCGATGCCGGCTGAGGGTAGGCGGCCGGTCCAGAGCTCGGCGCCAGTCTTCGCGTCGAAGGCGCGCGTCGAGGGCCGAGCCGGGCGCGATCCCGACCAGCTGATCGATGATGTCGGAAGAAGCTTGGGTCATGAAGCTTGATCCCTCAGGCCAACCTCCTGGCCGCCTGACGTTCGAATCCTGGGCGCCAACCGAGCGCGGGCGCAACGTCCGAAGCGATCAGCCGGATCGAACGCAGGATGTCGGCATGCGGCGGATCGGCGGAATGGACCTGGAACGCGAGGTCGGTGAGGCGCGCCAGCGCGGTATCCTGGAGGAGCGATGCGATCGCGTCTTCCGGTGCGCCGATATGCACGTCGTAGGTCGCGATGATGTCTTCAAGCGAATCGCCGCGCGGCGGAAAGCCGGTCGCGGTGAAATGGACGACGGATCGGCGCAAGCCCGGCTCGGCGAGGCGCAGGGCGTCCGGGCGGCGCTCGGCGACGAAAAGGGTCCGCGAGCCCATGATGCGCGGCGCGCGTCCCGCCGGGAGCGCCGCAAGGTAGGCGTCGATGATCGGGTTCTGGATCTCGGCCAAAGTCGCCCCCGGCGCTCCGGCGGGGCGCGGCTGGGTGCGGGAAAGCATGAGCCCGTCGCCCGATTCGCCGGCGCGCCTGCCCCCTTCGACCGAGAAGGTCGCCTGCCACACGCGATCGTCGAGATCGCCGGCGGACGGATAGAGCACGTTGTCCGGCGAACCAAGCGGCTGGCCCGTCCAAGCGTTGCGGACAGTGGCGAGATTGCGCCCCATGGCGGGGCCGCGCTCGGCGAAGGTTTCGCCAAAGGCGAGGAAGGAGTTCGGCGTGCCGCCCGAACCGACGCCGAATTCGAGCCGCCCGCCCGACAGGAGATCGAGCACGACGGCGTCCTCAGCCACTCGCACCGCGTTCTCCATCGGAAGCGTGACCACTCCGGTGCCGAGCCGGATACGGCTCGTCTTGGCGGCGACATGTGCCAGAAAGACGAAAGGCGAGGGCAGGCCGCCCTCATCTTCGTGAAAGTGATGCTGCGCGATCCACGCGCTGTCATAGCCCGAGCGTTCGGCCTCGAGGATCTGCTCCGTCGCGAGACGGTAGCGCTCGGCGGCGCCGGCGCGGTCGAGAAGCCGCGTGAAATAGCCCAGTCTCTTGGTTGTCGTCGCTGTCATGCAGAGGATGCTCGAAACTGGTATTGGGCTTCCGGCGACGACGCGCGCTCGCGATCGCCGCCGAGATAGGCGTCCCGGATGCGCGGATCGCGCATAAGCTCGGGCGCTGCGCCTTCAAGTACGATACGCCCGGCGCGTAGCACATACGCGCGATGGGCGATGCTGAGCGCGAGGCTGGCGTTTTGCTCGACCATGAAGATTGTCACGCCCTCGCGATTGATCGCTGAGATGAGCTCGAGCACCCGGTCGACGTAGAGCGGCGACAGGCCCATCGTCGGCTCGTCCATGCAGATAAGCCGCGGGCTCCCCATCAGCGAGCGCGCCATCGCCACCATCTGCTGCTCGCCGCCCGAGAGCGTGCCCGCGCGCTGTCCGAGCCGCTCGCGCACGCGCGGGAAAAGCTCAAGCACGCGTTCGAAATCTCTAGCGATCTCCGCCGCATCGCGGCGCACGTAGGCGCCCATCATGACGTTTTCCCGCACGGTCATTTCTGGAAACAGGCGCCGAGCCTCGGGGACTGAACCTATCCCGCGGCGCACGATCGCGGGCGTCGGCAGATCGCCGATTTCCTGACCATCGAAGGTGACCGTCCCAGATCGGGGCTTCGCCAGTCCGAGTACAATCTTCATCGTTGTCGACTTGCCGCTCGCGTTGCCGCCGAGAAGGCAGACGATCTCGTCCGCGTCTACATGAAGCGTGAGGTCGAAATGCACCTGCACGGGCCCGTAGAAGGTATTGATGCGATCTAAGGCAAGGAGCGGCGTCATAGGCTTGCAGCCATCAGCGCCTCGGCCTCGGCAGCGTCATGGCGGCCATGGCCGAGATAGGCCTCGATCACCTTCGGATCGCGGCGCACGTCATACGGAAGGCCCTCGGCGATCTTCGCGCCGTTGTCCATCACGTAGACACGGTCGGAGAGCTGCATCACCATGTCGAGCTTATGTTCAATCAAGAGCATCGTGAGGCCGCTCGCCTTGAGCCTGGCAATGATGGCCTGCATCTCGGCTGTCTCGGTCTCGTTCATACCTGCGGTCGGCTCGTCGAGCAGAAGCAGCCGCGGCTTCAACGCCAGCGCCTGCGCGATCTCGACCCGGCGGCGGTTGGCGTAGGAAAGGCTATAGGCCGGCTGGTCGATCCGGGGCAGCAGCCGATCGCCGAAGGCCGCAAGGATCTCGCGAACCTCGGCGCGGAGGGCGCGATCCTCGCGCCGGACCCTCGGCGGCTGGACGAGCGCGAGCAGAAGCTCGGCGACCGGTCCCAGAACCGGAATGCTCGGGACGGCCGCGCGGAGGCGCGTATGCGCGCCGATCAGCACATTGTCCTCGACGGTGAGATTGGCGAAGACGCGTCCGTTCTGGAACGTTCGTGCAAGCCCAAGCCTAGCGATCCGCTCGGCAGGCAGCCCAGCGACTTCCTTGCCGGCGATGCGGATCGAACCCTCGTCCGGTTTGTCCTGTCCGCTGACAAGGTTGAAAAGCGTAGTCTTGCCCGCGCCGTTCGGACCAATGACGCTGACCAGTTCGCGCTCGGCGACCTGAAGCGCGAGGGTGTCAACTGCAGCGAGTCCGCCAAAGCGTCTGGTGAGCCCGGAGACGGTGAGCAGATCGGACATCCTCACACTGTCCCGAACAGGCCCTGCGGGCGAAAACGGATCATAAGCAAAAGCACCACGCCATAGATCAGCACCCGATATTCCGCCGTGAAGCGGAATGCCTCCGGCAGGCCGACGAGTACAACCGCGCCCACAATGGCGCCGACCACGTTACCCATGCCGCCGAGGATGACCATCGCCAGCGCCAGCAACGACACCTGCGCGTCGAAGGTCTGGTAATTGATATAGGAGAAGAGATGCGCGGAAAGGGCGCCGCTCACCCCCGCCCCGAAGCCGCCGAAGGCGAAGGCGAGGCTCTTGTACCGGTCGAGCCTGACGCCATAGGACCGCGCGGCGATGTCGTCGTCGCGGATCGCGCGCAGCGTGCGGCCGAAATGCGAGCCGAGCAGCCTCGATTGCAGGAGAGCGAGAACGATCATCGCGCCGAAGCAGAGCCAGTAGACGGACGCGGGCGAATAAAAGTCAAAACTGGCGAAGGAGAGCGGCGGAATGCCGGTAAGCCCCATCGCGCCCTGGGTGAGGCTCTCCCAGTTTAGGATAACGAGACCGACCACCTGTCCGATCGCGAGGGTCGCGATTGCGACATAATGGCCGCGCAGCCGGAACGCTGGGTAGACGAGGATCGTGCCGATGATCGCCGTGAAAAGGCCGGCAAGGAGAATGGCGACGATGACCGGAAGGTCGAGGTTGAGCGAGATGAGCGCCGACGCATAAGCTCCGATGGCGAGCAGAGCCGCCTGGCCGAGCGAAATCTGCCCAGCAGTCCCGGCGATCAGGGTGAGGCTCAGCGACAGCATTCCGGCAAGCCAGGCGTTAGTGAGGGTCTGCAGGAGATAGGGCTGCGCATAGACGAGCGGCAGGGCCGCCGCCGTCAGCGTCAGGCCCCACAGGATCGGCGCCGGGATGCGAACCGGACTGGACGGCGCAAGGAAGGTGCCAGTCAGGGGCTCGGAATGCACACCGCGTCTTCCGAATACGCCATTGGGCTTCAGCACCAGCGCGCCGATCAGCAGGACGAAGGCGAAGAGGTCGCGATAAGTCGCGCCGAAGAGCGCGATCCCGTAGCTTTCCGTAAGACCGAGGATGAGGCTCCCGAAAATCGCGCCCGGCACGTTTCCGATGCCGCCGATCACAGTCGCGACGATGCCCTTCAGCATGGCGTTGAAGCTCATGCTGGGATCGATGTGGTTGTAGTACATCCCGACCAAAAGGCCGCTCAAGCCCCCGAGCGCCGAGGCCACGGCGAAAACGACACCGTTCACCGCGTCGGTGTCGACGCCCATCTGCGCGGCGGCTTCCGGGTCCTGCGCGGTCGCGCGTACCGCCCAGCCAAGCTTCGTATAGCGGAGGAAGGCGAACAGGACGGCCGCGCTGATGATTCCGATCGCCGCGATCAGGATGTCGAGCGCACCGATGGAGCCTCCGCCGATCGCGATGCGCCAGTCCGGGAGCGGATTGGGAAGCGCGCGCGGCTCGGGCTTGCAGATGAGCTGCACCAGTTGGTCGAGCACGAAGCTCACGCCAATGGTCGCAAGCAGCGGCGCGATGCGGCTGCTCCCTGGAGGGGCCGGATTGCGACCCGCTCGATGGCGACGCCCAATAGGGCGGTCGCCAGCAGAACGGCGGTGATCGTGAGCGGCAGCGGCGTTCCGAGAAAGGTGACGCAGGCCCAGCCGACATAGGCGCCGATCGTGTAGACCGAGCCGTGGGCGAAGTTGATCAGGTTAGCGACGCCGAAAATCAGCGCGAGCCCGATTGCCAGCAGCGCGTATATGTTCCCGACAACCAGCCCGTTAATCGTATAGTCTATGAAAGGCCCCAAACCGGACGCTCCGATTTCCGTTCTCCGTCAGGCGCCCTCCCCGGTCAGCCTCCGGGCTTCTTTCCGTCCCAAAGGGCAAACGCGCCGTTCTTCACGACCAGATAAACGGCCTGCGCGCCGGCGACACGACGTGTCTCGGGGTCGAAGGTCGCCTTGCCGTAGATAACGCTCGGTACGTCCTTGATGGCGCCAAGCCCGTCATGAATCTGCTTCCGCTCCGTGCCGTAGGCCTTCATCACGTCCGCGAGCAGGATCATCGTATCATAAGCCACGGCATTGAAGTCGTCCGGCTCTTCCCCGTATTTTGCCTTGAACTTGCGGACGAATGCCTGGACCTCCGGTCTCGTGTCGCCGGGGAAGAAATTCGATTCCGTGAACACTCCTTCGGCGGCCGGCCCTGCAAGTTCGATGAACTTCGGCGAATAGACCGAGCCGATTGCGACGAGCGGTTGGCTCAGGCCGACATCGCGAACCTGACGGGCGATCAGCGCGCCGTCGGCGTAATAGGAGATCAGCACGACGCCATCGGGATTGGCGTCGCGTACCCTGACGAGGGTCGAGCGGAAATCCTTCTCGTCCGGCTGATAGCCTTCTGTGTCGACGATCGTGATCCCGCATTTCGGCGCGGTGTCTACGAAGATTTTTTCGGCGGCGCGGCCCCAGTCGGTGTTGAGGTGAAGCACGGCCAGGCGCTTCAGGCCAAGGTCGGCGGCGTATTTTACGAGTCGCGGCGTCTCGTCGGCCTGGCTAATCGAGTTGCTCCACATGTAGTCGCCGCCCTTGGTGAAGTTCGGATGCGAGTTGGTGAAGCCGAACTGGACGAGGCCGGCGCGCTCATAAATCGGCGACGCCGCCATCGAGGCGGTGCTCGAGAAGTCGCCCGCCTCGACCACGATCTTCGGGTCGCTCACGAATTTCTGCGCGACCGCGACCGATTGGCGCGGGTCGGATTGGCTGTCCTGAAAGTCGTAAGTTAGCGGGCGTCCCTTTATCCCGCTCTTCGAGTTGATCTCATCTAGCGCGAGATCGAAGCCCTTTTTCCACTGAGCTCCGTATTGTGCGTTCTGGCCCGTCAAAGGCCCGCTAACTCCGACCATCACGGGCTCGCCAGCGGCTTGCTGGGCCAAAGCGATGTGTGACTCGGCGATAAACGCCAACGAAAAAGCAGTTACCAAAATCCTAAAGCTGAGCCTTCTAGAATTCAGCATCTCATTTCCTCTGTCCTGACCGGCCCGCATACGCGAGAAAATGCAAAGTCGACTTCTTTAATAGACTATCTTATCGCGCGGAGCCAGTGGGCAGCCTGCACTGGCAGCCGCCGGCACCCTGATCGAACGCGCCAGCTTTTAGTTAGTTTTCCTGCCGCTGGGTCCTCGGCCGCCACCGCCTTCTGCAGGCCGACGCTCGCGACCCCGCGAGCTACGAACGGCTGATACTATCGGGACAGGCGCGCCTGGTGCTGACCGACGAGCCCTACAACGTCCCTAACGTTGGCCACGTGACCTCGCAGGCGCATCATCGAGAATTTGCGATGGCGGCCGGCGAAATGAACCGAGAGGAATTCGCAGCGTTCAACCGCGCCTGGATGTCGAGCGCAGCGTTCTACGTCATCGACGGCGGCCTTATCGGGACGTTCATTGACTGGGCAGCGTCGAACTGGCCCTCGCCTGCGGTCGTGACCTCGGCCTCGACCTCATCAGCGTCGGCTACGCCGAGACGCGCCACAGGGCCGGCTCCTGGCACAAGGAGCGGCGCGCCGTCGCCCGCATCGAGGCCACGCGGCTCGGCCTCGACGTCCGCTTCGTCGTCACCGATCTCGACCGCGGCTCGGCCGAATGGCTCTATGAAACTCTCTACTGCGCGCGCGGGCAGGCGGAAAATCTCATCAAGCTGCACAAGGCTCAGCTTGCCTCCGATCGCACGTCGTGCCGCTCGGCGCTCGCCAACCAGGTCCGCCTCGTTCTGCACACCGCCGCCTACTGGCTCATGCTCGCCGTCCGCGACGCCATTCCGAAAGAGCGCGACCTGGCCAAGGCCGAGTTCGCGACATTGCGCCTCAAGCTGCTCAAGATCGCCGCTCGCGTAGTCGAAATGGCGAGCCGCGTCCGTCTGGCCTTCGCCGCCGCCTGTCCCGAGGCCGAACTCTTCTCCGGCCTGCCCGCCGCGCTCATGCCGCGTGGACCTTGAACGGCGGGGCGCAAAGGCCCCTTTCGCCCCGCCGTCTCCTCCAACGCGTTCAACAGTGCCGGTCTTGATGCGGTGAAAACAACCGGACGCCAAACCGCGTTCGTTCTGAACCCGCCCAAACCGAACCCGACGACCAGACCGCGTCACGAATAGATCGGGCTAGCACGGGGCTGATGCCGGGAACCTCCAGCAGACGGCGCCCAACCTCCGTTGCCCGTGCACTGGCGATGGCATTGTCATGTCTGGACGTGCGCCCGCTGATCAAGGGTTATTTTTCGGCGTTGCGCTGGTCGCGAGTGCGGTCATGTCTTCGGCCTTCTTTTGCGGA
>Ga0209624_10003856_pt1 | contig 10444 bp, 9 predicted proteins | sample JacPinW_OM2H0_O1_FD_188565 | JGI IMG/M metagenome (GOLD analysis project Ga0209624, IMG submission 188565) | Forest soil microbial communities from Algoma, Ontario, Canada - Jack Pine, Ontario site 1_JW_OM2H0_O1 (SPAdes) (version 2) | ecosystem: Environmental > Terrestrial > Soil > Boreal... | reverse complement strand
GGGGGCGAGGGCGGCACTTGATATTGGGCGCGGGCCCGGAGCGACCACATCGCCGCCACGCCCGATAGGAGCGCGATAAAGTCCCGCCGTTTCATGATTGCTACCCGAATACCATCACGCGTCGAGGCCGCATCGTAACGGCCGAACGTGGCGCTGCAATGCCTTAATTTGCCGATGCCGCATTATTGGAATGCCGCCGCCAGTTCCTTCGCGCCCGGCTTTTTGCTCTCCGTGTCCATTTGCGTGTTGGTCGCCGCCAGCAAACGCGACACGACGTTGTTGCGCTGGACCACCGGATTATCGGCATAGCCGCTCGGCTGAAAGAAATTCGACGTCGGCACCTTGTCGCGCCACGGCAGCGGCATCGTGACCATGTCGAAGCCGTTGCCGTCGCCGGTGAGATTCATCATTTCCAGCTCGGCGGCGGTCAGCGTCGTCGTGATGCCCTTGCGGCGCGCGAAGATCACCGAGTCCAGAAGCTTCTGGGTCTGCAGTAAAGGGCCGACGTCGAGATCGAGATTGAGCGCGTGCACGCCGAGGCCCTTTTGCGTATTGGCCAAAATCTCATGCTGGCCCCAATCGTCCGGAACGCTTTTCGCGAACACAATCATCTTGCGCAGGATACCGATCTTGCGCTCCAGGGTCTGGCGCTGATCGGCCGGCAATTGCGCGGCTTGTGTATGCAAAACGTCGGCGAACCTGTTGCCGTCCTCGGCAACGATCTCGACCGAGTTGGTCCCCAGAAGCTGGTTGTAGCCGAGCGCCGTGCTGACGGCGCGCGCGTGTTTGTTATATTCAAACCCGGCTTCGATCTGGTAGTCGCCGTTTCCGGTGGCCTCGAAACTGTAAATCCGCACAACCTGATCTTTGGTCAGTCTAGCCGCCTTGGCCAAAGTCGCATAAGCGAGCTTGAAGTCGCCGTCGCTTGGCGGCAACCGTGGACTGAACTGGAACTCCGCCAGTGCCGCGGCGAGAAAATCGGCAACGATCGGCACCCGTGGCGGCGGTGGTGGCGGCGGCAGCGCGGGATTGCGCGGCTTCGGCGGCCCGGTATAGACCGGCGGCTGCGCGAGCACATAATCGTCGAGCGAAACATCTTCACCACGCGCGCGCTTGGTATTGCGCAGTTTGCGTTTTTCGGAAATCGAGCTCCAGTACGCGCTCGCCGCCGCGGCATAGGGCGCGTGCGCCTGGTTATATTGTTCGAGCAGGCCATAGTACTGCGCCATTGCCGCCGGATCGGCCGGCGCGGCCGCTAGCGCAACGAGCGAACAGGCGAGCCAGGCGGCAAGCACGCCAATGATGCAGCGATAGTTCGGACCGAACCCCATCGCGCCTTCATAGCCGATTCTGTGACGCAAAGAGGGCGGCATCGCTGCCGCCCTCGCCGAACTTTTATCGCAACACCGCCGAACGCGGCGGGGACGCTTTATTGGGTCTTGTTGATCGTATTGGCAGCGGCCGTGCAGGTCGCTTCGTCCTGCGAGCCGGTGCCGCCGGAACAGCCAACCGCGCCAATGATCTTGCCGTCCTCGATCAGCGGAATGCCGCCGCGCGAAGCAATGACGTCGTCAAGCGTCAGGATATAGTTGAAGCCGAACTTTTGCACCGCGTTCTCGAAGGCTACCGTCGGGCGACGATATCTCGCCGCGGTGCGCGCCTTATGCTCGGAGATGCCGATTGACGCGAGCGCCGCACCATCCATCCGCCCGAAGGCGACGAGATTGCTGCCGGAATCGACCACAGCAACATTCATCGCCCAGCCGCGCTTGGTGGCTTCGGCGACGGCGGCCTGAACCAGTCCTTGGGCGCGGTCCATTGTGATCGGCGCGCCGTAGGGATTATTGAACGGCATCTTATCGGGAATGGCATTCAGATCGGGCGGCGCGGCCGGGGCCGGGGCCGGCGCGGCAGCCTGCTGCGCATAGGCCGCTCCGGCGGCGAGCAAGCCTGCCGCCAGCGCAATGGTTGTCAGAATACGAAGTGTCATTGGATATCCTCCCTAGAGTGCGGCACTTTTTGACCGCTGTCGCAATCTTAGACGAAAAAAAGCGGCTCGTGCCAGCAAAGTTCGCAGGCCCCACGATCACCGTTGCCGCTGTTTGCCCGATCGCGGCACACGGGCTAACGCCGGCAGCGGCAATATCCGATCAACCATGGACACAAAGAAACAAATGCAACTAGTTTCGGGATCGACGGAACGACAGCGCCGGACAAGTTGGGCGCACCGACGGCCAAAGCACGCCGCAAAAAAGCGAACGGCCCCGGTCCCGAGGGAGAGGGACCGAAGCCGCTCTGATGCCGGATGGCGCCCCATTGCTCGCCCCACCCCGACACTGCCGCGATCTTGCCGAAACGAAGTTGACCGATCGTTGACGGAAAGTGTCGATGTGAAGCGTTTGCGCCGGCCGATGGGGCGCTTATTTATTTGAGGCTGGTAGAGACCGTCGAGAAGGTCGTATTGAGGTTGGTGCCCAGCGCCGCCACGGTTGCGATGATTGCGACCGCTATGCCCGCCGCCAGCAGGCCGTATTCGATCGCCGTGGCGCCCTGTTCGTTGCGCAGAAAATTCCGAAGCAAATTGCCGGATTTGCTCATAGTCCTGTTCCTCTCACCCGTTGAAGTCGCCCCTCGTGCAGAAAGCTGTGCTCGAGTACGCATCGAGAATGCGCGTAGGGGAATGTACGGATGCGGATGAACTGAACTGTTACGCGCCTTGCGAAGATTCTCGGCAAAAAAATCGATAAAATTTCTAATGTCGCATTTCCCGCTCAGCCGGCGGGCGCCCGCGAGAGCTTCTTTTCCTTGAGCTCGCCGAGATAATCGCGCCAATAGTCTTCGCGCTTGCTGCCCAGCTCGAACAGATAGTCCCAACTGAAAATGCCGGTCGAATGCATGTCGTCGAAAACAAGCCGCACCGCATAATTTCCGACCGGAAGCACCTCGAGGATTTGCACATTCTGCTTACCGCCGACGGTGCGGCGCTCGCCCGGCGAGTGACCTTGAACCTCCGCGCTCGGACTGCGCACGCGCAAATATTCGGCCGCCAGGTCGAAGCTCTCACCGTCTTCGAAGACGACGGTGAGGGTCTTCCGGTCCTTGTGCAAGCGCAGTTCCGTTGGCCAAGAACTCATAGTCACACCCTCATCATCGCTGCCGCTCGTCGCCGCTTCACTCGAGCGTGATGTGGCCGTCGGTGATGACCTTCTTCCACTTCTCGTATTCCGACTTGGTGAAGGCCGCGCCGTCTTGCACACTTGTCGGCACCGGCGTCAGGCCGAATTTGGCAAAGGCCGCGCCGAGGTCCGGGTCTTGCAGCGCCTTTCCGACCGCGCCGTTCAGCTTGGCGAGCACGTTCGGCGGCATGCCGGCTCGGCCGTAGAGCGTGAGCCACACGTCGACGTCGTATCCCGGCAGGCCGGATTCAGCCACCGTCGGCAAATTGGGATAGACCGCGGAGCGAGCGCTGCCGGTCGTCGCCAGCGGAATGACGCGGTTGTCGCCGGTAAACGGCAGCGCACCGGGGATGCTGGAAAAGGCCATTTGCACCTTGTTGGCCATGATGTCGGGGAACGAAGCGCCGATCCCCTTGTAGGGAACGTGCACGGCCTGGATGCCGGTCCGCAATTCCCACAATGCGGCGGCAAGATGCGGCGCGGTGCCGACGCCGGCGGAAGCGTAATTGAGCTTGCCGGGATTGGCTTTGCCGTAGGCCAAGAGCTCGGCATAGGTCTTGATGCCAAGCTGCGGAGCAACCACCAGCACCTCGGGCGACGAACTCACGCGCGATATCGTCACCAAGTCCGTGAAAATGTCATAAGGCAGCGATTTCTGCAGCGTCGGATTGATGACGATGCCCGGATCCATCAGCACGACGTTGTAACCGTCGGGGTCGGAATGGGCGACGAAGTCCACCCCGACAATGCCGCCAGCTCCGGGCTTGTTATCGGGGACGACGGTCTGGTTGAGAACTTCGCCCAACTTCTGCGCCAGCTCGCGGCCGGCGAAGTCGACGATGCCGCCCGGCCCATAGGGAATGACCAGGTGAATCGGCCGCGATGGAAAATCCTCGGCGCGAGCCGGCGCGACGAGCGACAACAGCAGTGCAGCCCAGAGCAGGAGGCGCGCGGCGGGTTTTTTTGATTTTTCTGAGCGGTGCATTCAGTTCTCCTGTTCTCGGGCGATCCAATGTGCTCCCGCGGCGCGAGCGCGTCAAAGCTTTATCCTTTTCCGCCTTGCGCCATCAGCGCGACAAGCTCGTGCGGCCGGATCGGCGATTGCGCGATGCGGACATGAAACGGCGACAGCGCGTCTTCGATCGCCGAGATCACCGCCGCGGCGGCGGGAATGACGCCGACTTCGCCAACGCCTTTGACGCCAAGCGGATTATGCGGCGACGGCGATTCTTTATACAGTGTCTCGAAATTCGGCACGTCCATCGCGGTCGGGAGCAGATAGTCGGCGAAACTGGTGGTGACCGGCTGGCCGGCACTATCGTAGCCCATCCATTCGAACACGGCATTGCCGATGCCATGGGCAATGCCGCCATGAACCTGGCCTTCGACGATCGCCGGATTGACGCGGCGGCCGCAGTCCTGGATCGCGACATAGCGCAGGATGCGCACCGCGCCGGTTTCGCTATCGACTTCGACCTCGACGGCGTGACAGGCGTTGGAATAAGCAAGCTGATTAACGCGAAACGTCGCGCTGGATTCAAGGCCCGGCTCCATGCCCGGCGGAAAGCCATAACCCGGCGCGCCTTTAAGGACGCGGGCCAGCTCGCCGAGCTTTACCGCAAGCTGCGGCGCGCCGACCACGCGCACCGCGCCGTCGGCGATTTCGAGGTCCTTCTCGGCTGCTTCGAGCATGTGGCTCGCAAGCTTGCGCGCTTTGGCGGCGACCGCCTGTGCCGCGATCTGCACTGACGATCCGGCGGTGACCGTCTGCCGGCTGGCGAAGCCGCCAAGGCCAAGCGGCGCCGCCGCGGTGTCGCCGGCAATCACGGTGACGTCTTGCGCGCGGACACCGAAAGCCTCGGCGCAGATTTGCGCCAGCGCGGTGGTAAGCCCCTGCCCCATCGGCGCGGCACCGGTCGATACCGTGATGTGGCCGGTTGGCGAGACCGTGACATTGCCGAACTCGAACGGGCCGCGGCCGGTCCCTTTGATGCCGTGAGCGAGCCCGATGCCGATATGGCGATTCTGCACGCGCGCCTGCGCCTGCCGCGACGGGAAATCATCCCACCCGACAGGATGTAGGACTTCCGCCTGGCAGCCGGGATAATCGCCGCTGTCATATTGCACCTGTTCGCCGGAGCGCGCCTTGAGCGGCTTGAGGTACGGCATTTTGTCGGCGGGGATCAGGTTGCGGCGGCGCAATTCGGCGCGGTCGAGCTTTAATGCTTGCGCCAGGCGATCCAACATCCGCTCCATGGCGAAGGCGGCTTGCGGATAGCCGGCGCCGCGTACCGAAGAGACCGGCGCCTTGTTGGTATGAATCGCCGACACATCCATCGCCAGCGCCGGCACTACATAGGGACCGGTCAATGTCGTCACGGAATTGTACGGGATATTGACGTCCTGCAGCGCATAAGCGCCGATGTCGTGAACGAGGCGACCCCGCAGGCCGCGGATCTTGCCGTCATCGTCGGCGGCAAGCTCGATCGCCCAGTACTGATCGCGCTCCTGCGCCGCATTGGTGAAATGCTCGCGGCGATCCTCGATCCATTTGACCGAGCGGCGCAGCAGCGTCGCGGCGGCAACAACCGCCACGTCCTCGGGATAGACGCAAAGTTTCGGCCCGAAACCGCCGCCGACATCCGGCGTTGCCACGCGCAGCCGGCTTTCATCGAGCACGACATAATCGGCAAAGGCGGTACGCAGATCGTGTGCCTTCTGCGTTGACGCCCAGATTGTGATCTCGCGATCGGCAATCTGCGCGAGGATACCGCGGCCCTCCATGGAATGCGCGGCGCCGCGGTGAATCCATAAGTCCTCATGGACGACATGGGCGGCCTTTGCGAACGCCGCTTCGACGTCGCCGTAGGCGACTTTATAGGCAATGACCTCGTTTGAATTGAGCTCGCGGCGCACCGCCGGCGCGCGCGCGGCGCGGCAATCGATCGCCGCCGGCTTGACGTCATAATCGACGGTGACGAGCATGGCGGCGTCTTCGGCGACGTAGCGGTCGGCGGCGATAACGATGGCGACCGGCTCACCGACGAAAGACACTTCGCCGTCGGCGAGCGCGAACGGCCAGCTGCGGTCGAGTTTGGTGCCTGAATTGGAGACCCGCAGCATGCGCCGCTGCTTCATCGCCGGGGCAAGATCGTCCAGCGTGAGTACGGCGACGACGCCCGGCAATGCGCGCGCGGCGCCCGCCTCCATGCCGCGAATGAGCGCGTGAGGATGCGGGCTGCGCACGAAGGCGGCATGCAATGCGCCCGGACAGGCGATATCGTCGACAAAACGGGCGCCGCCGGTGAGCAGCGCCTGATCCTCAAGACGCGGAACGCGCGTTCCGATTAAATCGCCCAACTGATCCACTCGTTCAAGACCGGCCCGATCATAGCCGACTGCCACCGCCGCCGAACAGCGCGGCGAGCTTCGACCAAATGACGCGGAGGAGAAGCGACAGGCCGGAGATCGGTTCGGGCGACGCCGGCGCTACTGGCACAGCGGACGGTCCGCTCGCCAATTGCGCGCGCAGATTATTCGCGAATTGTCCAATGATCTGCGACGCCACAGCCTCGATTATGCCGGCGCCGCGGCCATATTGCGCCACCGCGCCAGACAGCATGAGCTCAGTATGTATCAGGACCTTCGAGCCGCCGCCGGCCGGCTCGATCCGGAAGGTTGCCGCGGCGTTGGCGGCGCCGCGGCCCCTGGCGTCGCTACCCTGCGCTTTGACGCTTGCGGTGCGGTTGATGGCATCTACATTTTCGAAGTAAACGCGGCCGGCAAAGGCAAGCGCCACCGGGCCGAGCCGGACCGCAATCTTCCCCTTGTAGTTTTGCGCATCGGCAATCTCAGTCAGTTCGGCGCCTGGCATGCATGGCGCGATGCGTGGAATGTCCATCAACAGCGCCCACGCCTCCGCCGGGAGAAGCGGAACGTCGAACGAATTGTCGAATTGCATTTAGTGTCCTTGGCGTACGCCGATCATTTCCGGAGCGCCGATCTTGTCCCAAATCCAGCGCGAGCAGGCGAGTAGCCGGTCGTCGTCGTAACGGTCCGCCACCAGTTGAATGCCGACCGGCAAATCATTCGGCCCGCGATGGGCCGGCAGCGTGATGGCCGGCGTATGCAGTGCCGTCCAGATCGCCTGCATACCGGGATCGCCGGTCGCGCCAAGACCTTTCGGCGCCTCGCCCGGCACGCACGGCACCAGCAACACGTCGACCTCCTTGAAGACGTCAGGCAACAGCACACGGCATTCGTCGAGCCGCCGCATGCCAGCAACGTAGTCCTGCCGTGAGATTTTCTGGCCGTTCTCGATATAGCGCCGCATCTGCGGCGATAACGCCTCGCGCTGATGGTCCCAGAGAAAGGCCATGCAGGCGGCGCGTTCGTAAAAGCCAATGGTCGAGCGGGCGATAACATGCACGCCGTTGAATGCGTCCGGCAAATCGATCTCGCGGACCATAGCGCCGGCTTTGCCGAGCTTCTTGGCGGCGTCCTCGACCGCAGCTTTGGTTTCGTCCAGCGCGGAGTCCCACAAATCCGTGCGCCAGATGCCGATCCGTGGCGCAGTGGCGAGTTTTGGCAGCGGCAGCGGCGCCTCCATCCTCAGCGCGGCGGTCAACAGCGCGATATCGTCGATCGAGCGCGCCAGCCAGCCGAGCGTGTCGATCGAGTCGGCGGCCGGCCAGACGCCGGCCTTATTGAACGTGTTGTAGGTCGGCTTGAAGCCGAAAATTCCGCAGAACGAGGACGGCCGCAGCACAGAGCCGCCGGTCTGGGTGCCAAGCGCGGCCGCCACCATGCGATCGGCAACCGCGGCCGCGGAGCCGCTCGACGAGCCGCCGGGCGTATGCCCGGCATTGTGCGGGTTGGTGGTTGATGGCGGCGCGCTGCCGGCGAATTCGCAGGTTGCGGTCTTGCCGAGGATCACGGCGCCGGCCCGGCGCAACAGCCCGACGCAAGATGCGTCAGCGCGCGGCCGGTTGCCGCGATAAATGGCCGAGCCCATCTCGGTCGGCATGTCGAACGTATCGATCGTGTCTTTGAGCCCGATCGGCACGCCATGCAGCGGGCCGCGCCGCGTTCCTTTGTCGAGCGCGCGGGCCTGCGCCAGCGCCAGTTCCGGATCGAAATTGACCCACGCCTTCACGACGTCGTCGCGCGCGGCGATGCGCGCCACGCAATCGCGCACGACCGCCTCGCAGGTGGTTTCGCCGCCGGCGATTTTGGCGACGATCTCGCCGGCGGCAAGGTCGTTGAGCGGACGTTCGGCTTTCGCGTCCATGATGCAGCCTCGTCAGTTCTTGCCGGCGCGGCCGGCCGAGTTGCCGGCGATCTTGCCGAACACGGTGCCCGACATCAGCCCCGAGCCGCCCGGATAGTTGAAGTAGAAAAGGCCGCCGACCAGCTCGCCGGCCGCGTAAAGGCCGCGGATCGGCTGATAATCGGTATTGAGCACTTCACCGTCGGTATTGATGCGCACGCCGCCGAACGTGAAGGTGACGCCACAGGTGACCGCGTAGGCCTCGAACGGCGGCGCGTCGATCGTGTTCGCCCAATTGCTCTTGTTGACGGCGAGACCCATGGTGCAGCGGCCATCCTTGACGTTCGGATTGAACGGCACGTCGGTTTTCACCGCGGCATTATATTCCTTGATCGTCTTGAGGAATTCGGCGGCGTTGACGCCTTCGAGCTTTTGCGCGAATTCCTCGATCGTATTCGCGGTGACTTTGGTGATCTGCCGGATACGATATTCGTCGCGCTGCAGGTGCTTGGTCTTTTGGTCGAATATCTGCCAGGCGAACTGGCCGGGCTGCTCCAGCACCACGCGGCCATATTTTGCATAAGTGTAATTGCGGAAATCGGCGCCCTCATCGACGAAGCGCCTTCCGGTGGCGTTGATCATGATCGAGAACGGGTAGGAGTGCTTCTGAAACTGATCGCCGACCGCGAGATCGCCGAATTCCGGCGAGTTCATCTCCCATTGCACGGCGTGACAGCCGGACCAGTTGCCGCGCGGCGCGGCGCCAATCTCGATCGCCATGCGAATGCCATCGCCGGTATTGTAACGGGTGCCGCGCACCTTGGCCAAATCCCAGCCGGCCCCGAGATAACGCGTGCGCCATTCCGGATTGGCTTCGAAGCCGCCGCAGGCGAGTATCACTGACTTGGCGCGCAGCTCGCGCACGTCGCCTTTGTCGCGCACGCGAATGCCCTCGACGCGATTGCCGTCGAACAGCAGATCGAGGCCGCGCGCTTGATAGCGGATTTCGATACCCCGCTTCTTCGCGGCTTCGGTCTGCATGGCGACTAGGCCCGGCCCGCCGCCGACCGACTCTACCGTCAGGCCGCCCCAGAACTTGAACTTGCCGTCGATCTTGAACGCCTGGCGGCCATAGATCGGAATAAGCCGGACGCCCTTTTGCCGCATCCAGTTGAGCGAATTGAAGCTTTTGGTGACCAGCAGTTCGACCAGATCGGGATCGGCGCGGTTTTGGGTGATGCGCGCCATGTCGTCATAGAACTGGTCGGCGGTGTAAGTGCCGAAATCGGTGGTTTCGATTTCGGCCGGCGTGAGATCGGGGACAAGCGTCTTGATGTCGTCGATGCCGTTATAGACGACGCGGATCGAGCCCGCGGTGAAACGGCTGTTGCCGCCGGATTCATCCTCCGGCGCGGCTTCGAGCATAATGACCTTGGCGCCCTGTTCCTGCGCCGCCAGCGCGGCACAGAACGCCGCATTGCCGGCGCCCACGACGACTACATCTGCTGCTTGATCTGGCATTTCCTTCCCTCTTGTTCCCCTCCCCTTTGTGGGGGAGGGAAATTACTCCGCCGCCTGCGCGGCGCCGCCGTGGGCTTTCGACCACGCGGCGGGATTTTTCATGAATTTTTCCACTTCCTTGAGCTTGGCCTTGTCGAATTTGCCGCTCTTCTTCGCCGCTTCCAGGACGTCCCACCAGGTGGCCAGCGCGTGCAAGGTGACGCCGAGGTCGCTTAAGATTTTTTTGCCCTCGGGAAAGATGTCGTAGAAAAAGAACACGAAGACATGCTCGACGACCGCGCCGGCCTGGCGCAGCGCCTCGCAGAAATTGACCTTGCTGCGCCCGTCGGTGGTCATATCCTCGACCAGGAGCACGCGATCGCCGTCCTCGATGTGGCCCTCGATCTGCGCGTTGCGGCCGAAGCCTTTCGGCTTCTTGCGCACATATTGCATCGGCAGCATCAGCCGGTCCGCGATCCAGGCCGCGAACGGAATGCCC
>Ga0209624_10003855_pt1 | contig 10446 bp, 7 predicted proteins | sample JacPinW_OM2H0_O1_FD_188565 | JGI IMG/M metagenome (GOLD analysis project Ga0209624, IMG submission 188565) | Forest soil microbial communities from Algoma, Ontario, Canada - Jack Pine, Ontario site 1_JW_OM2H0_O1 (SPAdes) (version 2) | ecosystem: Environmental > Terrestrial > Soil > Boreal... | reverse complement strand
GGACGCAGAAACCGAAACTTGCGTCGACGTCGAGTATTGGACCAGGCTCGACGACGGGCGGATCGAGTGCGGCGTCTGCCCGCGCTTTTGCAAGATGCGCCCGGGGCAACGGGGCCTCTGCTTCGTGCGCCGCGCGCGTGAGGACGGCGCGGGCATGGAGCTCACCGGCTACGGCCGCTCGACCGGCTTCTGCGTCGATCCGATCGAGAAGAAGCCGCTCAATCACTTTCTGCCTGGCTCGGCGGTGCTGTCGTTCGGGACCGCGGGCTGCAATCTCGCGTGCTCGTTCTGCCAGAACTGGGACATCTCGAAGAGCCGCGAAGTCGCGCGCCTAAGCGCGCAGGCGGCGCCGGAAACGATCGCGCGAGCGGCCGAACGACTGGGCTGCGCCAGCGTCGCTTACACGTACAACGATCCGGTCATCTTCATGGAATACGCGCTCGACGCCGCGGCCGCGTGTCGCGCGCGAGGCGTGAAGAACGTCGCCGTCACCGCCGGTTTTGTTTGCGCGGAACCGCGCAGGCGCTTGTTCGCGGGCATGGACGCGGCGAATGTCGATCTGAAAGGCTTCACCGAGCGCTTCTACGCCAAGCGCTGCGCGGGCTCCCTCGCGCCCGTCCTCGATACGCTCAAATACCTCGTTCACGAAACGAATGTCTGGACCGAGATCACGACCCTGCTCATTCCGGGCGAGAACGATTCCGACGAGGAGCTCGACGCGCTGACGCAATGGGCGGCGCGGGAACTGAGAACGGACGTTCCCCTCCATTTCACCGCCTTCCATCCCGATTATCACATGCGGGAGACAGAGCCGACGCCGCTCGCGACGCTGCAAAAGGCCCGCGCCATCGCCATCCGCAATGGGCTTCACCACGTCTATGTCGGCAACGTCCACGATCCCTCGCGGCAGGCGACGCTCTGCCCGACCTGCGGCGCGCGTGCGATCGGGCGCGACGGCTATAGGATCACGACTTACGCGCTCGACGCCTCCGCCGCGTGCTTAAGTTGCGGCGCGGAGATGGCCGGCCTCTTTGCGGCTCAGCCCGGCGCCTGGGGCGCGAGGCGGCTGTCGGTCGAGATCGAACGCTACGCGGCCTGAGGGCGCTCAATCGTCGAGCGCGCGCTACTGGTCGAGCGAGGCAAGCATCTCGTCGAAGGCGCCGGAGGGTACGCGAAACACGCCGGTAAAGGGCTGGGTCAGCTCGAGAATCAGGAATAGGGCGCTGCCGACCGCGAACGCGCCGAAGCCCAGGGCGACGACAGTCGTCGGGTTGATGCGCGACAACACGCCGAAGCCGCAAAATAGGATCAGCGCCCAGGAAACGACAATCACCACCAGCGGCCAGGATACGGGACTGGCCAGTTGCAGCGAGATCAGGACTCTCGTTTGCTCCATCGCGCTGGCGGCGGCGGCCGCGTTCGCCGCGAACTGCCGTTGAGCCGGAGTCTTCGGGTCGAGCGAAGCGACGTCCTCGTCCGTCTCCCTTAAGGTCTTCAGCGGCTCGGCGACGCTGAGGTCGGGCGGCATGCCCCCCGGCTCCCCTCCCGACCACAGCATCCTGCGAACCTTCACCAGAGTATCCTTCATCGTCGCCCGCGTATGCGCCGTTTCCGGCCCAAATTCCGCAAGCGCCAGATCGAGTTGCAGCGCGCGAGCGGCAAATGTGTTCATCTCCGACTTCTGCGTCGAATAAAAGCTGGAGGCGGACCCGATCAGATTTCCGAGCACAAGCGCAAGCAGAAGAGAAATGAGGCCCACGATTGCGGTGATCATATCGCGCGAACGATCGGAGGTATGGGGCGCGGGCAGGAGCCTCTGCAGATAGAGGCCCGCGACGCCGAAGGCGAAGGTCAAGGCTGCGACGGCAAGGCTTATCCAAACCGTCATCATCGCCACTCGCCTCGCGGAAGCACCCGAATCGACATGCGGCGCTACTAAAAAAGGCCGCCGAATCCGTCGCGTGGCGTCGTACAATGGGAGATCGAGCCGCGCAATCCAAGCTCTGAGCTCGGGCCGACGGGCGGGCGTTCCGCGCGGCGAATATAGGTTCAAGCTGGTGGAGAAGGTTTAAGGAGGAATCCCATGGAAATGATTCAGGCGCAGGGGCGTGCATCACATCACGCTCGTCGGCGCCGATCGGCAGACGTCAATCGATTTCTGGGAGGGCGTGCTCGGCATGCCCTTCATTTTCGAGCAGCCCAATCTCGACGATGCGAACGAGAGCCACATCTATTTCGATCCCGGCGACGGCCGGCTCATCACCGTGTTCACGCGAGAGGACCGCAAGCCGGTGCATCGCCGCACGCCGACCGACATAGGCTGTCTGCATCATATCGCGTTCAACGTCTCGCGCGCCGTCTGGATGCAGGCCGTTCAGCGGCTCGAGGCGCGCGGCGTCAAGCCGGCTGTTCGCGATCGGATGTTCATGGATTCGATCTATTTCGAGGATCCGCTCGGGCTCCTGATCGAGCTCGCCTGTTACAAATTCGAGCCGCCTTCCGGCTACACGCACGCGGACGTGCTTGTTCGCCGCGCACAATCTGCGCGTCGCGCGCGGCGACCGGGCGATCACCGAAGTCCATCTCGCTGATGCGATCGAAAGCCTCGTTGCGGCCTCGACCAAGAGCCTGTCGTCAGATCGCGCGCCGAAGGACCCATACCGGCGCTGAAGCGCGCGCCGGACGGGCGTGTGCAGGTGACGTTTTTCCGTGCGAAGTCGCCGTACGTTATGCTTAACTGCGACGCGGGGAATCTTTTCCCCGGGCTTGCCGAAAGGCGTGACGTGGGAGAGGTGCGCGATCGTACGGTATCTCTGCAACAAGCATCATCTCGACGCGTTTTGCTCGCCATAGGAATGCTCATGCGCACGATCGCCCTCGAGGAACATTTCGCCACGCCCGCTTATCTCGAAGGTCCTGCCCGCCGGCTGAAGGAGCAGGCGGAACGGGCCGGCGGGAGGTTCGCGGCCCTGATCGCTGAGCTCGTCGACGTTGACGACGGCCGCGTCGCGGCGATGGACGCCGCCGGCGTGGACGTGCAGGCGCTCTCTCTGACTGCGCCTGGCGTCGAACAGCTTGAGGTCGAGGAGGCGAAGTCGTTCGCGCGAAGCACGAACGCTGCGCTCGCGGAAGCCATCCGGCGCCATCCGACCCGATTTTTCGGCTTGGCGGCGCTGCCGACCGCCGATCCTCCGGCCGCGGTCGCGGAGCTTGACCGGGTGGTCGGCGAGCACGGGTTCAAAGGCGTGGTCATCAATGGCCATCATCGCGGACGCTATCTCGACGACCGTTTCTTCTGGCCGGTTCTGGCGCGGGCGGAGCGGCTCAAGCTTCCGATCTATCTCCATCCGACGCAACCACCTCAGCCCGTGATCGACGCCTGGTTCGGCGGGCTTGAGCCGACGGTCGGCGAGATGATGGCGGGCCCCGGATGGGGGTGGCACATCGAGACGGCGCTGCACGTGCTGAGAATGATTGTCGGCGGCGTGTTCGACGCGCATCCCGAGTTGCAGATCGTCGTCGGGCACATGGGCGAGACGCTGCCGTTCATGCTTCAGCGAGTCGACGTCATGGCGCCGGCGATCACCAAACTTAAGAGGCCGATCAGCGCCTATCTGCGCGAGAACGTCCACTACACGTTCTCGGGCTTCAACTTCCTGCCGACGTTCCTCGAACTCCTGCTTCAGGTCGGCGTCGACCGGATCATGTTTTCGACCGACCATCCCTATCAATCGATGGCCGAGGCCGGGCTTTTCTCGACCGGCTGCCAGTCAGCGACGGCGACCGGCGCAGGATAGCGCACGGCAATGCGGAACGGTTGTTTGGGATTTAGCCGGCGGTTTTCCTCGTCAGCGCTTAAGCCTGTCCACCACGGCGTCGATCGCCTCGGCATTGGCCTTCGCATTGCAGGCGGGCTTGGTCGCGATGACCGAATTCTCGATATAGCGCTTCGCTTCGCCCGACAGGGTCCAATCGAGAGGCGGGTCATAGTCCGGCCCGCCGGCGACCATCGGGCCCTTGCAGAGAACGAGCGCGGCGTACAGGTGTTCGCCGGTCAGCCGCGACACGTAGGGGTCGGCCGCTTCGATCTTCGACTGGCCGACGAGCTTCATTTCGCGCGCCAGATGCGATTCATGCGCCGACATGCTGGCGAACAGCCCGAACAGCGGCGCGAACACATCGTTGACGGCGAGCGCCGGGGTTGGCTTCGACGCGTCGGGGTCGTGATAACCGGCCAGCACGAACACGATGTCGAGCGGATCGGTCTCGCTCGCCCGCGCGCGAATCGCGTACAGGGCCCGCACCATCTCGCGCAGGGTTTCGGCGCCGGCGCCGTCGAAGTAGCCGCCGTCGAGAATGTGGTCCGTCTGTTTGCCGGCGGCGCCGCAGCGGGCGGCGGAGAAGGTCCCGCCCGGACTGATCCAGGGGAAACGCGCGCCGTTGAGGATCGCGGTTGAGGCTGCGACATCGTGGCCGACGCTGTCCAGGAAATCCTCGGCGTCGATTTCGTCGCAGGCGAACTTGACGCCGCTGGTGAGAAAACGCCGGCCCCCATTCTCGCTCGCTCCCTGAACGATGAGAAGCGGCCTCCACGGCTCGCCGGCCCTCGGCGCGAGATTGAGGAAGGGTTCGCGCATCAGGGCTGCGCTGGGCGCCGTTGGGTCTATCGAGGCCCAGGCGTCTTCCCACGAGCGTTCGAGCGTCTCCGCCCGGTCGGGCAGAAATGTCACCGGAAGGAAGCGCTGCAGCAGGTCGGGGAACAGCAGCCCCGTGACCGCGCCTCCCAGCACATTCTCGCCGGCGAAGCGCATGAGCCGAAGCTTGAAGTCCGGCGCATCGGGCTCCGTTTTCAGCATCGCGGCATAGCCGACCGCGCCGACGCTGCCGCCCGAAACCGAACTCAAGGCGAAAATGTGCGGATCGATGTCGACCCCTTTGGCCTTCGCAGCCTCGCGCAGGTTCGAGAGCGCGACCGCCGTCCAATATCCGGCCCGCGACGCGCCGCCTTGCACGGCGATGAGAATCATCGTCTTGCCGGCGGCCGCGCCTCCGGGTTGCGCCGCTCTCCATTGCTCATAGGCTTGTGTGAGGGTGAGGCGATCGGTCGGGCCCGTCGTCGCGACGCCGAAGGCCCGTCGGCCCACGCCGTGATTGTCGACCAATAGTCCGAAGACGACGGCGAGCGCGAGCAACGTCCCGGCGACGGGAATGCGAAGGCCCGATCCTATCTGGATCGCAATCACGATAACGGGAATGATGAGGCCGAGGCCGAGGAAGACGACCGCGGGGCCGCCCAGGGCGCCGAACCAGGTCGGCCACACCGCCGCGACAACCATCGCGACGCCCGCCATCACCAGGCTGAAGATCACCCAATAGCGTTGGATCAGGTCAAAATGTCGCGCCATCCCGCGCGCGGCGGCGCGACGCCTGAACCCGGACTGAATGTCCTGGCGCTTGATGACGAACATGAAAAAGATCAAGCCGACACCGATCAGCGCCAAAGCAAACCAGGTATTTCTGGCCGGATTCCTCCACAACGCCCACGCAGTCGCTGCGAACGGGAGGGCGCCGAGGATGCGCGGCGTCCAGATCAGCAATTGTCTCGGCCGCCAATCGGCGCGATCGGCGCCGTAGTTCGAATCGATAATGATTCGTGACCAGCTCCAGGCCTGGATCGCGAGGAAGAGCAGCGTGACTGCAAAAGCGATTTGCAGCAGGCCGGACGGATATTGAAGGAAATCGTCTTCGCCGATCCCTCGCACCAAGTCCTGGCCCTGCTGCATGAAAACCAGGATCCAGGAGACGCCCAGCACGAATGCGGCGATGACCGGTATGCCCCTGGTCCGGCTGAACGCGTCGCGGAAGCGATTCCACGTGCCGCTGACGCCACCGTCCTCGACCGGCCCCGCCGTGACGCCGCCGGGAGCGGCTGTGAGGGTCACGGCGCCGCGATTGTCACCATAGCCCTCCGCCTGGTCGTTGGCGAAGACAACAAGCTCGCCCGACCGGGCAAAAGTTTGGGTGCATCCGGCGCCGATCGGAAAGGCGGCCGCGTCGGGCTCGTCCTGGAACTTCCCCATGAGTTTGAGCCGAGCTACGCCCGGCACGCGCGGCGCAAACTCGAGAGCGTCAAAAAGGAAGTTGCGATAGCCGTCAGGACCACAGCGGACGAAGCCGGTGCTCCACTTGCCCGCCGCCGAAAAGGACCAGGTGTCTCCGCCCGAGACGGCCCCGATGGCGACGTCCCGCTCCCCCGACGGGATTCGAATCTCTTGCCCGGCTTCTAGAGGATCGGCCCCCATTGGTTCCTCCCGGCTCCGCAATTGGCTCATTCGCGGTTGTCCGGCTCTTTTGCGACGCGAAAGCCCTAGTCACTCCTCGGACGGCGCAAGACGAGTCGTGTATTCAATCATTGCACAAGAGAGACGTCGCCTCCACGGCCAATTCGACAATCTCGCGGGGTCCGCGCCCATTCATCGCCAGATGCGGCGAGCAGATTGGCTGTTGCGCGGATGACGGCGCGGGCCACCCACGATTCCGCCGGGTTGACCGTAGGAGACGAAATTGCTTGGATTTGCGCGCCATCCATTTCGGCGCGCCTTTCGGGGAGATGCTTAAGCATGATCGAGAACGGGGCGCATAATGTCGACTTTGGCGCGGACCGTTTCGGTTTCCGCGATCTTGCCGGGATCAACTGGAATCTCGGGGCGCCGCAGCTCTACGAGCACGCGCTGCAACGCAATGAAGCGCGTGTCGCCGCGCATGGGGCCCTTGTCGCCGATACAGGCGCGCATACCGGACGCAGCCCGAAGGACAAGTTCGTGGTGCGCGACGCGAGCACCGAGGCTCCGGTCTGGTGGGACAACAACAATGCGATGAGTGTCGAGCATTTCGACGCTCTCCTCGCCGACTTCATCGCTCACGCCAAAGGCAAGACGTTATTCGCTCAGGATCTCTATGGGGGCGCCGATCCGGGGTTGCGTCTGCGCGCGCGCGTCTTCACCGAATACGCCTGGCATTCGCTGTTCATCCGCAATCTCCTGATCCGTCCGCCGGCGGAGGAGGAGCTCACGAACTTTGTTCCGGAGCTGACGATCGTGGATCTGCCTTCGTTTCGCGCCGATCCCAAGCGGCACGGGGCGCGAAGCGAGACGATCATCGCCTGCGATTTCACGCGGAAAATCGTACTGATCGGCGGCACGAGCTATGCGGGCGAGATGAAAAAATCGGTGTTCACCGTCCTCAACTACCTCTTGCCGGCGAAGCAGGTGATGCCCATGCATTGCTCGGCCAACACGGGCAAGGATGGCGATTCGGCGATCTTCTTCGGCCTCTCCGGCACGGGCAAGACGACACTCTCCGCCGATCCGCAGCGCACGCTCATCGGCGACGACGAGCATGGGTGGGGCCGCAGCGGCATCTTCAATTTCGAGGGCGGCTGCTACGCCAAGGCGATCAAGCTCTCGCGCGAGGCGGAGCCTGAGATCTATGCGACGACCGAACGCTTCGGCTCCGTCATGGAAAATGTGACGCTCGATCCGGAGTCGAGGATTCCCGACTTCGACGACGAATCGAAGACCGAGAATACGCGTATCGCCTATCCGCTCGATTTCATCGCCAACGCGTCGGCGACCGGGCGCGCCGGTCATCCCAAGAACATCATCATGCTGACCTGCGACGCGTTCGGGGTTTTGCCGCCGATCGCGAAACTCGACCCGGCGCAGGCGATGTATCATTTTCTATCCGGCTACACCGCCAAGGTGGCCGGCACGGAGAAGGGCGTCACCGAGCCGCAAGCGACGTTTTCGACCTGTTTCGGCGCGCCGTTTCTGCCACTCCACCCCACGGTTTATGGCGAACTCCTGCGCGAATTGGTCGCGCGTCATCATGTCGATTGCTGGCTCGTCAACACCGGGTGGACCGGCGGCAAGTTCGGCGCTGGCAGGCGCATGCCGATCCGGGTGACGCGCCGTCTGGTGGCCGCTGCGCTTGACGGTTCTCTACAGCGCGCGGATTTCCGCACCGATCCCTATTTCGGCCTCGCCGTGCCAGCGCAGGTGCCCGGCGTCGAGCCGCACATTCTCGAACCGATCAAGACCTGGCGCAGCAAGGCGGAATTCGCCGAGGTCGCTGGCCGTGTGGTGCAGATGTTCCGCGACAATTTCAAGCGGTTCGAGACTCACGCCGACGAGCGCGTCCGCGCCGCCGGGCCGACGCCGCGCATCGCGTTGGCGTGAGGGAGCGAACTGGCCTCAGGCCCGGCACGGTAAAGTTTCAAACTGAGATGACCTGCCCCGACCGCGCGACGGCGTCATTGCGAGCGTGAGCCGAAGCAATCCAGGAGTCGCGGGGCGCCTTACGATCCCTGGATCGCCACGTCGCTTCGCTCCTCGCGATGACGACTCCATTCGAGCGCAGCACGCTTTAGGCTACCGGCTCGACTGGATGTGGTTGCGCAGCACCGGATAGATCTGCGAGTCCCAGCGTCTGCCATTGAAGACGCCGTAATGGCCGACGCCCGCCTGCAGATGATGGGTCTTCATATAGGGCTTTAGGCCCGAACACAGGTCTTGCGCGGCGAGCGTCTGGCCGGCGGCGCAGATGTCGTCCTTCTCGCCCTCAATTGTCAGAAGAAATGTTTTCTTGATCGCCTTGAGGTCGATCGGTTCGCCCTTGTGCTCCATTTTCCCGAGCGGAAGTAGGTAGCGTTGGAATACCTGATCGATGGTTTCGAGGTAGAAGTCCGCGCTCATGTCCATGATCGCGAAATATTCCTTGTAGAAGTCGCGGATCGCATCCGCCTTCTCGATGTCGCCGGCGACGCGATGGTGGAAGAGGTCGATGAAGGACTTCGAGTGCCGCTCGGCGTTCATGCTCATGAAGGCGCAAAGCTGAAGAAACCCCGGATAGACGCGCCGGCCGCGACCCTCGAACTTAGCCGGCACGGTTCCGATCATCTTGGAGCGGAACCATTCCATCGGCTTTTCCTGGGCGAGCTCGTTGACCTTGGTCGGCGCGACGCGCGCGTCGATCGGCCCGGCCATCAAAGTGAGGCTCGCCGGCTGGATCCCGTTGCGGTCGCGCGCCATGACCGCAGTCGCCGCAAGCGCCGAGACCGTCGGCTGGCAGACCGCGACAATATGGCAGTCCTCGCCGATGAAGCGCACGAAGTCGATGAGATGCTGGGTATAGTCCTCAAGCGAGAAGCGGCCGTCGTCGAGCTTGACGTTGCGAGGATTGATCCAGTCGGTGATGAACACCTGGTGGTCGCGCAATAGCGTGCGGATCGTGCCGCGCAAAAGAGTGGCGAAATGCCCCGACATGGGGGCGATCAAGAGGATCTTGGGATCGTCCTCGCCGCCTTGTTTGTGAAAGCGAAGCAATTGGCAGAACGGCGTCCATAGGACCCCGCGCTCTTCGACCGGAACGGGCGCGCCATCGATTTCGATGCTGTCGAGCGCATAGTCGGGGCGCGCGTGGGTGAAGCCGGCGAGTGCGACCAGTTCGTAATAAGCGCTCATCCGCGCCCATGGCGATGCGGTCGGTTCCGCCGACCAGGCAGAGAGGATCGCGTTGGCGTTTTGGGCCAGCAGACGCACGCGATCGCCGACATCGGCCATGCCTTGATATGCGTCATACATCATGAAGGCGCCCGAACTCTGCCACAAAAGATAGCAAAGCGTGTGCCACCCGCGACTGGCACGCCCTTTGCTGGATCCGCCTGCGAAGGGATGCGGGCCGCCCAATGTCGCAAACAACGCTGACCGTCAGCAGCAAGAATTACTCCTCGTGGTCGCTAAGAGGCTGGCTGATGACCAAGCTCGCCCGGATCGATTTCGAGGAAATCGTCGTTGCGCCCGGCGACGCCGACGCCCGGGCCGAGATCCTGCTGCTTTCGCCGTCGATCCTGGTACCTTGCCTTACCTATAACGGAATTCGGGTTTGGGACACCCTGGCGATCGGCGAATTCCTGAACGAAATTGCGCCAAAAGCCGCGCTTCTGCCTAAGGATCAGGCAGTTCGCGCCCATTGCCGCTCCGTTTGCGGCGAGATGCATTCCGGCTTCGTGGCGCTCAGGCAAGCGCTGCCGATGAACATCAAGGCGGAGTTTCCCAGTTTCAAGATCTGGTCGAAGGCGCGCGCGGACATCGACCGCATCGTCATCATCTGGAGCGAATGCCTCCAGGCCTATGGCGGGCCATTCCTGTTCGGCAAGATCACCATGGCCGACGCGATGTATGCGCCGGTGGTGAGCCGGTTCCGCACCTACGGGATCAAGCTCGACGGGGAATTGAAAAGCTACGCTGAGCGCATCTGGGATCTGCCTGCGATGCAGGAGTGGCGCGAGGCCGCGGCGGCCGAGCACGAGGAGATCGAGGAGCTCGAGGCAGAGTTTTAGAGGGGGTTGCGTCACTTGTAGCCGCGCTCGCTCAGCCCGGCGGCGCG
>Ga0209624_10003854_pt1 | contig 10446 bp, 6 predicted proteins | sample JacPinW_OM2H0_O1_FD_188565 | JGI IMG/M metagenome (GOLD analysis project Ga0209624, IMG submission 188565) | Forest soil microbial communities from Algoma, Ontario, Canada - Jack Pine, Ontario site 1_JW_OM2H0_O1 (SPAdes) (version 2) | ecosystem: Environmental > Terrestrial > Soil > Boreal... | reverse complement strand
ACGCCACCTACGACGCCGGCTGGAACGAGCAGCGTCACCATAAACGCAATTCAGTCGGGATCGTCGGGGACCTCTGCGAAGGCTGTGTTGACTGTCGCCGTTACAAATTGAGGCTAAGCCCTACTCCGAAAATGAAGCCTCCGCCGCCTCGACCGCAGGATAGTTCTTCAGCAACTCCTTCACCTTGGTCGTCTCAGTGAGAGATGGCTAAAGTTCACCGAAGACGAACGTCGCCATGGTAAAACTGAGGCGTACCGATCTTCTCATCCGACGCAGAGCAAGGAAGATTCTTATGGTGCATGCTGATTTTTTCTCACGGGAGCCGCGTACGAAACGCTCCTTCGACTTGGTAGTACTTTTATCTGCTTTGTTATTTTGCGGCTTCTTCGCTCCTCCAGCGAGAGCAGCGACAGCTACCACAACGACTCTAACGGTTACGCCGTCAAATTCCATCGCGGCGCAGCAGATTGCCACATTAACGGCGTCGGTGCAGGCTGGTGGTCAACCGGTCACGGTGGGAACCGTCAACTTCTTCGATGGGAAACTCTATCTCGGATCCGTTCAGGTTGTGCGCAATGCCTCGCACGGATATGCCATCGGTACAGCGACGATGAAGATGGCTCTCAGCGTTGGAACGCATTCGATTGCCGCGACCTTTCTGCCGACCGCGACTCTTGCTTCCAGCACTTCGGCCAGCCAGACAGTGACCATCACTGGAACGGGGCCGACGAGCGTGACGCTTGCCTCTGCCGCAGGATCGGGCAACACCACCACTCTGACGGCGACGCTTTCCGCATCCGGCGCGAGTAATCCAACCGGTTCTATGCTCTTTCAAAATCAAACGAGCAACACTGCCGTTGGAACCGTTGCGCTGGATCCTACGGCTTTTACCACTAACTTCTTTCCCGCGACTCCGCTTTCATCAAATGAACCGGGAGCGGTTTTTCCGGTAGATTTGAACGGTGATGGTTTTCCCGATTTATTGGAATTTTACTATCCCGATGCAGAACAAAGTATTCTGCAGCCATCTATCAGCAATGGAGATGGAACATTCAAAGACGCGGCACAAATATCTCAGTATGGATCTGGGGCTGGCAGTCCTCTTGTCATTGCCGACTATAACGGCGACGGAGTTCCGGATCTCGCGTTCAGCTCTGAGATCGGCACCATTATCTTCCCCGTTCATAACTACTCGATGAGTGTCCTACTTGGCGCTGGTGATGGGACGTTTCCGAATAGCGAAACCCTGATTCCAGCAGATCCTAACAATGCTACTCACCTTCTCGGTTTTATTGCGACCGGGGATTTTAATGGAGATGGGATACCGGATCTGACAGTCACAGACACGACATCAGCATCCTCACCGATTTTTTATATTTTCCCAGGTAACGGAGATGGGACATTCGGTACTCCTATTACCAGTCCGGGCATCGTGGGAGTGGCTTCGCTCGTGGTCCAGGACTTCAATGGCGATGGATTTGCCGATATGGCAGTCACGCTCAGCAATCAAAATACGGTTCTCGTCCTGCTTGGCAAAGGTGACGGGACATTCCAACCGGCAGTCTCTTATCCTGCAGGTACGACTCCGGTGATCGCCACAACATTGCAATCGCGCGGTAATGGGATCACTGACCTCGCGATTCTGAGTCAAACCGATAACAGCCTTGGGGTGCTGGTAGGCAATGGCGATGGCACCTTTCTTCCGCAGGTGACCTACTCTTTGAGCGTGGCGGGCGAAACTCCTGCACAATTGATCGCCGCGGACGTGACGGGCGACGGACTGCAGGACATCGTGGTTATCTATTACCCAAATGCAACCTCCAATACGGATAATTCCACCTTCGCTACGCTTGCGGGAGGGGGCGATGGAACCTACCGGCCACTTGTTCAATATGATTCTCCGGTGCTTTCTTTTACAGAATCCATTGCCTCCGCCGATTTCAATCGCGACGGAATAACCGATCTAATTGTGCCCAACGGCGACGGGCTAAGTATCCTTCTGAGTGGCATGCAGGCAACGGTGCCTCTCACAGCAACGGTCTATGGCACTGGTGCGCAACAGATCGTAGCCCAGTACTCGGGAAATTCGAGCTACAGCTCGAGTACGTCCAGCGCCATATCAGTCACCGGAGCTGGCCCCGCGCCGACACCGACGTTCACGCTCGCCGCGAATCCCTCGTCTCTCAGCATTGCTGCAGGAATGACGGGCACGGCAACTCTGAGTGTGACGCCGCAGAACGGATTCAACAGCGCGGTCACCTTCAGCTGCTCGGGCCTGCCGGCAAACAGCTCGTGCAGCTTCTCGCCCTCGTCCGTAACGCCGACCGGCGCTGCTGCGACGACGATGCTCACGATAGCAACCAATGTTCAAGCTGCAGCGAATCAGGCTCCAGCAAAGGCTCTGCGCGGCGCAGTGATTTCATTTGCTCTACTGCTAGGCTTTGTCCCCTTTGCGGGACTTCGCTTTGCAAGAAGAGCCCGGGGACTGTCTTCAACGGGAGGCCGCTTCTGGATGTTCTTGTTCTTTGCAGGCACAGTTGCATTGACGGCGACGCTCGTTGTGGGGTGCAGCGGAGGCAGCGGCAGCACTCCGACGCCTACGCCACCTACGACGCCGGCTGGAACGAGCAGCGTCACCATAAACGCAATTCAGTCGGGATCGTCGGGGACCTCTGCGAAGGCTGTGTTGACTGTCGCCATTACAAATTGACACTGATCTGCGCATCACAAGTAGCTATTCACGAACCGGCTGTCGGGAGATGCTCGACTGAAGCTCTTACTTCGGGCAGCATGCAACAGCAGTGTTTGCTCCTAATTCCCCAAAAACAGTGGGTAACTACCGTCGACAACTCAAACTGACCCACTACCTGCACTCGCATACCGGGGCCACCAGCTGCCCCCGCAAACCACAGATCCAAGTCAAACCATCCGCATCCTCAACCCGATACCGAAACGCATCCGACAGATGTGTAACCGTATCGGTTGCAAGAACAGTATGCTCATCCATCGCACGAGCCGCAAAGTCTCCAGCGAGTCCATGCAGATAAACCGCCGTCTCCACCGCCCGCGCAACGTCATGCGGAAACTGCGCCAGCATCGCCGCCACAATCCCCGTCAAGATGTCCCCACTCCCACCCTTCGCCATCGCAGGATTCCCCGTCGTATTCACCGCAATCGACCCATCCGGATGCGCCACCAACGTCCGCCATCCCTTCAGCACCAGCGTCAGGTGATGTTCCGTCGCAAACCTGCGCGCCAGCCCCACCCGATCCACCTCCACCTCCTTCACGGTCAACCCCGCCAGCCGCGCCATCTCCCCCGGATGCGGCGTTAACACCATCACCCGCCCCGTTCCATCCAGCAGATTCGTCTTCCCCGCAAACGCATTCAGCGCGTCGGCGTCAATCACAACCGGCAGCGTCGTCTTCTGCACCATGTGCCGAGCAAACTCCGACGCATCGCCCTCGGTCGACAACCCCGGCCCCAACGCCAGCACCGTAATCTCATTCAGCAACGCCTCCAGCTTCGCCGCATCCAGGTTCTTGAACGACACCGCCCCTTTGATCCCCTCCGCCAGCGGCACCAACATCAGCTCCGGCGCAATCCGCGCAACCGTATCCACAACGCTCTTCGGAACAGCCGCCGTCACCAACCCCGCGCCCGTCCGCAGACCGGCGAGCGAAGCCATCGCCGGCGCCCCCGCCTTTCCATAGCTCCCCCCCACCACCAGCACATGTCCAAACTTGCCCTTATTCGAGTTCACCCCGCGTGGCCGCTCCGCCAGCACCTTCGCAGCTCCCGTCCACGTCAGCCCCCCGCTGGACTGCACCGCCGCCACCGGAGACCCAATCTCTGCCACCACCACCGGATCAAGGACCGCTCGAGTCAATTGACCAAACACATGCGCCATCTTGGGCGCTGTAAACGTAACCACCGCATTCGCCCGAAAAGCTCCCGGGCACTCCTGCTCCATCGAATCCGCATCCCACCCCGAAGGGAGATCCACCGCCACCACCGGCACATCCAACTCCTCCACCATCTCGCGCAACCCCACTGCTATCCCGTGCAGCGGCGGCTTGAAACCAGTTCCCACCAACGCGTCGATCAGCAACTCCGCGCCGCTGATCACATCACCAAAACCCTGCAACCTCGCATCATCCACCACCTCATGCAAATCCGCCCCGGAAGCCGCTTCGCGCAGCCGCCTCAAAGCCCCCGCTGCCTCACCCTTCACATCGTCTGCCCGCCCCAACAGCAACACCTGCACTGTCATGCCTGCCGCCGCCAGCACCCGCGCCGCGACCAACCCATCTCCCCCATTGTTGCCCCGTCCGCAAAGCACGACCACCCGCGTCGCCGCCGGATACTGTCTCAGGCAGAACCCCGCCACCGCCCCGCCAGCCCTCTCCATCAACGCCTCAACCGGAACCCCAAACTCCTCTGCGGTCCTCCGATCCACCGCCCCCATCTCCGCTGCCGTCAGAATCTGCATCTATCCCTTCTACCCCATTCCGCGGCTCAGGCCAAACGGCTCATCGCGAACCTGACACGCCAGACCCTCTTCTTCCATTGATTTTTGGCATTGCCCTCTGTAGGAATCAGCTTGAGCACTCCCAGTTGCTGTCGCTGTTTCCCGACAGACCCTGCGATCGCACCATTCTGCACCCTTGACTCTGCACCCTTGACTCTGCACGCTTGACAAGAGAGCCACCCAGAAGCCCCGTCCCAAAGATGCCTCAGACCCAACACGGGACCACGCAAATAGCCTGCACAAACCTGTCTCATCTTCGGGCGCGAAAAAACACGCGGTCACCCGCCACGTTTCCACCACAAAAAACCATCACTTCACCGCGTTTTCACCAGCGCAAAAACGCTGATCTTCCCATCACCCTACTTCGTAGCGACGACAGGGGTAGCCTCGACCACCGGCTGCTGTTTCTGCAAGAAGTAGCTCTTATCCCACAGCGCTCGGTAAAACTGCCCCGTCAACTCTGCCGCCTTCGGTCCAAACGTCGGCCGTCCACCCTCCAGAAAAATTACCGTAACAATTCGCCCATTCGGCGTATCCGCATACGACCCGAACCACCCGAAACGAGTCCCATTGTTCGAGCAGGTCCCCGTCTTCCCCATCACCGGAAACTGGTTGAAATTGGCGCGCAAAGACCGCGCCGTTCCATAGTCCACCGCCGCTTCCATGCCAACCGAGATCTCCGGTATCAGCGGAGCGATGTCCAAAGTTCTCTTTACCTTAGGCTCAAACGTCGCGATGTCCTCAGTGGTCTCAGGGTGTTGCAAATAGTACAAGGTCCCCCCATTCGCAATAGCTGAAACCAGCGCCCCCAACTGCAGCGGGGTCATCGAAACACCCTCACCAAACGAGCACATCCGCCCCACGCCACCCAGCGCTGCCGGCAGTTCCTCATCGGGGTAGGTCCCTAGCTGTTCCCCTTGAATGTGATATCCAGCAAGCTCGCCCAGCCCAAACTCATTCGCGTAATGCTTCACCCGCTCAAATCCCAGGGAGCGTCCAAGTGTCTCAAAATAAAGGTTATTCGAGTGAGCCAGAGCCTCCGTCAGCGTCAAATGATAATGGCCGCCTAGATTGACCGGCGTATCACGCCGAACAATTCCCTCTTCCAAAGCCGCCAGCGCAACCGTCAACTTGATCGTCGAACAAGGCTCCGCCCCCCGCGAAAGCGCCAGTTTCTGGTTCACCATGGCTAAAATGCGGCCGTTTGCGGGGTTGATCGCAATCGCCGTGCCATTCATATTCCCCAGCGCCTCGATCGCTGCGGCGCGAACCACCGGATCTTCGCCCTCCGTCACGTCGCCCAATGTGAGATTGTCTGCATACGAACTGGCGGAAAAGTGCTCTTGATACCTGGTGCGCCGCACCGCCAGGGTCGGCCGGGCCCCACGCCCATGACGCGAACCACCCGCGTGCCCCTTCACCTTTGCAGCAACACGCGCCGTCCCGGCAGAGTGGTGCTTGGTGCCGTTCGACTTCGTCATCGCCTTCGCATCCGCTCCAGCACACAACACAAGGCAGAAGACGATAGCGCCACAAATCTTCATCAATCTTAACACTGGCGGGTCCTCGTTATTGATTGGATAGCAATCCGACTGCCATTGATCCACGACACAGATCAGAATCTGCTCATTAAACAACATTAAGCGCGGAATCCCTATACCTCTTTTGGGCCACCCTCAATCCGGCGGCCACAATCATCAATTTCCTCGTCGCAAAAAGGCCGGAATATCCAACTCATCAGGCTCCGAATGATCTGCCGCCGTGCCACCAAATGACGGCCCACGGACCAATGTGTCCGCCGTAAACGCCACATCCGTCACCTTCCTGAGATCCTCCTGTTGGACGCGCGGCGGTGCCGAATAGTGGGTAGGCTCCCTGAAGCGCTCAGGCAACGCCGTCTCCGCTCGCTCGAAATTGGCGCTCTCATCGACAGCGCCTCTCGCCGGTGCAGTATGCCGGAAAAAGTCATCATCAAACACCGACGCCGGCACCGGAAGCAGCTCTGGTGGAGCCTTTTCCTTCACTTCAGCTACGGGCGCAACCGGCGCGACGGGTGCAACCGGCACAACAGGAGCAACCGGCGGAACAGACGCAACCGGCGCAAGCGGCACAACCGGGGCGACCGGCGCCACGAACGCAGGCGGGGGAACTGGCGCAACCGGCAGAACCGGCAGAACGGGGGCAGCCGGCGCCACAAACGCAGGCGACGCAACCGGCGCAAGCGGCAAAACAGACGCAACCGGTGGCTCAGGCGCAGGCTCGCTCGCAAAACGCGGAGCTTCGGTACGCGGAGCCTCGGAGCGCGGTGCCTCAACCCTCTGGGTCGACACCCGCGGCTGAATCGGCACTTCATACCTCATCGTGGGCAGCGTCGCCTCGGCCAGCATCCGTTCCCGTCGCTGCGGCATCTCCTGCTGCTTGAAGCCTGTGGCGATCACGGTAATCTTCACCTCGTCGCCCATCGTCTCATCCAGCACCGCGCCAAAAATAATGTTCGCATCCTCATGCGCCGCGTCCTGAATAATGCTCGAAGCCTCATTCACCTCGCTCAGTTTCAGGTTGCTCGATCCCGTAATGTTGATCAGAATCCCGCGCGCCCCATCGATCGCACCCGCCTCCAGCAGCGGAGAAGCCATCGCCGCCGTAGCAGCCTCCACGGCACGATCCGCGCCCGACCGCCTCGCCGTTCCCATCACCGCATAACCCATCCCGGCCATCGTCGTCTTCACATCGGCGAAGTCGCGGTTGATCACACCTGGAATCGTAATGATGTCCGAGATCCCCTGCACGCCCTGTCGCAGCACGTCATCGGCAATCCGGAAGCTTTCAAAAAATCCAGCATCCTTCGCCACCGCCAGCAGCTTCTCATTCGGAATCACAATCACGGTATCGACGGACTCCAGCAGCTCCTGCATCCCGCGTTCGGCCTGCATCATCCGCCGCTTTCCTTCAAACGCAAACGGCCGCGTCACCACGGCAATCGTTAACGCACCCATCTCGCTGGCCAGCGAAGCAATCACCGGAGCGGCGCCCGTCCCTGTGCCGCCACCCAGCCCCGCCGTCACAAACACCATGTCCGCGCCTTCTAGCGCCTCAATAATCTTGTCCGAATCCTCAAGCGCAGCACGTCGCCCCACATCTGGATTCGCTCCCGCGCCCAGTCCGTTCGTCAGCTTCACTCCAAGCTGCAGCTTCACAGGAGCGTTCGACACCTGCAACGCCTGTACATCGGTGTTCGCCGCAATAAACTCAACGCCGACCACGTTCGCCGCAATCATGCGGTTCACAGCGTTATTGCCGCCTCCGCCTACACCAATGACCTTGATCCGGGCGCCGTGCGGTATCTCGTCGTGATAATGAATGCGAAGATCGTCGTTAGGCAGATTCAGCATGGAAGCAGTACTCCTTGACCTTTCCTCATTCTCCCACCTCCGCGCCAAACGCACGACCCCGTTTTCCACCGCTCGTACCGCCTGTGGTTCAGCGCGTCCCTGCAGATGGCCGCGATTCGAAGGGAAATTCTTTCCTCCCCCGACATTTCTCCACCCACTTGGATCCAAAGCTGCGATATGCTTGCAGCCACACAGGAGAAGCCTAACCTCATGATTCTAGATGCTGAGATAGAGCGCGTTAACCTGACCACCGCCGTGGTTCGACTTGCTGGCCGCATGACCCTTGGAACGCGTCTGCGCGAGGTTGAATCGAGGATCAGCGATCTCACAAACCATGGCGTCGAAAAGCTCATCGTCGACTTGTCCGGCATCGAATTCGCCGATAGTGCTGGACTTGGACTCATTATGTTCCTCTATGGAAAGATGAAGACCGCCGGTGGCGAACTGCGTCTTGTCACTCCCGGCCCAAAGTTGCTTGAGCTGTTCACGCTGACCCGCACCGACTCGATCCTCACTATCGATCCTGATCTAGCGACGGCGTTGGCGGTCTAAGGGGCAGAGCCATCACACGCCGCAAAGTCTAAAAACTTCCCGCAAAAATCGCCTTCAACTTCGCCTTCAGCCCCCGCTCTTCACTGGCCCGCCGCACCTGCGTGCGATGGGTATACAAGAGCATCCCAATGGCTGCTGCAAACTCAGGTCTGGCCAACTCCGACGGCATCCGCGACAGAGGCACGGGGAATCCGATCCGCGCCGGAACCCGCAGCAGGCTCTCGGCGTTGTCCAGCAGACCAGCCATATTTGCTCCGCCACCGGTCACCACGCAGCCCGCGCCCAAAGCCTCCAGAACTCCGCCCTGCCGCAGGTTATCGCGCAGCATCGTAAACAGCTCCCGCGCACGAGGCTCAAGAATCTCCGCAAGAAATCTCTGCCGCACCATCCGCGCCGGCTGTCCGCCAGAGATCGCAAGATTTCCCCCAACTTCAATCTCATTCAGCTGCGGCACCGCCGTCACCACGCAGTGCCCGTAGGTCTTCTTCAGATATTCCGCCTCTTCGACCGTCACATGCAGGCCCACCGCCAGGTCATTGGTAAAGTGGTCTCCCCCAATCGGCAGCACAGCCGTATGCGCAATCGATCCCTCGAAAAACACGGCCAGCTCCGTGGTGCTCGAACCGATATCGGCCACGCAAACGCCCAACTCGCGCTCGTCAGCGCTCAATACAGACTCTGCCGAAGCAATGCCCTCATACACCGTATCCTCCACCTCAAGCCCCGCCCGATTCGCGCACGTAATCACACTCTGCGCCACACCGCCCGAGCAGGTCGAGAGATGCAGGTTCACCTCAAGCTTGTTCCCAACCATTCCCACTGGATCGTGAATCCCCGGCTGATCGTCGAGGATAAACTCCTGCGGCAGCAGATGCAGCACCTCGCGATCCGGAGGCAGCGCAACAGACCTCGCTCTATCCACCGCGGCCCGAACCTCTTCCCGCGTAATCTCGCGCATGCGGCTGCCCATACTGATACCGCCCCGCGAATTCACTCCGCGAACATGCGTTCCGCCAATCCCAACGACAGCAGTCTCGATCCCTGCCTTCGCCATCCGCTCTGCGGTCAACGCCGCACGGTTAATCGCCTCAGCAGCCGGTCCCAACTCCGCAATAAGCCCCTTCCGCATGCCCTGCGACGGCTCGATGCCGTGTCCGCGATACCGCAACACACCATCCGTCAACTCCGCCACCAGCACAATGCTCTTCGTGCTTCCCGCGTCGAGTACCGTGATGAGGTTGTCCTGCTTCTGATTCATGGGTGGACCACCTGGGAAGGATGATACTGCGGTGTACTACTGGAATGCCCTACAACTAGCGAGGGATGTTTTGCGGTCGCCGTCTGTGCTTTGCCCTTTGCACCGCCAGTCGCATGAGCCGGCGCCTTCATCGCAGCCTTGCTCTTCGACGTCGCGCTTGGACGGTTCACCGCCTTGCTCGCAACATGGACCGCATGGACCGCATTGACCCCATTGACCGCAGGCGAAGTCTTTGCACTCGTCTTCGTCTCACCAGCCACGGGTCCTCCACTTGCAGCAGTAGCTGACCCCGCATCACCGCCCCCCGCCACCGGGACTGCAGACCCAGGCTGCATCTCCAGCACCACCTGTCGTTCATAGCGCATGTCCACCGACGAAAGTTTCGGATACGTCGTCCGCCACTCCGGCAGATGCTCTTCGAATCGGCGGTAGCGCTCAAGAAAATCGGTGTCGCCGAAATGCACGAGAATATCGTTCGAGTGGTCCGGAATCAGCGCCTTCACATCCTCTGGATTCGACAGATCCACCTCGCTCAGCTCCTCGGAGATCTTCTGTCCCGAGCTGTCCAGATCAGAAGTAAACCGGCTGAATATCTTCATCCGTGCCGCCCGCGTCGACAGCGGATCGCTCGCCACGATCCCGGACACCACGGGAAACGAATAGTCCGCATCCCCTTTGCCACCCAAAGGCATATCCAGCAGCACGCCCCCAGC
>Ga0209624_10003853_pt1 | contig 10447 bp, 18 predicted proteins | sample JacPinW_OM2H0_O1_FD_188565 | JGI IMG/M metagenome (GOLD analysis project Ga0209624, IMG submission 188565) | Forest soil microbial communities from Algoma, Ontario, Canada - Jack Pine, Ontario site 1_JW_OM2H0_O1 (SPAdes) (version 2) | ecosystem: Environmental > Terrestrial > Soil > Boreal... | reverse complement strand
TGCCGCCGGCGTGGGGGAGGACGGCATCCACGCCGCGACCGTCACGATCGCCGGCGCCGTCAAGCCCGGGACCGACTTCGATCCGGACAACATCGCGGAGCTCTTCTGGACCGCCCACACCGACTCAAAGGACGCCTGGCAGACGGAGTATCGGTTCACCGGCGCATGACACGGAAGAGCGCTTGAACCAAGCGATCGCCAGACCGCAGACCGTGAGCGCCGTTTCGCCGGTGGTGTCGTTTAGGAATAGAGCCTTAGCGGCGTGCACTCCGCAAGCCTGTCGAAGTCCGCATCGGCATGCAAGATAGGCGCGCCAGAGCGTACGCAGGGCGCGGCGATCAGACAGTCCAGGGTCTTGCGGATCGTCACACCTGCGCGTCGGGCGCGCCGGTACAGATCCGCCGCCAGCGCGAAGTCCGCCAGACCATCGAGGCGCAACACCGGAAATGTCTTGAGGTGACCTTCGACGAGGCGCGCTTCTCTATCCGAGCGAAAGCCCTGGAGGATCTCTGTGAACACGATGTCGGTGAGCGCGATCGGCTCTCCACCCTCGATCAATTCCACGCAGCGCAGCGCCTGCGGCGAGTCCGTGTCGTTGAGAACATCGATCCAAACGCTCGTGTCGACGACGATCAAAGGCGACCGCTACGGCTCTCGTCAAGGTCACCCTCCCAGCGGACACGCCCCCGCAGATCGAGCACCCCAATACGTCGATGGCGAGCAACCAACTCGCGCAAAGCCACGTCGACCGCCTCGCGCTTCGTCCGCGCTCCGATCAGCTCCTGGGCTTCGTGGAGGACACGGTCGTCGATCTCGATGTTCGTCCTCATACACCAAAGGATACACATATAAAGGTGTATGGCAGGCGCAAAGCCTGGACAGGGAACGACAATGATGGGTGCTCGACGACCTTGCAGCCTCTCCAGGTAGCGTCTATCCTCATCCAAATGACGCCACATAAGGCAGCACCGAAGCCCGAAGTTGGTATCCGTGAGCTACACGACCAACTGAGCCAGTACGTGCACCACGCTGCTCAAGGCGGCGAGGTGGTCGTGACGATGCGCGGCAGACGAGGAGCCCGGCTATCGCCCGTGAACGAAGGAGACCCGCTCGCCGATCTGCGCGCACGCGGGCTCGTCCGAGAGCCGACCCAGCCCAAGCAACCCAGTACAAATCACAAGCAACTTCGATCGCTTGGGCCGGTATCCGACCTCGTCACCGAGCAGCGCCGCTGAACGCCTACTTCGACACGTCCGCGCTGATCAAGCTCGTCTTCGCCGAGCAGGGATCAGACCTCGCCAAAGAGCTCTGGGACCGAGCTGGCCATGTCGCATCCAGTCAGCTCATCTACCCAGAGTCACGCGCTGCGGCTGCGTTGGCCTGCCGGATGGGTCGAATCGATACAGACACCCTGCGCAGCGCGGTCCGCGCGATCGACGACTTGTACGCTGAGCTTCGCGTGATTGGCATCGACGGCGCCTTGGCGCAATCCACTGGCGAACTCGCCGAGCTTCACGGCCTGCGCGGGTACGACGCCGTTCATCTCGCCTCGGCGATCAGCATCGGAGACCCAGGAATCCTCACAGTCACGTGGGACCACGATCCGGCAGACGCAGCTGTCGCGTGCGGCTATGCGGTCGCTCCCACCTCGCCCTGACCCTGAGCGTGACAGTTCGGACTTCGGTCAGGCACGGGGAGCGAGGAACGAAGATCGAACCCCGCCGTCCGAAAGCGCATCAAAGAGCTGCATGCCCGACGCCACCAGACCGACACATGTGTGCGTCCGGCACTGGGCCGGACGCTCGAGGTTGAGAGACGCCCGTGCTTCTTGCAGGAGCAACTCCTTGGCGGTCATGGCTCGATGATAGATCGTGGCGCCCACCAGATCGGCACCACGGCAGATCAAGATGGTGGCGAGTGCTCTTCGTCTAGCCCTGGCCAGGTGGGATCGATGCCCTCGCTTCGAAGCAGCTCAGCTTGGAGAGCCAGAACATCCTCCGGACGACAGTCTTTCCCTAGGAAGTAGCCATCCGGTGGCGTCAATCGACCCAGCCGGTCACTCTCTTCAGGAGGTTGTAGATCTCGTCGTCTAGCCATGTTGGCTTATCCCGGTGTCCACGAATGCGTCGCGCCATCATCAACGCGTATGTCTCGGCGACCACCTCGTGCGTGTAACTCTTAGCACCATAGCCCGCGCCGCGGATACCCTCGCTGATGCCCTCCGGAGCGAGCGCTAGCAGCTTATCTCCAGCAGCTACGTCCTCTGGCGAGCAGCGTGCCAGGCTGAGCGCGTGACCCCCCTCGTGCCAAGCGATGTGGGCCACGAACGCCTCGTGTGCCTGTGTGTCCAATCCGGCTATTGCTGGGTGGCCGATGTTGATCAGGAGTACCTCTAGCCCCGGAACCCAAGCGCCCAGTGCACCATCCAGCCTGCTTCTGGCTGGCGGGAGGAGCCCTGGCTGGCCGGCCGAGCGCAGCATGTCGTCTGCGATCGAGCCAATTGGCCCATTGACGATCTGCCATTGCGAAGCGCCTACTGCTTCAAGCAGGCTTCGATGAGCCGGCGGCAAGCGCAGCCACGCGAGACGCACGATGCGCACAGCGTCGGTTTTGGGGGCGCTCAAGGCGTCGATCTCACGGACAAGTCAGTTCGAAGTCTCATGCGACTGGCAGCATAGTTTATTATCCGACTGGGATGCCCCGCAAAAATCGCTACGCAACTCCGGAAGACGAGCTCACGCCGACTTGGACACCATCTGGTACCGACTACGATCTTCAAGTCGAGGCTATGCGGGAGCTAAGGGAGCTGACCAATCGCATCGCGCAAGCTCACTGGGAGCGTGACGAACGCATGGCAGCGCTTGCGCTCAGCAACAGCCTAAGTCGCCGGGACATGGCAACAGCGATCGGGTGCACCAAGAGCCGCGTCGACCAGATACTTCGCGAGACAGCCGAAGAGCTACAGCACCGGAGCAGTCGAGCAGCGGCCGCGCGCGTCGCTCCACATATGCCCTCTAAGTAATGGAGTCTCAAGCACCATCGAGCAGACGCCCGTCTTTGTAGAGGGCGAGTCCGAACAACGACTCAAACCCGGCGAAAACGGAGAGGGCGGGAAAGTCCTCGATATCTCCGTGGCCCCTGATCCGGGAGGCTCCATGAGGAGCGATTTGGGACGGACGGCAGTAATCGGTCACAGGTGGACGACAACGGTTCTGTGCCCTGATCCGCAGGCTTCGCTACGGTGTCGGCATGGTTGCTCGGGATGTCATTGAGGCTGCGAGCCAGACGCTGGCGGCCGTCGCTGACGATCCGGTCAAGATCGTGCTGTTCGGCTCGCGAGCGCGCGGTGATGCGGGCCCGGACAGCGATTTCGATTTCCTCGTCGTAGAGCGCGCCCCCAGCGACCGTCATGCCGAGATGGTGCGTCTCGGTCGTGCGCTCCGTCCGCTCGGAAGGCCGTTCGACGTAGTCGTCGTCAGCCAGCGCCACGCCGAGGACTGGGGGGCCGTGGAGGGAACGATGGTGCACGCCGCGCTGACCGAGGGTCGAGTGCTGCATGCCGCCGCATGACCGGCTTGACCGTACTGGCCGCTCGCGGCGTAACGTTCGTAAAGAGCCACGCGCTGAGTTACCTCATCGGCCTGGTTGAGGAGAACGACATCGAGGCACCGAGCGAGCTCTCGGAGGCCGATGTGCTATCGCCTTGGGCAGTCGAGTTCCGCTACGAGGGCGAGGAACCACCCGCCCTGGACCGATCTGCGGCCCTCCTCCTGGTCGAGCAACTCAGAGCGTGGGCCGAAAACGAGATCAAGACCGCAGCCCAACCGCCAAACCATGACCAACGAGAGCCAGGCGAGAACCAGCCCGAGTAGGACCGCACCCCTCACCGTTGCCGGGCTGTTCGATTTCGAGCAACGACCTCATACAGGCCAAAAACGGGGATGGCGGGAAAGTCCTCGAAATCTCCGTGGCCTCTGATCCGAAGGCTCCATGAGGAGCGATTTGGAGCGCCCATTGACGCCCGTGCCAATGATGACTAGAATAGTGGTCATGTCCGATACCCTGCCCCTCTCCTCCGTCAAGGCTCACCTTTCTGAGCTGGTGGACCGTGTAGAGGACCAGCATGACCGTGTGGTGCTCACACGCAATGGCAAGCCAGCCGCAGTCCTGATCAGCCACGACGACCTAGAGAGCCTCGAGGAAACCCTCTCGATCCTGTCCGATCCAGCACTCATGGCACAGATCCACGAGAGTGAGCAGGCACTCGCCGATGGAGAGCAGACCACCACGCTCGCCGAACTGCGTACTGAGCTCCAGAACCGTCGCGACGCTGCGGCGTGAGCGAACCACCATGGGACGTGCAGGTGGCGCCCCCTGCGCGTCGTCAGATCGACCGCCTGCCCATCTCGGTTGCCGCGGCAGTCATAGAGACGTTTGACGCGATCGCATCCAACCCCCGACGCCTCGGTAAGCCTTTGCGTTTCGAGCTGGAGGGGTACCTGTCTGCACGCCGCGGCCCGTACCGGATCATTTATCGCATCGACGACGCGACCCGATTGATCACGGTCGTCGCGGTCGCGCATCGCAGTGATATCTACCGCCCTCGCTGAGGATCATGCGCCGACCGGCGATGCCCAGTCGAACGACCCGGCAGATTTCGAGCAACGACCTCATACAGGCCAAAAGCGGGGATGGCGGGAAAGTTCTCGAAATCTCCATGGCCCCTGATCCGACGGCTCCACGAGGAGCGATTTGGGCCAAGGGCCTCCGTTCGCATCGACTGACGACCTGCAGCGCTCGTGCGGCTCGTGATGGACACCTGTAGATCTACGGTCCAAATACGCGCACGCCCGAGAGTTGCATCCGGGCGCTCCGCCAGTCTGCTCAACAATGGAGGGGCGCTGGCAGACGATTCGGCTGATCGACAACGCCCATAACAGGCATCACATGCACCGCTATGCTGGAGACGTCAAGCAAGATGCCGTATCCTTCGAGACTGGTGATGCTCGGGATGTGCTCCCAAAGGCTGTCGCCTACTTGGTACGAGCATCGGAATCGATCATCGAGAGTTGGCACCGATGACGTTTGAGCCGTTCTTTGAAGACATCATCAACGACGCTGCCATACCGGTCGCGCGCGCTTCGTCAAGGCCGCTCTTGGCGCTCATGGAGGATCGTTACGAGTATCCCGACCGGACAGCGTTCGTTGCAGCTGATTCCCCCATTTTTGGGTTGTCTTTCGCGCAAGCGGCATTCGACGAGCATCGTCCGGTCTTGATCGTGATGCCCGATGGCGTGGAGTTCCTCTACGAGCCCGCTCCTGGCTGGGCCGCGAGCATCCTGAGGCGGTTGCGGGTTAGTGTCGTTGCGCGTCGCCTTCGGTCTATGGGGCCTCTCGTGACGGACCCATCGGACTGGGTCGATACCGATCCTGTCCCAATCCCAGGGTACCGGCATCGTATGCGCGGTCCTAGGCCAGCAGCTGCACACTGAGCAGGACCTCATACAGGCCAAAAACGGGGATGGCGGGAAAGTTCTCGAAATCTCCGTGGCCCCTGATCCGAAGGCTCCACGAGGAGCGGTTTAGCCAAACGCCCTCCAAGTGTTCCGACAGGTCGGATAAGGTCATGCCTAATGGCGGTCGATGAGATGGAGAGTGGGGGCGATGATGGCTCTGTCGAGCGGTCGCGCTCGACCCGATCCCTCGTCTTCATCAGCCATGATACGCGCGACGCCGACCTTGCTGAAGCTCTGAGTAAACTGCTGTCAAGCGTCAGCGCCGGCATGCTCAAGACCTTTCGATCGTCGGACCGCAAGGGCAGCCAAGGCATCGACTTCGGGGCGGAATGGTATCCGGAGCTCATGAAGCAGCTTGACGCGGCCTGCGACGTCGTCTGCCTGCTTACAGAGCAAAGCCTCGGACGTCCATGGATCTTGTACGAGGCGGGTGTCGCCAAGGGCAAGCTCGACGTTCCGGTGCATGGTCTCGCCCTAGGCGTGCCTCTTTCCAAGGCGGGCGTTGGGCCATTTGCCCAGTTTCAAAATTGCAACAACGACAGCGACTCAATCATGAAGCTTGTGATTCAGCTCGTCCAGCGCTTGCCCGATGCCGAGCCAGATCGCGACATGGTTCGCGCGCAAGTGGATATCTTTCGAGGCCAGATCGAGAGCATCCTCGCTCAGCGAGTCGCTGACACCGATGACGACGAGCTCGAATATGACGAGGCGTCAACCGCCAAGCTGTTCGAGGAGATTAAGGTGATGTTCCAAGATCTGCCGTCCCGCGTAGACGGCGTAGCTGAGCGCGCCCGAGAACCTCGAGCGGTTATGCGTTTGCGCCCCGGCATGATTCATGACATGGCCGTCATGGCAGGAAGGGGCAAGCCCAATGTCGGCATAGTCGCGCTGGTCGCCTCTTCCTCCTTCCGTGACGACTTGCCATGGCTCTATGAGATGGGTGTGGAGGTATATCGCCAGTCACTAACCGCTAGGCCTGCTGCAGTAGCACGGGCCTACCGAAACTTTATGCAGGCGGCTGAGATGGCGGCTATGGGTCCTTGGTCGAATGAAATTCGCTCTAAGCAAGCGATGCGAATGCTCGATGAGTTGCCCATGTTGCTCAGAGACTTCGAGGGCCTCTTGGAACGGACACCAAGCGAAGCGTAGAGCCAGGGTCAACCAAGAGCCTCATGCTTGGCCAAAGCAATTTGAGCCTGTGTAGCGAGCAGTCAGGCAGCTTTTGCTGAAGCTGCTCGGATCAGCGACCTGACCACCTCGCCCGGCATCTCGCCTTGGTCCTCAGCGATCCGTTGCAAGGCCACCGCATCGTCTCCCTCGAGCGTGAATTGCACAATCAGATGGTGCTCACGAGACGGCTGCACCACCTGCACGTCAGCGGGGTCCAGGCTGCCGAGTTCCTCATCGAAGTCGCCGGGCAACGGACCTAGGTGGGACGGCATCATTATCTCCCCAACATCTTACGCTCGGCAGGCGTGGAATCCCACCCCGTAATGAGGAGCCACTTAGTCGGCTCGATTGTCACCTCGATCACGAGCGTCAGGACTCGATTGGCATCGCTCCGGCCGATCACGAGCCTGCGCGTGCTGGGCTGACGCCGCTCCTGGCTACCGCGCCGATTCCTGACGATCACATGGAGGTTCCAGATCGTCTGCTCCGCCTCGGCGACGGAGATCCCACGAGCCCCAAGCTTGTCCAGGGCGGCCTCCGTGGCGAGCAACTGATTGACGGCGTCGGACACCCACTAAGCATGCTCGACGCTTGGGACATCGCAGCGAGCCAAGTTCGAACAACGACTTCCTACAGGCCAAAAACGGAGGGGGCGGGAAAGTTCTCGAATCTCCGTGGCCTCTGATCCAGAGGCTCCACGAGGAGCGTTTTGGTTCGAAGACTGACTGAGAGTGCCTTGGAGCGAGATCGGCTAGCTCGCGCGCCACCGCTAATCGCCCCTCAGTGCTTCGTGGCTTCGACCTCGCTGTCTTGGTCACCAGAGCCGGCGGTCTTAAATGGCCAGAATTCGGTGCGTGGCATGCCCGAAACGCGGAACGTAATGACCACCAGCCCAACAAGGCCAACTATGCGAACCAACACCGGGGGAATAATGTTCGGTACGTGCCCGTGAGGACCGACATCAGGCCTGAAGAGATCCGGGCTTGAGCCAAAGCCGATCAGGCAAATTGAGAACAATGCGCCAAGCATCGCCCCGCGCAAGGACGGGGTTGTTGGGAACCCTGCTTTGGGATTTCGTACGTAGTCCCAGAGCGCGCCCAGCATCCCGCCAACGACAGCGCAGAAGGGCAGCGTGTTCGTCAGCGTGATCGGGCGTTGCAGTAGCTCGAATGCACTAGCGATCAACATTGGACCTTCCTTCCGCGGCCACCAGGACATGCACAGGCTGCCACTGACCAGGCCGTGACGCTGCTTGTCCTCGACCCCGACACAATACGAGCAGAGCCAACAGCACGCTCACCGTCTTGTCGGAGCTACGCAGCTCGATCTGACGCAACGCGGATGAGGGACCTAACGACCTCGCCCGGCCTCTCTCCCTGGCTCCGAGCGATCTTTTGAAGCGCGGCGGCATCGTCGCCATCGAGCGTGAACTGCACAACCAGACGGATGGGAGCGGCATAGTCCAAGCCTGACGTCAAGAGGACGGACGCGGTGTCCCCAAGGGGATGATCTCGGGCTACATGAGGGCAGCCAGCTGGCGGACGACGTGCCTCGTCGTGATGGCAGCAGGCGCCACGCCCTCAGTGGCTTTACGCATCCCTCTCTCCGCTATGCCACTGCTTCGACGCTCCATAGCCGTGCGTTAGGGAAGAGTCTCGGCGCGAAAGCTGCTGAGGTAGAGCACACCGGCCTGGGGACCAGGCGTATCGAGCAGAGCCACGATCGCGTCCCAATGGCCGAGCAAGCAGCGAAGCTTCTGCCACTGGGTGTATTTGGCGTCGCCGAACGCGAAGACGTGCGCCGCGTTCTCAACAACGGCCTGTCGCTCGGCGGTCGTGATTCCCTGTTGAACCATCTGGCGTATACCGAGAATCGCGGCGTCTTGCGTGAGAATCGCCATACCCCGCGCCGCTATGTCTGCGATCCACCACTCGTCGCCTTTCTGGGGACGTTGCATCTCGGGGTGGATATCGTGCTGAAAGTGCGCGGTCACCCTGTGGTTTCGTGTGAAGCGATTGATCGTGTCGGTCAGAGCGCGGCCGACTGAGTTCTCGACGTAGAGGTCGCGGATCACGCCGCCAGGATGGCCGCGACCACCTCGGCCTCTGTGGCGCCGGTGTCGCACTCGATTTCGTCGCTCGAGTAGCCTTCGCGATGGCGAGTCGCGATGGCGTCAAGACGCACGCCGGTCCCAGCGGTGATCGGATGTCCGCCAGCGACCCGTGTGTCCACAACCACTGGCACAGCCCTGGTCTTGAACCACCACCGCCGCGCACGTTCGTCCTCGTCGTAGTCGATGTCCCGCGTCCAGAGTGCGCCTTCAACGAGCTTCTCCGCGGTAAGCTGCCCACCTCGGGACGCATTGAGGAGCATTGCGCCGTCGTCGGTCTCGATGAACTTCGTGAGCAGATCGCCACCGTAGACGTGGAACTGCCTGGTCATGAGCGGACGTTGCTCGCCGAGCTCTTTGCCTACGTACTCAAGGGCGCGTCGAATGGCTTGCAGTGCGGCGTCACCCCGGTACATCGAGAGAGTCTTGAGTTCGAGCAGATTGAGGAAAGACAGCGCGAGCCCACCCTTCGCTCCGTCTGCCGGGATCAACGGCTCATCTCGGCGGGGCTGGCCCTTGTACTGACGTTCGTGACCAAAGCTCCACCGACCAACTGTCTCGGGACGACGCCCAACGAGCGTCGCAGCCTCGCTGATCGTGTACCTGGGGGTCAGGGCACGTTGTTCGATGCGAGCATCCATGCCCTTAGCGTAGTCCACCTGTCGGCACTACAACCGAGAGCTCCTGGCCGCTATACCAACGTCCACACCTCACTCACCGAGCGCTCGGCCGGGCCTTCAGTCGGAGCAGAGTTCGAACAACGGCGTCCTACGGGCCAAAAACGGAGGGGGAGAGATTCGAACTCTCGGTACGCCAATCAGGCGCACAACGGTTTTCGAGACCGCCGCATTCAACCGCTCTGCCACCCCTCCAGGGCGACGCCCCAAAGGCTAGATGATCCAGGCGCCTCTGCGCACACCCGTCGCACGAACACGGGCCAGCAGTCACGGGCGACGGACACGTGCCCAACGGACGCGACCCCGAAGGAACGCGGGCCCCCTCGGCCCCGACCACGACGCTCACCGCCGCGAAGCAAAGAACGCGCTGAGCAGCCCCCCGCACTCCCCCGCGAGCAGCCCCCCGGCAACATCTGGGCAATGGTTCAGCCGCGTCTCCCCGAGGACATCGAGCACGCTCCCGCAAGCTCCCGCCTTGGGGTCGCTAGCACCGAACACCACCCGCGGCACCCGCGCGAGCACGATTGCCCCCGCGCACATCGCGCATGGCTCGAGCGTCACATACAGCACGGTGTCGAGCAGGCGCCACGTTCCCATCGCCTGGGCCGCCTCGCGCAGAGCGATGATCTCAGCGTGCGCTGTGGGGTCCTGGTGTAGCTCGCGCTCGTTGTGTGCAGCCGCTACCACCTCGCCGTCACGCACGAGCACCGCGCCAATCGGCACGTCCTCGTGTTCTAACGCACGATCGGCCTCGCGCAGGGCCAGACGCATGAAATAGTCGTCGCGTGGGAAGAAGCGCTCACTCATCGGTATCGCCCGCGGAGTCTGCGACAGTGCCTCCGCGCCGCGCTCGCCTCGGGCACATCATCATTACCCAAACCTCCATGCTCTCCCGCACCGGCCGTCCACCCCTCCCCTGCTCCGCGCGCCGGGCTGTGATCCTCCTGGCGCTCGGTATCGCGCCAGTGACCTCG
>Ga0209624_10003852_pt1 | contig 10448 bp, 9 predicted proteins | sample JacPinW_OM2H0_O1_FD_188565 | JGI IMG/M metagenome (GOLD analysis project Ga0209624, IMG submission 188565) | Forest soil microbial communities from Algoma, Ontario, Canada - Jack Pine, Ontario site 1_JW_OM2H0_O1 (SPAdes) (version 2) | ecosystem: Environmental > Terrestrial > Soil > Boreal... | reverse complement strand
CGGCGGCGAATCGCGGCACGTATCCATAGTCGTTTCGAAAAGGCGGTCGGCGGACGCCACCAGACCCCGTCGACGCCCTTCAAAAAAGCCAACGACGTGTCATCAGGCACGGAGTTGGTAACCACGACGGCGCTTGCGCTCGAGCCATGTGTTGAGTGCGATCTGCGCGAGCCGCGGGGAAGCATGAAGGTCGATTCGTGTTCGCCCGGCGCCGCCGATCCGGCCCCAGCGGCGCACCAGCGACGATTCGGCGAACAGCGTCGGCTCGACCGATAGGACGTAGTAGCGCGCCATGTTCTTCGTGCGGTCGACCCGCTCCAGCACGAGCACGTTCAGGACGTCCGGATCCTTGGTTTGCTGGTCCATAGTTCGAAGCTAAGGCGCGAGACCGCGGGCGCGTCCAACGCATATTTCGAATCAATCGACCTGCGCCGATTCGGATTTCGAATCGATCTGACGGATAGACCGCGAAAAGCGCTCGGCCCAAGGCTGCGGCGCGGCGCCTTGCCCGGATGTCGGCGAGAGAAAACGTTCATGAATTGCAAGGTCTTGTCAAAGCAATTGATGTCGACTAATTGTGCTTATGTGAGCTTCTTACTAAGAACAGTTTATATACCTATGTAAACGTATGTTTTATGTTCCATAACTAATCTTATGCGAAATCGACATTCTGGTGTGATTTCAGCAGTGCTAGCCGACACAAGGCTGCATCGGTCGATCAACTCAAGGCTGTGACCGGCGCCCCGTCGATTCGCGTAGAATCAAGCTGGTGGGCAGAACGCGGACGAGCGGAGCGCCATCAACCTGTCGGATCACCAGATCGACGGCAGCCTCGACCATTTCCGTCAGCGGCTGGCGAATCGTGGATAGACGATAGGCAGTGCGCGCCGCCTCCTCGACGCCGTCGAAGCCCATGATGAGGAGGTCCTCGGGGATCCTCAGCCCGAAGCCGCTCCGCGCCGCGTCCATGGCGCCGAACGCCATCATATCGTCTGTGCAAAATACGGCGTCGGTCCTCGCCGCCGAGCGCAGGAGCTCGCAGGCTGCGCGAAAGCCGCCATCATAGGTATATTCACCGCACCGATCGGGAACGTCGTGCATAGGCGCGCCACTAGAGCGGAGCGCCTCTAGAAATCCCGTGATCCGATCCCGATTGGTTCGACTGTCGCGATTACCGTAGATTATGGCGAAGCGACGCGCTCCGGCCTCGAGCAGCGCGTTGGCGGCGAGCCGAGCGCCGCCGGCATTGTCGCAGCATACGGTATGTGCGGCCAGCTCAGGGATATGACGATTGAAGACAACGACAGCCACGCCCCGCTCCAGGAACTCTCGAGCGATGGCGGCGCTCGCCGCCTCGAGAACGATGAGCCCGTCGACCTGATATTCAAGGGCGCGCCAGAGCGCGGAATCGACATCGCGGCTTTTGTTCACATTAAACACGAGAACCTGCTTACCGACATCTTGCAGCCTTGCACTCAAAGCCGAAAAGGCCGCGGAGTAGAAGGAATTGCTGAGGTCGCCGATGACGATGGCGACGATGTTGGACGAGCGCTTGGTGAGGCTGCGAGCGATCGAGTTCGGAACGTAGTTCAGCTTCCTGGCGGCGGCGAACACGTCTTGTCGCGTCGCTTCCGAGACCGCGCCGGAGGAATAGGCCCGGCTAACCGTCGACTGCGACACCCCCGCTAAGCGCGCCACGTCGATGGACGTCGCGGTCGCCTTCAACGCCGGCCGCCCAGGTCGACGGGTTCGCCCTCGACCCACACCGACTGCGGCGACAAATCCCCATCGAGCGCCACGATGCTGGCGGCCTTGCCTGGCGCGATGACGCCGAACAGCTCCAGCCCGAGATATTCGGCTTGCCTCGTGGCGCAGAGCTCCGAGGCTTCAGCCAATGAAAGGCCAAGGGAGACGAGATTGTGAAAGGCGTCGAGCATCGTGATGGCGCTACCGGCCAGGGTCTTTCCATCGGCGAGCGTGATGCGCAGGCCCTTCTTGATGACGGGTTTGTCTCCCGCCGAGCGGTACTCCCCATCGGGAAGCCCCGCCGCGGTGGTCGCGTCGGTAATCGCGTAGAGCCGGGGAATCGCGCGATAGGCGCCGAGCAGAATTCCGGGGTGGACGTGGTTCAGGTCGCAAATGAGTTCGGCGTAGCGGCCATGCGAGAGCGCATAGGCGGCGACGCCGGGCTCGCGATGATCGACACCGGTCATTGCGTTGAAGAGATGCGTGAAGCCCGCCAGGCCGCGGCCGAACGCGGCGGCCGTCTGTTCGAAGGTGGCGAGGCTGTGGCCGATCTGAACACGGCAGCCGCGCACCGTCAGCGCTTCGATGACTTCGAGACCTCCTGGGATCTCCGGGGCGACCGTGGCCACCGCGAGCCGGCACGCATCAGCCCATTTCATCGCCTGATCGACGTCCCCGTCGAGGGTCGCATTGAGTTGCGCGCCGAGCTTCCTTGGGTTGATGAATGGCCCCTCGAGATGCGCGCCGATCACTGTCGGTTCGTTGGCGCCGCGTGAATGGCGCACCTTCTCGATGTCCGCGAGCGCGCGGTCAAGCACAGCGACGGGCGCGGTCGCGGTCGTTGGGGCAATCGCGACGGTGCCTCCTTTGGCGTGGAACCGGACGAACTTGCGGATGGACTCTTCCCCACCCGCGAAATCGGAGCCTTGGGCGCCGTGGACGTGCAGATCGATGAAGCCGGGGATGATGTAAGGCGGCTTCGGCGTGGACGCCAACGCCAAGGAATCCCCTTCGACTCGCATAATGCGGGCACCCTCGAAAACCACCTTGCCCACAACCCATCCGGCAGGCGTCAGGACGCTTCCGGACAACGCGTTAGATGGCGAAGCAGGCATTTCCTCATCTCCAAATGTGGTTCAATCGAACACTGCGCGCTCGACGGGCGCCGATCCACGCGCAACCAAGAAGCAGCCGCGCAGCGGAGCGCCCTCGATTACCTCAGCGGACCGGCCGATCCGGGCCTTCAATCTCGGCTCCAGGGCACGAGACAGGCCGCCGGTGAGGTAGAGCGGAACGCCGGAATGGTCGAGGACGCCCGCAAGCTTTGCGAGATAATCAATCGCGCGTTCGACGATCGCGCCCGCAGCCTCGCATCCCCGATCCGCCGTCTCCAAGACGATCGGCGCAAAGCTCGCAAGCCTATACGCGGTGAGACCCGACAGCGCGCCGTCCGCGAGGCCAACCTCGCCGCCCACGCGGTCCATCACGGCCCGAGAAAGATCCGACGGCGGGCTGATCCCGTCGCGAACCTCCATGAAATGCCGGACCGCCCGGGTTCCCAGCCAACAGCCGCCGCCGCGATCGCCGACGATCCAACCCCAGCCGTCCCGCTGAATGGAGGTTCCGTCGTCGAACAGACGATGTCCCGCGACGCCGGTCCCGATCGTCATCAACGCACACGGCCGGCCATCGCCGGCTCCGATCAGCGCCGCGTAGCCGTCGCTCATCACAAGCACCCGCCCGAATGCCTCGGCGCGGTCCAGAAAGCCCGCCCGCGCGCGCGGAACGAACAATCCCGCGCCCCCGATCGCAAGAACCAGAGTTTGCGTCTGCGAAGGATCAAGTTTCGCGCTCGCGGCGAGCTTCAGCCAAAGACCAGAGACGCTTCGCATCGCCTGATCGAGATCGTAGCTCGCGTTCGCGGGACCGTCCTCGGCGTAAGCGACGACTTCGGCGCGCGCATTGTAGAGGCAACCGCGGCTGCGCGTCGCGCCGGCGTCGACGCAGAAGAACATCTCTTCCGTCATGACCGATCAACCCCTATAGGTCGACGATCCGCTTCTCTTTGATGCTGAGGTCGGCGGCCAGCACGATCTTCAGGCTGTTGATGGCCGCTTCCATATGCTCGTTCAAATCGCCGTCGGTCTCGATGGCGTTTTGCAGGTATATCTGTTCGCGCCGCGAGATTTCATCATGATCCAGCTTATTGACCACGGGCTCGACGACGTCGCCGTGGACGAGCGACTGGTCTGGGTTGAGTTCGGAGCGATGATATAGCACCGCCTCCATCTGGCCGTGCGTATGGATGTCGGACGACGTCGTCCGTGTCGCGCCCTCGGCAACGCCGAGCTTATAGGGCGGCGTGATGACGCTGACGCTTCCCTTTGGCCCCATGATGTCTTTCACCATGAAGGCCATTTCGCTGACAGAAGGACCCCAGGCGGCCTCGTACCACCCGATGGAGTCGTCGTCGAAGAACACCTGCAAATGACCGTAATTGTATTGATCCGGCGCAATTTCGTCCGACAGGCGCGCGCCCATGCCGCTGACCCTAACCGGCTTAGCGAGCGTCATCTGGCACATCATGTCGACATAGTGGACGCCGCAGTCGACGATTGGCGACAACGCCGCCAAGAGATTCTTGTGCCACGTCCAGGATGGCCCGATCGATTGTTGATTGAGATTCATGCGCATGACAAGCGGTTTGCCGAGCCCTTGCGCGAACTCCACGATGCGCTTCCAGGTTGGGCTGTGGCGCGCGGAATAGCCGACGACCAGCTTCTTGTGGTGCTTGCGCGCCGCCGCAACCACGCGTTCGGCATCCTCCGCGGTCTCGGCGAGGGGTTTCTCGACGAACACATGCGCGCCTGCTTCGAAGGCGCGAACGCAATACTCGGCGTGCGTGTCCGGCCAGGTGTTGATCGAGACGACGTCTGGCCGCACGGCGGCGAGCGCTTCATAGAAATCGGAATACCGCGCATTGGGCGCCCAGTCCTCCGGCAAGTCGGCCCGGTTCGCAATGCTGCGCGCGCAAAGGCCCGCCAGCTCGTAACCTTCGAGCGCATGATAGGCGCGGCCATGGGTCATGCCCATGTGGCCGAGTCCGACCAACAAAACGCGCAAGGGGGCCGCCATTGTCCATCTCCGAATTCCCTAGGCTTCGGATCACAGGCGCCGTTGGTCGGACGCCGGACTTTCGGCCAAATCTCTGCAACCGTATTCAGAGATCGTAGCCGCGATGCGTCGCTCGTCAAGAGCAGGCAGGATAGCCCATTTTATACACAGCGTATGGCGCATCTTGGCGCTTGCGCGTTGTTGCGCCGACGAAGTATGCATACGCTTGCGGACCATGGAATAGGTTCGTCGGAACGACAAAGCCGCCAGCTAACGATGGGAGAATAGCATGTCTCGTTGGAATGGTTTGGCCATTGTGGGCGCGGCCCTCATTGCCATGGGTCTTTCGATCCCGGCCAGGGCGACAGACCTGATCATCGAGAGCTGGCGCAACGATGATCTCGCGATTTGGCAAGACAAGATCATTCCCGTCTTCGAAGCCAAGCACCCCGACATCAAGGTGACGTTCTCGCCCTACGCGCCGCGCGAATACGACGCCGCGCTCAATGTAAAACTGAAGGCGGGCACGGCGGGAGATCTGATCACTTGCCGGCCTTTCGACCTTTCGCTGAAGCTATTCAACGACGGCCAACTGGCGCCCTTGAACGACTTGCCCGGCATCGACAATTTCACCAAGCTCGCGAAGGCGGCCTGGACCACTGACGACGGGAAGACCACCTTCTGCGTCCCCATGGCCGCCGTGATACATGGGTTTTTCTATAACAAGGCAATCTTCAAGAAGCTTAACCTCGAGCCACCACAGACCATGGACGAGTTCTTCGCGGTGCTCGACAAGGTCAAGAAGGACGGCGAGTACACGCCGCTGGTTTTGGGTACGGCCGATCAGTGGGACTCGGCCTATATGGGCTACCAGAACATCGGCCCGAGCTACTGGCAAGGCGAGAACGGGCGGCTCGGCCTGCTCGACGGATCGCAGAAACTGACCGATCCGCAGTTCGTCGAGCCGTTCAAGGTGCTGGCCCGCTGGGGCCAGTACATGGGCGACGGCTACTCGGCGCGCACATACGCCGACAGCCAGAACCTGTTCACGCTCGGCAAGGGCGCGATCTATCCGACGGGATCCTGGGAGACCGCGACATTCCGCTCGCAGGCCGATTTCGATCTCGGCATCTTCCCGCCGCCTCGCCCGAAGGCGGGCGACCAATGTTTCATCAATGACCATCCCGACATCGGCTTGGGCTTGAATCCAGCCAGCAAGAACGCCGCCGCGGCTCGCGTTTTCCTCGAGTGGCTGACGACACCGGAGTTCGCGGAGATTTACGCCAACCAACTGCCGGGATTCTTCCCACTCCAATCGGCCGAGGTGAAGCTAACCGATCCGCTTGCGCAGCAATTCGCGAGCTGGCGCAAGGACTGCAAGTCGTCGTTCCGATCCTTCTACCAGATCCTCTCTCGCGGCACGCCAAGCGAGGATAGCGAAAGCTGGGTGCTGACGGCCAACGTCATCAACGGCGTCACCACACCAGAGCAAGCTTCGGAGCGGCTGGAGAACGATCTCAAAGGCTGGTACGCGCCGCATAAGAAATAGGACGGGCACAATGCGATCTGCCGCCTTGTCAGCGGCGGATGCAGAGGCGTTCGCGTCTGCGCCGGCGCCCAAACGGCCGGTTCGATGGCACATTCTCGTGTTTTTGGCCCCGGCGGCGTCCATCTACACGGTCGTCATGCTGTTGCCGTTGGTCGAGAGTCTCTGGCTGTCCTTCTTCACGACCGGCGCAGACAGGTCAGTCGTCTTCACAGGTCTCGGCAATTACGCGCGGCTTCTGCTGGATCCCACTTGGGCCAGGTTTTTTTGGAACGCGTTGAGGAACAACCTCATCTTCTTCGCGATCAATATGGCCGTGCAGAATCCAATCGGCATTCTGCTGGCGGCGTTGCTCTCGCTGCCGAAGCTACGCGGCCGCGGCTTCTACCGCACCGCTTTTTTCCTGCCGACGATGTTGTCTTTCGTCATCGTGGGATTTGTCTGGCGGCTTCTCTTGAGTCCGACCTGGGGAGTCGCCAAATCGTTTTTAAGCTTTTTCGGGCTCGGTGCCTGGTTCGAGCCTTGGCTCGGCCAGTCGAGCACCGCGCTCATCACGCTGTCGCTGATCTCGGTCTGGCAGTTCGTCGGCATCCCGATGATGCTCGTTCACGCGGCCTTGTTGATCATCCCCGACGAGCTGATCGAGGCCGCCGAAAGCGAAGGAATCGTTGGCTTCGCGCAATTCTTCAAGGTGAAGCTGCCGCTGATCTGGCCGTCGATCGGCATCGTCTCAATGCTGACCTTTGTGGGCAATTTTAACGCATTCGACCTCGTTTTTATCAGTCAAGGCTCTAACGCAGGACCGGACTACTCGACCGACCTTCTCGGCACCTTGCTTTACCGGAGCTATTTCGGCGCAGGGACGCAAATCGGCGATCCATACATGGGCGCCACGGTCGCAGGCGTCATGTTCGCAATCATCTTCGGCGGCGTTGCTCTATATCTCATCACCATTCAACGGCGCATCGCCTACTATAGTTTCTGAGCCGGACGCGACCATGTCAGTTATTGTCGGCGCGCGCAGCTCTATCGTCAGATCCGCATTCGTTCACATCGTCCTCATCGTCTACACGATCATCGCCCTCATCCCAGCGATTGTGGTGCTGGTCAATTCCTTCAAGTCGCGCCGCGCGATCTTCGGGTCGCCGATGTCTCTGCCGACGCCAGACACTTTCAGCCTGATCGGCTATCAACGAGTGTTCGAGCGCGGCAATTTCCTACTCTATTTCGAAAACAGCGTCATCGTCACGCTCGTTTCGCTAGCGCTGATCATCGTTTTCGGCGCGATGGCGGCGTTCGCGCTCTCCGAATACGAGTTTCGCGGACATCGCGCGCTCGGGCTTTATCTCGTCCTCGGCGTCATGATTCCCATCCGGCTCGGCACGGTGGGAATCGTGAAGCTGATGGCCTCGGCCGGATTGTCCGACACCCTGACAGCGTTGATCCTGGTCTACACGGCGCAGGGTTTGCCGTTAGCAATCTACATCCTTGCGGAATTCATGCGTGGAGTTTCCGCAGACCTCAAGAGCGCCGCACGCATCGACGGGCTCTCCGAATACAGCATCCTGTTCTTTGTCGTGATGCCGCTGATCCGGCCAGCGATCGCGACGATTGTCGTGTTCACGATGATTCCGATCTGGAACGATCTGTGGTTCCCACTTGTCCTTGCGCCGGGGGAGAGAACGAGAACGATCACCATCGGCGCTCAGAGCTTCGTCGGCCAATTCTTGACGGATTGGAACGCCGTACTCGCGGCGCTTTCGCTGGCGATCCTGCCAGTCCTGGTTCTCTATCTAGCGTTTTCGCGGCAGTTGATCCGCGGCCTCACAGCGGGAGCGGTGAAGTGACCGCGTTTTTTGCGTATTTCTTCGAAAGTTCACGCTGATGAGCAGACTCGTCCTCGAAAACATCTCGAAACGCTACGACAAAACGATTGTGATCGATCGCTTCGATCTCAGCGTCGCCGATGGCGAGTTCGTTGTCATCGTGGGACCATCGGGATGCGGCAAATCCACGCTTCTGCGCATCGTCGCCGGACTTGCCGATCAGTCGACCGGCCGCGTTATCCTCGGGGATCGCGACATTAGCCTGCTGCCTCCCGCCAAGCGCGGCGTCGCCATGGTTTTCCAGAGCTACGCCTTGTTTCCCCATCTCTCAGTCCGCGGCAACATGGAGTTGGGCCTGCGTCAGGCGCGGACAGACAAGAAGGTCGTCGCCGAGCGCGTTGCCGAAGCCGCCCGCATTCTGGAGCTCGGCCCGTTGCTTGACCGCAGGCCGGCGCAATTGTCGGGCGGCCAGCGTCAGCGGGTGGCGATCGGCCGCGCCATCGTGCGCCAGCCTGACGTGTTTCTGTTCGACGAGCCTTTGTCGAACCTCGACGCCGCCCTCCGCAGCCAAGTTCGGATCGAGATCGCCGATCTCCATAAACGGATCGGCGCGACCATGATTTATGTGACCCATGATCAGACGGAAGCCATGACGCTTGCAGACCGCATCGTCGTCATGCATGCCGGCGTTGTTCAACAGGTCGGCACGCCGGTCGAGCTTTTCCGGGCCCCCGCGAACGTGTTCGTCGCCGGCTTCATTGGCTCACCGAAGATGAATATGCTGCGCGGCCGTGCGGCCGACGGGCGCGTCGAGATCGACGGAGCCGGCGCGTTGCCGATCAAAACGCGCACCGTCGGCGACGTCATCGTCGGGATCCGGCCGAACGACATCGAAATCAACGACGATCCCTCCCAAGGCTTGACCGCGAAGGTCATAGCAAACGAATTCCTGGGGACGGAGAGCAACATTCGGCTGCGGCTCAAGAACGACGAGACGGTTATCGTGCAGACCGGCCCCGAACATCCATGGACGGTCGATCAGGCCGTCGGATTGACCGCGCGAGGGTCGGCACTGCTCTTCACTCCCGGTACCGGCCGGCGCGTTGAGGATTGACGGCTGCGCACGCGCAACCGGCACCTGCGAGATTCGAAGGGTCATGCATTGGCGGAAAAGTCCCGCGGCGAACATCTGCGGCGATTTCGCCGCAAGCCTCGCCGTGGTGAGCGAACTAGCCGACCCCGCGCTGAGACTTGCCTGGCTTTCGCCGAGCGAAAAGGCGCAAATAGCTTTGGGAATCGGGTTGGCGGGGCCTTTCGTGCGCAAACGAAGTCCCGCGCTTCACCAATGGGCTACGGGTTGAAACGGTCCACGACGCGGTGACCGCCTGCATTGGCGCCAAAGCCGCGTCGTGGTTCGTTGATGATCCGCCGAAAGGCCTCGTTGGACTGGCGATCGCGTGCGGGTCCGCATTGAAGAGGTCGAGTCGGCGTTTCGATTTGAGAAGCATGAAGGCGCGGGGTTCTGCTCTCGAGGCGGAGGTCGTGGTCTTTGCTGTCATGACGTCGATCCTTGATGTTGTGAGCGGGCGCGAAGGACGTCATTCCAGTCGCCGCCTTCGATTGGAGGCCGAAGCCGCGCGAACGGCACGCTGAATTTTTCCGCGAGCGATCGGTGGCGGTCTGCGAAGCGATCGCCCGGTCCATTGGCGTCCGTAGCGCTGCAGAAGAGTGCGCCCGGGAGCATCGCCATCGCTGTGAGCAGCGCCTCGAGCGCCGCGAACGTGCCCGGCCCCATGCCCCCGCCGCTTGCCGCGTAGAGCGTATCGGCGCGAAGACTCTCGATGGCGGCGGCGCTCAGAGCGTCAATCGCGGCCTCGGCGAGAACGAGCCGTGGGAGGGATTGAGCCGACGGGGGCAAGCGGAAGAGGGACTTGGCGCCGCCGGCGAGTGAGCCTTTGTAGGGCGGTCCGCGAATGTCGACGTGGGCGACGGAACCCACGTCGTTGAAATGCGCGAACCAGGCGCTCCCGGCCGGGCCCTCCCGCAGGACGCCGGCCGCGGAAGCCGCCTCGATGATCGCCGATGGAAGGAGGCGCTTCCGGGCGAGATTGCGCCAGGTCGGCGAACCCGGCCACACGGTCGTCCGATCGGCCCAACGTTCGGCGACGGGTCTGTCCGAGGTTTTGCGGTGCCCTGCCCTTTCGGCGATCGGAAAG
>Ga0209624_10003851_pt1 | contig 10448 bp, 8 predicted proteins | sample JacPinW_OM2H0_O1_FD_188565 | JGI IMG/M metagenome (GOLD analysis project Ga0209624, IMG submission 188565) | Forest soil microbial communities from Algoma, Ontario, Canada - Jack Pine, Ontario site 1_JW_OM2H0_O1 (SPAdes) (version 2) | ecosystem: Environmental > Terrestrial > Soil > Boreal... | reverse complement strand
GGAGATCGACTTGGGCCATGATGCGCGCCATCTCCTGCGCGACCATGCGGCGGAGGCGGTCTGCTTGCACGAAGTCTACGGCGGAGAGGAAGCGGGACTGGCGGAAGGTGTTGGGCCAGGCGTCGGGGACCTGGGCTTTTAGCGTGTCGAGGGCGTGGTTGATGGTGATGTCTTCGAACGCGGCGGCGGATTCGGCGAAGAGGATGAGGTCGAGGTTGTCGTAGGGCCAGTCGGGGAGGGTGACTTCGACGGGCTTCATGCCTAGTTTTGGAAGGGCTGCGAGGGTGGCGCGGTCGACTTCGGTGGCGGGAGGCTCTTTCATCCACTGGGGGAAGTAGCCTACGCGCAACCCCGTGACGGAGGCTTGCGCATTGAAGTTCAGGTGGCTGGGGACGCAGGCTACGTCCTTCTCGTCGGGGCCGGTGATTGCGTTGAGGACGAGCATGGTGTCTTCGACGCTGCGGGCCATGGGGCCTAGTTTGTCGAGAGACCAGCAGAGGGTCATCGCTCCGGTGCGAGGGACGCGGCCGTAGGTGGGACGCATGCCGGTGACGCCGCAGCGCATGGAAGGGCTGACGATGGAGCCCCCGGTCTCAGAGCCGATGGCGAAGGCGACGAGGCCCGCGGCTGTGGCTGCACCAGGGCCTGCTGAGGAGCCAGAGGAGCCTTCTTCGAGGAGCCAGGGGTTCATGGTCTGGCCGCCGAACCAGATGTCGTTGAGGGCTAACGCGCCGAGGGAGAGTTTGGCGATGAGGACTGCGCCTGCGGCGTTGAGGCGTTCGGTGACGGTGGCGTCGGCGGTGGGGATGCGGTTGCGGAAGGGCTCAGCACCCCAGGTGGTGGGGATGTTGGCGGTGTCGAGGAGATCTTTTGCGCCCCAGGGGATTCCGTGGAGTGGGCCTCGATAGTGGCCGGCTGCGATTTCGGCGTCGGCGACTTTTGCCTGCGTCAGGGCGTGGTCGCGGGTGAGGGTGATGATGCAGTTGATCTTTGGATTGAGGCGAGCTATGCGGTCGAGGTAGATGTTTGTTAGGCGCGTGCTGGTGAGTTGGCGGGTTTCGATCCAGCGGGAGAGCTGATGGACCGGGGCGTAGGCTATTTGTTCGTCGGATGTCGGGAGGTTTTCGGACGTGGCTGGCGTTCGGAGGAATTGGTTGCTGGCGGGGCCGGAGGGTTGGCCGGGGAGGATGGAATTGACGGTGGAGTAGGGTGCTGTTGTGGCGGGGATTTCGACTTTGCGCGGGCCGGTGCGGCGTTCGTAGAGAGGTGCCATGGCGGAGCGCCAGTTTCCGGCGGCCTGGGCTCGGTCTTTCTCGGTGAGAGGGAATTGGACTAGCTTTTCGGCTTCGGCGAAGGTGGCGGGGGTGACCTCGGGGCCTACTGCGGGGGCGGTGCCGAAGGCTGGTGGTGCTCCGGGGGTGGTGGGTGTGGCGGGGTTTTGCGCGAGTGCGGCGGTGGAGGCCAGGAGGGTAAGCGCGGTTTGGGTTAGGAATTCGCGGCGGGAGTTGGGCATGGATTCCTCTGGTGGGATTGTAGCGGGAGGTTTGTGGGGATTTGTCTTTGTGTCGTGGTGCAAGAGCAAAGGCAACCCACCCTTTGCGATGAGGCCGCAAAGGATGGGCCACCCGACTTTAGATGGGCCACCTTTGGATGGGCCACCCTTGGATGGGTCATCCGGCAACAGCTGGATTATTTGGTTGTGTAGGTTGTGGGGATACCCTGGAGGGTTACCGGGCCCTTGAGTGCGGCCTTTTGTTTTGCGACCATGGCTGCCACATCCGAGAGGAGTTGTTTGTCGTCGAAGACGATGCCGTCCTTGATGGTGTATTTAATTCCGCCGATGCGCTCAACTTTGCCAGTTTCGTCGTTGAGGCGCATCCAGCCTGTGGGATAGAGGACTTTAAGGTTGGCTAGAGGGTTCTGGTCGACGAGGATGAGGTCGGCGCGCTTGCCGGGGCGGATGATTCCGAAGTCTACGTCAGTTTGTTTGGGGCTTTGGAGTTCTTCGGCGCCGTAGAGGGTTGCTGAGCGGATGACTTCTAGTGGCGTGAAGCCTGTTTCGCGCAGGAGTTCTAGTTCCTGGATGTAGGCGAAGCCGTAAGTCTGGTAGATGAAGCCTGCGTCGGTGCCGGTGGTGACGTGGCCGCCGGCGTTCTTGAAGTCTTCGAGGAAGTCTTCCCAGACGCGGTAGTACTGCTTGTAGGCGTATTCGTCTTCGGAGGTCCAGTTGTAGTAGTAGGAGCCGTGATTTTCGCGGTTGGGCTGGTAGTACTGCATCAGCGAGGGAAGCGTGTATTTGTCGTGCCACTCCGAGGTGTAAGCGCGCTCAAGATCGCGACCGGCGGAGTAGATGGTCATGGTGGGGTTTAGGACTGTGCCGCCTTTGACCCATTCGGCGATGAGGGCGTTCCATTGTTCGCTTCCGCGAGGGTAAATCTTGTTCCAGTTGCGGGCGACCTGGCCGAAGCGCATCTGCTCGTCGTTGTAGTTCTGGTCGGAGGGATAGTCCTGGACGGTGGTGTCTTTGAGGAGAGATTCGAAGAGGCCGTAGCTGTGGGTCACGGTGCGGAGCCCGAGGCGGGTTGCGTCGCGTGCGGTGAGGCGTGGTTCGCTCTCTTGTCCGAGGTGGGCGAGGGAGCCGAGTTTGTATTTTTTGGCTTCGTCGAGGATTGCTGCGACTACGTCGGGATCGCCGCCGAAGAACTTGACTCCGTCGATGCCTTTGCCAGCGACGAAGCGGACCCACTCGCGGCCTAGCTCGGGTGTGAGAACGGGTTGAGATTTCCAGCCGTCTCCGGTGAAGGTGGGTTGATAGACGTAGATGTGGGGGGCGGTGATTTCATCTTTCTCGCTGCGCTCTCGCTCGTGGAGGGCCCAGTCGAGGGGGCCGGCGGGAACGCCGCGGACGGTGGTGACTCCGCTGGCTAGCCAGAGTTTGTTGCAGTACTCGGCGTCGGGGGCCTTCTTTGCGTCGCCGTAGTGGACGTGAGTGTCTACGAAGCCGGGAAGGAGATACATGCCGGTGCCGTCGATCTCGCGGGTTCCTTTTGCCGGGCGACCTTTTTCTTTGATGGGCACATGCGGGGTGCCGACGGAGACGACGTCGGCGATGCGGCCGTGCTCGATGACGACGTCCATTGGGCCCTCGGGGGCTGCGCCGGTTCCGTCGATGACGGTGACGCCCCGGATGACGAGGCGATCGTAGGGACCGCCGCCGTCTTTGGGGCTTCGGTCGGGTGCCGGTGTGGGGCCAGCCTGGGCGTTGATGTGCGGTGTGACCAAGAGGATGAGGCTGAGAAATGTAACTGTGAACGGACTAATGGTCTTGCGAATCATCTGACTGAAGCCTCCGTACCGCATGTCTGATAGAGGTGACGCAAAGCGTGGTGGGTTACAGGGTTGATTTTCAGTGTGTAGAATTTTGGCTGAGTTTCAAATATAAACGCGGAAGTGCAGGGGTAAGGAAGAAATATGAAGCTGCTTCGTTTTGGGAGCCGGGGAGAAGAGCGTCCGGGGATGTTAGATAGCAAGGGCGCGTTGCGTGATTTGTCGGGTGTGGTGAGCGATATTGCAGGCGCGGTTTTGTTGCCCGAGGGGCTTGAGAAGCTGCGGAAGATTAATGCGGAGACGCTGCCGCTGGTTGGGGAAAATCCTCGGATTGGTCCGTGTGTCGGGAGCGTGGGCAAGTTTATCTGCATCGGGTTGAACTATTCAGACCATGCGGCTGAGTCTGGGATGGCGGTGCCTGCGGAGCCGGTCGTTTTTATGAAGGCTACTTCCTCGATAATGGGGCCGAATGACAATGTGATGATTCCGCGTGGGAGCGAAAAGACGGATTGGGAGGTGGAATTGGGCGTTGTGATTGGGAAAGAGGCGCGATATGTCTCGGAGGCGGACTCGCTCTCATATGTTGCGGGTTATTGCGTGGTGAATGATCTTTCGGAGCGTGCATTTCAGTTGGAGGGAACGGGGCAGTGGGTGAAGGGCAAGAGTGCAGATACGTTTGGGCCGATTGGGCCGTGGCTGGTGACGGCGGATGAGGTGCCTGATCCGCAGGCCCTGAATCTGTGGCTTGAGGTGGATGGGCATCGGTATCAGAATGGCTCGACGGGGACGATGGTGTTTGGGGTGGCTTATCTGGTGAGCTATTTGAGTCGGTTTATGAGCCTGCAGCCGGGAGATGTGATTTCGACGGGGACGCCTCCGGGGGTCGGGTTGGGGCAGAAGCCACCGGTGTATCTGCGGGCGGGGAATGTAATTCGGCTTGGGATTAGCGGGTTGGGCGAGCAAAGACAAACTGTAGTTCCGTTCTCGCTCCGGTAGCGGAGTGCTTGAGGCAGGGAAGATTAATCGGTTTTTGACAGCATCGATTCCGGAGGACCGGCATCGAAGGTTGCATCGGCGGATGGAAGATCAGATCGACGCTTGCGGGGACTTGCTCGTAGATTGACCGGAAGCACCGAGAGACGCCGATTGAATGAATTCGAATGGGCAGTCATCAAGAGTAATGCGACGATGATAGTATTTTCGCATTCTTACCGGGCCTATGCTGCGTTACTGAGGTGCTCCGATTTCAGTGCTACCCACGGTTGCGGCCATGAATCATTTGTCCGTTCTTGCGGATGGCGCGATTCTGCGTTCTCCTACGACGATCTTTGATCCGGCCGCGACGCCTGCGCGTTCCGCGTTCGAATTGTCGATGCTTGTACTGGGGGTTACGGCAGGAATTTTTCTCGTGGTCGGTGGATTGATGCTCTATGCGGTAATTCGGTTTCGATACAGGCCTTCGGATTCGGAGAGAGAGCCGCCGCAGATCTACGGCAGCAATCAGATTGAGCTTTCGTGGACGGTGATCCCGATCCTGATTGTGGTGATGCTGTTCCTTTCTACGACGCGTGTGATTCTGGATACAGAGGCTGCGCCGAAACCAGCGAGTTCGGTGGATGTAACTGTGATTGGGCATCAGTTCTGGTGGGAGTATCGGTATCCGAAGCTGGGCGTTGTGACGGCGAATGAGCTGCATGTTCCGGTCAGCGACCCAGCGAAGCCTATGCCAACCTATCTTGCGATGTCTTCGGCGGATACAGACCATAGCTTCTGGGTTCCGCGGCTGGCGGGCAAGATGGATTTGATTCCGAACCGGCTCAATACGATGTGGATCGATCCGCAGGAGCCGGGGCTTTACCTGGGACAGTGTGCGCAGTATTGCGGGACGCAACACGCGAAGATGCTGCTGCGGGTGTACGCACAGTCGCCGGAGGACTTTGCTGCGTGGATCAAGCAGCAGCAGAGGCCGGCGGAGCAGGATGTTTCGGCAAACCCTGCGGTCGCGGAGGGGCAGACGGTCTTTATGCATAGCGCGTGCATCAACTGCCATACGATTGCGGGGACGGTGGCGACTGGGCGCTACGGGCCTGATCTAACGCATCTGGAGAGTAGAGACACTATTGCCTCAGGGCCGATACAGAACACGCCGGAGAATTTGAGGAAATGGATTGCGAATCCGAATTCGATGAAACCCGGCGTGCTGATGCCGTCGATGCATTTGAACGATCACGATCTGGACGTTATTACTGCCTATCTGGTGACGCTTCACTAACGGGCTGACGATTTGATGGTTCATTGATGTTCTGTTTGTCGATGTTTGAGGAGAAGCGCAGCATGGCACATGCTCCTGTAGTCGCAGTCATCGATCAGACGCTGGAGACGAAGCGGCGCCCGCCGTTTGATGTGGTGTATGAGTGGGTGACAACGGTTGATCACAAGAAGATCGGCCTGATGTACATCGCGTATGCTCTGATCTTTCTCCTGATTGCCGGCTTCGAAGCGGTGCTGATGCGGATTCAGCTTGCTGTTCCCAACAATCATTTTGTTTCTCCGCAGGTCTTCAACCGTTTGTTTACGATGCATGGCACGACGATGGTGTTTTTCATGGGGATGCCGATCCTGTTTGGCTTCGCCAATTACCTTGTGCCGCTGATGATCGGGGCGCGGGACATGGCTTTTCCGCGGTTGAATGCTTTCAGTTTCTGGATATCGGCGTTTGGCGGATTGCTGCTTTACTTCAGTTACCTGGGCGGCGATGGGCTTTATGGTATGGGTTCGGCGCCGGATGTGGGTTGGTTCGCTTACGCTCCGCTGACCGCGAAGGTCTTCTCGCCGGGTCACAGCACGGACTATTGGACGCTATCGATTTTGCTGAGCGGTATTGGAACCACGGGCACAGCCTTGAACATTATGACCACAACAATCTGCATGCGCTGCAAGGGAATGAAGCTGACGCGCATGCCACTGTTTGTCTGGCTGATGGTGGTGACGAGTTTTCTGGTATTCGTTGCGGTGAGTCCGCTGACGGCGGCGCAGATTATGCTGACGCTGGACCGCTACCTGGGGGCACATTTCTTCGATACGCAGGCGGGCGGCTCGGCTGTGTTGTGGATGCATTTCTTCTGGATCTTCGGGCATCCGGAGGTTTATATCCTAGTGCTGCCGGCGTTCGGGTTTATCAGCGAGATGATTCCGGTGTTTTCGCGCAAGGCAATCTTCGGATATCCGGCGATGGTCGCGGCCTCGGTTGCGATTGGCTTTATCAGCCTGAGTGTGTGGGCGCACCATATGTTTACCGTTGGGATGGGGCCGGCGGGGAATACGTTCTTTGTTTTTTCGACGATGGTGATTTCAGTGCCCACGGGGATCAAGATTTTTAATTGGCTGGCGACCCTGTGGGGCGGAAAGATTATTTTCAAGGTTCCGATGATGTTCAGTCTCGCTTTTCTGTTCCAGTTTCTCGTTGCGGGACTGACGGGCATCATGCTTTCGTCGGCGCCTTTCAACTGGCAGTTGAGCGCCTCGTATTTTGTGATTGCTCACTTTCACTATGTTTTGGTGGGTGCGATCGTTACTGCGCTTTTTGGCGCCTTCTACTACTGGTATCCGAAGGTGACTGGCCGCATGATGAGCGAGACGCTCGGGAAGTGGCACTTCTGGCTCTTTATTATTGGATTTCATCTTACCTTCGACGTGATGCATGTTCCGGGACTGCTTGGGATGCCGCGAAGAATTTATACGTACGAGGCAGGTCGCGGGTGGGAGACGTTGAACTTCATCATTGGGATCGGGGCGCTCTTTCAGACGGTGGGCACTCTTATTTTTGTCTACAACATGGTGCGGTCTTACTATCACGGGGAGATTGCAGGGCACGATCCGTGGGATGCGTGGACTCTTGAGTGGGCGACGCCTTCTCCGCCGCCGGTCTATAACTTCGCGGTAGAGCCAACTGTCCGCAGCAGGCGGCCCCTGTGGGACTTGAAACATCCGGAAGATCCGGACGAGAACTACGAATGATGCAGACTACAAGCTCAATTCCGATCAGCACGAGTGAGCAACCATGGGTGTTGCCGCATCGGGGTATCGTCGGGATGACGTGCCTGATCATCGCCGAGTCGGCCATCTTTCTCATCTTTGTTGTTGCGTATGTTTACTACATCGGCAGGAGTTTGAGTGGACCGACTCCGGCACAGGTGCTGGAGTTGCCGATCCTAAGCACGATCTGTCTGCTGTCGAGCAGCATCACGATTCATTACGCGGTAGGTGCGCTACGGAAAGACAACGTCCGTGGCTGCACACTGGGTCTTGCGGGGACGGTTTTGCTGGGGGCTGTCTTCCTGATGATGACAGCGCGGGAGTGGTATCACCTGATCCATGATTTTGGACTGACGATTCGCACCAATCTTTTTGGAACAACTTTTTATTCTTTGGTCGGATTGCACGCGAGTCACGTGGTTGTGGGACTGACGATGCTGACGATCGCGCTTGCGCTTTCGCTGAGGGGTAGCGTGACCGAGGAGCATGCAGAGCGATTGGAAGTCTTGTCGCTTTATTGGCACTTTGTCGATGGAGTGTGGGTTGTCGTGTTTACGGTTGTTTACGTTTTGGGCAGATAGGCTGGCGGAAGAAGGGAGGGCATTGAGATGGCAGAAGTCGGCGGCACGCACACGCATGGAACCATGGACGACCACATGCAGCCGACTGGCACGGTGCAACTGCCTGCACCGACGGCGTGGCCGATCGTTCTAGCGCTGGGGATTTCGCTGATGCTGGCTGGGATGGTGACACATTGGGCGATCAGCCTGCTGGGGCTGGTCATGGTGTTACCCGCGATTGTGGGATGGTTCTTCCAGGTGCTGCCGCATGAGCATCATGTTTATGTGGACGTGCACGCTGATGCGGTTGAGATTACGAGTTCGCGTGAGTCGCTGGCATATCTTCCGATCGGGGATCGTCATCGCAAACTGCTGCCGATCGAAACGTTCAGCGTGATGGCGGGAGTGAAGGGAGGCATTGCGGGCGGGATTGCGATGATAGTTCCGGCTGCGCTTTATGGGCTGATTCGTTATCACAGCGTCTGGTATGCAGTAAATCTTCTGGCTGCGGGCGGCTTTGTGAGTTGGGCTGGAGAGAGCAATGCTTTTTTGGCACAGTTTCATCTGCGAGGACTCCTTGCTGCGACAGCAATCCATGGGCTTACTTCGGTTTTAATTGGACTGCTCTACGGCGCGCTGTTGCCTATGTTTCCGAAGAAGCCGATTTTGACGGCTGGATTTATTGCGCCGTTTTTGTGGACGAGCCTTCTTTACTCTGCGCTTGGAGTGATCAGTCCGATTCTGGATCAACGAATCGACTGGTTGTGGTTTGTCTTATCGCAGATTGCCTTTGGACTGGTTGCGGGATTCGTTGTCAACCTTCAGGTGAAGGTGCGGACGCCGCAGTTTCGGGCGTTGCCGTTTGTGGTTCGTGCCGGGATTCATGCGCTGGGAGAGGATGAGGACAAGGCTCCATGAGAGTGGCCATGCGACGGTTCCGGTTCTGTTGTGCTTTTCTTGGGGCTGGTCTTGTGCTTGTCGGTTGCGAGCATATTCCGGGACGGCCTGGGCCTGGGCCAGAGGTCGTGCGACCGGATGAGGTGTTGAGTTTCTCCGTTTTGTACAAGACGAACTGCGCGGCATGTCATGGAGAGAGTGGCCAAGCTGGTCCGGCGATTTCATTGAATAACCCGGTTTATCTTGCCGTTGCCGGTGAAGATACGCTTCGTGCGATGACCTCAAAAGGTGTGCCGGGCAGTCTGATGCCGGCTTTTGCGAGGAGTGCCGGGGGTATGCTGACGGATCACCAGATCAACGTTCTTGTGCATGGGATGATTGAACAGTGGGGCAGGGCGGATATATCGTCGGCGCAGGGTCTTCCTTTGTATAGCGCTACGTCGACTGGCGATGTCGGGCGTGGGCAAGAGGCTTTCGGTGTGTTCTGCGCGCGCTGCCATGGAACCGGCGGCGAGGGGTCGGCTGGCAATCCGAAGGCGGGTGTGGCGAGGGTTGGGTCGATCGTAGATGGCTCTTATCTTGCGCTGATCAGCGATCAGGGATTGCGCAGCATTGTGATTGCGGGACGGCCGGATGAGGGGATGCCGGATTGGCGCTCCCACGGCGCACAACCGATGACGGGGGAGGAAATTACCGACATTGTTTCGTGGCTGGCTTCGAAGCGTGTCGCTAACCCAGGCCAGCCGTATGCCGCGAAGCCGTAATGCGTTTGGAGTCAGGCGGAGAGATTGCAGGAGCAAATGTGATGGACGCTAACGAACAAAATACGCAAAGCGCAGAGATCGAACGGAGCGAGCCCGAGAGTGTACGTGCAGCGAAGCACTCGAGGCGAAGTTTTCTGTTTAAGCTTGCGCTGCTCGTCAATGGTGCGGTGGGTGCGGTACTGGCGGTGCCGATTGTGGGCTACCTGCTGGGACCAGCGATGAAGCGCGGAGGCTATGACTCGTGGATTTCACTTGGGGCTTTGAGCGAGTTTCCTGAGGGGGAGACTCGGCTGGTGGATTATCGGAATCCGGTGACGACTTCGTGGGACGGACAGACAGGCGATATTCCTTGCTGGGTGCGACGAGTTTCTGGAACGACGTTCCAGGTCTTTGCGATTAACTGCGCGCATCTTGGTTGTCCGGTAAGGTGGTTTGCGCAATCGCAGCTGTTTCTTTGTCCCTGTCATGGCGGAGCTTACTATGCAGACGGCTCGCGAGCGTCTGGGCCGCCAGAGCGTGGGTTGTTTGAGTATGAGCACAAGGTGAGTGGGGAGAAGCTGATGATCAATGCCGGTCAGATGCCTACTCTGGCGACGAGAGCGAGCGTTGAGCCGCCACTGGTGCAGCTTGTGGGTGGAGACTCCGTCGAGCGACTGAAGAGCGTGGAACGTCAGGAGCCGAGGTGCGGATCATGCCAGGGCTAAGAGAGAAGGGAATCGCGCTGTATGGCTGGTTTGAGCAACGCCTCGGTCTTGGCGCGCCCATCATCGAGGCTGCGGAGCATGAGGTTCCGGAGAATACCTCGAGCTGGTGGTATGTATTTGGCAGCGCGGCGACGGTGCTACTTGTGCTTCAGGTGATGACG
>Ga0209624_10003850_pt1 | contig 10449 bp, 9 predicted proteins | sample JacPinW_OM2H0_O1_FD_188565 | JGI IMG/M metagenome (GOLD analysis project Ga0209624, IMG submission 188565) | Forest soil microbial communities from Algoma, Ontario, Canada - Jack Pine, Ontario site 1_JW_OM2H0_O1 (SPAdes) (version 2) | ecosystem: Environmental > Terrestrial > Soil > Boreal... | reverse complement strand
AACAGTGGGCTTATTTCCTCAGCTTGCCTTTTTCATTCTGAGCTGCAAGCCCATATCGTATTGCCGCTTCAAGCGTATCGATGATTATATCCTTTAGAGCTTTAAACCGCATGCAATATCCGGTCACGCTCGCTTTACCTAGTTTTTTTCCATACGTTTTGGCTAAGTACTTCTTATCTTTGAGACCAAGAATATATACAGAGATTCCGGTTTTGTTTCCGCTCACACCGATTCGAAAAAACTCTCTACTTTTTCCATTGGCATATTTTATTGTGTGAGATCCATATCCAATCGTAGGGTTGGAAACAGTATGATTTTTGCTGTCTTTACCATCGGAGAACCATAATTTGCATTCTGGTGACACTTGAAGTGTGAGTCGATGCAACTCTCGCATGTCACTGCGTTTTGGCTCCGGTTGGCTGGTAATATACTTCTTGATTTGTTCTTGTACATTCATATGTTCTGCTCCACCGCTGCGCGTACGAGATTATACGACGTCTAATCCTTTTGAACCGCTGGAGTACATGCACCCCAAGCCGAGTTCACATTCCGGACGTATAGTCGGCGGCTCGGAACGAATGGCCTAGGTCCTGGTAAATGCGCCCAACCGGAAACTGACCCACCACCGAACTATAGAAGGTCTTTGGAATCCCACAATTCCGGGTAAAATAACGGGCCATGCCAAAACTACTGGAAGGAAAAACAGCCTTAGTCCTGGGCGTTTGGAATAAATGGAGCATCGCCCACGCCATCGCTCAAGCTTTCGCACGCGAAGGCGCCAAGCTTCTGCTCACCTACCAGAATGACCGCGCCAAACCAACCGTGGAAGAACTGGGAAAAGAACTCGGAGCCGCCGGTTTTTATCCATGTGACGTCCAGCAGCAGCCGGACATCGACGGCCTGGCCGCCTCACTGAAAACCGAAGGCCAAAAGCTGGATGTGGTCGTTCACTGTCTCGCCGGTGCGAATCACGAAGATTTGAATCAACCTTTCTCCAACACTTCGCGCGACGGCTTCAATCTCGCCCTCGACATCAGCGCCTATTCGCTAGTCTCCATCTCCAAAGCCCTCGCGCCTCTCATGACCGACGGCGGCGCCATCATGACCCTCACCTACCTAGGTTCCACCCGCGTAGTTACCAACTACAACGTAATGGGCGTTGCCAAAGCCGCGCTAGAAGCCTCCATGAAGTATCTGGCCAGCGAACTCGGCGCCAACAAAATTCGCGTGAACGCAATTTCAGCCGGCCCCATAAAAACCATCTCAGCGCGCGGAATAAAAGATTTCTCGAAGGTTCTCGAATTCGTCCAGCAACACGCCCCACTCCGCCGCAATACCGACCCCGCCGAAGTAGCCGACACCGCCGTCTTCCTAGCCAGCGATTTAGGCCGCGGCGTAACCGGCAACGTGATCTACGTAGACTCCGGCTTCCAAATCATGGGCTTATAACTAAATTACCCGATCAACTTCTTATCTAGCCCCGATAGTCCATAAGGATTCTTACCGTCGACGCAGCGGCCCATACTTCAAATCCTTCCATGACGTAATGCGGACGTGCCGCATTACTCCGGGCTTCTCCGGTTCGAGCGGACAAACCGTGAACTCCCCGTAGAGTGCTTTGTTCTGATGATCAGGACCGAGCTTGTCGGCCAGTTTGTCGTCGCCATCTTCGACCCACAGTGTGCGGCGTGACCCGATAGGCCATAGTTCACGCACCCCGTCCGCCTCATAGATGGTGTATCGTGCGCGCACGGTGTAGCACGGGAATGCAGGTTGTGGTTGCTGGCCTGCGGTAGCGACCGCGAGGCAGCTCGCGAGTAGAGTTACGGCGATGCTGAACTGGCGTATTGCAAGTCCGCATTTCAGCCGCGACATAAGAAATGCCTCTGACAATTTTTCCTTTCGGCGGATTTTTCGCCGAGCGTTCGCTCCGCGCTCGCCTTCTTGTAATTTCGTTCGGGACACTACTAAGGCGTCTTCCCCAGGATTAGTGAGAGGTGTCAGCCTGCACCTGTATCTCGCGCCACGAGAAAGCAGCCACCCCGACTATCCCGACAATCAGCGAGCTTAGATAATGGTCCCAAGCCGGTCGCACCGGAATAATAAATTGTCTAAAGAACCCCAGAAAATAAACGGAGCTTGCAGCGACGGCCCACCACCTGGCCCAGGACTTCTCCTTCCAGATAGCCCAAAGGGCGATTCCAGACAGCGCCGCCATTGCGGAATAAAATATCGGTCCGACGAGTAAGCTTTGCAGAAGCGTGTGTGAGCGGGGGTGAAGAATTGCGCGCGCGACGTTCCACAGGGCCCCTCCGATTGTAAGGGCGAAAATCCAGCCCATGAAACTTCGATAGTCTCCAGGCCATTTCCACTGGCGCCATCTTGGGATCCAATACATCTTGGGCGGGTCCGCGTACGCGGACGAGTCGTCTCCGGAGAATTTGAAGGGGTTCACAACTGGATTGTGGCACGGAATATAAACTTCTGGCGGATTTACCCAAGCGTGAAAAGGAATCACTCGGGGGGTCGGAGCCTGCCTGCGGACAGGCAGGCTTCAGCTCCGGCATAAAACCCGAGGCGCGAAGCGCATACCTTTCGGCGATTTTTTCGCCGAGCCTTCCGCTCGCTCCGTGGTAGACGGTTCAGGCCGTCCGTAGCCTTGTGGGTCGCGGCTCAGCCGCGACATAAGAAATGCCTCTGGCAGATTTTCCTTTCGGCGGATTTTTCGCCGAGCCTTCCCTGCGCTCTTCTTCTCGCAATTTCCAGCGCCGAAATTCCGCAGTCGCCCTAACTCAAAACCCCCGCGTCATCCACCACCGAAATTCTGCGACTATCCTCCCCCACATGCTCAAGCTGAATCCGAACCACCGGCCAATCCACGCGCAACGTCAACTTGTCCGGCCACTCCACAATCACCACCGCATCTTCTGAAAACACATCTTCCAATCCCAACGTCTCCAAATCATGCGCACCAGAAATTCTGTACAAGTCCACATGATAGGCCCGCCCCGCGCGATCGTATCGATGCACCAGCGTAAACGTCGGACTCGTCACCTCATCTTCTGTCGCCGCGCCAATCGCGCTGACGATTCCCTTCGTAAGCGTCGTCTTCCCCGCTCCTAAATCCCCTGACAACAGAACCAGTACGCGCGGCCGCAGTCGCGCGCCAATCTCGCGCCCGCGTTGTATCGTCTCGTCCGCAGAATGTGTCAGGAATTCGCTTCTAGGCACGGCTGCACGCCGCATAAAATTGCTGGTAAGCCCGCGGGATTGCGCGAATCAGATCGCTGGCCGCCAGCGGAGCCTCATCGTAATCCGCATAAGCAATGTCGCCTGCCAGCCCATGCAAATAAACTCCAAACGCCAACACGCGCTCCCAATCGTCAGTTCCAAATTGCGCAGTAAGCCCCGCAAGCATTCCCGTTAGAACGTCCCCTGTCCCGCCGGTTCCCATCCCCGGATTCCCCGTCGAATTGATGAACGCATTCCCCTTCGGCGCCGCGACGCCCGCGATGCCCGCAATAATTGTGTTGTGCCCTTTCAAAATCACGTACGCGTTCCACGCCGCCGCCGACTCCAGCGCCAACTCCAATCGCCGCGCTTGCACCGCATCCGTCTTCAAACCACTCAGCCGCGCCATTTCTCCCGGATGCGGCGTCACCGCCAGCAGTCCCCCGGGCCCCTTCAGTTCTCCAGCGCGTCCCGCAAACGCATTCAGCCCATCCGCATCCAAAATCAGCGGAATCGAATTCCGGTTGCCAACCACCTTGCGAATAAATTGTTGCGTCTCATCCTGCGTTGTAAGTCCAGGCCCAATCGCCAGCGCGCGCTTACCTTTTAATATTGCGTCAAATCGCCCGTATTCCAAACTCCGCAGCGAAACGCTTCCCGCCTCCGTCGCCGCCAGTGGCTCCGTCATAATTTCGGGAGTATGCGCCGCCACAATCGGCAAGACCGGCTCAGGGGTTGCCACCGTCACCAGTCCAGCTCCAGTTCGCAACGCAGCCCATGACGCCAAAACCGCCGCCCCGCTTTTCCCCACCGAACCTGCAACAATCAGCGCATGCCCGTAATCGCCCTTGTTACCGTCGGCCTTTCTTCGTTTGGCGAAACGCGAAAACTCCCCAGGCTCAGACCAGCAAAGATGTCCCTTCCCCACTTCCGCCACTAGCTCCGCCGGCGAACCAATCTCGCGCACCACCAATTCGCCTAAATAACGCGCCGCCTCGCCCTGAAACATCCCAATCTTCGGCGCGGTAAACGTCACCGTGTAATCCGCCATCACCGCCGCGCCCTGCACTTCTCCCGTGTCCGCGTGCAGCCCCGACGGAATATCCACCGCCACCACCGGACATCCGGATTCGCGCTGATTCACAGACCCGATCGCGTCGCGCAACAATCCCTCCACCGCCCCGCGCGTCCCGGTCCCCAACATCGCATCCACCAAAATGTCGCACGAGTTGATCTTCTGCTTCCACTTACTCCATTCAGGCGCGCTGCGCACCACGTGAAGCTCGCCCGATGCATTCTCCCACCGGCGAAGATTGTCAGCTGCGGCGCCTCGTAAATCGCTGGGGTCGCAAAACAGAATCACTTCGGGCGTCGCGCCCATTTCAAACAACCGCAGCGCGGCAACTAGCCCGTCTCCTCCGTTATTTCCCTTGCCGCATAGAACAAATATCAGCCGCCGTTCAATACCCGGAAAGCGCTTCTGGATGAATTGCGCCACGCTCTTCCCAGCATTCTCCATCAGCACGGAGATGCGAATGCCCGCGCGCTCCGTGGTCAATCGGTCCACTTCCCGCATTTCCGCCGCCGTCAGGATTTTCATGGATGCCGTCTCATCGCAGGTAAACTCTATCAGAGAAAAGAAAATCGCAGGTTCCGTACGTCTTTCGCAAACGAAGATTCCCGTACCGGATCGAAGCCCTACAACATCCACCCGCCGCTGACGTTCAACGCCTGCCCGGTAATAAAGTCCGCGCCATCCGACGCAAAAAATTTCACCGCGGTTGCCACATCTTCAGCCGACGGCGGCCGCCCAATCGGCGAACGCGAATCATGCATCCGACGCGCCTCGTCAGCAGTCAATTCCCTCTCATCGATATTCGAAGGATTGATCACGTTTACCGTAATTCCGTGCTTGGCTTCCTCGATCGCCAGCGACCTCGAAAACGAAACCACCGCAGCCTTCGCCGCCGCATACGCCGAAATCGTGCCTTGTCCAAAACTTCGCTCCGCTCCCAACGCCCCCAAATTGATAATGCGTCCCCAGTGATGCCGCCGCATCGTAGGCAGCGCCGCTTTGCTGGCATAAAAAACACTAAATAGATTCGACGCCACCACGTTCTTCCATTCCTCCACCGACGTCTCCGCCACCGGCTTCCAGTTAAATTCCCCCACATTGTTCACCAAAATATCCAGCCGCCCGAAGCGCTCCACAACTTTATCCACCAAAAACTGCACCTTCGCCGGATCGCCCGAATCCGCTTCTACCGCAAAACATTCCGCGCCGATTTCCTGCAATTGCCGCAGCGCATTTTGCGCCGCTCCTTTATTGGAACGATAGGAAATCGCTATGCGCCCGCCTTCGCGCGCCAATCCCAACGCGATTCCCTTCCCAATCCCGCGGCTTCCGCCCGTCACCAACGCCACACGCTCGCTCAGAGGCAAACTTCACGCTCCCTCAAACAACCCGCAAGTATAATCACAATTCCGCCACGCCACGCGCCTGTTGTTTCGCGTTGTATCTATCCCATTCGAGCCACTACCACCGTAATGTCGTCGGCTTGCTCCGGCGATCCCGCCCACTGCTCCGCGGAAGCAATTAAATTCTCCGCCAGACGTTGCGGAGGCAGATTCATTTGCCGCAAAATCTCAGCCCGCACGCGCAGCCGCCCGAATTCTTCTCCGTACACGTTCTCCGGCTCCGTCAATCCATCGCTGAACAGCACCAGCAAGCTCCCCGGCTCAACCTTGATCACTCCCTGCGTAAATGGAAATTCCTCGAATAGACCCACCACCGTGCCGCCTTCTTCCAACTCTTGAACGTTCCCCTCATGTATAAAAAACGGCGCCAGATGTCCCGCGTTCGTGTACGTCAGCGTCCGCTCGCGCTCGTCGTACACCGCATAAAAAAATGTCGCGTAGCGATCGTCCGACGTATTTCTGAAAACATGCCTGTTCAATTTGCAAACCAGATCCGCTGTCCCGCCGTTGCCATCGAGCATAGCCGTGCTCCGCAACGCCGCCTGCAAGCTCGCCATCAACAACGCCGCAAAAATTCCTTTTCCGCTGATATCCGCGAGCGCGATGCCCAGCCGGTCCGGCCCCGTCTTGATGAAATCGTAATAGTCCCCGCTCACCACCCGCGCCGGACGGCAAATCGCCCCCAATTGCAGCCCCGGAAGCGACGGTAACGTCTGCGGAAAAAGTTGCGATTGCACTTCGCGCGCGATCGATATTTCATTTTCCAAACGCTGTCGTTGCCGCTGTTCGTCGATCAGCTCCGAAATCGAACTAGTCATTTCGTTGAACGATTCGCCCAACGCGCCAAGCTGGTCCCTCTGCCGCACGCGAACTCGTTTTGCCAAATCCCCTCGGCGAACATGCAGCGTCGCTTCGTAAAGATCGCCCACCGAAGTTGTAATCGTCCGCGTAAGAACTACTCCGGTAATCAGTGCGGTAATTTCCAACACCAGGAATATAATTCCCGCGCCAACCAGCACCGCCACCAGCAGCGGTCCCACGTCGCCCACCGAAGTGAAAAGCCGCCTGTTTACCGCCGATGGACGCAGTGAAAATGACGCAAGCACCGCCGCTGGCCTCTGGTCCTTGTCCGACTCCATGTGCGCCAATTCAATTGTCGACGCGCCGGCTACTCGCGCGTCCAGAAAATTCTCCGCTGGAGCAAGCGTACGCCGCTTGCTGGATACCTGTTCCCCCGGCACATAAACTCGCCCATTAAAAGTAAAATTGAAATTCGGATCTTGCTTGTCTCCCGCAGGGCGCAGAAAAATCAATTGAATCGGGCCAAGCTCCGAAGAGAAGCTGTCAATAAACGAAGAATTCACCGGTTCGGCAACTAAAATCGTCACATCGCCGGCCGGACTTTCCCGTTTCAACGCGCACGCTATCCAAGGCTTCTCATTCCATTCCACCAGCCCCGAAAATCTGTGGCCGTCACCGCGTTTAAGTAAATGTGTGCCGTGGTTCAGAAAGACTTTCAAATCCGGACTTTCCATCCGTGCCGCTGTGATCAACCGCGCCACATCCGGCCGCGACAACACCGATTCGTCCTCCGGCGAAGCTCCCTTTGCCGTTTCCTGCTCAATGGCCGCAGCGAACGCATCCGCATCCGTCGTGATCCTGCTGATGTGCTCTTCAAAATCGTCGTGAAGCAGGTGCGCGCCCAGTTGCAGATAAAGTCCGTAAGCGGCCACTCCCACCATGGAGAACAACAAAATCACCGGCACCACTGCGATGAATACATACGCCACAATCAGCCGGTTACGCAGCGGCCACATCACATTCGTGCGGAACCACGGGATCAGCCGTATCACCAAATACACGACCGCCACAAAACTCAGAAATCCCAGCAGTGTCGAGTAAGGAAATTTCCTCCCCAGCGCCACAACCACTCGCGACACAAACGTCAGCGCAAGGACTCCGAGCGCGATCCGATCGAGCGGCGAAGTCCTGCGCAATAAAACCAGAAACCGGCGTGGAGAAAATTGTGGCAAGTTTATAATTCCCGAAATTCAGTATAACGTGGCGAGCGAAACTTCGAGACCGGAAACTGCAGTCCCACGCCGAACTCCCACGCGGCAGTCCCGGGCAAGCAGAGCAACTACGGCCCAGTCTGCTGTAGAATGGCGCGCACTCGCAGAAAAGTTTGGAGGAACGGAATGCTGCAGCGGCGAAATTTCATGAAGGCGTGCTCGGCGATGGGACTGGCGGGGACGCTGTTCCCCGGAGTTTTGTGGGCGCAAGCTCAAGCAGAAGGAGCGAAAAAGATCACTAAGGAGATGATCGACAATGCCGCAGCCATTGCCGACGTTCCGATCCCAGACGAATTCAAAGAGATGCTACTCAGTGACCTGAATGAGCAGGCCAAAGGTTACGACGAAATTTACAAACTTCACATTCCCAATTCTGTGGCACCAGCGCTGTTGTTCGATCCCGTTCTGCCAGGCATGACATTCGAGACCGTGCGTAAGCCTCTGCGAATGTCGAACGCCCCGAGCGTAGCCGTACCAAACAACATCGACGATTTGGCGTTTGCGAGTGTGCGAGAACTGGCCGAACTTGTCCGCACAAAGCAGGTCTCCTCGCTCGCTTTGACGGAGATGTACTTACGACGCCTGAAGAAATACGACCCTACACTAAAATTTGTGGTCACACTGACAGAAGATCGTGCGCTAACCCAAGCGAAGAAAGCCGACGCGGAAATCGCTTCAGGAAAATACCGCGGTCCGCTGCACGGGATACCCTGGGGCGCAAAAGATTTGCTGGCGACCAAAGGTTACAAGACGACATGGGGCGCAGGTGGCTTCGAAAATCAAACCATCGACGACGACGCGACCGTGGTGAAAAGGCTGGATGACGCAGGCGCGGTGCTCGTCGCGAAATTGACTTTGGGCGCTCTCGCGCTGGGCGATGTCTGGTTTGGAGGAATAACGCGAAATCCATGGAACTCCTCTCAGGGATCAAGCGGATCATCGGCTGGACCTGCTTCCGCCACCTCCGCTGGCTGCGTTGCCTTCAGTCTTGGTTCCGAAACGCTCGGATCGATTTCATCTCCTTCGTCACGCTGCGGTTGTACCGGGTTGCGCCCCACGTTCGGGCTAGTCCCGCGTACCGGGGCCATGGCGCTTTCTTGGAGTATGGACAAGCTCGGACCGATCTGCCGCACAGTGGAAGATTGCGCGCTCGTACTACAAGCGATTTATGGTCCGGATGGACATGATCGCACGGTGCATTCAGTGGCGTTTAACTGGGACGCGAACCTGGAGTGGAAAAAGTTGCGCATTGGTTACCTGAAGTCTGCCTTCGAGCCGAAACCAGCGCAGCCGCAAGAACCGCCCAAGCAACAGCCGCCAAAAACTCACGATGAACAGGTGAAGGCGGAAGATGAAAAGAAACGGCGAGATGCGTTTCAAGCGCGTGTGGAATATGACCGCAAATACAACGACGCAGCTTTGGCGAAGCTCCGCGAAATGGGAGTCAATCTGATCCCCGTGGAACTCCCGGAATTTCCATATGGCGCCATCAGGGCTATGTTGACTGCTGAGGCCGCTGCAGCCTTCGACGATCTCACGCGCACGGGTAGAGACAAACTGCTTACTTCACAAAAAGACTATGACTGGCCGAATACATTTCGCATCGCGCGATTTATCCCGGCAGTGGAATATATCCAGGCAGCGCGCGCCCGTACCCTCGTCATGGAATCGATGGCTAAGGTTTTCGACGGAGTCGACGTCATAGTTTCACCCACTAATGGCGGCAGCGACCAACTAACAATCACGAACCTGACGGGACACCCGGCAGTAATATTGCCCAACGGACTTCGCGGTCCCGACGCGCCCAAGTTCCCGTTCGACGATCCCAGCGATTTTCAAAATGCAGGCGGCCCAGACACGCCAACAAGTTTAACGTTCTTGGGAAAGTTATACGGCGAAGCAGAACTCCTGGCCTTCGCGCGCGCCTATCAGCAGGCCACCGGTTTTCACTTGAAGCACCCGAAAATCATTTCCTAGCGATGACCGCGATCCCGAACTAGCGCCATCGAATCGTTCCAATAAACGCACTTGCATCCATTGATGGGGTAGTTCCCGGATCGTCGGCCGATAGCTGCGAGTTGCACAGTCAAGCGTCGTCAACACCGGCAGTGCACATCGGAGGACACATAAGTACCGCAAAACGCGCAAGGGTTTAGGCATGCCATTTGGGCGCCTTTCGCCGTCATCCGAGAGGCGTGTGCTGTGGGCGATTTCATGAGCCCAAAACGCTTCCCAAATATAGGGTCAGCGCCTTCTTGAATTCAGCCACAACCAGCTCTTTCGCTTTATCGTCCGCTTCTCCATAGAGCGTTATCAGGCCTCTGACTATCTGCACAGTCACGTTCGCAGCCAGCATTGCTCGTTCGTCTGAAAGGGATGGGTTCTTTGCTCGAAAGGCATTCGCGATGTTGGCTCGCAAGGCTCTCTTCACAGCGGGGTCGCGGCGCAGCCGAATCGGCGCCGCGACCAGTCTGAGATAAGCCGGACGTACTTGAAAAATTTCAGTGATACGTTCGATAAAGCGACTTGCGAACTCTCGATGATTGAGGTTCTTTGCCTGCTCTATCAATGGCCTCCATTGCTCCTCCATCTCCTGGGCGTACTGGCCCAACAAGGTAAGGGCAACAGCCTGTTTGTCCGGGAAGTAGTTGTAAAGCGCCCCGATCGA
>Ga0209624_10003849_pt1 | contig 10452 bp, 10 predicted proteins | sample JacPinW_OM2H0_O1_FD_188565 | JGI IMG/M metagenome (GOLD analysis project Ga0209624, IMG submission 188565) | Forest soil microbial communities from Algoma, Ontario, Canada - Jack Pine, Ontario site 1_JW_OM2H0_O1 (SPAdes) (version 2) | ecosystem: Environmental > Terrestrial > Soil > Boreal... | reverse complement strand
GCACCGCGGTTCTCAACGGAACGCTGGAGGGTTCATTCAAGCGGCGCTACCCAGCTTTCCGGATGGGCCATGACAATCACATTGCGCAGCTCGCGACGTGAGACACCCCACGATCTTGCATGCTCTCGTCCAAGGTTAGGGCTTGCCGGTCTCGTTCGCGCCGGGCACCGGGGCTGGGTTGCTCATCTTATCCGCCCCTTTCTTCTCTTCCTTGGAGCCGTTGCTAATGACCGTGGCGCCGTGGGTCACGACTGCGGTTGCAGGTTTATCGGGTTGATTGTCCGCGCCAGCGGCGGCAGGCGCTGCGGGAGTCTGGCCCTTTTCCGTATCCCCAGCGGCGAACGCGTTCGCAGACAATCCAGCCGTGACCAGCAGAGCGCAAGTGAGTTTGGATAATTTTCTCATGGAACGTCTCCTCAGGGCTATTATAGATAAGAACGCAACGCGCGGCCTGTCGCGATGGTTCCTCAAAGGAGGAGCGCCAACCACATCGCCGCGCAACCCCTTACTCGGGAGTTCTAGCGCCGTCATCGCGGCATCGGCCGGTTGCAGCTACCAAACGATCAGCCCCGACGTACTCGGGCAGTCAAGAAACTGAGTGAGTTGAGGGTCGCGCACCTAAAAGAACGAACATACCGGCTATAAGGTCGACGGTTTGGAAGTGCGATCGAGAGCCGGCTTGCTTAGCTCGAACGCGTTCCTTCCCGAGCTGATCAGAAGGAACGCGTACACTTGTAGAGACCGCTAGGTCGACTTCTTTATGGCCTCTTTCACACTGTCCGAAGTGATCGGCAGCCCACGGACGCGAGCGCCGACTGCGTTAAAGATCGCGTTTCGGATTGCTGGGGCCACGATCGTCACAGTCTGCTCGCCAGTGCCGCGGGCCGGTTCGCCGTTCGCAATGACTGCGACGTCGATTTCCGGCATATCGGCCATGCGGGCACGCCTTTTCTCAGCCTTGTGCCTCGCTGCTCGCCATGCGTGAAGTCGAGGCTAGCGGCCTTAAGGACGCTGACGATCTTGCCAACGCCGCGTTGGGCCGCAAAGGCTCGCCGCTCTCCCGCTCGCGGCGCGGAACGACGCAGGCTCCGATTTGACCATTGCGGGTTTCGCCCCGGGCAGCCTGATGGATCGTGAGGCGCGGAGAAAACGCAGCACCCGTAGATGCCGCTAGTTGGGGATTACAACAAGCCTCGGCGCTTGCGCTCGAGATCGTCCCAGGCGGTCAGGGCCTGGAACTCCGGGACGAAGCCCAGCCCCTTGGTCGCGTCAGAGGACACGACTGCCTGCGAAGTCACCACATCGACCAGAGCCGGGGCGTTCGCGAGCGCCCGCTCTATAGCGCCGGGAAGGTCTTCCGGCTTCTCCACGCGCTCGCCATGAGCTCCGAAAGCGCGCGCCATCGCCGCATAGTCCGAATGAGCAAGCAGCGTGCCCACTACCCGCCCGCCGTAGTTCGCCTCCTGGTCGAGACGCTCGATGTTCCATGCGGCGTTGTTGGATACAATGACGACGATCTTCGCGCCGTGGCGCACCGCCGTGTCGATCTCCATGGCGGTGATCCCAAAGGCGCCGTCGCCGGTGACGCACACAACTTGCCGGCCGGGATAGGCGAGCGAGGCCGCAACGGCGTAAGGCGTTCCAACGCCAAGGCACCCGAAAGCGCCGGCATCCATATAGGTACGGGCGTCGAGGCCGACTCGCGCAAAGCTGAGGAGGTCGCCCCCGTCGGCGATCGCGATGTAGTCTGGATCGACCTTGTGACGCAGAGCCTGAAAAATAGTGCGTGGATCGACGGCGCCGTCCGGTCCTTTTGTGTAAGCTGGCCCAGTCTTGGCGCTGCGGTCGCGATGCCGTTTCTGCAGCCCTTCCGCCCAAGCCCTGTCTACCGCCGATTTGCGGTTGGCGGCTGACGTCAAGATGGCGTCGAGCGCGAGGGCAGGCGTCGCAAGAATTTCTGGCTCGCCTCGGCGATTATCGATGAGTTCGCCGGGCGTGTCGGCGAGGCGGATAAACTTGGCGTTTGGGAACATGGCGGGCGAGCCGTAGCCCAGCTGATAGTCGAGCTTGCGCCCGATCACCAACACCGTATCCGCTTCGGTCATCGCCGCGGCCCGCATCGCACCGACGGTCGCCGGATGATCCGCCGGCACGAGGCCGCGGCTCTCCTGCGTGTCCAGATAGACGGCGCCAAGCGCGTCGAGGAACCGCACGATCTCCGCCCTCGCTTCGCGAGCGCCGCGACCCGTCACTACGAGCGGCCGCTTCGCCGACCAAAGCGCTTCCACCGCCTCCGCAATAATCGCTGCGTCGGGTGCGATGACGCGCGGCTTCTTTCGCTGCATCCACTCCTCGAGGACAAGGTTCGAGGGGACATGGGTGCGCAGGACGTCGGTTGGGATCTCGAGATAGACTGGCCCAGGTTCGCCAAGATCCCCGAAAGCGCGCGACACGCCCTCGTCGAATTCGCGGATAACCTGGTCAGGGACGCGAAGAGTACGCGACTGCCGTGTCACCGGACGCAGAATGTCGATATGCGGAATATCTTGCAGCGGGCCGAGGTTGGCTTGCGCGCGCGACGTGCAGCCGCCGATCACCAGAACTGGCGCCCGCGCGAGCGAAGCGTTGGCAGCCGCCGTGACCGTGTTGGTGACGCCCGGTCCCGCAGTCACCATGGCGACACCGAGTTCGCCCGTGAGTTCGGCGTGGGCGTGCGCCATGTGCACCGCCGCCGCCTCGTGGCGGACGTCGATGATACGAATGCCGAGCTGCGCGGCATGATCCCAGATCGGCTGGATGTGGCCGCCTTGCAGACCAAAGATGCGGTCGACCCCGCGCTCTTTCAGGAACCGGGCGATCCACGCCGCGCAGGAATGGTGATCGGCATTGAGGTCTTGGGTGGTCATCGCCATCTCGTTCTCCCAAGAACGTATTCGGTTTCTATGTCGATGGGCGCTCAGCCTAAGAGCATCGCCTTCAGTTTGCGATGCAGATTCTTGCCGGTAGCGGTGCGAGGCATATCCTCGTCGCGCATGAATGAGAACGTGCGCGGACGCTTGTAGCCAGCAATGTGCGTCTTGCACCACTCGTGCAGGCTGGGTTCATCCTGTGAAGCTCCTTCACGCAGGACAATAACGGCGTGAACCCGCTCTCCCCATTTGTCGTCGGGTAGTCCAACGACGGCCACGTCGTGAATCGATGGGTGACCGACGATCACGGCCTCGACATCAGACGGATAAACGGTCTCGCCGCCGGTGATGATCATGTTGCTCTTACGATCGACAAGATGAATGAAGCCCTCCGGGTCGCGGCGGGCCATGTCTCCGACCGTGCAATAATCGCCGCGGAACGCCTCACGTGTTTTCTCTGGCAACTTCCAGTAGCCGTCGAAAATGTAAGGATTGCTGGCGTAGAGCTCACCGATCTCGCCATCGGGTACTTCCTCGCCTTCTGGGTCGAGAAGCTTGATGGGCGCTGAACCCACGCATTCGCGCCCGACCGAGCCAAGCTTGTCGAATTGCTCGCTCGGATGAAGCATCGTTGCCCAGCCGGTCTCGGTTGAACCATAGAGTTCGAAGAGGCCTGCGTTCGGGAACATTTCCATTACGTCGCGCTTGGCGTCCGGTCTCGCGGGCGCCGAAGAAATCATGAGCTTGGCGACCCTGTCGAGATTGAGCTGTGCTCGCGTCGCCTGAGGGAGCGCCAACATCATCGAATAGTGCGTGGGCACCAAGGAGGTGAAGGTTGCGAGGCCTTCTCCAAGGGCGCGAACGCAATGCTCCGGATCGAAGCTCTTATGGTTGTAAACCGTCGTGGTCGCGCCACAATAGGCGAAGGCGCAAAAGAAATAGAGCGAGTTGGCGTGACACATCGGCATGACAAGCAAAGCGCCGTCATCACGGTGGATGCCAAGTTCAATCTCCGTGACGAGAGACAACATGGCGCCGCCGCGATGATTGCGGATCGCGCCCTTTGGCGTCCCGGTTGTGCCTGACGTGTACATGAACATCCACGGGTCTTCCGGCGCCGGCGCGGCGTCGGGCTCGCTGTCACGGGCGTCGCTCATCAGCTTCTCGTAGGAAGCATACCCGGCCGGACATTGACCTGCTCCAAACCAGATTCGGCGCGATAACGGCACCGAGAGCTCGGGGCCAACGTCCTCTAAAGCTCCGACCAGCTGGTCTTGAACAATGATGGCGGCCGCGCCGGAATCATCGACAATGTAGCGGATCTCCTTGCCAACCAGACGAAAGTTAAGTGGCACCGCGACCAGACCGGCTTTCGCTGCAGCGGCGTAAATTTCCAGCCACTCGACCGTGTTGTAGGCCATGATAGCGACCCGATCGCCTCTGGACAGACCAAGCCCGCGGAGAGCGTTGGCGAGCCGGCAGGCGCGCGCGTTCCACTGGTGGAAGGTCATGCTGCGCTCAAGGTCGCGGGCCCCGATCCGGTGAGGAGATAGACGCGCGTGCGCGGTTAACATCCGACCGAGGTCGAGCACGTTCTTCATGGCCGAAAGCCCCGAACAATCCTTACTTGTTGACGAGCGAGGGTGGGATCATCAGAACCAGGACCGCGCCCAGAAACACAATGCCGCCAAACAGATAGAGGCTGGCCGCGTTGCTGTGGGTAAGATCAGCCATCCAACCAACGATATAAGTGCTCGCGAAGCCAGCGATGTTGCCGAGCGAGTTCACGAGCGCGATCCCCGCGGCCGCCCCTCCGAGAAAGGAAGCGGGGAGAGTTCAGAAGGACGCCTGTGACGTCGAGGCGCCGGCGGCCGCGAGCGTCAGCCCAATCAAAGCGAGGATGGTGTTGCCGGTCGCCGTCGCGGTCACGATAAGCCCAAGAGCGCAGACAGCAGCCGGCGTCGCTGTATGCCATCTGCGCTCCTTCGCCCGGTCGCCGTGACCGCAGACCGTAATCATTGACGCCACGGCGACAAGGTAGGGAATGGCTGTCAGCAGGCCAATCTTGAAGGGGTCGGTAACGCCTGTTTGTTTGATGATGGTTGGGATCAGAAGCTAACGATATAGATGACGCTCGCGATGCAAAAATAGGCCGCGCCCAAGAGCCACACCCGGCCGGTCACGAAGGCATGACGCAACTCCGACAATCCCTCCTTTTCCTTCTGTTCGCGGGCCATGATCGCAGCCACCCTCTGCTTCTCGTCAGCGTCGAGCCATTTGGCGTTTTTCAGGATGTCATCGAGATAGAAGAGAATCGCGACGCCAAACACGATGGATGGAATGGCCTCGATGAGGAACAGCCATTGCCAGCCGCTCAACCCGTGCGCCCCTGAAGCAAAGCTCAGGATCCAGCCCGACACGGGACCGCCAAGAATGCTGGCCATTGGGATGGCAGTGAGGAATAATGCCGTAATCCGGCCGCGGCGCGAGGCGGGAAACCAGTAGGTGAGATACAGCAACACCCCCGGGATGAATCCAGCCTCAGCCACACCGAGCAAGAAGCGCATGACGTAGAATGCGGTCGGCGTGCTGACGAATGCAGTTACGGCCGAGATGACTGCCCATGTCAGCATGACGCGCGCGAGCCACAGCCGGGCGCCGACCTTGTGCAGGATGATGTTGCTCGGCACCTCGAACAGCACGTAGCCGAGGAAAAAGATGCCGGCGCCCAACCCGTAGACGGTCTCGCTGAACGCGAGCTCCTTCTGCATCTGGAGCTTTGCGAACCCGACATTCACGCGATCAAGGTAAGCGGCGAGGTAGCAGAGGAAGAGAAACGGGACCAATCGCCAGGTGATCTTGCTGAAGATGTCGTCTTCAGTGCTTACGTCCGAGACCAATTGGATGGAAGGTGTGGTGGTTCGACTCACGCCGCTTTCCTCCCATTTCGTCCAAGACAGCCGCCAGTCAGCAATCTCTCAAGGGCTGATCGAAAAGATCAGCTGCGACATTCTCCCAACCTCAAGGGTGAAAGTTCACGACGACGAGACTCTCGCTGACAAAATCCTTCGGGCTTCCGCCAATCTTGTGGAAGAAGCGGCTGGTCACTTCAATTGCCCTATTATCTTCTGTCTTCGAGCAAGTATCGTTGATGTAGGTCGGACCTATCGCTTCCTCGTTGGCGCCGGGCTGCGCGCTTTTGCAGGTCCAGCCCTCATCGCCGTAGTGTTCTCTCGCCTGGAGACCAAGCCGGTAAGCCTTCTTCCGCATATACAGGCTTGTATGATCTAGGGTCTTGATTTCAATTCGGACCACGCGGCCGGAATCGTCGAAAGAGGCGGAGAGATCAACCGGGTGACCGGCGACCAGGGTGTCGTCCTGACCCGGCTGGTCATACTCAAGATGCACGCGACGCAAACCGTCGGCGCCGCCTGTGCAGGATTTCCAATCGCTCCAATTCTTAAGCGGCTGATTGGTCGTTCCGACGCATGACAAGTTGCGATAGCCAGAGGTGGGAAGATCTTGAACCGACATGCCGACGTTGACGCCGTGCAGGTCAGATAGGGACTCCGATGCCGCGCCGCCGGAAATACTGAATAACAAGCAGGGGACCAAAGCTACGAAAGCATACGCTCCCGGTCGCGACCCACAGTCATTGCGTTGTCGAGGGCGTCGGCAGCTCATGATGACCTCCACTTTTGTATACGCCGCATGCTTTCGAATCTTCGCCAAAAAAGGCGACGCAATCGGCAAGATTTGGATCACCCTTGCCCTTAATCGAGCTGATCACGTAGTCAGCGACCGCCTCGATCTCGCCGGGTCGGAGAAAAACGCCGGCTTGGGCAACGTGCATGGTTTCGAGGTCTTTGCTGGTCAGGCCATAGCACTGCGGCGCGTCGTCCGAGGGATAGGAGTCGCGAGAGAAGTAAGGCATCCCGGTCCCGGGACGCCCGCACTTCACGGTCTCCATGATCTGCGGCTTCTCGAGTTCCGTCTTGCGTAGTGACAGCGCCGCGCCGCCATATCCGCCGCCGCCGTCTCCGTGCCACTTATGACAGCCGACGCAATTCGCGCGTTTGTAGATGGCTTGACCCGTTTCTAGGCTGTTCTCCGCCGCATTCGCCGTCCCGCTGAATAAGAAAACGACGAGCGCAGCGGCGCTCCCGACGACGCAAAATTTCATGACCATCATCGCATGAGGTGCGCGAGGCCACGGATCACGTGGCCCCCCCTACATCTTTAAAGCGCGAACACGTACAGGGTTGATCCCGGCTGTACTTTTTTCAGCTCAGGCGTGCTGTCGATAAACCACTTATCCCAAGCGCCGCCCATGCCGACGAGAATCGCGACGTATTGTTTTCCGTCGACCGAGAAGGTCATGGGAGGCGCGTTCACACCGCCGCCAGTATTGAACTCCCAAAGGCGCTGTAGCGTCTTTGCGTCGAGCGCGTAGACTTGGCCCGACGGTTCGCCAGAGAATACGAGATCCGGAGTGGCGAGGATGCCTGCAAGATTCGGATAGGGCGTTTCGTGCTTGCCGACAACCTTGCCCGTCGTGACATCAATCGCGGTTACGCTGCCGGTGATGCGGAATGGCTGCGACGGGCCGCCGCCGGTGAAGAAATCTCGCGGCTTGTTGGCCTTCGTCTCGGGCTTGATCGTGATGCGGTTGCAGCTCTCGATCACCGGCACGTACCAGGTCTTAAGTAGCGGATTGTAAGCTGTCGGCGGCCAGTTCTTACCGCCCATGTTGCCCGGACAGATGTCTGTTATTTCCCTGCTCCGGACCGGCGTCGCCTCAGGATTGTAAACCTGCACCTGTTTCTTGGCGTCGTATTCTTCCGGCTTGCCGGTTTCCGGATCGATGCCTTTCGTCCAGGTCACTTTCTTCACAAACGGAGTGGCCCACAGAAATCTTCCGTCCGTCCGGTCAACTGCATACCCGAAGCCGTTCCGGTCGGCTTCGAGTGCGATCTTCTTCCCATCCACGTCAACAAGAACGTTTTCGGCGACGCTATCATAGTCGTAGGGGTCGTTCGGCGTGTGCTGGAAATGCCATTTGATTTTGCCGGTGTCGGCGTCAACCGCAAGAGAGGAGTCCGTATAGAGGTTGTCGCCAGGCCGATAGGCGTTGTCCCAATCGGGTCCGGGATTGCCGACGCCCCAGAGGATTGTGTTCGAGATTGGATCATACGATCCAGTCACCCAAGTCGATCCGCCGCCGGTCGTTTCCTCACTATTGGTTCCGCTCCAGGTTTCTGATCCCGGTTCACCCTTCTTTGGAAGCGTGAACGTGCGCCACATTTCTTTCTGAGTGTCGAGATCCGTTGCGGCAATCCACCCGCGGATTCCATATTCGGCGCCGGCCACGCCGGTTATCGCCATGTTCTTCACAATGAGCGGCGCGCCGGTGACGACTTCGCCCTTGTCTGGATCGGCGACCTGGCGTTGCCATTTGACCTGGCCGGTTTCCTTGTCCGTCGCGATGAGGCGTCCATCCAACGTATGCGAGATCACCAGGTCTTTGTATAAGCCCACGCCGCGGTTATCGACACCGCAGCAGGCCACCGCGCCCGCCCAATCGTGATCAGTCTTGGGGTCCATCTTCCACAGCAGGCGTCCAAGGCCGCCATGCGTGTCAACCTTATAGACCGAACCCCAACCGTCGGTGACATACATGAAGCCGTCCTCAACGATCGGCGTGCCCTCGAGGCCGCCATGCGACCAAATGCCGCCTCCCTCCACGCCGCCGAGTTGCATCGTCCAGGCGACCTTCAGGCCTTTGACATTGCCTGCGTTAATCTGGTCGAGGGTCGAGAAGCGCTGCGCGTTGTAAGTCTTATGATGGGTGATCCAGTTTTGCTGCTCTTTGTCGGCGTCTAGGAGGCGCTGGGTCGTCGTTTCCGGACTTTTGGCGACTATAGGCGTCTCCGCCTTTGGACCGACCGACGGCGCGTCATCGGCGAAGGCAGCCGTGGCGAATATGAGAAGTAGAGCGGTGCCGCCTACATAAAATCGGCGAGTCGATTTGGAAGACCGTCCATAAGGATAGGATATTCCTCGCTCCATTTGCGCATTCCTCCCGGTTCGTCGTCCAATTCCTGTTGGATCGGATTCGACCTGACTACATCTTCGCAACGCGTCAAGGCATGTACATCGGCTAAGCAGGCTCATAGAGCCTGGATTCGCGGGAGCTTCTCCCGCCTTAGACCGAATGCGCCCTGCGCATTTCGTGCGACAGTCCCACTGTCATTGGACATTCATATGATAGCCCCCAAACGTCAGCAATAGGCAATCACCATAAATGGGGGACACGAACGTGAACTCCGTCGTATGAGCTTCCGTTTCGACCCGGCGCAGACTTCGGATGTCTTGATCGCGCAATGCTCCGCGAATGCGTCTCACGTAGCGTCTCGAGTGAAGTAGGAGCGTCCAAGCGCGAGAACTGAGCGCTCGGATGGCGGCGGTTTCGAACGATCCTCAGTAGGCGTATCGCCTCACCGCCTCCTCGTTCCACGCGATGCCGTTTCCTGGTCTGTCCGGAACATGAATGAAGCCGTCCTTCACCTCGAAGGGTTCGGCGATGATTGGGTTGCCCCAATCTCGCCACTCGAGCCAATCGCCGTTTCCGTCGCGCGCATCACATGCGCGGAGACCTCAGGATAAAGATAGTTGGACATCGGGTGCCCTGACGCGGCGGTTATCGCCGACGCGCGCATCCACCCTGTCACACCGCCAATGCGCATCAAGTCCGGCATATAAAAGTCGGCGGCTTGGGCTTGCACCGCCTCGAAGAGCGAGCGGGGTCCATAGATATTCTCGCCAATCTGCACCGGCGTCTTCAGCTCACGTGCGAGCTGCGCGCTTTGAGCGAAATTGTCGAAGACCACGGGTTCCTCGAACCAATAAAGCCCCTGCTCGTCGAGTCCGTGGCAGCGCAGGAGGGCCCTCATCGAGCTTAAAGCCCTGGTTGAAATCCCACATGAGCTTTATGCCGTCGCCCACCGCTTGCCGTACCAATTTGATTGCTTTGAGGTCTTCTCGCAAAGTCTCTCGGCCAAGCCTGATTTTGATCGCGTTAAATCCGCCCCTCGGCCACCAGTTCTTCGGCTTCGCGTTTCAATTTTTCCAAGGGATCAGCCAAAGGCCGTTTGTATTGTAGCCACGAACAGGACCGACGCTGCCTCCCAATAGTTCAACCAGGGGGAGACCTGCCGCTTTAGCCCGTATATCCCACATCGCCATGTCGATTCCCGCCAAGGCGATCAGGGTCAGGCCATGCCGGCCTAGCAGATGCAACTGACCCATGGCTTTCTGATAGATATCGAGCGGTGCCACCGAGGCGCCCTTGAACGTCTCGGCGAGGTCGAGAATGATCGGGCCGATGTAGCGGATCGCATCCTTAAGGTACGATTCAAGGTAGCTCCGGCCTATGATTCCTTCTTTGGTTTTCACATCAATGAGGATGAATGGCCACTCCGGAAAAGCGCCTATTTTGGCTACGATCGGTCTGCACAAAGGCACTGATACCGCTCGCACCTCG
>Ga0209624_10003848_pt1 | contig 10456 bp, 3 predicted proteins | sample JacPinW_OM2H0_O1_FD_188565 | JGI IMG/M metagenome (GOLD analysis project Ga0209624, IMG submission 188565) | Forest soil microbial communities from Algoma, Ontario, Canada - Jack Pine, Ontario site 1_JW_OM2H0_O1 (SPAdes) (version 2) | ecosystem: Environmental > Terrestrial > Soil > Boreal... | reverse complement strand
GGTAACAACAGCAGCGATATGGACGGCAGCATGACGGTTTATACAGGTGCCTTTGCCGGCAATCCAACCGGTATGACTGCGATAGGCGGGGGGGCCTCAGGGGTAATGCCAATGCCCGCAGACAGTGTAGAGGAATTCAAGGTCAACACAACCAACCAGACTGCTGACTTCAACAATTCATCTGGTGCCCAGGTCGAAGTGGTCACGAAGCGCGGAACGAACCACTTGCACGGTACCGTTTACGAATATTACCTCGACAATAACTTTGACGCGAACACATGGGACAATAACAACTCGGGGACGCCCAAGCCAAGCTACCACTACAACCGGTTTGGCGCCGCAGCTGGCGGCCCGGTTCTCCCGACTCTTCTGGGCGGCAAGACTTATCTCTTCGGGAACTACGAGGGCTACCGCTTTCCAAACTCGCAGACGTTTGAGCGGGCAGTTCCCTCCGCAAACTTGAGAAATGGCATCGCCACTTTCAGCGGTACAAACTACAATCTCAAAACCCTCGACCCGCGCGGCATAGGCATCGACCCGACCGTGCAAAGCTTCTGGAATAAGTATGAGCCAGTCGGTAACGACCCAAGCTGCGGACCAATTCTTGGCACCCGGTGCGATGGAGTTAATGAGATCGGTTTTAAGAGCAATGTCAACCTTCCGACACAGAGTAATTTCGGAGTCCTCCGCCTCGACCATGATTTCGGCTCAAAGTGGCACTTCATGACGAGCTACCGCTACTTTAAGTTGACTCTGCTTAATACCAGTCAGGTGGATATTGGCGGGTACTTCACGGGCGATACGATCGGGAAGGCGGTTTCAGTGTCCAGCCGCCCCCAGGATCCGTGGTACTACGTGGCGGGGCTTACGACGAACATTAGTTCGACGCTTACCAACGACTTCCACTACAGCTATCTGCGCAACGTATGGTCCTGGTCGGATAATGGTGCGCCAACACTCAGCGGACTGGGTGGTGCGCTTGAACCGCTGGGCGAAAGCAACACCGGAGCACTTTTACCGGCGAACGTAGACACGCAGGATATCCGTACTCGTTTCTGGGATGGGCACGACCATTTCCTTCGGGATGACTTGACGAAACTGAAAGGAACCCACCTGTTCCAGTTCGGAGGCCAGTACCAACATAACTTCAACTACCACCAGCGCACTGACAACGGTGGCGGCATCAACTACACAACAACCTACCAGCTTGGCGATTCAGCCGGAGCGGGACTGGTCAAGCTTACGGGGCTTCAGGCGAATGGCTACCCAACGGGCAGTACACCCGGGCGTGTGGCTGCCGCGGCGCTGGGGATCGTAACCGATTCGCAGGTGGCCTACACACGGACGGGAAATGCCCTGACCCTTAACGCGCCGCTGACTCCTGCATCCGACAAGGTAACGATTCCTTACTACAACGTTTATTTCACCGACACCTGGCACATGAAGCCGACGTTCACCTTAAGTTACGGCCTCGGGTGGACCCTGGAGATGCCTCCTACCGAGGCGACTGGCAAACAGGTCTCCCTGGTAGATGCAAGCGATGAACCGATCGAAGCCCTGGATTATCTTGCACAGCGCAAAGCTGCGGCTCTGGCCGGACAGGTCTACAACCCGACGGTGGGTTTTGCTCTTGTCGGTAATGTCGGCAGTGGGCTTAAGTACCCCTACAACCCGTTTTACGGCTCGTTCAGCCCGCGCGTTGGCGCGGCATGGACCCCTCACGCGTCGGGAGACGGTTTCATGGGTAAGGTCCTGGGCGGAGATTCGACGGTAATTCGCGGCGGTTATGGTCGTATCTATGGCCGTCTGAACGGCGTCAACCTTGTACTGGTACCACTGCTGGGAGCTGGGCTCATCCAACCGGTGCAGTGCCGCCTGGCGCTCGCTTCCGGCGGATGCGGTCCTGCAACGCCGACCGATACCACCGCCTTTCGCATTGGCGTGGACGGCGGGAACGCTCCCCTTGCCGCAGCTTCCCCAACTCTACCTCAGCCACTGTATCCGGGTCTCAACGGCATCTCGACCGCCACGGGCTCAGTGCTTGATCCACACTTCCGTCCTAATGACGTCGATTCCTTCGACATCACGATCCAGCGGCAACTCACCCGAAAGACGTTGGTGGAGGTGGGCTACATTGGACGCCTGATTCATCATGAATTCCAACCGCTCAACATCACCACGGTACCGTACATGATGAGTCTTGGCGGACAGTCATTCGCGAATGCCTATGCCGCCCTCGAAACAGGGATGGGCTGTGCGACATCGGCCGGCCAGTGCGGAGCGAATGGTGCCGCCAAGATATCGCCGCAGCCGTTCTTTGAGACAGCCCTTGCGGGGACGGGTTACTGCACCGGGTATGCGAATTGCACAACGGCAGTCGCCAACAAGGAGTTATCTAATCTTTCTACACAGTCCGTCTGGAGTATGTGGTCCGACTTGGATAATGGCGGCTTCAACTTCCCGCGCAGCATGATGAACACCCCAATTCCCGGTGCTGCGAATGGATCAAATGGTCAGATATCCAGCGGTGTCAGTCTCGCGACCGCCACAGGCTACGGAAATTACAACGGCGGCTTTATCACGTTCAAAGCTACCGACTGGCACGGAGTGACATTGCAGGAAAACTTCACCTATAGCAAGGCGCTGGGAACAGGGGCAGAGGTGCAGGCGACCAGCGAATACACCCCGAACGATGCCTTCAATCTGGACTCGACTTACGGTGTTCAACCGTTCAACCGGAAGTTTGTCTTCAACACCTTCGTGGTCTATCAGGTGCCCTTCTACAAGAACCAGGAGGGCATTCTGGGCCATCTTGCAGGCGGTTGGACGTTCGCCCCGATCTTTTCCTCAGGCAGCGGTAGCCCCTTGTACTGCAACACCTTCACGGACGCTCAGTCGTTTGGCGGAGGCGATGGTTCCGGCTTTTTCGACAACGAACAGTGCGTGTTTACAAGCAAATACAACGGAGGCAATTCTACTCACCGCGGCATATCGGGAGGAACAGACGCGTACGGAAATTCGGTCGGAACTTCCGTGGCCGGTACCGGACACGCGGCGATCAACATGTTTAGTAATCCGGTGTCCGTGTTTGGTCAGGTTCGCGCACCGATCCTCGGTATCGACACGAAAAATCCCGGTGTCGGACCTATAACCGGACTTCCGTACTGGAATATGGATATGAGTATTAGGAAAAATCTCAGAATTCTGGAGTCGGTAAATATGGAGTTCTCGGGAATTTTCACGAATATCTTCAACCACAACGACTTTGGTGATCCAGACCTCGATATCTCCAATCCATCTGCCTGGGGCGTAGTCAACGCACAGGGTAACAGTCCACGCAAGATCCAATTAGGAGTGCGGGCTAACTTTTAAACCGCTCCGGAAGGAACTAAAACCGAACATCCTGTCAGCGAGTGGTCGTATGTCAATCGCGGCCATCTCGCTGGCAGTTGTTCGTCGTAGCCGGAATGGAGCTCTGGCAGTCAGAGAAGTGCTTGTGTTGCCAAATTAGGGCTCTCAGGTGACTCGAGGATATTCAATAACCCATGCGGGCTACCCGTTGCGCGCCCAAAGTATTTCACTGTTGGGATCAGGCGATAGGAGATCGTGGTTGTAGATAAACTAATGCGACTTTTCAGCACCTATCGAGGAGCCGACTCATGAGGACTAATACGATTTTCGGTGAGTGCATCGGCGATTTACCACTCGTTGAGGAAGCGCAGCGAGTCCGTGTCGGTAATCACCTTTCTGAATAGCCTGCGGCAAGTTGCCGAATAGTAACCTTTCCGGACAAGTGACCCTTGGCTCAACTGTTGCCTTCAGGGCGAGTCACTCATTGGTCCGGTCAGTAGGCAGCAAGTTCAAATGGTCGTGATTGAGGATGCTGTTGAAGACGAGGTTGTAGCTGCCGATCGTTTCGCCACGGTAGATGGGGTTGTTCGCGAAGAGCAGTACATTGCCGGAGCCTACATGTGCATCCACTACGATGGCGTGCTCTGCGATAGTGGCGCCCTTGTCAAGCAGGCCGGAGAGCAACAAGTTCTTAGTCTCGTCGAAGCGTAGGATCACCTGGGGTCTGGCAGCCAGGGGCAGAATCTGCGGATTATTGCGCGTTTGCTCTTCGGTGAGCGCTTTGGCCTCCCATGGCTGTTGCTTGGGGGGCGTCTCGGGCTCAACGTTGACGCGGCCTTGCGGGATGTCGCTTTCGTCCGGACCGCCGCGGCCGGTGGGACGGTGGGCGTAGGGATCCATCAGGACGCGTCCGCCGCTTCGAGCGAGGGTGTTGCTGATATTGAAGGCCATGCCGTCAGCGCTGATGACCGGGAGAGAATCGCCGTAGCCGTAGGCGATGGGGCTGGTCTTCGTGACGAAGACGCTGGCCAAGACACTGCCGACAACGCGACTATCTGCCTTCGGGACGATGCTGACTCCCGGCGCAAGACCGGTGTCGATCGCGAATTGTGCCGTGTCTTCGCAGGTGATCAACAGCCCTCCTTTACTGACGAACGACTTCAGCTTCTCGAGGCCCTCGTAACCCAGGCCAGGACGGGTATCCGCTGTTTCATCGATTCTGCCGAGGTTCGGTGTCAGGTCGGTCTTCTGCCATGGCATGGGGTTGGTCCACATGGGCACGCCATCGAGGATATCGGTGCTCGAGGCGCGGCCCACCGGGGCGAAGATTATGACGTCGTACTTGCTGTTGAGGTCAGGTTCGGAGGCAATCTTCTGGGTACTCATGTAGGTGAAGGGGATGCCGGCGAGGTCGAAGGCCTGGCGCCACCAGCCTTCCGTCTGTGTCCCCAGCCAGGTATGCATGAAGGCGATGCGGGGCGCCGTGACCGTATGGGATGCGACGGCGGGCATTGCTGAGAGCCGAACGGCATCGAGCCTGAGCTTGTGGAGTGCAGCGATGAGCGTGGGATCGTCGGCATCTGTGATGAGGAGTGATCCGGCGTCGAAGTGTGTTCCTTGCGCGTCGAACGGCTTCTCAGCCACCACAAAATGGGCCTGCTTGAGCTGGTACAACAGGGCCAGGATCGACGTCTGGCCGGTGTTGGCGATGGTATAGATCGAGCCGCTCCCCGTAAGCTTACCGGTGTTGGCGTCGAGGTCGGTCACCGGCGTCATCTTGGCCTGCAGGAACTTGGGGTCGGTCAGGCGTGTCACCTTGACGTTGAATAGCAGACTGTAAGACCAGCCGGTGTCATCGTAGGGGTGCTTCTGCGGATCGTCGGGCGCCCAGAATTGCTTGTCCAGCAGAGCGTCAGCCACGCGGGAGTAGGGCTGGTCGAGGCGGATGACATAGCTGCCCGCGGGGAACTTAACTGTCATCGGCTTGTCGTCCTTCTTGGGTGCCTTCTCGTCTTTCGTTGCCGGTTCTTTCTGGTCGTCCTTTTTTTCTGCCTTCTTTGCTGCAGGAAGAGTGACCTCAACCTCGCTTGTGAGCTGCTGAATCTCGACATGCTGCGCTTCGAGTACCTTCAGCAGCTGCAACTGGCGGTTGTTCTCGGCGGCGTTGGCTGGCAGCACGTACGCCGCCGGACCCTCGAACGAGGGTTTCTGCACGGACCGCTTGCTCTTGGCATAGTAGTTCTCAAGAAAGTGATGCGTGTTGTGCGAGAAGTAGGAGAGCGTGGTAAGGAGCGCGCTCTCTTCGTAGTTGTTATTATCGCGCTGCGACCACACGACCGTGGCTGGCGGAGGATTTTGCCGGTACCAAGTGCGCGAGTATTGTTCGGGCGTAAGGACGCGCTTCTCTGTGTCCGCGCCACCGTTACCGAAGGTCTCGTAGAGACGGCTAATGCCGTTATGCATGCCGGCGAGGAACATGAGATAGCCGGGGCTCCATGTGTCGAAGTCACCATGGGTGAAAACGCCCGGCATGCCCAGCGACTGCATCTGCGCGACGTTGTTCCAGCCAAGCTCTGCCCACTCGTCGGCCAGAGTGGGATCAATCCAGGCGTTATACGGGCCATCACCGACCGTATTGTCATAAAGAAACGGCTCGGATTCGTGGAGATCGTGCAGCACTTGCGCATGCCACCCAAGGTAAGTGTCGAGGACATTGCGCGTCAGTGCGAGTGTCATACCCATGGCGTCGCGGTTGTTATCGTGCGCGACGTAGTGTCCCCAGTAGGTAAGGCGCGGCCAGGTCTCGCCCGGATGCGCCTTGTGCCACTTGTAGAGATCTACCATGCGGTCGCGGCCGTCTACCTCGACTACCGGCGTGATGAGCACGATCATGTGCGAGCGTATGTACTTGATGTAGGGCGCATCGTCGACGGCGAGGCGATAAGCCATCTCCATCAGAGCCGTGGGCGCACCGGTTTCAGTCGAATGAATGGTCCCGGTGATGTAATAGACGGGGAACGACCGGTCGATCAGCGGCTGGGCTTTGCTGTCGTCAAGCCCGATGGTACGCGGGTCAGCTAGTTGTGCCAGGCGAGCGTCATTTTCCTTTTGCGCCTTCAGCAATTCCGGGTCCGCGATGGCGACGGCAATCATCTCCCGGCCCTCTTCGGTCTGGCCGATAGTAACGACCTTAACCCGGTTCGATGACTTCTCGAGCAGGCGGAAATAGTTGTACACATCCTCTGCATACGGCAACATGTCGGGAGCGCCCGCGACATCTCCGAGCACTTTCTCTGGGGTTGGCACGGTTGAAGAGGCGGGCAGATACTCGACCAGCGGCGAGAGGAAGCGCGGCTCAGTGGTGTATTTGTGAATCCGGTCGGTATAAGACTGGTCGATAGGCTGCTTCGGATCTCGGGCGAAATTACCGCCGAGCGGCACCTGGGCTATAGCCGAGAAAGCTGTGCACAGGGTGAACATGGTTCCAAGCGTTGCGTGGTGGGGCGTGAAGCGCATGTGGACCTTTCAAATTGGCGAGACAGCCAGTGGAGCGTTGGGTATACGGAGATGATATCCAAAGATCCAAGGAGTAATACCCTCAACTGCGTTCGGGCGAAACCTTCCTCTTGAGGGCTGCGACACTGGGGCACCGTAGATCGTCTCCGGCTGAGCTGATGACGCTAACTCTGAGGTGTCCTGGCGACATCACGCCCGGCCTCGTTCCGTGAAATGTCCTAAATCAGTACCTATTGCGACGGACCGGCCACTGAGGCCGCTCTCCAGCGCCGCAAAGAACCTCTAGAGTTCTTGTGGAGTTGCAGTTGAGCCCCAACAAAATAGCAGGATTGAACGCCCATCAAACTACAGGATTCTCTCTCTATATATATGTCTTTATATATTTGCTCAGGCTAGCCTGAGCGTTGGTTGGGCCTTATCGGAACCACATTTGCTATTTTTCGGCGATAATCTGCAAATTGTGGGTATCGGCTTTGCTGGGACCTGTTGGGATGGGTAACTGGTGGCCCGGGCAGGAGTCCAACCTGCGACCTTCGCGTTAGGAGTGCGCTGCTCTATGCAACTGAGCTACCGGGCCTTCTGGGGTAGTGTATCGCGAGGCGTGAGGACGGCTGGATGATAAACTTGAGAGTGGAGAGTTTATGCCAGAGATACAGCGTCGACGTGCAGTAACGGTGAATATTGGTGGGGTTCGCGTGGGGTCCGATGCCCCGGTTGTGGTGCAGTCGATGACCAATACCGATACGGCTGACGTCGAGAGTTCGGTGCAACAGGTTGCGGCGCTGGCGCGAGCAGGGTCGGAGATGGTTCGTGTGACCGTGAACAACGATGAGGCGGCCAAGGCGGTTCCGTACATCGTTGAAGGTATCGCGAAGAAGGGTTGGACGACCCCGATCATTGGAGATTTTCACTACAACGGCCATCTGTTGTTGAAGAAGTATCCCGAGACTGCGAAGGCTCTCGCGAAGTACCGGATCAATCCCGGCAATGTCTCGATCGGACGGAAGGATGATGACAACTTCCGGACGATGGTGGAGGTTGCGGTAGAGCATCAGAAGCCTGTGCGCATCGGCGTGAACTGGGGCTCGCTCGATCAGGCGCTGCTGACCAAGATGATGGATGAAAATTCGAAGGCGGCCGATCCCCTTCCCGCTCGCGATGTGATGATGGAGGCGATGGTGGTGTCGGCTCTGGATAACGCTGCCGCGGCGGAAAGGTATGGTCTGCGGCGCGACCAGATCATTTTGTCGGCAAAGGTTTCGGGTGTACGGGATCTGATTGATGTTTACACCGAGCTAGCTAAGCGGTGCGATTATGCGCTGCATCTTGGGTTGACCGAGGCCGGCATGGGGATGAAGGGCGTTGTCGCTTCGACGGCCGGGCTTTCTCCACTGCTGCTTTCTGGGATCGGGGATACGATCCGGGTCAGTTTGACGCCTACTCCGGGAGGTGATCGGAGTGAGGAGGTGCGTTGCGGACAGCAGATTCTGCAGTCGCTGGGGATTCGTAGTTTCATGCCACAGGTGACTAGTTGCCCTGGATGCGGACGGACGACCTCGACTTACTTCCAGGAGTTGGCGGAGCGGATTCAGGGTTATCTTGTGGCCCAGATGCCGGAGTGGAAGAAAGTCTATCCGGGCGTCGAGGAGCTGAAGCTGGCGGTGATGGGCTGCATCGTGAACGGACCGGGCGAGTCGAAGCATGCCAACATTGGGATCTCCCTTCCGGGCACGTTTGAGGAGCCCAAGGCTCCCGTGTATGTGGATGGGAAGCTGTTTACGACGCTCAAAGGCGACCGAATCGTTGAGGAGTTCCAGGTGATTCTGGATGAGTATGTCGAGAAGCGGTATGGCAAGGTGCTTGTCGAGGTTTAGACCCTAAAGATTTCCGCAAGAACATCGGCCCATCGCGCAAAGCTCGATCCGCTGCTATTCTTTCCCCACCGATGCCCTCCGCCACCCGACCCCAGCGCAGCGTCGTTCCCGTCGCAGGAGCCACGACCGCGCTTGTCCTGCTCACGGCCTTAAATTTCGTCAATTACATAGACCGCTACATCCTCCCGGGCGTCCAGGAGCAGATCAAACACGAGTTCCTTGTCTCAGATAAGCAGATAGGCTCGCTCACCTTCTGGTTCATGATCGCCTATATGGGCACCTCACCCATCACTGGATGGCTTGGCGACCGCTTCCCTCGCAAACCTATGATCGTCATCGCCGCTCTTTTCTGGAGTGGCGTCAACTTCTTCACGGCCAGCGTCCACTCTTACGATTCGCTGATGATCCGGCACGCAGCCCTCGGCGTCGGCGAGGCGAGCTTCGGCATCTTCGCCCCTGCCGTCCTCTCCGACTACTACCCTGAAGACCAGCGCAACCGCGTCCTCACCATCTTCAACATCGCCCTGTTCGTCGGCGCGGCGCTTGGCTACCTCGTCGGCGGCACCGTCGGCGAACACTACGGATGGCGCCGCTCTTTTATTGTTTCGGCAATCCCCGGCACCCTCATCGCAATCCTCATCGCCTTTCTCATGAAGGAGCCTGAGCGCGGCGCAAGCCAGAACGAAAAAGCCAGACTGGAGAAGGGTACGGTCTCGTCGCTCCTGAAGAACAAGGCCTATCTCTCCTCCATCCTCGGTTACGCTGCCGTAACGTTTTCGCTCGGCGGCATCTCCTGGTGGATGCCCTCCTTCCTCCAGCGTGTCGAGGGCCGCAGCGAGTCCTCCGCTGCTTACCTGATGGGGGTCATCACGCTCTGCGGAGGACTTGGGGGCACGATCACCGGCGGCGTTATTGCACAACGCTGGTCTCGGACCAACTCCAAAGCGCTGTATCTTGTGCCTGCCATCAGCTCCGCCCTTGCCGTCCCGCCTGCGCTGCTCTGCTTCTTCGGGCCACACTCCCTTACGCTTGTCGGCCTCGCCTGCGCTGTCTTCTTTATTTCCCTTGGCACGGGTCCCGTTAACGCAGCGACGCTCAACGCCGTCCGCCCCGAGATACGCGCAACCGCCATGGCCGGACAGCTCTTCATGATCCACGCTCTCGGCGATGCCATCTCGCCACCGATCATCGGAGCCGTCAGCGACCGCTCTACTCTGAACATTGGTCTCGGCTCTACCCTCATCACGATGCTGATGGCCTCGGGCATCTTCTACTTTGGCTCTCGTTACGCGCCACCGCTCCACGCGCCCGACCCCGTCGCCGCAGCATGATCCTCGCCGTCCAACTTGTCGCCTGGTTCATCGCTCTGCCATGGCTCTGGAAGGCGATTACCGCTGCTTTTGGTTCTCGCCGCATTCCCAACCTCACGCTTGCGCAATTCAACGTCTCGCCTCCCAACGCTCCGTCCCTGACTGTCATAGTTCCTGCGCGCGACGAGGCCGCCAACATTGCCGCTACGCTCAATTCCCTTCTCGCCCAGGACTACCCGAACCTCCAGATCCTCGCTGTTGATGACCGTTCCACAGATGGGACTGGCGCGATCATCGACACCATTGCCTCCGGACACCCTACCCGCCTCCGAGCGATCCACATCTCGGAGCTTCCCGCAGGCTGGCTGGGCAAGACTCACGCTCTGGCCTTCGCGGCTCGGCACG
>Ga0209624_10003847_pt1 | contig 10456 bp, 11 predicted proteins | sample JacPinW_OM2H0_O1_FD_188565 | JGI IMG/M metagenome (GOLD analysis project Ga0209624, IMG submission 188565) | Forest soil microbial communities from Algoma, Ontario, Canada - Jack Pine, Ontario site 1_JW_OM2H0_O1 (SPAdes) (version 2) | ecosystem: Environmental > Terrestrial > Soil > Boreal... | reverse complement strand
CTGTCTCTGATCGCGTTTTTCTCGAGCTCGTCGAGGTTCTCAAAAGTATTCTCACCGGCCTTGTACCGCTCGAAGATGGAACGAGACACTTGACCGAACGAGGCAGGACACACTCCAACAACGATCGCTCCGCGATAGCAGTACTCTCACGGGGCACAGAGTCTACGGTCGACGACTCCGCTACGAGTACATCGTTCGATACAACCGGGGATGTTGCAATACGCTCCACATCGCCTACCGGGTGTGCATTGTTCCCGGTCGCCGCAGCTGCCCCTTGGGCCTTCGTCTGCGAGACACTTGCTTGAGCCGTTGCCTCCGCTCCAGTATTTCGCTGCACCTCGCCATCCGCAGGCAACTGTCCTGGAGTCGTTTTGGATTGCCCTGGATGAGAAACATTCGCACGCGCGACAAAGTCCACAGGCAAGCTCTCGTCCTTACCACTAGCCACATTCATGGCCATACCTGTGGTCTCATCCAACATAGCCATTCGCTGATCAGCAACGGCATTAGCCTTCACTCCTGTCGAAGCAACAGGCACATCGGAGTTCAGGGAACCGGAACTCTTCCCTCCTGGCATTTCACTCGAAGCATCACCGGTACTCTTCATCGTCGGCACATCCACTGCGAGGCCCACACGCTCGCCGAAGCTTTGAGCGAAGGTCATCTCCCCACTCTCGACCCGGTCTGAAGCCGCGGAGCGCGTCTTCAGCTGCTCGCCCCCGACTGCCATCACCAACGCCGTGCTCATCATGTCTGCCCTCTTCCGTCCCCTCAAGCACTGCATTCCAGATACCAAACCGCCCGCTGAAACCATTAGGAGGTCTTTATCTGCTGGCCATCGCGTATCCGACCCTGCGCATCGCTCCATCGTCGTCGCGCAAGGAAGCGATCATCCGACGCCGCCTGCACCCGACGTCCTTCTTCGATCTCCGCCCTCAAGGCGACACCCTCCGCCAGACGCTTCATCTGCTCACTCTTTAACCGACTTACCACATACTGTTCTCTGGCCGCATCGCTCAACACCTCACGCTCCGAGCGGATCTGCTCCAGCCGTCGCCGCTTCCATCCCGCGCTCTCCCGCTGGGTCTCAGCGATCTCCCATCCCATGCGATCATCGGCCATCAAGGCATCACGACCATCAAAGCGAGCCGAGCGCGCTACCTGTTGCTGAACTCCGATTGCCTGCTGCGCCTCTCGCACCGCCGCCGTCATCCGTTGCAGCTCCACCGAGTGCATCTCTTCGACGACCCCATACAAAGTCACCAGCCGCTTCAACGTCTGCAATCGTGGCTGCATCGTCTATAGCTCCATCGCGTTCAACCGCGCCACCGTGTCCCCCATCGACACGCGTTCCCTGCTTCCCTGCTCAAGAAACTCACGCAACAAAGGCATCGCCCGCATAGCCCGGTCCAGGTCGTCGTCGGTCCCCGCCTTGTACGCGCCAATGCGAATCAGGTCCTCCGACCGCGCATGGGCCGCCAGCAGCCTGCGAGCCGTAGACGCCTGCGCCCTGTGCTCCGGCGTAGTCACCGCGGGCATCAAACGGCTCAGTGAATCCAGTACATCCACTGGGGGATACCACCCACCCGCAGCCATCGACCGTGACAAAACCACATGTCCATCCAGCAGCGAGCGCACCGCATCCACCACCGGATCCTGCTGATCGTCACCCTCCATCAGCACCGTGTAGAACGCGGTGATACTCCCATTCCTGAAGTTCCCTGCCCGCTCCACCAGCTTGGCCAGCCGCGCAAACACAGACGGCGTATACCCTTTACTCGCCGGAGGCTCTCCCGCTGCCAGCCCAATCTCTCGTGCCGCCATCGCATACCGCGTCAACGAGTCGAGCACCAGCAGAACATGTTTACCCCGAGCTGCGTAGTACTCCGCTACCGAGGTCGCCGCCATCGCCGCACGCATTCGCAACAAGGGGCTCTGGTCCGAGGTCGATACCAGCACCACCGACCGCTTGCGTCCCTCCTCGCCCAGCGAGTCCTCCACAAACTCCCTCACCTCGCGCCCGCGTTCCCCCACCAGCCCGACCACCGTAAGATCAGCCGCAGTATTTCGTGTCATCATCCCAATCAACGTGCTCTTACCCACACCCGAACCACCAAAGATTCCAACTCTCTGCCCACGACCCACCGTCAACATTCCATCGAGCACCCGCAACCCTGTCTGCAGCGGCTCTTTAATCGGCTCTCGCTCCATCGGATGCGGCACCAGTCCGTCGAGCGGCCACATCTCCGCCACACGCGGTGCCGGCAGCTCATCCAACGGTGCGCCCAGGGCATTCAAAACTCGCCCTTCCATCTGTTCGCCAACCGCAATCTGCGGCGTCACCCCCATCGCCAGCAACGCATCGCCATAGCGGATCCCCTGCGTCGCCTCGAGCGGCATCGCCAGCACATGTCTGCCGCGAAACCCAATCACCTCGGCCCGGTGCCGCAGCCCGTCCCCATCCACAATCTCGCAGCATTCCCCAACCGAGCAGAGCGGCCCTTCCGCCTCGATTGTCTGTCCATTTGCCTCCACCACGCGCCCGCTCCACCGCCACGCCGGCCTGGCAGCTAACTGTGTAAAGTAAGGCGCGAGGCTAACCTCTTCTGCCCGTTCCTCCGTCTCGGTCATCATGCCGGCCTCTGCTGCAGCAGATCGAAAAATCCCCGCTCAATCTCGCTCAACTGCGCACTCACGCCCAGCTCGACCTTCCCTACACTCGTATCCAGCACACATTCTCCCGCGCCCAGCCGTTCGTCTCCCACCACCTGCACCGAAGACTCGGAAGCCTGCGCTGAAAAAGCATCTCGCCACAGTTCCACCTCTGCCGCAGGCACTCGCAACACCGTCGTACTGTCCTCGGCTACCTTCTCCAATGCAACCCTCACAGCAGCGGACAGCAGTAGCGGGTCGAGCTTTGCCTCGCGATGCAGAACACGCGCCGCAATCTCCAACGCCAGCGTCACGACCTGCGCTTCAACGCCCGCAAAGTATCTGGCGCGCTCTCGACCAAACTGTTCACAGCTGCGAAGAACGCCGTCTCTCTCGATCGCGATCCTCTCTTCCAACTCCTCCTCCCACTCGCGACGGGCCTCAGCCCTGGCCTCGCTCCGCGCCGCTTCAATCTGCAACGAAACCTGCTGCGTCTGCGACTGCACGTCGACCGCGGCCATCTCCTCCTTCAGCCGAAGCTCCATCTCATCCGGCTCCGCCCCTGTCTCCACCGGCACAATCACCTCGACGACAGCTTGCCCCACCGACTGAAACTCCAGCCGCGATACGATCTTCCTGTCCCGCGTCTGCCGCTCCCATAGCCTCACGGGCAAATCCGCAACCGGAGAACCCGCTGCACCTGCCAACTCAAACGGCGAGGTCATCGTCCACCTCCATCTTCAGCATCATCTTGCCCTCACTCTCCAACTGGCGCGCCAACGCCAACAACTCCTGCTGTGCCTTGCCTACATCCTTCATGCGCACCGGCCCCATCGCCTCCATGTCTTCCTTCATCATCTCGACGGCGCGTGAGCTCATCGCCTTGAACAGATGCGCCTTCACGTTGTCCTTCCCGCCCTTCAATGACATTGCCAGCACCTTCTTGTCTGCGGCGCTCACAAACTCGCGAATACTCTCCGGCGGCACTGTCAACAAGTCCTCAAACGTAAACATCAGCTCGCGAATCCCGATCGCAACCTTCGGTTCATTCTGTTCAATCTCCTCCAGAATGCCTTTGCTCTCGTTCTGGTCCAGTCGATTCAGCAGCTCCGCCACGGCCTTGAATCCCGAGTAAGACTTTCTCCCGCTCGACCCCATCTTCTCCATCCGCTTATGCAGCGCCATGGCCACCGTCTGCGCCATCTCCGGCGAGAACTGCCGCATCTCCGCCAATCGCCGCACCACATCCACGCGCATCGGCCCCTGCAGATTCATCAGCACCGTCGACCCGCGCTTCGGATCCAGATGCGCCAGCACCAGCGCCACCGTCTGCGAGTGTTCGTTCTCCAGAAACTTGCTCAGATGCTGCGCGTCCATCCGCTGCACCACGGCCATGTCCCCGTTGGTCCGCTCGCGGATCTTCTTCACCTGTGCCAGCATCGCCTCGGCCTTGGCCGAGCCGAAGGCCTCGGTCAGCAGCTTCAACGCATACTCCGGGCCGCCGCGCACCATGTACTGCTGCGTCTCCAGCAATCCGTAAAATTCTGTCAGCACCTGGGTCAACTGCGTCGCGGGAACCTCCCCCAGCCGCGTAATCTCTTCGGTCACCCGACGCACATCCGCATCCGACAAGCTCCGAAACAACACCTTCGCCAGCTCATCCCCAATCGCCACCATCAGGATCGCCGCCTTTCGCAACCCTGGAATCTCTGCCGGTGCAAACCCCGCCTCGGCCGGCAGCAACAGTGGATTCTGCCGCATCATCTCTGCTCCCGACATCTGCGCCGCTGTTCCCATCACGCTCCCTCCTCAGACGAGCCGATCCACGCCTCAAGAACCCGCGTACTCTGCGCCGGCTCTCTCCGTATGTGTTCAGAGACATGGTCAAAAATTCCCTGTTGCTGCTGCTGTGTCCTACTCATCATTCGCGGCGTCATCTCTTCTTCCGCAGGCGCTGGCGACGCGAATCTTCGCTCTTCCTGCATCTCTAACCCCTCCGCGGCCCCCGCCGTCAGCAGCACCGGCTCGCGAAGAGTCGCAGTCACCTGCCGCGCCACAGGCCGCAGCACGAACAGCACCAGCAGCACGCCACACAGTCCCATCACCACCGTCCGCATCAGCTCCGGCTGCGTGTGCAACAACGCCCGCGACTCGTCCATCAAGCGGTCCATCGTCGGCGGCTTTACCTCAGGAGCGTTCGTGCTGAAGCTCACGTTCTCCATCACCACCTGGTCCCCGCGCCGCGCATCGTAGCCGACCGCCGCCTGCGCCAACTCCTCCAGCCGGCGCATCTCCTCCGGACTCCGCGGCTTCCACACTGTATGTTCCATCTTGCCTGCGCCCTCAACCGCACTCCGGTCATTCACCACAACCGCCGCTGACACGCGCCGCACCCGCCCTGGTCCCTGCTCGGTATGCACCAGATGTTTCGTAACGCCATACGTCCCGTTCTCTTCGTGCAAACTCTGTCCCAGCCCTGCACCCTGCTGCGGATAGACCGGCAGAGCCTCCTTCTGCAACAGTGGTGGTGTTCCCGGCGCAGCCGCCGCCTGCGAGCCCGCCACCGACCCCGCCGCCGCACCTGCGGGCGAATTACTCGCCGTCCCCGGAACCCCCGAGGCCTGTCCGCGCAACGCCGAGGTCTGCTCACTCTTCTGCATACTCAGTGTTGCAACCTGGGTCGGATCGTAGACTTCATCGGTCCGCTCCTCCGTCCCATGGTCATAGCTCACATTCACCGTGGCCCTCACGTTGTCGCGCCCCGCCAATGGCTCCAGCATCGCGACCAGCTTCGCCTCCATCGCCTGCTCGGCGTCCGCCTCGGCTGCATTGCTTGATCGCGCTTTGAAGTTCACCCGCCCATCCGCATCCACCAGCGTCACCTGGTCCGCACTCAGGTTCTCCACCGACCCCGCCACCAGACTCCGAATTGCATCCGCCTGGTCCGGATCGAGAGTCGCCCGCCTCAACTTCAACACCACCGAGGCCTTCGCCACCTTCTCCTCGGCCGAAAACAACGAAGGCTGCGGCAACACAAGATGCACTCGCGCCGACTTCACCACACCCAGCGTCCCAATCGTATGTTCGAGCTCCCCCTCCAGCGCCCGTTGATAATTCACGCGTTCATCGAACTCACTCCCAACCCAGTTCGGCTTGTCGAACAGCTCAAATCCCAGTCGTCCTGTCTGCGGCATTCCTTTCGCCGCAACCTCCATGCGAGCCTTATCCAGCATGTCCGCCGGCACCTGCACGCCCGCGCCATCTGCCGTCGTCTCATATGGAATTCCCGCCGCCGCCAGCTCCTGCGCCACCTGTTGCGAGTCCTTCCCATCGAGTCCGCTAAACAAAACCCGCCAGTCCGGACGCTCCGCAAACCAGATCATCCCGGCACACATCGCCGCCAGGAATAGTACCGACGCAATCAACCACGTGCGCTTCTGCGCCGGCATCGCCATGAGCCGCTCGCGCATCGCCGAAACCATCACCAACGCCTTCTCCGCCGGCCCTCCAGACGCAGCCGCGCCGCCCTGCGCCACTCTCTGCATCCCCGCCCCGCCTGCCTGCTCTGTCTCTGCCATCTCGCCTCAGCGTCTTTCCGGATAAATCAGACTAGGAACTAGAAAGTTAAAACTGCATGCCCATCATCTGCTGATACGCACCGACCGCTTTATTGCGCACCTGCAATGCCAGCTCAAACGCCATACTCGCCTTCTGCGTCGCAATCATTGCGTCGTGAATCTCGACACCAGAGCCGTTGAGCAGCCCGGTCACAGCCTGCGACGCCTTCTGGTCCAGCGTGCTCGTCTGCTGAACCATCGACTGCAGCACTCCAGCAAACGGCACGCCTGCACCACCACCTGTACTCGCAGCCGCAACACCCGCATCGTTCAAGAAGCCATCGTCTACGCCCCCTATCCCCAGGCCGCCCGTCACTCCCGAAACACCAGACAATCCGCTCACAATCGCTCCTCGATCCACTTTTTATTCCGTTATTGCCGTACCGTTTTTTGGACTTACTTCAAAATCTCAAACGACGAAGCGACCATGTTTTTCTCCGCCTGGATCGCTGAAGCATTCGCGCCATACGACCGCGTTGCGCCCATCAAGTCCACCATCTCTGTCAGCGGATTGATGTCCGGATACGACACAAACCCATCCGCTCCTGCATCCGGATGTTGCGGGTCATATCGCCGCAGCGGAGCACTCGCATCACTGATCACGCCCGTCACTGCAACCCCGCCCGGCGTGGCATTGGCCGCCGTCGTCCCGCCACTTAAACCGCCAGTCATGCTGCTCGCCAGACGGTTCTTGAAGCCACCCAATCCATCGTTCATCTGGCCCATCAGCGAATCCTGAAAGCTGCCGCCGCCCTCAGCCTCGAACACCACGTGATGCCGCTGATACGGTCCACCCTCCGGCGTACGCGTCGTCTCGGCGTTGGCCATGTTCGAAGCCACAACCTCGGCCCGTACCCGCTCCGCCTGCAACGCTGACGCGCTCACATCCATCACTCCAAAAAGATTCATAGCCTATTTCGTCTCCGCGTGGATTGCGCTCATCACCGTCGAAAATTCACTCTTCAAAAGCTGCACTCCAAGCCGAAACTGCAACTGCGACTTAGCAAGTTGCATCCCCTCGCGATCCATCGAGATATTGTTCCCATCCGGTCGCGCCACCAAGCCGTCCACATCTTGCGCCGGCACCTGCGCTCCAGCCAGACCGTCCGCACCTGCGCTGCTGTTGAGCTGCCGCGCAAACTCCTGCTCGAAATTGAACCCCTGTGTCTTGTACCCAGGCGTATCCACATTGGCCATATTGCCGGCCGTCAACTGCATCTGTTTGCTCGTCAGATCCAGATACTGTCCCAGCGCATCGCTCATCGCCGTTGTCGTCTGCATTGCTGCACCTCCACGCGATAACTTATGCAGTCCAGCGACCAAACAAAAGCGCCCTCAGATGAGAGCGCTCTTATTAACATTCAACTTCGTATCTACCTAACCATCACGCCTGCGTCGCCCGCCGAAAACGAATCTCCTCCGCGCCGATCTCCATCCTGTCGCCCGCAAGTATTGCTCCGCGCTCCAGCACATGCATCAGCTCCCGCACATTTCCCGGCCAGCTATGCTCCTGCAACTTGGCCGCCGCGCCCGCGGTCAACCGCTTCCTTGGCATCTCGTGTCCCATCTGCTCCAGAAAATGTTCTGCCAGCAGACCCAGGTCCTCCATCCGCGCCCGCAGCGCCGGCACCTCCACGGGAAATACAGCCAGCCGATGATAAAGATCTAATCGAAACGTCCTCTCCACACCGACATTCGAGGCCAGCAGTTCGAGAGGCTGGTGAGTCGCTGCAATCACGCGAACATCCACGCGCATCGTCTCGTTGTCGCCCACTCGCTGCAGTTCGCCGCACTCCAGAAACCGCAGCATCTTCGCCTGCAACGCCATCGGCATCTCGCCAATCTCATCCAGAAACAGCGTTCCCCCATGCGCCGCCTCAATGCGTCCCGTACGCGACTGCACCGCCCCGGTAAACGCCCCCCGCGTATGCCCAAACAGCTCCGCCTCCAACAAAGCCTCTGGAATTGCCGCGCAGTTCAACACCGCAAACGGCTTTCCCGCCCGCGCACTCAGCCGATGCAGTGCCCGCGCCACGACCTCCTTACCCGTCCCCGTCTCGCCTTCAATCAACACCGTGGTGGAGCGCGGCGCCACCAACCGGATCAACCTAGCCAGCTCACGCATTGGCTCACTCGCTCCAATCATCTCCGGCAACATCACCGAATTCGGCTGTAGCTGCGGCGTCGAATCTTGTCGCGCATCTGAGCCCCCCTCACGCCGCGCGTCCTGCTTGATCTCGGCCCGCATCTCCGCAGCCTCTACCAAAGTCCGCACCGGCACTCGCGCCGCAGCCGCACCAACCGGCACCGAAACCGGAGCCGCAGCCCAGGCCGCCGTATCGTTCAGCGGAGCTTCCTGCGCCTCTCGCAGCGCGTGCAACAGCTCATTCCGTCTTGGACTCCGCGCTCCCCCATCCACTCCGCCATCCACGCGCAGCAACTCCATCGCCGGATACATCATCCGAATCACACTCGCAAATTCGCCCACCTCAAGGTCCGGCAGCCAGCTATCAACAAGCAGCGCCTCCGAGCGCGAATCCTCAAGCTGCGCCATCGCCTCAGCCCCTCCGCCCGCTTCACGCACCTGCCACCGCAACCCCACTAGGGAAGCCCGCAATCTCTCCCGCAGACCCGCATCTGCGCTCGCCAGCACAACCGTCCGCATACCCGCCTGAACCGCACTTGAGCCCAACACCGAACCCTGTCCAATACTCATCTCGCTCAACCTCGCCTTTCGTCTTCACTGCTCTGCATCGCCTGTTGCAACATCGTCCGCATCGTTCCGACGGTTTGATTCAACCGCACACACTCCAGCAACCCTTCGCGAATCGCCTCACGCATCGCCTCTGGTTCACCGATCAGCTCTCCCATCGCCAGCCTGCATTGCAGCACGGTCAGCGGCTGGCACAGCCCATGCAGAGCCACGTCGATGCGCTCCACCAAAGCGTCTCCGCTTGTCTCTCCCCTCAACTCACGCACCCGCCCACGCCGTACTTGCCTGATACTCACCCGGCCGCGCCATCATCTTCTGCAAGCCACCCATCTGGTAGCCCTCACCGCGCACCGTCTCGATAACGCAATAGCCGGCATCTGCATCCAGGCTTCCCGCGCCCAGCTTCTTCCGCAGGTAGTTCACGTACACATCCACAACATTAGTTCCGGCAGCGGGCGACATCTGCCATACCTCTCTCAACAACTCCGCTCGGCTGCAGCATCTTCCCCGCCGCATCAGCAAAAACTCCAACAACGCAAACTCCTTCACCGTCAGCTCTACCAGTCGCCCGCCCCGCATCACTCTGCGCTCCATCCGATTCAGTTCCACATCGCCATGCCTCAGCACCGGATCGGCAAACTGTTCCCGCCGTCGTAGCAGCGCCCTGCAACGCGCGGTCAGTTCATGAAAGCTGAACGGTTTCAGCAGGCAATCATCCGCTCCCAGGTTCAGACACTTCACCCGTTCCTCCACCTGGCTCCGTCCAGTCAGCACCAGCACGGACGTCTCATCGAACCGTCCGCTCAACTCCGCCAGTACCTCGGTCCCGTCCTTCCGCGGCAGGCTCAGATCGAGCACAATCAAATCCGGACGGTGCTCCTCGGCATACACCAGCGCCGCCTCCCCGTCTCCCACCCAAGCCACCTCATGGCCCTCAAGCTTCAACCCCTTCTGCAGAAACAATCCCAACGCCGCATCATCCTCCACAATAAGAACCCGCATTTTTATGTCTCCCAAGGCATTCCCAAGTCTTCAATTTGTTCATCCACCCGACCGTCACGTTACCAATCGACTGGCGTGTTATTACCTTGGTGCATTCGCGCCGACCTTACAAGCACTGTTTGCACTTTTTTGCACACACAATTTCAAAATGGGAATAATTCGCGAACCAAACCATGTTCCAGATCGCGACATGCCTTGTGCAGAAGCGACAAATCTGAAGCCGCTCTTACTCCCTGAATCCACGAACAACCGCCCTGCGAACAAACCCCTTGCAATTCGCTTTTTATTCGCTACAATCTCCGCATGGCAATCACGCGACGACAAAAAGAGGTCATCGACTTCCTCTCCAACTTCACCCAGAAGAACGGCTACTCCCCCTCATACGAGGAGATCGCCAGCGGTCTGGGCCTCAGTTCGCTTGCCACCGTGCATAAACACATCACCAACCTTCAGCACAAGGGCCTCCTGCAGC
>Ga0209624_10003845_pt1 | contig 10459 bp, 12 predicted proteins | sample JacPinW_OM2H0_O1_FD_188565 | JGI IMG/M metagenome (GOLD analysis project Ga0209624, IMG submission 188565) | Forest soil microbial communities from Algoma, Ontario, Canada - Jack Pine, Ontario site 1_JW_OM2H0_O1 (SPAdes) (version 2) | ecosystem: Environmental > Terrestrial > Soil > Boreal... | reverse complement strand
ATCGTGCCTTCGCGCACGTCGAGCGACACGTCGTCGACCGCGCGCACGCCGCCGAACACTTTCGAGATGTTGCGCGCCTCGAGCAGCACGGTGTCAGACGCCACGGCCGACCTCCACCGGCGCGTTCGGGTCGAACGCGGCGTTGACGTTGTCGTCCGCGAACGTTTGCGGCGAGCGCCGCCCGAGCGCTTGCAGCGTGCCGAGCACGCCGCGCGGGAAGCCGAGCACGCATGCCACGAAGAACGCGCCGAGATAGATCTGCCACGCCGCGGTGATCGTCGAGATCACGTCCTTGCCGATGACGTAGATGAACGCGCCGACGAGCGAGCCCCACACGGTGCCGGCCCCGCCCAAGATCATCGAGAGCACGAAGTAGCCGGACTGGTGCCAGTCGAGCTGGAGCGGGGCCGCGAAGTTGATCAGCAATCCGAAGAGCGCGCCGCTGAGGCCCGCCATCGTCGCGGAGATCAGCAGCGCGACGAAGATGAAACGGTCCGTGTTGAGCCCGAGATAGCGCACGCGCGGCTCGTTCTGGCGGATCGCGACGAGCGTTCGGCCGAACGGCGAGCGGACGATGGTGCGAAAGGCGACCAGCGCGGCGACGAACAGCGCGAGCGCCACGTAGTAGAACCCGAAATCGGTCACCACGACGTGCGCCGACGGGAGCCCGGCGTACGGCCGCGCGATCTGCATGCCGTCCTCACCGCCGGTGACGTCGGTGTAGCGGTACGCGATGAAGTAGAACACCTGTCCGAACGCGATCGACAAGAGGCCGAAATAGATTCCGCGCCGGCGCAGCAGAAACGGCGCGAGGATCAAGCCGCCGATCAGCGCCGCGGCCATCCCCATCAGCAGGGCCAGCACGAAGTCGACGTGCGGCAGATACTTGAGCGAGAGGGCCGCGCCGTACAGGCCGAGCCCGAAGTACGCCGCGTTCCCGAACGCGGGCAGGCCGGTGTAGCCCAGCAGCAAGTTCACGCTCATCACGGCGATCGCGGTCACCAGCAGCTCGCTCATCGTCGAGAGCTCGACGTGCGCCAGCGGCGACAACCACGGCGCGAAGCCGAACAGCACGACGACGGCCGCCGAGAGCAACAGCTCCTTGCGCGGGCTCACCCGAAGATGCCCTCTTCCCCGAACAGGCCGCGCGGCCGCACCAGCAGCACGATCGCCATCAGCACGTACATCGCGACCTCGCTCGCCGCCGGGATGAACAGCGTGGTCATCGAGATCGCGATGCCGACGAGCAGGCCGCCGACGATGCTGCCGAACAGGCTTCCCATCCCGCCGATGATGACGGTCACGAACGCCGGCATCAGCAGCGCGTTCCCGCTCGTGGGCGACAACCCGAGCATGCCGGCGGCGAGCACGCCGGCAATGCCCGCGAGGAAGATGCCGAGGCTGAAGTTCACCGCATAGAGCAGTTGCGTGTTCGTGCCGAGCGCGGCGATCATCTCGGAATCCTGGACCGCCGCGCGCAGCCGCAAGCCGAACCGCGTGCGCGTGAGGAAGAGCGCCAACGCGGCGATCGCGATCACGAGCACCCCGACGATGAAGATGCGGAAGGTCGGGAACTGCATGAAGCCCAGGCTCGCCGCACCGGCCAGGGACGCCGGCGGCGAGAACGGCACGCCGTTGGGACCCCAGACCAGCCGGAACACTTCCTCTGCGATCAGCGAAAGCCCGAACGTCATCAGCAGGCTGTAGAACGGCTCGCGCTTGTAGAGCGGACGCACGAGCGTCCGCTCTACGATGACCCCGACCAGCACCGCGAACAGCGGCGCGATGACGAGCGCCCACCCGAACGGCACGTGGCGCAGGACCATCGAGTACGCGAGGTAGCCCGCGAGCGTCATGAAGCTCCCGTGCGCCATGTTGATGGTGCCGGTGAGGTTCATGATCAGCGAGAGACCGAGCGCCACGATCGCGTAGAACGCTCCCAGCACGAGTCCGTTGAAGAGCTGGGGCCCGAGGTGCTCGATCACGCCGCGCGCCTTACGGGTATCCGAGCTTGCAGACCGCCTCCTTTTGCGCGATCGTCTGCTCGACCGCTTCGGCCGCGTTGACGTCGGTGACGTCGAACAGATCGTACTTGTCGCCCGGCGTGCCGTTGGGCCGGATCTTCGCGACCCACATCGGCCACATCAGCTGGTGGTCTTCCTTGCGGTAGTACGCGCTGCCCGCGAAGATGGAGTTGAAGCGGACGCCTTCGATCGCGCGCGCGACTTTCACGGGCTCGACGCTCTTGGCGTCGGTCATCGCGTGCGCGAGCCGGTCGAGCGTGATGTAGCCGAACGCGTTGCGCGCGGTCGGCGGGCGGCCGTGGCGCTTGATGGACTCGGCGACGAACTCTTGTGCGAGCTTGTTGTTCTTGCCCAGGCACTTCTCGCTCTTGTAGTACCACTCGATGCCCCAGTAGCCTTGGCGCGCTTCCGGTCCCAGCCCGAGCAGTGGCTCGAGCTCCACCTGCGGCCCGCCGACCGGGTACTTCTTGAGCAGCCCGAACTGGTTCATCTGCTTGAGGCAGTTGGTGTAGTCGTCGCCTTGGACGAACACCAGCACGAGGTCGGGTTTCGCCGCGTCGATCTTGGTGAGGTACGAGCTGAAGTCCGTCGTGCCCAGCGGCGTGAGCTCGTTGCCGACGACCGTGCCGCCGTTGTGCGCGAGCACGTCCTTGAAGCCGGCCTCGAGCGAATGTCCGTACGCATAGTCGGGCGTGATGAAGAACCACTTCTTGCCGAAGCGCTTTTGCAGCGCGTAGCCGGTGGCGTGCGTCTCCATCCACGTGCTGTGGCACGTGCGGAACACGTTCCAGTGGCAGCTCTTGCCGGTCACGTCGTCGCTGTGGCCGCCGGAGTCCATGAACAGCGTGCCGGTCGTGGCCGCAACGCCTGCGACCGAGAGCGAGACGCCGCTCGACACGGTGCCGACGAGCGCAGCCACCTTGTCCTGATTGATGAGCTTGCGCGCCTTCTGCGCGGCGACGCTGGTGTCGTTCTGCTCGTCTTCCTTCACGAGCTCGATCTTGCGGCCCAAGACGCCGCCGCGCTTGTTCCAAGCGTCCGCGGCCATCTCGAAACCGTGGGTCTCGTTCTCGGCGGGTCCGGCGTACACGCCCGTGTAGGGCTCGAGCAGACCGATCTTGAGCGTGTCCGCGGCTTCCCCGATGCGCGGTATGTAGGCCGGGATGCCGAACACGGCGGCGGCGCTGCCGGCCCCGGCGAGCGTCACGAAACGGCGACGACTGAGAACGGGACGGGTCATGGGACCTCCTGCTCGAACGCGCGCAGCGCCGCCGAAGCCGGCGCCTGGTGGGAGAGTCGGAGTTAAGACTTTCGTCGCGGCGAGCCCTCTCGTTCGTGGCGCGATCGTCGTGCCGGGCTACCCGCCCGTCCGATCGTCGTCCAATACCGCGGCGAGACTGCGGTCGCCGTCGCGCAGGCGCGCGGCAGCCGCGGCGGAGACGACGAAGCCGCGAACCGCTCCACCGGTTCCGCGGCTCAGGGCGATGCAGCGGTCGCGGACCAGCTCCGCCGTCAGGGGCGCGCCGGACGACAGGCGGTCCAAGACCTCGCCGAGATCGACCGTCGTCCCGAACACGCCCCAGCGAGCGCCGGCGGCGATGATGTCGGCGGCGTCCACGTCCCCGTCGGCGATGAAGTGCCCGCGCGTGCGCTCGTACTCGAGCACGCCCGCGACGAGCTCGCGCTGCCAGTCCGCCAGGTTCTCGTCGCGCTCGATCCAGCCGCGCAGAAACGGGACGAGGTGCGCCAGCACCTTCACGGTCGAGTCCAGGTCCTCGCGCCCGAGCGGGCCGTGCGCGTCGAGGGCCCGGTAGAACGCGCGAACGACGCCGTCGCCGTACATCGCGGCGAGCGCGCCCGCCGTCAGCGGAACGGTCGCAACCGCGCGCGAGAAGAACAGCTCCAGCTGAGCCAGCTGATACGCGGTACCGGCGGTGCTGTGCGTCGTGAAGTAGCCGGCGAAGAAAGCCGGATCAGCTTCTATGATCGCGAAGTCACCAGCCGGAATCTCGGCGGCCGGATATTCCAGCCGCAGCGCGTCGGGGTCGAACGCTGCCGCCAAGCCGAGCGTCGTCAGCGGCGCCGGCGGCCACATGCGCAGCCGGTGGAACTGTACCGGCTCGGCGCCGAGCATCTTGAGCTCGCACGCGAGCGCGAGGGTCGCGGACAAGTCGCGCGTGGACTCGGACGGGAACCCGATGATGAACGAGCACGTGCTCGTGATGCCGACGTCGTGCAGCGTGCGAACGGTCGAGGTGATCTCGTCGCGCGTCAGCCCTTTTCGGACCTCGGCCTGGATGCGCTCCGAGGCGCTTTCGATGCCCATGAACACGCTCGTGCAGCCGCTGCGGCGCATCTTGCCCGCGAGCTCGCCTAGTTCGATGTCCGCGCGATGGTTCGCCGTCCATTCCACCGGCAGGTTCGCCTCGAACGCCGCATCGCAGAGCCCGTCGACGAAACGCTTGTCCGCCGTCAGCAGATCATGAACGAGCATGAACGTGTCGTAGCCATGCATCTCGTAAAGCTCGCGCATCTCGGCTACGATGGATTCCGCGGGGCGGACGCGGTAGCGACGGTTCCAGAACGGAGCAGTCGCACAGAACGAGCACGAGAACGGGCAGCCGCGCCCGGCTTCGGTGTAGATGGCGCGGCCCCGGTCGCCTGCCGGAATGGTGGCGGCGTAGCGCGCCAGGTCGATCGTACTCGCCAGCGCCGACCAGGCGGGCGGCACGAGGGCTAGGTCGAGCAATGGGCCCGCCGGGTTCTCGACGATGCCGTCCGAGGTGCGCTGACACAGCCCCGGAATCGATTCGGTCGGTTTCCCAGCCTCGAGCGCATCGAGCAGTGATGCGAATGCTGCCTCGCCCTCTCCGCGCACGACGAAATCGAGTTGCGGGATGCGCTCCAGCGAGCGGCGCGGCAGCGCGCCGAAATGCGAGCCGCCGGCGACGGTCACGACGCGGTCGTCAAGGCGCTTCGCCGTGCCGATCAACCGCTCTGCGTGCAAGCTGTTGTTGAACATCGACGTGAAGCCGACGATGGCGGGGCGCTCGTCGCGTACTGCGTTCGCGAACGTGTCGAGATATGCCGCAGGTGAGGGCGCCGGCTTGTCCTCGAGGTCGAGATCGAGGATGCGAACCGAGTGCCCGGCGCGCCGGACGTGTGCCGCGAGCATGCACAAGCCGAGCGGCGGGCTGACCTCGCTCGCCATCGTCAAGGGCGGTTGGACGAGAAGGACGTTCACGCCGGCCCGAACCTGGTTCGCGGTTCAGCGGGTCTCGGTGACTTCCCGGAACTTTTTGTCCCCCGACAACGTGTACTTCGGCCGGATGAAGATGGCGACCGCGCCGGGGTTCGGAAAATAGGCGAGACCGGGATCGTTCAACGTCGTGAAGTCGGCGCTCGTCGTATGGACGAACTCGTATTTCGCGCCGGGATTCAGCACCAGTTGAACGCTGGTGTGGCCGTCACGCGAGGGGCCCAGCCGTAGCTCTGCGACGTCGGCGTGACGCACGCGCAGCAGCGCGGCTTGTTTTCCGGGCTGGAGCGGCATCTCGATCGTATCGGTGCCGATCTTGCCGGACTGCTGCAGTTCCTTGGCAACGGCATCCGGTACGTACCCGATGACGGACTGGGCTGCATTCATCACGGTCCTCCCGCGAATCGCTCGTTTGGGCCACCAGGGTACCACTCCAGACGAGGCGAGCACAAGTGGAGGCGCTCATTTCTGGCCATGACGGGCGGCCGTGGGGACTGGATGCCCGGGGCGAGAACCTCCTTTCCATGGCGTCTACGGTGGTCAACCCGGGGCTCGAAGGTATCGTCGTCGGCGAGACCGTCCTCAGCAACGTCGAAGGCGAGGTCGGGCGGCTCACCTATCGCGGCTACGACATCCACGATCTCGCGGAGCATGCGAACTTCGAGGAAGTCGCGCACCTGCTGCTGTTCGGCGAGCTCCCCGCGCACCAAGAGCTGATCGACTTCAAAGCGCGGCTCGCCGCGCGGCGCGCGCTGCCGTCGGGACTGCTCGCGATCATGCACGCGATCCCGCGCGACGCCTGGCCGATGGACGTGCTGCGCACGTGCGTGTCGGCGGTTCCGCACTTCACGCCGCACCGGCCGGACGGCTCGCACGAGACGTCGGTCGACACGGCGATCGACCTCATCGCGAAGTTCCCGACGATCGTCGCGGCCTGGGACCGCATGCGGCGCGGCCTCGAGCCGATCGCGCCCGATCCCAAGCTCACCACCGCGGCGAACTTCCTGTTCATGCGCTCGGGCGAGCAGCCGATCCCCGAAGCCGAAAAAGCGCTCGACACGTACCTCGTGCTGCTGGCCGATCACTCGTACAACGCGTCGACGTTCTCGGCGCGCGTGACGGCGTCGACCGGCGCCGACATCTACTGTGCGATCACCGCCGCCGTGGCAACGCTCGCCGGCGACCTGCACGGCGGCGCGCCGAGCAAGGTGATGACGATGCTCGAGGAGATCGGGCTGCCCGAGAAGGCCGAGCCGTACGTGCGCGAGCTGCTCGACCGCCACGAGAAGATCATGGGCATGGGCCACCGCGAGTACAAGATTCGCGACCCGCGCGCGCAGCAGCTCGAGCAGATGGCGAAGAACCTCACCGAGAAGTCGCACACCAAATGGTACCTGATCGCGCGCGCGCTCGAAGACGCGTCCGACAAGGTGCTGCAAGAGAAAAAGCCCGGCAAGCGGATCTACGCGAACGTCGAGTTCTACACGGCGCCGACGCTGTCGTCGCTGGGGATTCCGTCGGACGAGTTCACCTGCATGTTCGCGTGCGGGCGCATCGCCGGCTGGTCGGCGCACGTGCTCGAGCAGTTCGCGCACAACCGCCTGATCCGCCCGCAGGCGACATACGTCGGTCCGGAAGTGCACCCGTACGAGCCGATCGCCGGCCGCCACGGGCAGTCGAACGGCAAGAGCACGGGGTCCAACAACTGACCCCATCGGCGGACGGAGCGGCGAGTCGCCGCGCGAGCGTCACGCGCGAGACGCGCGAGACGCGCATCGAGCTGCGCCTGTCGCTCGACGGCGGCCCGGTGTCGATCGCGACGGGCGTCGACTTCTTCGACCACATGCTGAGCGCGCTCGCGACGCACGGCGGGCTCGGGCTCGAGCTGTCCGCCCGCGGCGACGGGATGGACCAGCACCATCTCGTCGAGGACGTCGGAATCGCGCTCGGGCGCTGCATCGACGACGCGCTGGGCGACAAGCGCGGGATCGCGCGCTTCGGGTCGATCGCCGTCCCGCTCGACGACGCGCTCGTGCAGTGCGCGGTCGATCTGAGCGGGCGCCCGTGGCTCAACTACGACGTGCCGTTCTCGGTGCCCGCGCTCGGCGCGCTCCCCACGGAGCTGGTGCCGCACTTCTTCCGCAGCGTCGTCGACCACGGCAAGTTCAACTTGCACCTGCTGCGCTGGGCGGGCACGAACAACCACCATCTGTGCGAAGCGGCGTTCAAGTCGTTCGCGCGCGCGTTCGCGCAGGCGAAGATCGTCACCGCGTCGGCGGACGTCCCGTCGACGAAGGGGTCGCTGACCGAGCGCGCCGGCTAGTCGCGCTGCTTCAGACGGTGAACATCACCGCGACGACGACGCAGATGACCGAGATCCCGATGCCGGCGACCGAGAAATCGTACTCGGGCGGCAGCTCCCGTTCGCGCCTGCGACCCTTGCGCGCTCGCCGCCCCACAGCGTTTGTCACCCCACGGCCCTCCTAGCGATGGTCTCCTTACGCGAACTCTTTCCCGCACCGTCCCGGGTCAAACGTCCTATCTAGGAATAGGCCTCGTCGATGACGGCCTTCGTCTCGGCATAGCACCCGCAGGCGGACGCTTCGAGCCGCGCGGCGTCGACCAAGTGCAGGCGGCCGCGGTCCCAGCGGATCGCGCCCGTGGCCGCGATCAGGGCCGCGGCCCGCGTGACGCCGGGACGCCGCACGCTCAGCATCCGTGCGGCGCGGTCGTGCGTCACGGCGAGGTCCGCGCCGCCGGCGTGGTCGTGCAGCTCCAGCAGCCACCGCGCGAGGCGCGCGGTCAGGTAGTCGTGCCGCGCGCACGCCGCGCTGATCGCCGCGATGCGAATGGACGCGACCGCGTAGCGGAGCAGCAGCCGCCGAAAGCCGGGCGATGCGTCGTGGATCGGCCGCAGCTTGCGCACGTCGACCGCGACGACCGACGCCGGCACGCTCGCCACCGCGCCGAACTGCGCGAACGGCTGATCCAGCAGCGCTTCGAACCCGCTGGCGCCGTTCGATCCGATCGAGGCGATCGTGGTCGTGTGGCCGTCGCGGTGCTCCTCGAGGTGCGCGATCGCGCCGCTCACGGGGAAGATCACGTCGCGCACGCGGTCACCGCGCCGGGCGACCCATTCGCCCTCCGCGAGCACGCGCAGGTCGCCGGCGCGCGCGACCGCGTCTGCGACATCGCGAGGAAGGGCGTCGATGATGCGATTTCCCGTGGTTTGCCGCTCGGGGTCCGCGCGCGTCACGGCGGCGAGTATTCGCACGCTTGCGGGCAGGCTCCGCTTGGCGGTGGAGCGAGGAATCGTGTGTTCAGTCGCGTACCAAACTTAACAATACGCGCCGTAGAGCGGGATCGGGCGCGGGTACACGGCCGTGAGACGTGCCGGAGTTGAGGACGGGGTCGGGCTTGCGTTCGGAATATCATGCGATCCGTTTAAACGGTTATCTCAGTATCGAGCGCTACCCGGAGTATCGTGCCGCATTCGCCTCGCCGCTCGGCGCGCAACCGGTGCTGGTCGACCTGCGCGAGGCGACGGGCGCCGACTCGGTGTTTCTCTCGGAGCTGCTGCTGTTCAAACGGCGTCACCCCGGACCGTTAGCGGTCCTCGTTCCGGCGACCGGCAACCTCGCGCGGGTATTCGCGCTCGTCGGCATGGGCGAGAAGATGAACGTGTTCACCGCGCTCGACGACGCGCTGAGCGCGCTCGGCGCCGCGCCGGAATAGCGGGCATTTGCATGGTTTCGTACGCTTGCCGTTATTTCGGTTGCCGCGCCGGGCAAACCTGACTGCCGTGGACGACTCGCGCTACTGGTCGTATGTCGGGGATTGCGCCGACGACACGTCGCGCGTGCGGCGTGCGGTGCGCAGCTTTCTCGAACGTCAGGCGGATCCCGAGGTCTCGGATCTCGACGGGGCCGAGCTCGTCGTCGGCGAGCTGGTGGCCAACGCGGTGCGCCACGGTGCGCCGCCCTACGGCGTCTGCATCGACTGGCACGACGACCCGCCGATTCTGTGCGTGGTCGACCGCGGCGACGGGATGCGCCCGCTCTACCCCGCTCCAGGCCCGCAGTCGGAGCGCGGCCGCGGGCTGCTGCTGGTCCGCGCGCTCGCGGGCGAGGTGGTCGTGGACGGGCCGGGCGAGGACCGCTCCGGGACGCGCGTCGTCGTCGCGTTGCCGATTCACCGCCGCGAGGGGCGCGCGGCCTAACGGCCAGGTCGGGAGCGGTGCGGGCCAGGTAGACAGGTCGGTATACATCAGGCGGCGCAGCCGCCCGTCATGGCAGTCCGTAAGCCGCAGGGCATCCCGCTCGCCGAGCACATCGCCGCCGTCGCGGCGGGTCTCTTCTACCGCGAGGGCATCCACCTCGTCGGCGTCGACCGCATCGCGGCCGAGGCCGGCATCACGAAGCGTACGCTCTACCACCACTTCCGCTCGAAGGACGAGCTGGTCGCCGCCGCGCTGCGGCGCGCGCCGAAGATCGCGTTCCCGCGCGAAGGCGATCCGGCCGACCGCATCGCCGGCGCGTTCCGCGCGATGGTCGACTTCTTGCGGCGGGGCGCGTATCGCGGCTGCCCGTACATCATCGCGGCCGCGGAGCTCGCCGATCCGCATCACCCCGGCCGCGCCGTCGTGCGTGAGCTGGGCGCCAAGCGGCGCGCGTGGTTTCACGCCCGCGCGGCGGAGGCCGGCGCGCGCGATCCGGACCTGCTCGCCGAACAGCTCGAGGTGCTGTTCGACGGCGCGCTCGCGGGCGCGTCGAAGCGCGGCGAGACGGTGCCTGCCGAAGCCGCGCTCGCGGCGGCGGAAGCGCTGCTCGCCGCGTCGTGCGCGCGCATGGCGGCCGCGTCATGACTGCGCCCGCATCCTTGCGCGCGCTGCCGTTCCTGCGCATCCCGATCGTGCAGGCGCCGATGGCGAGCGCGACGACCCCGCAGCTGGTCGCCGCCGTGTCGAACGCCGGCGGATTGGGCTCGCTGCCCGGCGGCTACGACGAGCCGCAGCTCATCCGCGAGCGCATCGCACAGGTGCGCGCGCTGACGGACCGGCCGTTCGCGGTGAACCTGTTCGTCGACACCGCAGCCGCGGCGCCGGCGTCCGATGACGTGCTGCGGCGCGCGCACGAGCGCTTGCGGCGGTACCGCGACGAGCTCGGGATCCCGCATC
>Ga0209624_10003843_pt1 | contig 10460 bp, 8 predicted proteins | sample JacPinW_OM2H0_O1_FD_188565 | JGI IMG/M metagenome (GOLD analysis project Ga0209624, IMG submission 188565) | Forest soil microbial communities from Algoma, Ontario, Canada - Jack Pine, Ontario site 1_JW_OM2H0_O1 (SPAdes) (version 2) | ecosystem: Environmental > Terrestrial > Soil > Boreal... | reverse complement strand
TGCACCTTGTTACTACGGGCGACCTGTTGGAGTACGTGTGCAACGAGAACGAAAGAGACGTCCGTCACAGCCGCTAGCCGCGCTGTTCCTGCTTAGCCGGCCGCCTTTCATCACTCGCGAACGCAGGTGAAGCTCGCTGCGGAGTTCTCCGTCCCCGCCGCGCCTGTGAACTTTGGCCACTTCGGAAATTCACACAGAGGCCGCGTGCGATTGGCATCCTTATTTCCGTCCATGACAATGAGGCCGCTGGGCGCTTGCCCCTTCTCGACCCAATTCTCGAGTGCCACCAGGCTGTCGAACTTCGCGTTGAAACGGCCAAACCCGTGGCCGAAGCCGGGAATTTCGTAAAACCGCAGGAAGGTATTCAAGCGCTCTTGACCAAACTGGGCTAGTTGCCGCTGGTAGTATTCGATGGAGTTATGTGGCGTGATGAAGTCGTCCGCCGTGCCGTGGGTCATGATGATTTTCCCGCCCTTGGCCCGGAATTTGTCCAGGCTCACGTCCGTCACATCCATGATAGAGGCCGACGTCGCTATGCGCTCTTTCCATTTCGTCGGATCGAATTTCATCGTGTCGTACTGTGGGTCGCGCGTGATGATGAACTTCACCGTCTGATCGCCGGCCGAATAGAGCAGGGCTTCTTTGCCCGACAGCGGGTTTGACGGCTGTGGCACTTGCCCAAAGTTCGACGGTCCCTGGAAGGTGGCGCCTTCCAGCAGCGCCCACTTCGGGAAGGTATCCATCTTCGCGATCGTGACGCCTGGTTTGTAGCTGGAATTGATTGCGCGAACCGTCCCGATCTGCGCGTCCGAAAGACATGTGTCTCCGGTGTCTGCTCCGTTCGGGCAGCGCAGCGCCGACACGTCGAACGCGGCATTACACCCTGCGACGTTACTGATGATTCCATCTTTTGCACCGTCCAGCGCGTCGCATTTGGCGTATACGGCCTCGCCGATCAGCTTGGTCTTTTGCGGATTGATCCATCCGGCGCCTCCATCGGCGTACAGAGCCTTGCCCACGTTCAGCGATCCAAAGTGCAGCATCGTCACGTTATACGCGGGGTAATGCGCCACCACGCCGTCATAGTCCTGCGGATAACGCGCGGCGGCATCCAGCGCTTCATGCCCGCCCTGCGAGCCGCCGATAAAGTAGAACCGCTCCGGCCGCCGTCCGTATGCCTTTTTGATAACGGACACGGCAGCATCATGGGTTTTCTTCACCGACTGCTTCCCGAAATTCAGCAGCGCTTCATCGTCCAGCCCGAAGCTGCCGTCGAACCCGGCCTTACCCTTATGGCCGCCGTCGCTGCCCAGCGTAACGTAGCCTTGCTTGAGAGGAGTGTCGCTGGTGGGTGTTTGATTCGAATAGGGGGTCAGACCGGTGACCAGCGACCCGTCGTATCCGCCGCCGCCCATCTGCAACGCGCGCCGATTCCAAGCGGCGGGGAGGTTTACCTCGAATTCAAGGTTCGGAGAGCTGGGGTTGTGCGGTTTGACGATGCCGGTCACCTTACAAAAATCGCCATTGATGTTGGCGGTGTCCGACGCGGCAACAAAAACCGCCGTCTGTACCAGGGCGCCCGCGTTCGGAAGGCCAATGGCCGAGGCGGGAATCGCGAATTCCTGAAGGCCGGTGCAGGTCTCGCGAGATAAGCGGATTGATTCCTGGTTTCCGGAATCTCCGGCCGTGGCGAGCCCGATACCCCCCGCAATCAGGAGGACGGGGCAAAAAAATCGCAAACCGGCAAACTGCAGACGATTTCGCAAAGTGTGCATAGCGCTTTCAAGGGTATCGGGTGCGTTGCCGCAGCGCAACTTCTAGCGACAGCGGCGTCGCCTGTACATTCCTCCAAATCGCCGCGCGTCATTCACCACCCGACCGCCTCTTCTTCCCTCCCCCATCAATCATCTACCTCGCGCGTTCCGATCAGCGCTCCTACGCCACGATATTCTGGACCCCATTCCGGCCAGCGGCAGGCTCGGTTTTGAATTAACTTAGATAGTGCGCGAACCATGGAGGTCCAAACGTTGACATTACGATGCCGGGCTCTGCTCTTGGGTCTGTTCTTCGGAATGACACTGCCGGCCGCCGCACAGTCTGGGGCCAAGAACGGCGAGTGGCGGACCTACGGCGGCGATCTGGGGAACACGCGCTATGCGCCGCTCGATCAGATCAACGCCGCCAACTTCGACCAGCTCGAAATCGCGTGGCGCTTCAAGACCGACAACCTGGGTCCGCGCCCGGAAACCAACCTGGAATCTACGCCGCTGATGGTAAATGGCGTGTTGTACTCCACCGCTGGAACGCGGCGCGACGTAGTGGCGCTGGACGCGGGCACGGGCGAGTTGCTTTGGGTGCATGGAGAAAAGGAGGGCCGCCGCGCCGACGTGGCCCCGCGAAAACTATCCGGACGCGGACTTGCGTATTGGACCGACGGGCGTGAAGAACGCATCCTTTACGTAACGCCCGGGTACCGGCTGATCGCGCTGGATGCCAGGACCGGGTCTCGGGTCTCCAGTTTCGGAACCGGCGGCGCCGTGGATTTGAAACTGGGCGACGACCAGGAAATCGATCCGCTGAATGGCGAGATCGGGCTTCACGCTGCCCCGGTTGTGGCGGGCGACGTCGTGATCGTGGGAGCCGCGCACAAGGCGGGCGACATACCGAAGAGCAAGACCAACGTGAAGGGCTTCGTGCGCGGCTTCGATGTGCGTAGCGGAAAACGGCTGTGGATCTTCCACACCATTCCGAAGCCGGGCGAATTCGGCTATGACACTTGGGGAAACGATTCGGCCGACTATACGGGTAACACGGGCGTGTGGGGCCAGATCAGCGTGGACGAGCAATTGGGGATGGCCTACCTTCCAGTGGAGTTGCCCACCGGCGATTTCTACGGCGGCCATCGTCCAGGGAACGGCCTGTTTGGCGAGAGCATCGTGGCGGTCGATCTCAAAACGGGCCAGCGAAAATGGCACTATCAGTTGGTGCACCACGGCATTTGGGACATGGACATTCCGTGCGCGCCGATGCTGGTGGATATCACGGTAGACGGCCGTCAGATCAAAGCCCTCGCCCAGCCCACCAAGCAAGCGTTCCTCTATGTGTTCGACCGCGTCACCGGCAAGCCCGTCTGGCCCATCGTGGAAAAACCCGTGGAGCAGTCCACCACGCCGGGCGAAAAGACCAGCCCGACTCAGCCGTTCCCCACCAAGCCGCCGGCTTACGATCGCCAGGGGTCATCCATCGACGACCTGATCGATTTCACGCCGCAGCTTCGCGCGGAGGCGCTGAAAATCACTTCCCGCTACAAGCTGGGGCCGCTCTTTACTCCTCCGGTAGTGGCCAAGCCGGACGGCCCGTTGGGCACTCTGGTTATGGGGCCATTTGGCGGTGGGTCCAATTGGCCGGGCGGATCGTACGATCCCGAGACGCACATCCTTTATGTGTATTCCCAAAGGACGCTGGACTCCATGGGCCTGGTTCAACCGAAGCCGGGCGCGTCCGACATGGCGTGGGTTCTGGGAAAACCGGCTGACGCCGCCGGTGCTCCTCCGCCGCTCATGGTTCAGGGCATGCCGATCATCAAGCCGCCTTACGGCCAGATCAGCGCCATCGATATGGATAAGGGCGAAATGTTGTGGCAAGTTGCTCATGGCGAGACGCCCGATAACGTGCGCAATCATCCCGCGCTCAAGGGCGTCGACATTCCACGCACCGGCCGGCAGGGAACCATCGGTACGCTGGTTACTAAGTCACTGGTGATCGCGGGCGAGAGCGGTGTGTTCACCCTGCCCTCCGGCCAGAAAGGCGCTATGCTTCGCGCTTACGACAAGAAAACCGGCAAAGAAATGGGCGCGGTGAATATGCCGGCGGGACAAACTGGATCGCCGATGACTTACATGCTGAACGGCAGGCAGTATCTCGTCCTGGCGATCGGTGGAAACATGCCCGCTGAATTGATTGCGTTCGCGCTGCCGGGTAAAGGCAACTGATGGCTCTCTTCAAGCGGCTGCCTTTGCGCGAATCCGTGATCCGCCGGACCACCATCCAGGCTCTTCAAATGGGAGCAGTGAATCTTTCACAAGGATTCCCGGACGATGACGCGCCCGCGGAATTGAAGGACCTGGCACGCCAGGCGGTGGCCGGTTGCAATCACCAGTACACGGATCCATCGGGCGCTCCGGTGCTGCGGCGCGCCATCGCGCACAAGCTGGAACGCTTCAACGGCGTCCCGGCACATCCCGACAAGAACATTGTGGTCACTTGCGGCGCAACCGAAGGCATGGTGGTGGCAATGGAGGCGCTGGTCGACCGCGGCGACGAAATAATCACCTTCGCACCGATGTACGAGAACTATGTGCTCCAGTCCATTGTTTCCGGATTGCGCTTGCGAACTCTCGAAACATGCGAGCCGGATTTCTCTTTCACCCGCGAGCAGCTCGAAAAATTGCACAACTTCGATACCGCGGCCGTGCTGCTTTGCAATCCGTGCAATCCTACCGGCAAAGTCTTCACGCTCGACGAACTGCAGATCATCGCCCAATTCGCCGTCGATCACAATCTGCTGATCTTCGCCGACGAAACCTACGAATACCTGGTTTGGCCCGGACACCGGCACGTCAGCATCGCATCGCTTCCTGCCGCTCGCGATCGCACGGTGACGGTGACGTCGATGGGCAAGACTTATTCCGTCACGGGATGGCGCGTGGGCTATGTAGTGGCGCCCGAAGAAATCACCGAACAGATCCGCAACATGCACGATTTCCACACGGTGACCGCTCCGCATCCGTTTCAAGTCGCGCTGGCCGGAGCGCTCGAGCTGCCCGACGAATTCTACGCCAAGCTTCGCGGCGACTATTGGGAACGTAAGCAGGTTCTGTGCGATGCCATTGAAAAAGCCGGAATGACTTTCTATGAACCGGGCGGCTCGTATTTTCTGTGGTGCGAATATGCGGCGCTGTCCGATGACGATGACACAGTTTTCGGAGAACGCCTGATGCGTGAAGCGGGCGTGGCCGGCGTACCAGGTTCGGTGTTTTACCCAGCCCGAGACGATAACCCCAAACGAATTCGCTTCACGTTTTCCAAATCTCGAAGCACCATCGAAGAAGCGGCGCGGCGCCTGGCCAGGTTTCGCACTTAGAAAAGCAAAAAACCGCTTCGCCCAGGCGCCACCCGTCCGGTCTTTTTTAAGAGCGATCCGCGTGTGGGCTTGCCCAGCCAGGCCGAGCTGAGCTTCAGCTTGCTGGACCGCCGGATGCTGTCGTTGTTCTCAGTGCCACGCCCCCGGGAGTCCGCGAGTCGATGTTCTCCGGTGCACGGCTACGCTGGAGTCCTGGAGCGTCCTGCCGGCCGCGGCTCAGAATCGCGGCTGGGTATTTGCAGCTTTTTACCGAGCCGCTAATATGAGGGAGCCGGTCGCCAAAAGCCTTTTTTAAGCATCCAGTAAGATGAGACTACTTCTCATCCGGCAGTGCGAACACATACAGCGCATTCCCGGTCAGAGGATGATGGATCTCGGGCGCAATCGTCAGCGGCACTTGCCGTGGACTTCCACCTCCCATTCCAGTGGTCACCGCGATGTATTGTTTACCACCGATGCTGAACGATACCGGGAAGCCTTGCACCGCGGTACCCAGGCGGGCTCGCCAAAGTTCTTTGCCCGTTTTCACATCCACGGCGTGGAAGGTCCTGTCGAGATCTCCGACAAACGCGACGCCGCCCGCGGTGGACAACACCGCAGTCAGAAACGGAGCGCGCTGCTGGATGGACCAGTTTTCCTTCATCGTTTTCACGTCGTAAGCAGCCAGCTTGCCGATGTTGCCGTTGCTCCCCGGCATTTCAAAAAAGCGCCGGTCCGCGGCCGTGCCGCCTGAGCCTTCTTTGAACTCGACGACGCGTCCCTTCATTTCCAGACAGCTCTGGCTCAGCGGGATGATGAGCTGGCTGGTTGCCGCGTGGTAGCTCATGGCCTGCCAATTGTGGCCGCCTTCGGTGCTGGGACAAGCTTGTACCCACTGGCCGGTTTGTTGTTCCAGAATGTCCGCGCGATATCCGGGCTGGCCGGTCTTTTCATCGAACTGATCGAAAACATTCTGGAAAATGGTCTCCTTGTGGGCCAGGTACTCTCCCGTCGTCCGATCGAGTTTCCACAAAATACCAGGCTTTCCGATGGTGAAGACCAGCTTCTGTCCATCGGAATCCACCAGCACGCGCTCGAATACTTCGTCCAGGTCCAGGGTTTCGCCGCCGACATGTTGGAAATACCACGCGAGCTTACCGGTATCGGGGATGAGCGCAAGCGTGGAACTGGTGTAGAGCGCTTTAGCCGACCCCGATCCGCGCGTGGCCCGCATCCACGGCTTGGCTTGAGCGACGCCCCAATACGTCAGGTTCAACTCAGGATCGTAACTGCCCGTGATCCAGGTGTCGCCACCGGCGCGCAGAAGGTCCGGAAGTTTGCCCCAGGTGTCGCCACCAGCCTGGTTTTCGCGCGCGACTGTATCGAACTTCCAAAGCCGCTTGCCGCTGTCGGGATCGTAAGCGCTGATAAAGCAGCCGTCCTTCTTATATTGATCGCAGCCGCTCAAGCCTTGAACGATTTTTCCCCGGATCACGATGGGACCGCTGGTGTTGGTGTAGCCTTTCGCGGGATCGGCAATCGGTGTTTGCCAGACGATTTTGCCGGTGCGCGCGTCCAGCGCGAGAATGCGCGCATCGGTGGTCGCCATGAAAACCTTGTCTTGATAGAGAGCCAGACTCCGCATCGCGCCGATGGATCCGCTGGAGTCCGGGCCAATGCGATTCTCCCAGATGAGATCGCCGGTTCTTCCATCGATCGCCTGCACTACATTGCCGGTGTTGGCGAGAAAAACGATCCCGTTGTGGACGATCGGCGTGGGTTCATTCGATCCGCTACCCTCGTTCATGGCCCACTCCCAGACCAGACGCAAATTCTTGACGTTGCCGGCGTTGATTTGCGCCAGAGGGCTGTAGCTGGAGGCGTGATAGTCGCGCCGGATCATGAGCCAGTCGGCCGGGTCCGGAGCGCGCAGCATGGCGTCGGTGACCGGGACGTAATTCTTCACCTCGCCAGAAACCGTGAGGCCGCGCCCCGCAGTGGTTTGAAGGCGCACTGTGTCGGCAGGTGTTTCCCGTGGCGCTGGAACCTGAGCCTTACCAGTGGCGAGGGCTTGGATGGCAGCGGCTGTGGTCGCTTGGAGCGGCTGTGCTCCGGCAGCAGCGCCGTTTACTTCCAGAATGAACGCCGCCAGATCGACGTACGTTTTCGCACCAAGGCCGCCGCGGTTGGACGGAGGCATGGCCGATTGCATGTAACTGATGAGTTCGCTGGCCGGGCGCGATCCCCAGGCACTGATGAAATTGGACCCCGCCAATGGAGGCGCCTCGCCGCTGCCGGCCAGATCCTGCCGGTGACAACTCGCGCAGTTGGCTTGATAGGCGGCTCGTCCCGCGGTGGACTGCTCGGCGGTCTGCGCGGTGAGTCTTAACAGGCTGCCGGCGACGATCGCCGCAAGTATCGCGATAGAGCGGTTTGCCATGTGGGGCATTCGGTATAGATCGATCTTACCGCTTGCCGATGCTGTCGACGGGAGTGCCGGCGTTATTCGAGCCCCAATGCGCGGGCCGGGTTGGTCTTTGACATGAGGTCGACATCGGCCTGCGAGAACCCTTGGCCGCGCAGCGCCTGGAAGAATGCCGACAAGCCGTCGGGGTGCAGCGGGTTTCCCGGTTGCCCCAGGTCACTCGAAAGGATGCAGAAGGCTGGACCTATTTCGCGAATCGCCTTGGCGTAATCGTCGATCTTGAGGGCATTCGGCCCGAGCAGCGCGCCGTAAACGAACTCGATGTAAGCGCCTTCCTTCGCGGCCTCTTGCATTTGCGGAATCGTCATGCGCACCGGCGACGCCATGGCATGAGTGACGATCATGTGCCGTACTCCTTGCCGCCGTCCCTCTTTGAGGATGAGCAGACCTTCTTCGGGCGAGGAGTGTCCCGTTTCGAGAGTCAGCTGGTTCTTTGCCACCAGCGCGATGACCTGCACTACTTCTGGAAGCAGATGGCCATCCTTGGCGACGGACACGAAGGGGCGATTCTCTTTGGAAAACCGCACCTGGTTTTCAGCGTCGAACGTCGGCATCCAGACCACGCGGCCCCAACCGCCCTTCATCAGAACCATGCGCTCCACGGCGGCCGGGTTGATTCCGCCCACGGAGCGATTGAGATCGATACCACCGAAAATTTCGATGCCCGGCACTTCCTTGCGGACCACGTACGCGAGCGCAGCCGTGGATTCGTAATGATTCTTGAGCACCAGGCCGCGCATGCCGCGCTGTTTGGCTAGCCTGGCCAAATCCATCGCGTCGATGGATCGCGGGACGCTGTCGGGGCCGCTATGCACATGGATATCGATGACCCCGTCTAACATTTTCTGGTTCAAGCTGGCCTGGCCTTGCGCCATGAGCGTCGCGAGGCTGAGTCCAAGCAGGGTTCGGATCCAGCAGGTCAATGGAGCCTCACTTTCCGGCCATTCTCGAGAACTGTATCGATCTTGCTGGAGCCAGCAATGCCCGAGCCTTGGATGAAAAAGACTCCGGCGTGATGATCGACGGCGGTTTGTGCCGCCCTCACTGCGCGAAGGTCGACGGCCGCTTCCGCCTTGCCTTCTCCTGTGTCAACCGCGGGGATAGGGGCGTAAGTGACCTGGTTCTGGGCCGCCAAGCGTAACAGAGATACAAGAACAAACGGAATGACTAACTTCATTTCTTGGAATCCTCCAACTGTTTAAGCAGCGTGCGCAGCTTCTGCTGCTCCCCACTCGCAAGCGGACTCATCATTGTATTTACCAGACGCAGGTGATCGGGAAGAGCCGCAGTTACTAACTTGCGCCCGGTGGCGGTGAGCCGGATCACGTTCGCACGGCGGCCTTTTAGCGAAGGCACGCGCTTGACGAATCCGCGCCGGCTAAGCCGATTCACCAGACCCACCATATTTCCTTTCGTGACGGCCAGCTTCTTCGCCAGTTCCTGCTGGTTCAGATCCTCCAGACCCAGGAGCATCGCGAGTAAGTCGAATTGAGCAAGCGTGAGTTTGTGTTTTTTGAGTGAATCCTCCACCTTGGACTGCAGGGTCCAGAAAGTACGGATCATCTGCAGCCAGGTTTCTAACTCAAGCGGAAGTGATTTCCCAATTAACGCGCCGTGCACGGCTCGGGATCCCACCCGGAGGCGTCGGCGATTTTCTTGAAGTGACTGGTGGTGACGAAGGGAATGGCAAGATACGTGGGGTCCTCCACCACCGTCATTACCATCAGCCAGGTGTCGGCGTTCGGCTCGCTGAATATGTCGTAGTATTCTTTGAGAACGGTTTTGTCGCTGTATGGAACGCCGTTCTTGCGCAGGTAGCCAGCGCGCAACTGCGTTGTGGTTACTTCGAGCGACCGGGATCGCGAGCCAAGCCGGTTCGCCAAGCCCAGTCCGAAGACGACTGGCGGATTGACGGTCGGCAATGGTCCTTCCCATTTCGCCGACGAATAGCCTTGCCAGGACGGAGCGGCGCTGCGTTCGGGCTGGCCGCTGAAATGGAGCAAGCGAGTCTGCTGGCCGGCGTCGGTTTCTATCTTCAACGTGGTGTCGTCCTGCCAGGTGATGTGCAAACGCCCCGGCACACGCATGATGGCGGGCGCGCCATAGGCCTTGCATTGCAGGCCGGCGGCTTCGTCCTTAGCCGGATCCCACTGATCCACCACCTTACGGCCTTCGGCATTAGTCGGAATACTGGCGGCGTCTCCTTTGAGCGGCGTCACCATGCGCCAACGCCAGTCTTCGGTAACGTAAGCCACCCAGTATCCGGTAAGATCGATGGGCGCGCCCGGCTTCCCGGGCGCCGGTGGAGCAGGCGGAGGACCGAACTGCGCACAAAGGCCGCCCGCCATTGCGAGCATGAGGACGAGGAGATGCCATTTCGGGTTCATCGTGAAGAACCTCCCTGGGCCGGCGCCAGGCTTTTGTAAACCGCTTCGACAAAACGATCCGCGGTGACGAAGCTCGCGGCCGATACGTACTCTGTGTCGTAGTCGAGCGTTGGCCGGGCGGCCTTCACCTGATCGAGCGTCATGTTTTTCTGGAGCATGTTTCGGATACGGTCCCGAACGATGACCACCATGTCGCGATATTCCACCACGTCTGCGTCGTCACAGATCCGGCCGTGACCCGGAATCACGTAAGTGCCGCCTTCCTGCGTTTTGGCGGGAACGGTCAGCTGCAAGATGTGGTTCAGCGCCAGAATCTCGCCCTGCACGCTGCCGCCGTGTTCGAGGTCGATGAACGGATATCCGCCCGGCGTGAAAATATCTCCTGTGCTGATCACGTCCGAGCCGCGAAACAGAACCAGGCTGTCGCCGTCGGTGTGGGCGTTCGGCTCATGGTAGATGATGACGG
>Ga0209624_10003841_pt1 | contig 10467 bp, 8 predicted proteins | sample JacPinW_OM2H0_O1_FD_188565 | JGI IMG/M metagenome (GOLD analysis project Ga0209624, IMG submission 188565) | Forest soil microbial communities from Algoma, Ontario, Canada - Jack Pine, Ontario site 1_JW_OM2H0_O1 (SPAdes) (version 2) | ecosystem: Environmental > Terrestrial > Soil > Boreal... | reverse complement strand
CGCTGAGGGGTGGCTGCTTCCTGATGAATGCTCCGCCGCGCCGCAAGTTTGCGCAAGCATCCCGAGGCAGGCCGCGGTGATGAATATCGAGCTGCGGCTCAAGCCCGGCATGAACCTACTGCACCCCTTGCGGTGTTGACCGCTTGAACAGTTACCCTGGCTTGCGCTGATGAGATCACTGCTTAAGCGCCTCTCGCAGAGAGCTGTCATCATCGAACATCAACCACTCGATCACGGACAGTGGCAAAGTTCCATAGCTGATCAATTGATCGTGAAATGCGCCGAGCCGAAAATTGGCGCCTTGGGCATCGCGATAGCGTCCCAGCAGCCGCATGATCTGCCACTTGCCGGTGATGTACGAGATTTTCTGCGATGGGCTCGATGCTGCGCCGGCCGTCTCGCCTTCAGCGGCTTCGCGGTCAAGTCCGCCAGCCTCCATGAAGTACTTTACGGCTTGCTCGAAGCTCCACCGGCCGGTGTGCAAGTTGACATCTACACCGATGCGCGCAGCGCGATAGCGACTGAGCCGGAGAATCTGGCCCTGCGCGGCCGAGTTGTCCGGGTAAAGACCCTCACGCATTAGCATCTCTTCTCCATAAAGCGCCCAGCCTTCCGCGAACACGGTGTCGCCCTGCAGTCGGCGGATCTCACTCGGAACGTGATTGGCGATTGAGATCTGCAGAAAATGTCCCGGAATGCCCTCATGACCCAGAATCGGACGTGGATCTTCGATCGCTGCGCGGATATAGAAGTTGCCGCTCCTTGGGTTGTAGGTCGGGATGAAATAGAAGCCGTCAGGATCCTTGTCGTAGACGCCAGGGGGATTCATGAAGCCACCAGGAGAGGTTGGCTTGAATGCCTCGGGAAGCTGCCGAATTCGAAATTGCCCGATGTACGGCGGGATCGTGACAAGCCGGTTCGCTTGAAGGAAATCGACGATCTCTTTCAGGCGCGACTCATATGCTGCCAGGAACTCCGCTTCATCCTTCGGCACATGTTGCGCGCGCGCCGGATCGGGCGACGCCAGCTTCGGATCTTTCAGCATCGCCTCAAGCGCGCGATAGCGCACGAGTTCAACCTCCCCGAGGCGCGCCACGTCGTGCGCATCGAGTGGCAGCAGCAGAACGTGCCTTAACAGGTGGTTGTAGCTCGCCTCGCCCATCGGCTGCCATCCCGGCATCTTGCTGAGCCCGGCGTCCAGCCAGTCGGCGTATTCATGCAGCGCTTTGAGTGCGCCATCACGCGCCTTCACCAGGCGGGCGCGTTCAGCGCTTGACAGATCGCTCGCAAGACTCATCAGGCTTGTCATGTAAAGATCATCACCACCGCGCGCTGCCTGAATGGCGAGGGACGCGTAGAGCTTCACCGGTTGCGTGAGGTTCGCGCGCCCGATGCGCAGCAGTTCGGGCATCTTTTCAAGTCGCGCGGTTGCGGCGAGTGCGCGGGTGCGGCGCGGCGCATATTCCTTCTGCAACAAGCTAAAGATCGAGTTTGTGCACTCATTGACGTAAAGCTGAGGATCCGAGCTCTCGGGATTTAGTCTGCGGCTGAAGAAATCCGCCGCGGAAAGTTGGGACTCAAAGAGAATGCGGTCAACGCGGTCATCCTTACTCCAGTCGTCGGCAGGCAGGGCGCTCACCTTGGCGAGCAGGTCACTCACATGTTGTCGGCGCCGAGCGATCTCGCTCACCCGGTAGTCGGCCAAACGCGCATCGAAGCGGTGATCCCCCAGGGCGCTCGCCACGACGGGATATTGCGCGTCATTCCACTGATAGTATTCGTGGGCGAGGGCGCGCAGGTCATCCGCACTCGCGGCAGCGGCGCATGACTGATACACAAAGAGCGCAAGCAGAGCGCATCGGGGATGCATTAGCGGACTCTCCGTGGAAATGTTACTTAGCGGAAGCTTGTGCCAGAAAACCGATTGTAATTGCAATGCTCTTTGCCCATGGGCTTTTCTTACCGCAAAATCTCTGGCGCGCGGTAGAAGTGGAGAAGCCTGATTGGAACTCAATGTGAGGCGCTCGGATGACAGTATTTATAGATGACTCGGCATGGAAGCCGCAAACCGGGCTCGTCGTCAAGACTGTGGACATGCACACGGGCGGTGAGCCGCTACGGATCGTCACCGATGGACTGCCGCCAATAGACGGCAGCACGGTGCTTGAAAAGCGTCGGTTTTTTAAAGAAAACTATGATTTTCTGCGCACGGGACTGATGTGGGAGCCAAGAGGCCACGCGGATATGTACGGGGCAATAGTTACACCATCGAACAACGCCGATTTTGATGTGTTTTTCCTGCACAACGAGGGCTATAGCACGATGTGTGGTCACGCGATCATCGCCTTGACGACTCTGGTGCTTGAAGCAGGATTGCTCCGCCGTGCCGCCAAAGGCGACGAGAATGGAACGAGCGTCACATTTAACGTCCCTGCCGGGCGAATCCAGGCGCGCGCAAAAATAAGCGCGGGCAGAGTGTGTGATGTGACATTTCGAAACGTCCCTTCATTCGTTTTCCTCAAGGATGGTGCGATCGAGGTTCCCGGTATAGGGCGCGTGCAATTCGACATCGCATTCGGGGGAGCCTTCTATGCTCTGGTGGATGCGCACTCGCTGGGGTTGTCGCTTACGCCGGAGAGTTTCATCGCCCTCATTGAAGCCGGGCGTCGCATTAAGCACGCCATCGCCCAGGCTTTCGATGTCAGTCATCCGTACGAGAAGGACTTGAGCTTTCTCTACGGGGTGATCTTTACAGGGCCGCCTCTTGAGACTCATCACCACAGCCGAAACGTGTGTATCTTTGCGGCAGGGGAGGTCGACCGCTCGGCTACCGGCTCTGGTGTGAGCGCGCGGGCCGCTCTGCACCATGCTCGTGGTGATTTGGAGCTCAACAGGACGATCGTCATCGAGAGCATCCTCGGCAGCACGATGTCAGTGACCGTTACGGAGGCTGTGAAATTTGGGACTTATGACGCCGTCGTACCCGAGGTCGGTGGTTCGGCCTTCGTTACGGGGCGTCATGAATTTTTCTTCGATCCCGCCGACCCGCTTAGGCGCGGGTTTATATTCCGCTAGCGATGCCGCGGATCGAGCAAGCGCCGTCGCAGGACGGCAATAACCCGCAGTTGCGCAACTTGAGACCTTCTCCAAGATACTCGGCGCTTTCCTTGCTGCGCGCGCGCTTCGCTTCGGGTCCGTACTGGCGCGCGCTTTGGACCGGCCGCGCGCTGCAGCCGGCGTACGACGTTGTCATCGTTGGCGCCGGTGGCCATGGGCTTGCTACCGCATTCCATCTTGCCCGCGATCACCGCGTAGGCTCGGTCGCAGTGCTGGAAAAGAGTCTTCTTGGCTACGGCAACGTCGGGCGCAATACAACGATCGTTCGGTCGAACTATCTGCTCCCCGAGAACCATTACTTCTACGAGGATTCTCTACGACGCTGGGAGAGGCTCTCAAAAGATCTTAACTACAATGTGATGTACAGTCCGCGCGGCGTAGTGGACCTGGCGCTTTCGGAGGACGAGCTGCCCGGTCTTAGCCGCCGGGGCAACGCCATGCGTCTGGCCGGCATCGACGCCGAACTGTTGGACGTCTCGGGCCTCGAGCGCTTCTGTCCGGAGCTGGCGCCGCGCCGTCAGCGCCGATTCAACATCATTGGCGCTTTACTGCAGCGTCGTGGCGGCACTGTCAGGCACGATGCGGTCGCATGGGGTTACGCGCGTGCGGCCTCTGCGCTGGGTGTCCACATCATCGAGGATTGCGAAGTCGCCAGTGTGCGCGTGGAAGCGGGCTTCGCCAAAGGCGTCGAGACATCGCGTGGCTACGTCAAGGCGGAGCGGATCGCTTTCGCGACCGCGGGACACACTGCGGCAATCGGCACGATGCTCGGTATTCCCATGCCTATCGAGACGCATCTGCTTCAGGCCATGGTGACCGAGCCCGTCAAGCCGCTTCTTAACACGGTCGTGGTGTACGTCTCCCCAGGGCATGGCGAGGCCTATATTTCCCAATCCGATCGCGGCGGACTGGTCATGGGGGGTCACCTCGACGGTTTCCCGTCGTACACGCGTGAGGGCCGCTGGGACCGCCTCGAGGATGTCGCTTCGGGGGCGGTTGAGGTGCTACCGCAGATCGCAGGACTGCGGGTCTTGCGTCAATGGGCGGGTACCAACGATATGACTATGGATGGCAGCCCGATCATCGATCGCCTCAAATACGACAATGTGTTCGTGAATGCCGGCTGGTGTTACGGCGGCTTCAAGGCGATCCCTGCTTCAGGCGCCGCATTCGCGCAATTTCTGGCCACCGGTACGGCTCCCGATCTCATTCGCGGCTATCGGCTGTCGCGCTTCAACACCGGACACATGCTCGATGAGCCGGGGCACGGCCCCTTTCCGGTACGCCTATGACACAACTTGTCTGTCCGTTCTGTGGTCCGCGCGAGCTCCATGAGTTTGAGTTCCGCAAGACCGCGGCCTCAGCCGGAGGCACGCCTGTTGAGCGCGTCTACCTGCGAGTGGATCATCCGGATCTGAGCATCGAGCATTGGCACCACGTTCGCGGCTGCCGGGCATGGCTCGTCATCGAGCGCAATCCCTCCACCGATGCGATTTGTCGCGTTCGATTGCTTGGCGGTGACGCCGAATGAATTCGACGACATCGCGTCGGGGTCTTCGGCTCGGCGAAGGCACATTTTCATTCAATTTCGACGGCCGTCGGTACCAGGCACGCGAAGGCGACACGGCCGCGTCCGCTCTGCTTGCGAACGGCGTTCGGTTGATGGGCCGCAGCATCAAGGCTCGGCGGCGCCGGGGCGTGCTTACGGCAGGACCCGAGGAGCCGAATGCGCTGCTCACGGTGGGTGACTCGTTCAACTGCATCCCTAATGTTGCCGCGCCACAGCTCGTCCTGCGGGCGGGGCTCCTCCTGCGCAGTCAGAACCGCTGGCCATCACTCAAATTTGACGTTGCCTCCGTGCTGCAGGCGGGCGGTGGCATCCTCGGCGCCGGCTTCTATTACAAGACCTTCATGTGGCCGTCCTGGCATACCTATGAGCCCCTGATCCGTCGCCTGGCGGGTCTCGGCAGCGCACCGGCGGCGTGCACGCTTCCGCAAGCCTCGATCGAGAATTTCAGCTGCGATGTATTGATCGGCGGCGGAGGCGTGGCCGGATTGACCGCGGCGCGCGCCGCCACGCGCGCCGGCGCCCGAGTGGTGGTTTGCGAAAGAGAGCCCTGTCTGGGAGGTGAGATCGAGTTTGAGGACGCGCGAATCGAGGGCACTGGGGCTCTTGCGTGGCTTCGTGAGCTTGCTGTGGAACTCAATTCGCGTGGCGCACGGCTGCTCTTTGAGACAACCGTAGTCGGCGGTCGCGGGGGCGAGGTGATCGCGCACGCGGAACCGGGCGGACTTGCTGGCGCTAATACCCTTTATCGAATCCGTCCGCGAGTTTTTGTCGTGGCGATGGGCGCGACTGAGCGGCCTTTGACTTTCGTTGACAACGATTTGCCGGGGGTCATGCTGCTCAGCGCCGCCGAGCGCTACGGGGTGCGCTACGGCGTGCGGATCGCCAAGAGAACCGTAATATTCGCCAATCACAACCGGGCGTACGCGGCTGCGACGCGCTTGGCCGCAGCGGGCATGCAGATATGCGCGATCGTTGACACTCGGCCCGAGAGCGCGATCACAGAAGCGCGCGTGGCTGCACTGCGTGAGCAACTGGTTCGTTCCGGCATCGAGTGTCTTTACGAGCAGACGGTTATAGCAGCGCGCGGTAGAGCTGGCGTCACCGCAGCCGAAGTTGGCAGCATCACTGGCACGGGCCACGTGCGCGTGATCGAGTGCGATACGATTCTAATGAGCGGAGGCTGGACACCTGTCACGCATGCGGGGCAGCAGGAAGGCGGCACCCGTCGCTATGTGCCAGACATCGCTGCCTTCGTTGCCGATCGCCAGCCCGATGCGCGGATGACCGTGGGCGCGGCTAACGGAGTGTTTGAGCTATCGGCGATCTGCCACGAGGCGCAGGCAATTGGAGAGCGTGCCGCGCGCCTCGCGGGGCAAGCCTGCAGTCCAGTTCCTCCCCCCAAAGCTCAGGGCGACCCCGCTCCGGAGCTTCGGCCGTTTTGGCGCTCTCCCGCACCGCGTGCGGCGGAGAAGCGCCAATTCGTGGACTTTCAGAACGATGTCACGGTAGCGGATCTGCGTAGCGCGGTGGAGGAGGGGTTTTACGAGATAGAGCACGCCAAACGCTACACCGCACTTGGGTTTGGCACGGATCAGGGGCGACTTTCAGGTGTGCTCGGCGCCGCCATCATCGCGGAGCTGCGTGGCGAGCCTTTGGACCGTGTTGGTACGAGTCGCCTGCGCCAGCCTTTCCATCCAGTCACCCTGAAATCGCTCGCCGGCCTACGCACGGGTGCCGCGCTGCGCGTGACGAGGCGAACGCCGCTGCACAAGTGGCATCTGGCGCAGGGGGGCGTGATGGGACCGACCGGACTTTGGATGCGGCCGATGCACTACGGTAAAGCGGGCGCCGATGTTGCGCGCATTTCCGCCCTCGAGGCAACCGCAGTGCGAACCACCGGTGGCATTTCGGATGCGTCAACGCTTGGCAAGATCGAAATTGCAGGTCCCGACGCGGCGGCATTTCTCGACTATTTATATATGACGCCCGCGAGCTCCCTAAAGGTTGGCCGCAGTCGCTATGCCGTGAACCTGCGCGAAGATGGGATGGTGCTCGACGACGGCTTACTCCTGCGCATGGGGTCGGATCGCTTTCGGGCAACGACGAGCACCGGTCACGCGGAAGAGATGCTTGCTCACTTCGAGTACTACCGCGCGCTCGAGTTCGGCACCGCCCAAGTGGTGATCAGCGATGTCACGGATGCATGGGCTGTGATTGTCGTGGCAGGGCCCAAATCACGTGAGGCGCTTCTGCCGATCTTGGAGGACCCATCGCGCCCGCCTGTGGCCGCCCTTCAGCATATGGACTTTACAATGGCGCGGTTTGCGGGCGCAGAGCTCTTGGTCTTGCGCGCAAGCTTCTCCGGTGAGCTTGCTTGTGAGCTGCACTGCCCGCCGGATTCGGCAGCCTCTCTGGCCGATGCCCTTGTCGGCGCGGGAATGAAGCCCTACGGGCTCGAGGCGCTCGATATTTTGAGAGTTGAGAAGGGCTATCTCACTCACGCGGAACTGAGCGGTCAGACGACCCCCTACGATCTTGGGATGGAGGGATTCTTGAAGCGCAAGGACCGATTCGTCGGCAGTGATCTGCTTGATCGACCGGCATTTCACGAGGAAAGTCGCCCTCGACTCGTGGGCGTCAGAGCCGCCAATGGTCACGCGGCGTTTCTGGCTGGAGCACAGCTTGTGGGGCGTGAGGATCGTAACCATCCCTGCGGATACATCACCTCGAGCGCGCTCAGCCCTGCATTGGGCGAATACATCGGACTTGCCTTGGTTGCGCGCTCCATCGGAGAGGGCGCCGAGATTATCGCGCGTGATCCGTTACGACTCGGTGATACGACGGTGCGCATCGCGCCTATTGTGCATTTTGACCCCAGCGGAGAGCGGATGCGCCGATGATTATCGATCCTTTGCCGCACGAGCGAATGCTCGAGGTTGTCGCCCTGCGCCTGTTACCGGAAGCTGCAACTTTTCCTCCGGAATGGCCGACGGTATCGGGAGCTGTTTGGTACGGGGCAGGCGGCCGCCCGGTGATCTTGCACTGCGCGTCCGGACGGTGGTTGGTAACCATGGCAGACGCCATTGCCGAGAAGCTCGTGCAGGCGACCGTCGGCGCCCGCTGCTGCGAAGCGATTGATCTCGCGGGAAAATGGCTCGGCTTGCATCTCTCCGGTTCGGATGTGAAGCGCGCTCTAGCGAGCAGTGCTGATACGGCCGCGATGCTCGGCGGTCACGATTGCGCGAGCACAACATTATTTGATTGTCCGGTCGTCGTCGCCAAGGGTACACGCGACTATTACGTATGGGTGAAGCGCAGTTACAGTACCGATCTCTTGGCCTCTCTACGTGAGCACGCCGCTTCGCCGGCCTGAATCCAAACGCGTGTGACTTGAAGAATGCCAAGAGATCAGCGTTGATCGGTTCGGCTTCAGTCGTCGCATTTATTCGAAGGGGTCCGCTATGACGAACTTGCGCCGATGCTGTTGAACGAAACCCAAAAGCAGGCGGCGAAAATCCGTTTGCTTGAGCGTCAGGTCGCCAAGCTGGAGCATCTGATCAGGTGACGCAAAGCGCGAGATCCGTACTACGCTGATTGCCGGCACCATCGGGCAATGTGCAAACGAATGCACCTGGCTCGCAGACGGCCCATTGATAATTCCCGTGTACTCTGCCGAAACGCCTGCCCGAAAACTGCCATTTGCCAAGTCGAGGCGCGTAGACGACCATAACCAGAGAACAAGAAACCGGAGACAGACATGGCAGAAGGGTTGGTCGGTGGAATTATCGGGGATGAGGACGCCCGCCTCGACGAGACCTGGTCTTCGTCATTTGTTTGCGAGTGCTGCGGCGCGCAAATGCAGTCGCTCGGCGGCTGGGTTTATGCTTGCCACAAGTGTCGGTTTCAAGCCTCAAGCTTAACTCCCGCCGCGGGAACGGGTATCCCAGGGTTGGAAGAGTTGCGGCTAAAGAACTTCGAACTAATTCTGGATCGATTGGAAAGCGTAAAAATACTTCAGGGAGCGCGGCTTCTTGAAGTTGGCTCCGCTAGGGGGTGGTTTCTCGAAGCGGCAGTTCGCCGTGGCGTCCAAGTTCAAGGCATCGAGCCGGAGACTGCCAACGCCGAAATTTCCCGCACAAACGGCCTTGATGTGGAAATTGGATTTTTCCCGAACGATCTAAAGAATTGCGGGCCTTTCGATCTGATCATCTTCAACGATAGCTTCGAGCATCTAGCTAAGCCCTCAGCTGTCATCCAAGCTGTGCAGTCTTTGCTGAAGCCGGGAGGGATCCTCGTTATTAATCTTCCGTCTAGCAAGGGAGTACTGTTCCTAATTGCTGGTTTGCTGTCTAGGTTGGGCGTTGGTGGGCCACTGGCGCGATTGTGGCAAATGGGCATGCCATCGCCACATGTCAGCTATTTCAACCCTGAGAATTTGAGCCTTCTGGCTCAGCGGCATAGTAATTTGCAACTGATCAAGCGCTTTTCTATGACAAGCGTGTCCCGCCAGGGGTTAGCTTCTCGGATAGGCGCTTCTCATTCGGGCGCCAAGGGTGTCCTAATGTTCGCGGTGATTTGGGGGCTGTCTTTCATCCTGCCACTGCTCCCGTCGGACATTGAGGTTCTGTTTTTTTGTAACCCTGCTGCACGATCTGGTAGGTCTGTACCAAGGTCCAATCGAGGTCCAGTTTCATCAGATATGTCGGGATCTGAGTTAATCCCTACTATGAGCCGATGAAAATTCGGCTGGAATGACGATAGCGCGGGCGTAGTGTCTGATGGATCGGAGTGCGATCCGACCGACCCGAATACGGATTGCGAAATCGAGTTGGCGTTTTCTGCAGGAAACACTTGGAACAAACTTCGCCAAGGGGTTTACGGCGGCGTCAAGATGAAGCGCGGGAAAATCACGCTGACGGACACTCGCCAGGACGACACCGGATTCCCGAAATTCGAACGGATTAGGCGATGAACACCGCGACTCGGCGGCGGCTGCGATTCGTGCGCTGCATAAGAATGGTGGCCGTCAGCTCGATCCGCAGCAGCTAAAGAAAGCCGGTTCGCTATTTGACGCTAATGCGCAGCGATTGAGGAAGAATCAGCGCGATGCAAATCTGATTGCATGGGCCGCTGTTACATATGATGTGAATCTCGGCAGTGATGAGCCCGTGGATTCCATTGCAGCGATCCGAGCGGATCAATTTCGCGAGCGCCGCGCAAAAGTATTTGCTGAGCCTTGGAAAGCCCGGCTTTTTTTGGGGCGCGCGGGCAGCGGATCATCTATCCCATGAGACTCAGCTTCCGCCCGCGAGTGCATCGTGGTTACTCCGAGACCTTCAACTATTTGGCGCGTGTTTGCCCATGAATCGTTGGCCGGTGTGCGTGCATGAAGCCGCCCATGCGTGCGCGAATTTCGGCGTAACGTTCAAACTCGTGCCGGAGCTCATCGCCCGCACGGTGATGCGCGATCGATGGCAAGCTCGCGAACACACTGCACTCGGACGCCGACTCAACGATGACGCAGCGCAATGATCCCAATCCCATGACTGCAATATAACCTGCCGCAAACTTGTGCGTGACCTCTCAAAGTTATTGACGGGAAAATAGGTCACGATTTCTTAGACAGGGCAAACTCGCTGGGTGGAACCACAGCATTATGTGCGATCCAGCTCGGCAGGCCTTGGCGTATCAAATAAAATGCCGGGAAAACGACAACGAATACGGTACCTCCCGAGATGGACAGAACACTTCGAGTCCTCGACAGAGCGAGCGAGGCGACG
>Ga0209624_10003839_pt1 | contig 10474 bp, 5 predicted proteins | sample JacPinW_OM2H0_O1_FD_188565 | JGI IMG/M metagenome (GOLD analysis project Ga0209624, IMG submission 188565) | Forest soil microbial communities from Algoma, Ontario, Canada - Jack Pine, Ontario site 1_JW_OM2H0_O1 (SPAdes) (version 2) | ecosystem: Environmental > Terrestrial > Soil > Boreal... | reverse complement strand
GGATTGTTTGCATTCGACGCGTCGGGTGCGCGGCCGATTTCGTAATCTTCATCATCCCCACTCACTGGAACAAGTGATGTGTAGACAACGGAACTGACTCCCGGCAGAGCGGCCACGCGTTGCTGAACTTGATTGTAAAATTCCGTCTGCTGTTGCGGCGTCGCGTACTGCTTCTCAGGAATGTTTAGGGCAAATGCGTATCGTCCGGCGGTCTGGACACCGGGATCAACATCGGAAAGCCGCGAAAAACTGCGCATCAATAATCCGGCTCCTGCAAGAAGCACAAACGCGAGCATCACTTCGGCCATGACCAGCAATTTGCGGAGTCCTGCGCGCGCGCCGCTTCCCGTTCGACCGCCTTCTTTCAGCGATTCGGCAAGCTCGCCGCGTACCATGGCGATTGCCGGCGCGCAACCGAACAATAATCCCGTGAGAAATGCGAGAGCGATCGTGAAAAATAGCACGCTGCTATCCAGCGTGACGTATTGCGCGTGAGGAAGAAAATTTGCAGGCAGCGTCGAGATGACTCGCGTGCTCCAGAATGCGATCAGTAGAGCGAACGCAGCGCCGATCAATGAAAGCAAAATACTTTCGGTCAGTAACTGCCTTACCAGGCGCCCGCGGCTCGCGCCCATCGTTAAGCGCACGGCGATTTCTCTTTGGCGGACGCTGGCGCGCGCGAGCAACATATTTGCTGCATTTGCGCAGGCAATGAGCAGCACGAATCCTACTGCGCCAAGCAGCACGAAAAGCGCGGGACGAATTTCACGCACGCCTCCAGCCTGCGATAGCGGCAGGATCGCCGCGGTCCATCCATCGTTCGTCAGCGGATATTGTTTCGCCAAACGCGCAGCGATGCCCGCCATTTCGGCTTGCGCTTGTGCGACGGTCACGCCGCTAGCCAAGCGTGCGATGTCGCCGAGATAATGTCCCCCACGGCCGTTTTGAATTGTGTCCGGAGTAAAAACTAACGGCGTCCAGACCTGGGAAGCGATGGAAGGAAATTGAAATTGTGGACCCATCACGCCGATCACGGTGTACGCTTGCCCGTCGAGCGAAACATTTTTCCCAAGTACGGCTCGATCCGCGGCGAATGCGCTGCGCCAGAGCGCATCACTGATTACAATCACGTGATCCTTGCCCGTCTGAAATTCGTCTGAACTAAAAGTACGTCCCAGCTCGGGCTGGGCTTTCAAAACTTCAAAAAATCCCTCCGTGACCATCGGCCCCGACCAATGCTCGGGCGTGTCACCGCTGGTGTAGGAGTATCCGTTGGGTGCGTACGCGGCCATTTTTTCAATCAAGTGTGATTGCGCGCGCCAATCCAAAAAATTCGGCGGCGAGACGGAAAATGTCGGCCAGCCTTTCGCCGGATCACTTTCGTAGATGCGCACCAATTGTTCCGGTTGCGGATAAGGCAGCGGACGCAGCAGCACGGCGTTGATCACGGAGAAAATTGTGGCGTTTGCTCCGATGCCGAGCGCAAGCGTCAGCACTACGATGGATGTAAAGCCGGGACTTTTGCGCAACATGCGAAATGCGTAGCGGATGTCCTGCAGCAAGTCAGCGAACATGTTTCCTCCCCGGTGCTTGCGAAAATGTTCTTCGTGTAATGCTTCGCGCCATTCTTGCGGAACGCGAGACGCAATTTCATTTGCGATGGGCTGCTCGGCGCGGCGAATCTCTTGCGCTAATAAATTCCAATCAGGAATCTGTGCGATAGCGTGCGCGTCGGCTTGCTGTCGTGCGAGGCCGCGCGATATTGCTTCGGAATACGCGTCCTCAATCTGCTGCGCGATTTCTTCGACAATTTCCTGTTCGCGAGCGCCGCTTAATCCGAGCGGCGGCAAATGTTCGCGGACAAATTGTTTCCAATCGCGCATAATTTCTCACACCGAACGTTTATTCGTGCCGCAAAGCAACTAGCGGATCCACGCGGCATGCTCGCCGCGCGGGCACAAAACACGCCAGCATCGCCACAAGAATCAGCAGCAGCACGGAAACTCCAAGAACAAATGGATTCGTTGCGCGGACGGAATAAAGTTGGTTCTGCAGGTATTTGCTCAGCGCGAGCGCCGCCCCTACGCCGACGGCCACGCCCAACACAACGGGAATCATCGCTTGTTGTGCGATCAGCGTGTAAATGCGTGGCGTTTGCGCGCCCAGCGCGATCCGAATTCCAATCTCGTGAGTGCGCTGCGCCACTCCGTAACTCACCACGCCATAAACACCGATCGCCGTCAGCACAAGCGCGACGAGTGCGAATCCGGTAAGCAGCAGCATTGGAAATTTGCGGGGGCCGACGGAATTTTCCACGATTTGATCCATCATCACGGTGTCCGTCACAGCTTGTTCGGGCACAACTTCGCTCAGCGCTTTTCGTACGCTCGCAGTAAGTGCGGCGGTGTTTGATTCCGCGCGAACCACAATTGCCATGGAAGGCCACGCGGCCTGGCTATACGGCAGATATACCTGCGCGAGAAATGTCTTATCCAAGCCGCGCTGATGAACATTTCCCACAACTCCAACGACTGTTTGCCACGGAGCTTCATCCTGATAAGGTACGAGCTTGAAGCGCTTTCCGATTGGATCTTCATTTGGAAAAAATCTTTCCCGGAAACGGTCGGAAATAATCGCGGCTCCGGGCGCACGCAGCGAATCCTGATTCGTAAATTCGCGGCCCTCGATCAGCGGGACTCCCATGGTGTGGAAATAATTCGGGCAAACGATGCTGTAGCCCGCGCCAACTCGGTCGGCCGGTGCGGGTTCAGGCCTGCCTTCAAAGGTGACAGCACGAGCGGCGCCGCCAACCATCGGAAGCTGGCTCACCGCGCTGACGGAAAGAACGCCGGGCAATTGTTCGAGGTGTTCTTCCATCTGCTGACAAAACAAAGGGCGCGTGGGCGGGCCATAAAAATCTTTCTGGGGCAGCGCCATTTCCATCGTGAGCAATCCGTTCGGATTGAATCCCGGAGACACGGCCAACAAGCGCCGCATGCTGGTGATCATCAGACCTGCGCTGGCAAGTACCGTCAACGCGAGCGCCACTTCGGCTACGACCAGCGCTTCGCGCACGCGGCGACTGCTACTACCCGAATTGCCGCGCGAGCCAGCTTCCTTCAGCGATTCACCTGGAGCGACACCGAAAGCGTGCAACGCCGGCACGATGCCGAAGAGAATTCCCGTCACCAACGCAACGCCCAGCGTGAATGCGAGTACTCGAATGTCGGGATGAATCATGGTCATGTCGCGAAATGGAATATTTTTCAAGCTCTCCGGCATGATTTTCAAAAGCAGCGGAGAAATTCCCAACGCCAGCGCCACGCCGGCGAAGCCGCCGAACAGTGCCAGCAGAATGCTTTCCGTCATCATCTGACGGAAAATTCTCGAACCGGAAGCACCCAGCGCCGCGCGGAGAGCGAGTTCCTTGCGGCGAGAACTTCCGCGCGCCAGCAACAAATTCGCGATGTTCACGCACGCGATCAGCAGAACAAATCCCACGGCAAGCAGGAGCGTCAGCATCACCTGACGGAAATCCTCCAAATATAAGTCGCGGATCGGCGTGATGGTGGCGCTATTGCCGTGACTTATTTCCGGATACGCCTGCGCCAAGCGCAAGCCGATGGCGTCCATTTCCGCGCGGGCCTTTTCAAATGAGACGCCGGGCTTCAGGCGCGCGCTCACGTAAAAAGAATGTGCTTCGCGGCTGCGGTCGCCTTCATTGAAACCAATGGGGACCCAGAGTTTTTGCTGAGCAACGGGAAACGCGAAACCTTGCGGCATTACAGCGATGACCGTGTAGCTTTCTTGATTGATGCGAATTGCCTTGCCAAGAATCGAACGATCGGCGGCATAACGGCGCTGCCACAAACCGTAGCTCAGCACGACAACATGATCTTTCCCCGGAGCTTCTTCGTCCTTTGTAAATGTGCGCCCCATCATGGGCGGCACGCCAAGCACGTCGAAAAGGCCGCTGGAAGCGCGAAGTCCGCCGACGATTTCCGGATCGCCTTCACCGGAAATGTTGTATCCAAGAAATTCATAAATGGCCATGCGCTCGAAAACATCATTTTGTTTTTCCCAGTCGAGATAATTCGGCGCGGCTACGATATTTTCCGAATGCGCCTGACCAGCGGTAGTTTCCCAGGCCATTACCAGCCGGTCGGGATCGTGATACGGCAGCGGCTTCAGCAGCGCGTCATTCACAAAACTGAAAATCGCGGTGTTGCCGCCGATGCCCAGCGCAAGCGTGAACACGACGAGAGCGGTGAATCCCGGAGATTTACGGAGCATTCGCAGCGAGTGGCGCAAGTCCTGAATTAAATCGGCGAACATGTTTCCTCCTCGACGCTTGCGAATATTTTCTTCTTCTACGGCTTCGCGTAAGGTTTCTGGCACGCGTGCGGATATTCTTTCCGTCAATGGACGTTCGGCGCGGCGGATTTCTTCCGCCAATAAATTCCAATCGGGAATTTGCGAAATGGCGTGCCTGTCCGCTTGGTCTCGGGCTCGTCCTCGTGAAATTGCTTCCACGTAAGCATCGTCAAGTTGCTGCGCGATTTCTTCGACGATCTCCTGTTCACGCGCTCCGCTTAGTCCGAGCGGCGGCAAATGTTCGCGAACATATTTTTTCCAGTCACGCGTCGCCATAAGACTGATCCTTTACCAAACGCTATTCGTATCGCAGAGCCACGAGTGGATCTACGCGGCTCGCACGGCGGGCCGGGATGTAGCACGCGAGCAGGCCAACCGTGAACAGAATTATCGCAACACCAGCGAACGTGAGCGGGTCGGTCGGTTTCACGTCGAAAAGCATGCTGGAAAGCAGGCGCATCAGCGGTAGACCGATTGCAATTCCAGCGCCTACTCCAAGCAGTTGCAAAAGCATTCCGCGCGATAACACCAGCAACAGCACATGACGCGGCTCGGCGCCCAGCGCCATGCGAATTCCGATTTCATGTGTACGCTGGCCGGCTAGATACGAGATCACGCCATAAATTCCCACGCACGCGAGCACCAATGCGAGCGCAGCGAACACTTCCATCAACAACATCGAGAAGCGTCGGAATGCGAGCGAGCCTTCTAAAATTTTGTCCATTGTGTTTTCGCCGTACATTACTTGCTGCTGGTCCACGGCTTTCACTTCTTGACGGACGGCGGAAGCCAATTGGAGCGGCGGCAGCGAAGTACGCAATACGGTGGATACGTTGTTGCCGAGTATCGGCATCAGAGCGTCGGGTATTTGGCGAAACGGCATGTAGAGCTGAAATTGAGTCTCGTCGTCCGCCGAAGCAGCGAGGCCGTTGTGTTTCACGTCGCCGACAATTCCAACAATTTGCACGGCCTCTTCAAAGAAAGTGAGGTGCAATTGCTTGCCGAGTGGATCTTCGTTTGGAAATAATTTGCGGGCCATTTTTTCGTCAATCACAGCTACCGCCGGCGCGGCTTCAATGTCTCGTGATGTGAAGAATCGGCCTCGAAGCAAGGGAATTTTCATCACCGAAATATATTCCGGGCTGACTGCGTACCACATCGCGTCTGGCATTTGGTTTTCCGAATTAGGCCGCTTCCGATCTTCACGCCAAAACGGAATGTCGGAATCGCCAGTCAATGGAAGATTGCCGAAATTCACCGCGGCCGATTCCACGCCGGGCAGAGCGTCCAATCCATTCAACAATTGGGAATACATCGCGCGCGTCTTCGGCCCGTTCGTAGCTTTGGTGGGCGAAAGCGAAATGGAAAATGTCAGCAGGTTATGCGGATCGAAACCCGGATCGACAGCCCAGATGCGGTTCAGACTGCGAATCATCAAGCCTGCACCCACCAAAAGCACCATTGCGAGTGCGACTTCAGAAACAATCAATAGTGACTGCACGCGCCGGTGGCCGCCGGAAGATCCTCTTCCACCTTCCTTCAGCGTTTTCTGCAAATCCGGGCGCGAGGTTTTCAGCGCGGGAAGGATTCCGAAGAAAATTCCGGTCAACATGGAAATTAATAAAGTAAAAATCAGAACGCGCGCGTCCGACGCCGCCCCACCTGATGCAACAAGTCCTTCCGGCGCAACCGCGAGAATTGCGCGCGTGCCCCACATCGCCAACAGAAGGCCGCATGCTCCGCCGAGGGTGGCGAGAAGAACGGTCTCGGTCAGTAATTGCCGGATCATTCTCAATCTGCCCGCGCCCATCGCCATGCGTACGGCGATTTCGCGTTTTCTGCTGTTGGCTCTGGCCAGCAAAAGATTTGCAACGTTCACGCAGGTAATCAGCAAAACAAATCCAACCGCGCCAAACAGCAGCAGCAACGTTTGCTGCAATCCGCCCACACTGGATTCGCGCAGTGATACCGCGGAAAATTTCAGCCCCGTATCTTCTTTCGGATATGCCGTCGCAAGATTATTCGCGATGCGATTCAAATCCGCGCGCGCCTGCACCAGGGAAACACCCGGCTTTAGACGGCCGAGGGCGATGGTCCCAAAACCGTATCCGCGCCGGTAAAAACTCGGCTCCGCCCACTGTCCGATGGCAAGATAGACGTCCGACTTTGAAAAGTATTTTAGCTCCGGCATGATTCCGATAATTGTGTAGTCGTGACCGCTGAGCGAAATGTTCTTTCCCAGAATATTTGCGTCGCCCGCAAATTTTCTTCGCCATAATCCTTCGCTCAACAAGGCGCCGGGCGTGGCGCCCTGACGATCCTCGTCGGCGCGAAACATCCGGCCTGCCAATGGCTGCACGCCCAAGATCGAAAAGAAATCTGCGGAAATCATTCTTACCGGCACGCGCTCGGTATCTCCCGAGCCGGTTAGATTGAAACTGTCACGCCGCCAGAGAGCAATCGGATCGAAGGACTGATTTTGCGTCTGCAAATCTCGGAATTCGGAATAAGGAATCGAGCCGCCCTGGTCTCTATGCAAGATCATCACGCGGCCAGAGTCTGGAAATGGAATTTGCTGCAGAAGCACGGCATTCACAACCGAGAAAATCGCGGTATTCGCCCCAATTCCGAGCGCCAGCGTCAGTACGGCGATGGCTGTGAATCCGGGACTCTTGCGAAGCATGCGCAACGCGTAGCGCAAATCCTGAAAAAAATCAGCGAACAATTTCCCTCCTCTGCGTTTGCGAAAATTTTCTTCGTAAAAAGCAGCGCGTAAACCTTGTGGCACCTGGGCGGCAATTTCTTCGGCAACGGGCCGCTCGGCGCGGCGGATTTCTTGTGCCAGTACATCCCAATCAGGAATTTGCGCGACGGCATGCGCTTCGGCTTGCTCCCGCGTAAGGCCGCGCGAAATCGCTTCCGATTGCGCGTCTTCGAGTTGCTGCGCGATTTCGTCGATAATTTCTTGTTCGCGCGCTCCGCTCAATCGAAGCGGCGGCAGATGCTCGCGAACGAATTGCTTCCAATCACGCATTGCCGACCTGCGCCACGCGTTCGATCGCGCGGATAAATTCACGCCAGCTCTTGCGTTGCTCCGGTAGGGCGCGCCGGCCTGCGGCAGTTAATTTGTAAAATCGACGGCGGCGCTGTCCCGCTTTTTCCAGCCAGCGGCCTTCGATCCATCCGCGGCGTTCCAGGCGATAGAGCATTGGGTACAGCGACGCCACATGGAATTCCAACACGCCGCGCGAGCGCTTCTCGATGAGCTTCGCGAGTTCGTACCCGTGCCGCGCGCGATCTTCCAGTAAAGAAAGGATCAGCACTTCGGCGGTTCCTTTTTTCAGTTCGGGTTGCATTCTGGCCATAGCCTCCATATGCGGCTACGCTATATATAGACGCGCACCATGTCAAATGGTCACGAATGGATTTCTACTTTTCGGCGGAAAGCGTACGTACAGGCGGAGGGCGTTACGAAAACGAGTGGATGGACCGCTGGCTTTTTTAGTGAGTCAGAGGTGAAGACGTTACCGAAGCGGCCGATCCATCGTTCTGGCGAATCACGTTTGATTGATCCAGGTAGAAAAACCATTCGCCGGTGATTCCGGGACTGATTGGATTGGCGTTCACGGTGTATCCGGTTGCCGTCGTTCCGCCGTTAGGAATCAGCGGAGTGTAAAGAAATTGGTAACCTCCACGCAAGCCGCTCGCGAGAACTTGATCAACCAAATCGGCGGTCGTGGCGGAAGCTGAAGCGCCGGGAATTGGCGGCCCCAGTGCGGCAAGCGTGGGCGAAAATCCCGGTCCCCACGATGAATCGTAGTTCGCTTCCTGGGTGGCCAGCGTTCGCAGCGCTGAAACCGCAGCGGATTCATTGGCGGACATTCGCGCACGCAGCAATTGTGGGATCGCCAGCGCCGCGATGATCAGGATCACCGCGATAACAATCATCAATTCAATCAGAGAAAATCCAGCGGCGCGCGGCTTTCGATGTTTCACGAATTTGAAGTTTCGCATGGCGAATGTCTTTCTGTGCCATCTATGCAATGGCACAATTCTCTCCCAAGAAAATGTTAGCACGGTCGAGTCAAGCGGAGTGTAAAGCGGGGGTTACGAGTACGCGGCCAGAAGTACTAGTAGAGCGGACTGGCGAAACTTGCGCGAAAGTCGCCGGAAATGCTGAGTTCAGGGCTGTTTCGGGGGCGGCGATTTGCGCGCGTGCTCCAACAATTCCCACACGGCGTCCGGCAAATCCACCAGATCGTTGAATTCACCGGCTCCGCGCAGCCATTGACCGCCATCGATTACCACGCATTCACCATTAATGTACGCGGCGGAATTCGAGAGCAGAAAAACGGCGAGATCGGCGAGTTCTTCATGCTTGCCAAAGCGCTTCATCGGATGAGTGCTGCGCGCGTGCTCCTCAAATTCCTTGCTGGGCATCAGGCGTGACCAAGCGCCCTCGGTTGGAAATGGGCCCGGAGCAATCGCGTTAAGGCGAATGTCGTAGCGCGCCCATTCGATGGCGAGGGAAGTTGTCATCGCAAGCACGCCAGCTTTTGCGCACGCGGATGGAACCACAAATGCCGAGCCGCAATTCGCGGATGCGTACGTGGTGCACATATTCAGCACCTGACCGGGTTTTCCCGCGGCGATCCATCGCTTGCCGAGGGCTTGCGTGCAATGAAATGTTCCGTGCAGAACAATTCCGACGACCGCCGCGAATGCATTCGGTGAAATTTTCTCTGTGCGCGCGATGAAATTTCCCGCGGCGTTATTGATGAGCGTATCCACCCGCCCGAATTCTTTTTCGGCTGCGGATACGGCTGCTTCCACCGCGGCATAATCGCGGACGTCAGCGGTGGCGTAACTGCAAGTCCCGTTGGCTGCGCGAATTTCTTGGGTGACTTCGCGCAGAGGATCTTCGCGGCGCCCGACGAGAAATAATTTCGCGCCGAGGCCCGCCATGCGCAGAGCCATCGAGCGTCCTAAGCCGGTGCCGCCGCCGGTAAGAAAAATTGTGCGGCCTGCGAGAAGATTTTTTTCAAACATAGAAATTACTTCGACAATCGTTTCACCAGCTCGTACAAAAACGCGTGGCCTTCATAATAAGAATCGACTCCCAACCGCTCATCTCGTCCATGGAAACGAATGTCGTCGCGATCCATGAAAAATCCCTGCACGCCATAAGTGGGAATTCCGGCGATGCGCAGGAATCTGCCGTCCGTCGCGCCCATTACCATGATCGGCAGTGTTGCCACGCCCGGCCACATTGTATTTGTAATATCGCGAACGGCGTTCAGCACGTCGGGCCGCATCGGAGACGCGGGACCTTTGGACATATCGCCCATCTGCGTGATGATGACTTGATCGTCGGCGACAACTTTTTTCAGCGTGCTCATCACGTACTCCGGCGAATCTTCCGGCAGCACGCGGCAATTTACCGTGGCCGCGGCAAGTTGAGGCAGCGCATTCAGCGCGTGCCCGCCTTCCAGCATCGTGGCAACGCAGGTTGTTCGCAAAGTTGAATTCCATGAAGGAGACGCGTCGGCTACGCGCGTCATCGCTTCCTGCGAACCGCTGGCAATTTTTGCCAAATCTTCTTTTCGAGGACCGTCATCCAGCTTCGCCATCTGCTGGAAATATACGGCGGTCACTTCGTTGGTCTTCAGCGGAAATCCAAAATTGGAAAGATTTTGCAGCGCGCCGGCCAAGTGATAAATCGCGTTGTCTTTCACCGGCATCGAACTGTGACCGCCTTTGTTGCGCACCTCGAAGCGGAAATTGATTACGTACTTCTCGCTGACCTGCAAATCATTTGAAATTTTCTTTCCGCGCACGATTTCGCCGTAGCCGCCTTCGTTCAACGCCAGGTCGGCGTCGATTAAATCCTTGTGATTCTTCAGCAGCCACTCGATGCCGCTGTAAGGTCCGCCGCCTTCTTCGTCCGCGGTGAGCGCGACGATAATGTCCCGGTCAGGTTTGAATCCTTCGCGCTTGTATTGAATTAAATTCGCGATCCACACGGCGGCCTGCGCTTTGTCGTCACCGGTGCCACGGCCGTAATAAAAACCGTCCTTCTCGATAAATTGAAATGGATCGG
>Ga0209624_10003838_pt1 | contig 10477 bp, 10 predicted proteins | sample JacPinW_OM2H0_O1_FD_188565 | JGI IMG/M metagenome (GOLD analysis project Ga0209624, IMG submission 188565) | Forest soil microbial communities from Algoma, Ontario, Canada - Jack Pine, Ontario site 1_JW_OM2H0_O1 (SPAdes) (version 2) | ecosystem: Environmental > Terrestrial > Soil > Boreal... | reverse complement strand
CGCTGATGCACTCGGGCGATTCGTGTGCCGGTTCTCCGGTGAACGGGAAGCGGCGGTTGGCGTCGTATTTCTGAAAGCGTCCACGAAGTTGGAAGCCGCTGGCGGGGATTTCACCGAGGCCGCGCCATTCGCGCGGGGTGATCTCGAAGACTTCTGCAATTGTCTTCTGCGCTGGGCGATTCCCTTCCCGCTTCACGGCGCGACTGTATTGGTTCTCAACCTCGTGCCTTCCTTCTTCGAGTTGCGCGACAGTCATCAGGATGCCGTCGAGAATATCGAGCGGCTCGAATCCGGTAACCACGATGGGAACCTCGTATTTCGCAGCGATGGGAAAATATTCCTCGAATCCCATGATGGTGCAAACGTGTCCGGCGGCTAGAAATCCCTGAACCACACAGCTGTCCGATGAAAGGAGCGCCACCATCGCGGGAGGAACCAGCACGTGAGAAACGAGGAGCGAGAAATTCTCGATGCCGTCGTGATCGGCTTGCCAAGCGGCCATGGCGTTAGCGGGCGCAGTCGTTTCGAAGCCAACGGCGAAGAAGACGACCTGTTTGTCAGGATTTGCTTTCGCCAGTTTCAGCGCATCGAGCGGCGAGTAGACGATGCGGACCTCAGCGCCTTCGGCCTTCACGTCGAACAGACTCTTAGTTGATCCCGGTACGCGCAGCATGTCCCCGAACGAACAGAAGATCACGTCGGGACGCTTGGCGATGGCGACGGCTTTGTCGATTAATTCAATCGGGGTGACGCAGACGGGACAGCCGGGGCCGTGAACGAGACTGATCTCCTTGGGCAGCAGGTCTTCGAGACCGCTTTTGACGATGGTGTGAGTCTGGCCGCCGCAGACTTCCATGATTGTCCACGGGCGCGTGACTTTCAGGCGAATCGCTCCCGCTAGTTGTTCGGCAGCTTTCTGATCGCGATATTCACTGAGGAATTTCACCGAGTTCCTCTTTCAATCCGCCCATCTCCTCAAGGTACTGGAAGACGCGCTTGGCTTCGTCCTCGTCGATGACGCTGATGGCGAATCCGACGTGGACCAGAACGTATTTGCCGACTTCGGCTTCGGGAGTGTAGGCAAGGTTGATGTCTTTGCGGATGCCGCCGAAGTCGACCTTGCCGACGCGGAAGGCGATATCACCTCCGTCCATGATCTCAACCAGTTTTCCCGGGACGGCAAGACACATAAGAGAAACCTCAGGGGCGAAAGCCCGCGATCGATCCAAAACGTACGGCACGGCTGAAGCCGCGCCCTTTCAAACCTCTGCCACTAGCCGGCCATCACCGCCTGGCCTAACGCGATTCCACCGTCGTTGGGTGGGACTCGCTGGTGCGTGTGCACTTGATATCCCCGCGATTCCAAAACAGCCGCGGCGCTCTCCGTCAGATAACGATTCTGAAAAACTCCGCCGCTCAACACGATCTGCTTCAACCCTGCGCCGGTTGCGACCTCTACAATCCAGTTCACCAGCGCGTTGTGGAAACGGGCCGCGATCACGGGAACCAGAACTCCAGCACGTTGATCCGTTAGAACCGAGGAAATCAGCGGTCCCCAGTCCCCATCGGGTAAAGGATACGCCTCTTCCATGCGCAAGCCAGCAATTTCATTTTCGAGGAGCATGGCGGCCTGCCCTTCGAAACGATTCTCTCGCGCGACTCCGGATATACACGCGATCGCGTCAAACAGGCGCCCGACGCTCGTCGTCGGAACTACATTGATCTTGTGCTCGAGCATATAGCGGATGTTTTTGTCGTCCAATCGGGGTTTCCCTGTCGGAGGAGGATGGGGCAAAGGGGCCGTGGACTCGGGACCAAAAACTTCGAAGAGCAGGCTTGCGGCCGAGCGCCATCCTTCGCGCACGGCAGCGTCTCCGCCGGGAAGGTTGAATGGACGCAGGTGGGCAATCCGTTCGAACTGACCCCCTTCGACACGGAAGAATTCTCCACCCCAGATGGAGCCATCGAGGCCATATCCGGTGCCATCCCACGAGACGCCGAGGTAAGGGCCTTCGACGCCATTCTCTGCTGCGCACGAAGCAACATGCGCCTGATGGTGCTGCACACGGATGACGGGGAGTCCGGATCTGTCGGCCCATTGCGTCGATGCGTAGTCGGGATGGAGATCGCAGACGACCGCTTCCGGTTTAAAGCTGTAAAGGCGACAGAGATCGTCGATGGCCCGTTCGAAGGCGTGGCGCGCTTCGACGGTTTCGAGATCGCCTATGTGCTGGCTCAGAAAAACATCCCGGCCGACGGCGATGGCCACGGTGTTCTTGAGATGTCCACCCACGGCGAGAACTGGAGGGAGTCTATGCGGCACACGAATTCCCAACGGAGCGTAGCCACGGGCGCGGCGGAGAATGCCGGCATGTCCGCGGGTGAGACGTACGACAGAGTCGTCGCAGGCACGCACGATGGGACGGTTGTGCATCAGGAAATGATCGGCGATGTCTTTCAGACGCGTCGCAGCTTCGTCATTGGCAATGGCGATGGGCTCATCGCTTCGGTTGCCGCTGGTGGCGATCAGGGGAAAGTCGCACTGCTGCATCAGCAAATGGTGGAGCGGCGAGTAGGGCAGCATCACGCCCAAGTAGGGCGAGCAGTGCGCAACATTCCAGGCAATGTCGGTACCGGACTTCGGGCGCAGCAGGACGATGGGAGCAGCTTGGGACTCGAGAAGTTCGAGCTCTGCAGGAGCAATGTGGCAGTATTCATTCGCCATCTCGAGCGTCGGCATCATCAGCGCGAATGGCTTTTCTTCGCGATGCTTACGCTGGCGGAGTCGCGCGACTGCCGCGGGCTGGCGGGCGTCGACGAGTAGCTGAAATCCGCCAATGCCCTTCAGCGCGACGATCTTTCCGGCCAGAAGCGCCGCGGCTACATCACTGATCGTTCCGTCGAGTTTGGGTCCGCAGACCGGACACGCATTGGGCTGCGCATGGAAGCGGCGATTCGCGGGATTCTCGTACTCCTCACGGCAGGCGGGGCAAAGAACGAAATCCCGCATGGTGGTGTTAGGCCGGTCGTAGGGTATGTCGACAACAATTGTGTAGCGCGGGCCGCAGTTCGTGCAGTTGGTGAAGGGATATTGGAATCTGCGGTTCGCGGGATCGAATAACTCGGCGCGGCAGTCGGAACAGGTGGCGAGATCGGGAAGAACGTTTACGGATTTTCCTGTATCCGCATCGCTGGCATGAATTTCGAAACGAGTCGCGCCTTCAGCGGCCAGCCAGACGGATTCGTGGACATTGACGACCGAAGCTTTGGGGCGTTCGCTCTCGATCCGTTCTTCGAAGCGACGCAATGCTTCGGGGGGACCTTCGACTTCGACGGTGAGTCCAGAGGAAGAATTCAGCACCCATCCGGTGAGCGACATCTCGGTGGCGAGCCGGTAGACGAAGGGACGGAAGCCGACACCCTGCACGGCTCCGCGCAACGTGACGCGAAGACGCTGAGCTGCGGGTTTTGACGTCGTGGACATCGTCGACGGTGCGAGTTGATTCTACGGCTTCGGCGTTATGCGGCGGAAAACCTTTAACCACGAAAGACACTAAGGTTCACGAAGGAAAACCATTTGTGTTCTTTGTGGCTTACGACTTTCTGGCCTTCGAAAGGCACTCTTGGATCAACTCGTCTATGTGCTCGATGAGAGTTGGCAGTGCGGCTTCCACCGCGGGCGAGAGTGATTCTCCGTGATCGAAGTTCTGCCCCGTGATCGTGACGGAGAATGCTTGCAAGTGCGCGCCATAGAGGCGAATTGCTAGACCGACGATGGACGCTGGAGCGAGAGCATGACAGAAAGGACGCGGGTCGGCCGGTTCTCCGCTGCCGTCGGACATCCGAGTGACTTGAACTTGGCCGGGCTGACCGTCACCGGCGGCCGCATCGATAAAGATCACACATTGAGCTTGGCTGGCGGACTCGGCCAACTCCGGGCCTAGTTGGTGCAGCGAAACAATTTCGACTTCGTCGGGAAGGAACTTTCCCTCCAGCATTTCGGCTGCCCGCCGGGCTGCGCCATCGTCGCACCGCAAGGGATTTCCATATGCAACGACGAGCACGCGGGCCATGATCTGGAGTGTATCTCTTATGAGTACCGATCGTGCGCCGATCAGGAGCGCACCACCTCGTCGAGAATTTCTCCTGATGGACTGACGAGTTGTATTTGCAGATCCATCTGGCCGGAGGCGTGGGTCGAGCAGCTCAGGCAGGGATCGTAGCAGCGAATGACGGCCTCAACGCGGTTGAGCATCCCCAGATTCAACCGCTTGCCTTGCACGAAGTGCTTGGCGACCTGCAGGACGCTGCGGTTCATTGCCAGATTGTTCTGGCCTGTGGCGATGATGAGGTTGACCCAGCGGATCAAGCCCTGCTCGTCAATCTTGTAATGATGGAAGAGCGTGCCGCGTGGCGCCTCCGCAGCGCCGACACCCTCGAGGGCGTTGGGCCGGGCGACGGCGCGGACATGCTTCGAGAGAATCTCCGGATCATTGAGCAGCTGTTCGAGGCGCTCGATGCAATAGAGGATCTCGATCAGGCGCGCGTGATGATAGTGGAACGAGCTCAGGACAGCGGTGCGCTGCAGTTCATGGAATTCGGCGAGCTCCTGGTCGGCCCGAGGAGTGCCGCAGCGGTCGGCAACATTCAGCCGCGCAAGGGGACCGACTCGATAGATACCGTCGGGAAATCCTTTGGGCTTGTAGTAGCTGGATTTGAGATAGCTCCAAGGCTCGACTTTTTCGCCGATGTAATCGAAATACTGCGTGGGATCGAGATCGTCGGCGACCACGTGGCCGGAGGCATCGACGATGCGGAGCTTGCCGTCATAGAAAGTGAGGCCATTATCTTTTTTGACGATGCCCATGAACATCGTGGGAAAGTTTCCGAAGGTGGAGATCTCCTCCCGGAAGCCCTCCATTGTGCTCTTGAACCATTCGAGAGTGCGCTCGGCGATGGCGAGCGCATCGGGGATAGCCCAGAGAATGGCGTCGCGGTTTGCCTCGGTAAGAGGCTCGCTGACGCCTCCGGGAACGATCCACGCGGGATGAATGCGCTTTCCACCCAGTTGCTCGATGATTTTCTGTCCAAACTGGCGCAGACGGATGCCGTCGAGCGCCAAGGCTGGGTTCTTCTCTGCGACGCCGAAGATATTGCTCTTGGCCGGATCGGCATCCATGCCGAGGAGCAGGTCCGGAGAGGAAAGATGGAAGAGGCTCAGTGCGTGGGATTGCGTGACCTGGGCGAGTCCGAAGATTCGGCGCAGCTTGTCGGCCGTCGGCGGGATTTTCACCGCGAGCAGCGAGTCGCAGGCTTTGGCGGAGGCGATCAGATGGCTTACCGGGCAGATACCGCAGATGCGCGCCATCAATGACGGCATCTCGTAGAAGGGGCGGCCTTCCGCAAGTTTTTCGAAGCCGCGGAACTGGGTGACGTGGAAGCGGGCGTCCTCGACGCGGCCGTCGTCGTTGAGGTGGAGCGTGATCTTGGAGTGGCCTTCGATGCGCGTCACCGGATCGATGACGATGGTATTGCCCTTCACGATGTCTCCCTCTTAGCGATGAGCTGTGAGTCTTGAGCTTCGAGCTAAACCCTTCGGCTCTTCAACAATCCGCTCCATCGCACATCGAGTGCGATCGTTCGCGGTCAATGCTCAAAGCTCACAGCTCAATACTCGCAGCTAACTTACGCTCCAAAGCGCGTTTTCAAAGTCAGGTCGGGCGTCCGACCTTCCAGCAATTCCGTCACGGTGTAATAAATGGTGTCGCCGGACGGCGGACATCCCGGGACAAATACGTCGACATTCACGAATTCGTGAACGGGCCGCGAGTTTGGTAAAAGCGCCGGCACGACCTGGTCCGGAATACCAGGATCGAACGTTACATTTTCACGATAGGCGCGATCATAGACCGCCTTCGTGCCGAAGGGATTCCGCATGCCGGGTACATTCGCCGTCACTGCGCAATCGCCCAAGGAGACCAGAATTTTCGTGCGCTCGCGGACCAGCTTGATCTTGTGCAAGTCTTCTTCGCTGCTGACAGCACCCTCGACCAAAGTGACGTCCACGTTCTCGGGAAATTCCTTGGCATCGACCAGCGGGCTGTAGACCAGGTCGGCAGCGCCGGCGATGGCCAGCAAGCGTTCGTCCATGTCGAGGAACGACATGTGGCAGCCCGAGCAACCATCGAGCCAGACGGTAGCAATTCGCTTCTTACTCATGGATCACGCGGGGGCTAAAGCCCGCACCCTTTCGCTCGCTCGACGCGGCGCTAAAGCGCTGCCCTTCCACAAAACGATCACTTTCATGCCCGCGGCCTTCTTCGAGCTGGCCTTGCATCCTCATTCGTTCTCCTCGCGCATCATGGTCAGGTAGGGCAAGAATTGACGGCGTTTGAGCATTTCCGCCACGGATCGTCCCTTTTCAAACAGCGCGCCGGTTGGGCACACATGGACGCATTTGCCGCAACTGGTACAGGTTTCCGACAATCCCCATGGTTCATTGAGGTCGGTGATGACCTTGGCGTCGATGCCGCGCCCCATGATGTCCCAGGTATGCGCACCCTCGATTTCGTCACAGACGCGAACGCAGCGCGTGCAGAGAATGCAGCGGTTGTGATCGATCACAAAACGATCGTGGGAGGCATCAACTTCTTCTTTGGGATAGCGGTACGGAAAATGGACGTGGGTGATGCCGAGGCGCTGGCCGAGCATCTGCATCTCGCAGTGACCGTTCGAAACACAGACAGAGCAGACGTGATTCCGCTCTGTAAAGAGCAACTCCAGAATCATCTTGCGATATTTCTGCAGGCGTTCGGAGTCGGTGGTGACTTCCATTCCTTCTTCGACCGCAGTGACACAGGCCGGCAGCAGCTTGTTCTGGCCCTTGATTTCGACGAGGCAGAGGCGGCAGGCGCCGACGTCAGACAGGCCGTCCATTTCGCAGAGCCGCGGGATGAAGATGCCGTTCTGGCGAGCAACGTCGAGAATCGTTTCGTCGTGCCGCCCGCTGAGGTCGCGGCCATCGATCCGGAGAGTCTTGACCGGGGCAGGGCTCATGCGGTTTCTCCTACAGGCTGCGCGTTACAGACTCCGGCGGGACACTTGTGTTCTTCAATATGCGCCCGGTATTCGTCGGCGAAGGAACGCAACGTACTCACAACGGGATTGGGCGCCGACTGACCAAGTCCACATAAGCTTGTGTGTTTCAGCAGGTCGCAGAGTTCTTCAAGCATCGTCAGGTCTTGTGCCGTGGCGGTCATGTTGCCGATGGCGGTGAGGATGCGGTGCATTTGATAAGTACCGACGCGGCACGGGATGCACTTGCCGCAGGACTCGGTCATGCAGAAGTCCATGAAGAACTTGGCGACATCGACCATGCAGGAGCTTTCATCCATTACGATCATGCCGCCCGATCCCATGATCGACCCAGCGCGAGCCAGCGATTCGTAGTCCACGGGCATGTCGAGGCATTCGGAGGGCAGACAGCCGCCGGACGGCCCTCCGGTCTGGACTGCCTTGAATTTGCGCCCTTCGGGGATGCCTCCGCCGATTTCAAAGACCATCTCGCGCAGCGAGATTCCCATCGGAACTTCCACGAGGCCGGTATTTTCGACGCGTCCGGCGAGGGCGAAGACTTTGGTTCCCTTGCTCTTTTTGGTACCGATGCCGGCGTACCAATCACCGCCATTGCCAATGATCGGCGCGATGTTGGCAAAGGTTTCGACGTTATTGATCAGCGTCGGCTGGCCAAACAGGCCTTCCATCGCGGGATAAGGCGGACGGGGACGTGGCGTACCGCGCTTCCCTTCCACCGAGGCGATAAGAGCCGTTTCCTCGCCGCAGACGAAAGCTCCCGCGCCGAGGCGCAGATCGATGCGAAAACTGAAACGTGTGCCGCAGATATTGGAACCCAGCAGGCCGACGCGCTCGGCCTGGCGAATGGCGTTACGCAAGCGCTTGATCGCCAGAGGATATTCAGCGCGCACGTAAATGTAGGCTTCGGAGGCGCCCACGGCGTATCCGGCGATCAGCATGCCTTCGAGTACACGGTGGGGATCGGACTCGAGCACGCTGCGATCCATGAATGCGCCCGGATCGCCTTCGTCAGCATTGCAGATAACATATTTTTGGGTGCCGACGGATTTTGAGACCGTGCTCCACTTCAGGCCGGTCGGATAGCCGGCGCCGCCGCGGCCGCGCAGGCCGCTCTTGGTGACTTCATCGATGACCTCGCGCGGCGATATTTCCGTGAGGACCTTGATCAGCGCGGTGTAGCCGTTGACCGAAATATAGTCTTCAATGCGATCGGGATCAATGTTGCCGGAATTTTCGAGGACAATCTTCTTCTGGCGCTGGAAGAACGGAACGTCGGTAGGACAAATGAGCCGCGAGACTGGACCGCTTTCGAGGCTGTCGAGAATGGCTGGGCCGTCCGTCGCTTCGACTTTCTTGTACAGAACACCGGCGCTGGTCGAGACCAGCGGGCCTTCAGAGCATAATCCCATGCAGCCGACGCCCTTCACTTTGCAGTGATCCTTGGTGCCGCGCCGCGCGACTTCCTGATCGAGTGAATCTTTGACTGCCTGGCTCTGACAGGAGAGACATCCGGCGGCGACACAAACCTTGACACCCTGCGTGAATTGGCTCTGCGCGGCGCGTTCGGTTTCGGCGATCTGGTCGAGTTCCTCGGGAGTCATGCGTGCGTCCATTTCTTCAAGTGCTCGCGAATGGCCGCAGTGGCGACCTTGCCGGCGACCTCCTGATCGTAAACCACGGCGGGAGCTAAGCCACAGGATCCCAGGCAGCGCGCCGTGAGTAGCGACACTTTCTTGTCGGGTGTTGTTTCACCGGGGCGGATGCCAAGATCGCGCTGAACGGCATCGAGCAACTGCGGGGCGCCCTTGATGTAACACGCGGTGCCCATGCAGATGACGCAGGTGTGCTCTCCCGCCGGCTTTAGTGTGAAGAAGTGATAAAAGGTGGCGACGCCATAGGCACGGCTGAGAGGCACGCGCAACGACATGGCAACATAACGCAGCGCCTGCTCGTCCAGGTATCCAAAGGCTTCCTGGACCGTGTGCAGCGTCTCAATCAGGCCGCGCGCCTGCTGGCCTTGACGCCGAATCGTGGCGTCCACCAACTTCCAGCGCTTGTCCTGATTCGGAGGAGTGGGTCTGGCAACGTATGAGGGCATATCGGTTTAGCGCTTGCAAATTCATTCAGGATGCAATGTATGAATCGAGTCGTTTGGTTTGCCAAGAACTAATGAGTTTAGTCCTCACAATACCCCTGCGCCGTGATTCTCGACACAAAATTAGTACGACTGGTTCCGTTTTGGCCTTAGTCCAGAAACAACAATTGTTCGAAGACCTGGTGACACGAAGCGGGCAAGGCCCGCTTCCATCGGGGACAGAGAAAGTGAATTCACTCGTGCGTCGTCAGCACCGGACAAGGCGCATGCGCGATCACGTGGTGCGCAGCGGACCATGGAAGATGCGTAGAACTCACGTTTGAAGAGGAGCGCGCGCCAATCACAATCATGTCGGCTTCACGCTCCGATGCGACTTTCAGAATGCGTTCCGCCGGGTCTCCAAACTCGAGCATGGTTTCAGGCGCATACTGCAGGGCCGCGGTGGGAGGAATAAGCTCCCGCAATTTCTGAACGCTGTCTTCGATCGGACCCGGGCGGCGACCCAACTCACCGTACTCCTCGATGACATGCACGAGCGCTAGCCGCGAGCGGAATTCCTCGGCCAGAGCGATGGCTGCCTGGGCAACCCATCGCGAACTTTGCGCAAAATCGGTGGCGAATACGATCTGCCGCAATTCCAAGTCCAGCGGGGCGAGATCGCGGCGGCGATTCTGCGGCGGGGGCAACTTCGCGCGTCCGGAAACCTTGGGACCAACCGTGAGTACGGGACACGACGCGTGGCGGAGGATATCTTCGGCGACCGATCCAAGCAGAAGTTTCCCCAAGCCGGTGCGGCCGTGAGTGCCGAGCACGATCAGGTCAATCTCATTTTCTTCGATGATTGAGGCCAAGCTCTTCCACACTTGTCCGTGACGGACGTAGTTGCGGTGTGGAATTCCTGTGAAATTGTCGGAGAGCTCGTCGAGCTTTTCTTTGGCTTCGGTGTTGGCATCTTCGTAGATGGTGCCCATGCTGACGTAATCCACTCCACCCGTGGTCAGCAGAAGGCTGGCGTCGGAAATGACGTGAACCGTGTGCAGCGTGCTGCCAAAATGCCGGCAGACGGCCGTGGCATACGGCAGGGCCGCTTCGGACGTGGCGGAGAAATCGGTGGCGAACAAAACGTTCTTTACCGAAACTGCGGAGACAAGTTTCGGAGAGATTTCGCGATCGGCGACCGCGACTTCTGGTGTTTCGATGTTGGCTTGAACGAGTGCCATAACGTACCTCCCACACCCGTGGTTAGGATCACGCTTGGGAGGTGGGGGGGATACGATGGCTGTCACC
>Ga0209624_10003836_pt1 | contig 10480 bp, 13 predicted proteins | sample JacPinW_OM2H0_O1_FD_188565 | JGI IMG/M metagenome (GOLD analysis project Ga0209624, IMG submission 188565) | Forest soil microbial communities from Algoma, Ontario, Canada - Jack Pine, Ontario site 1_JW_OM2H0_O1 (SPAdes) (version 2) | ecosystem: Environmental > Terrestrial > Soil > Boreal... | reverse complement strand
TGGCGAAGCACGCTCAGCATATGGGCGCGCCACGCCCCATAATTCACGATCCTCGGCGCCATACCCGCGGGGTGCAGGGTGAGGCGCACGGCGTTGACCGGCGGGCGCACGAGATCCGCCGAACAGTCCTCGTAAAGTTGGGGCAGCGCGGAATTGGACATCACGACGTCCCAATGCCTATCGACCGCGAAGGCGGGATAAGGCTTGTGCGCCTGAAGAATGGCGTCGATCGCGGTTTTCGCCGCCGCTAGGGCCGCGATCGAGCGCTCCTGAAACGCCGGCGCGAAGCCTGCCGCCAGGAGAAGCGAGTTCTGGTCGCGCAGCGGGATCTCGAGATATTCGGCGAGGCGAGCGATCATCTCGCGGCTCGGCTGCGCCTTGCCGGTCTCGAGACACGAGAGATGCCGCGTCGAACTCTCCGCAGCATAGGCGAGGTCGGCCTGCGTCATGCGGCGCCGCTCGCGCCAGCGCCGCAGCAGAACGCCGAAGGGAAGCTGATGAGCGGTCATGGGGCTCAAACTTAGCGCCCGGCGGCGCGTAAGACCATGACCTCCGAGGTCAAGCCGGAAGCGCCTGCGCCGTCGCTTTTTGACCTGCCGGGTCATGGATTGCCGGCCCGAGCGGCGCGATCCTGCGGCCAACGAGAGGGCTCGCAGGCCCTCGATCTTCAAAGTGGAGAGATATGATGCTCGACGCTCAGGCGCTCGCCGACCGCTACGTCGCCGCGTGGAACGAACCGGACGCGGCCAAGCGCTCTTCCGCCATTTCCGCGCTCTGGGCGCCGGACGCGCTCGGCCACAAAGGGCCAAGCGGATATTCCGCGCTCACCAAGCTTACCCTTGCAGCGCCCGGAACGAGGGTGGGCCATGAGGGCGTCCGCTATCGCGCCGCCCCGACCGCCCGCCTCCGCGGCGACGTTGTGACGTTCCGCTGGGAAATGCTGCTCGCCGACAGCGAGACTGTGCTGGCGGGCGGGCTCGAGTTCCTGATCGTCGACGACGACGGGCGCATCCTGGTCGACCACCCGTTTGCTGCCGCCTGAGCACCGCGCGCTCCATTCCAGCCACCCCTTCATAAAGGACAAATCCCATGCCCTTCATCACGACGAAAGACGGCGCAAAGCTCTATTGGCGCGAGTGGGGGGCGGGCGCGCCGATCCTGTTCCTGAGCAGCCTCGGCTGCGACAGCCGAATGTGGGACTACCAGGTGGCCGCCCTCGCGGACCAAGGCTTCCGCTGCATCGGCTTCGACCGCCGCGGCCACGGCCGCTCCGACCAGCCTGCCCGCGGGTACGACTTCGACACGTTCGCCGACGACGTCGCGGCGCTCGTCGTAAACCTCGATCTCACCGGCCACACCCTCATCGCCCATTCGATGGCGGGCGGCGAGGCGGTGCGGTATCTCGCCCGGCACGGCAGCCAACGGGTCGCGCGCCTTATCCTCCTCGCGCCGACGACGCCGATGCTGCTCAAGGCGCATGACAACCCGAACGGCTTGCCGATGGGAGCCTTCGAGGCTTTGTGGGCGGGGTGGCGGCGCGATTACCCGAAATGGGTCGACGACAACGTGGCGCCGTTCTTCATCCCGGAGACGTCGCCCGCGATGATGCGCTGGGGCGCGAACCTCCTTCAGACCTCCCTACCCGTCACCCTCGCCTGCTCCCGCGCCATGGTCCAAGCGGACTTCCGGGCGGAGATGCGAGGCATCGACGTTCCCACCCTCATCGTCCACGGCGACCGCGACCGGTCGATGCCGGTCGAACTCACCGGCAAGCCTTCGGCCGAGCTCATCCCCGATTGCCGGCTCCTCGTCTATCCCGGCGCGCCGCACGGCCTCATGTTCACCCACATGGGAGAGCTCAACGCCGACCTCGTGGCGTTCATGCGCGAACGCCAGGGCCGCGCTGCAGCGGCCTGATCCCTCGCAGATAAACGCGACTAGCCGCTATTAAACGAGCCTAAACGAGCCTAAACGCTAGTAAATCAGCTAGCGTTTACTAGCGTTTATTTGGCGACATTACACTTGACATACCAATCCCCATGATGTAGGGTTTGGCCATAGGAGATTCCTGTGGCTACTTCCGTTCTCAACGCCCCTCAGTTCCTCAACGAGGAAGCCGCTTTCGCGTATGTCGAGAGCAGGCTTTGGCCGAATGGTCCGGTATGCCCTCATTGCGGTAACGCCGACGCAAAGCGCATTCGCAAGATGGAAGGCAAGACCACTCGTCTTGGCCTTCACAAGTGCTACGAGTGCAAGGGACAGTTCACCGTTAGGCAGGGAACCATCTTCGAGAGCTCCCACTTGCCGCTGCATCTGTGGCTTCAGGTCATCCACCTGATGTGCGCCAGCAAGAAAGGAATTTCCACCAATCAAATCCAGCGGATGCTTTCTTGCAGCATGAAAACCGCTTGGTTCCTCACCCACCGCATTCGAGAGGCAATGCGCGACGGGGCGTTCTCCCCTATGGGTGGCGCTGGCGGCGTTGTGGAGATTGACGAAACCTATATTGGCCGCAAGGACGGCTTTGAGGTTAAGCGCGGCTCCGGCCACAAGAACGCGGTTCTTACCCTTGTTGAGCGCGACGGTAAGGCCCGCTCGTTCCACGTCGAGAAAGCCTCGAAGGACGTGGTTATCCCCATCGTTCGCGAGAACATTGACCGTGAAAGCCACGTCATGACTGACGAATCCCCCGTCTACTCCAAGCTTGGCAATGACTTCTCCAAACACGGCGCTGTTGAACATTCGCGTGGAGAGTACGGCTACCGTGATCGTGAAAGCGGCGAGAAGATAAATACCAATACCGTTGAGGGCTATTACAGCATCTTCAAGCGTGGCATGATCGGCGTTTATCAACATTGTGGCGAGCAGCACCTTCACCGTTATCTGGCGGAATTTGACTTCCGCTATTCAAACCGCATCAAACTAGGCGTTAACGACACCAACCGAGCCGACATCGCCCTACAAGGCGTCAAGGGGAAACGCCTAACTTATGAAACAACTGCGCAAGGCTAGGAGTCCAAACCGCAGGAATTGGGAGACAAAATGAGCAAAGACAAAGAGCGGCGTCCGCCAAAAATAACGGACGCCGAGCGCCACAAACGATTTGTCGAAACGGCAAAGAAAGTCGAAGCGTCTGAGGCAATTGATGATTTCGACAAAGCGTTCTCCAAGCTCGACATCAAGACGTCGCCTGATCATGAGCGGCCCGCTTTGCCTTCATCTCGCGCCAATGATTGATCTTTTGCTGGCGGAACTCCTCGAATCCTCTCTTTAATCCCTGCAGAGATTCTGGAGCTAACTCCAGGAACGCTAACTTCGCCCCTTTCGTACCCTTAGTAACAAAAAACTGTCTTAAATCTATCTCTCCGCGCCCTACAGCAGATCGCAACAGAGAATGGGCTGATCCGAGCAAGTCCGATACCATAAGGGGGAGGCAGTCTTCCTTGGCCGCTATGGTAAAAGTGCCGATGAAATCCTTCCCTGACATCTTATAACTTTCTTTTAGCTCGTTAAGTATGCGCTCGCAATCAAATACATTCGGGTGCCCTCGTTCCATAACAATGTTTAGTCGATCTCTATAGCCGTTTTCCTCCATTATGGCTATAAGGTGACCCATACAAGAGCGAAAACAAACACCCAATTGGCTATCTAAATTCATCTTCTTAGGAATTGGCGGAGCTCGATATTCATTCATATATCTAGAATGTTCTAAAAAGACTGTAAGACCACCAGTCAATGTTTTCTTTACCAGCTCAGTTAGATCATCAATTAGTTTGCGTTGCTTACCCTCTGACCATCCAGAAAATTCGCCCGACCTAGATTTAAAATGTTTCGCATGGAATATTTTAAATCCATGCCGTTGCCTGATTTTATCTAGTTTGGCGTTAAACCGTTGCCATTGGAACGCGTGCGCGACGTGCGCCGACAAGATGACGGTCGGCGCTGGACCGTGAGTGTCGCTCTCATCAAAATACGCGGTAAAGATCACGAATAGCCTCTGCGGTTCCCACTTATGAGCGAGGGCAACGCAAAGCTCCTCGATAAAGTCGAGACTTTTTAGTGCCGCACTCACGACGAATCACCGCCATGGAGCGCATCAACTATCGCTTGCGCCTTGGTATGGCAAGTGTAACATCGCCTTATTTTTTCCAATCTAGACCTTTCAATGGGTTACGGCCGATTCAAATAAAGTTTTCTCTCCTTGGTCGTGGAGCGCTCCGCGCGCGCCCCTCACCCGTCTCGACGGCGCCGACGACGCGGCTTCGATCCGGCGAAGAGAAAATGCATAACATAATTTTCGGCTTTTGACAAGGAATTGAACGAGCCAATTGAACGATTTCCGCGCTTGCGTCAAAAATTCCAGCAACTCGATCTGTACTGTCCATCGTCATTCCCGACGGCGACTGAGCAGCCGACGGGGAATCCAGCGCGCCCTCGGCCGCTGGTCGGAATGGCTGGATTCCCGGCCGGACCTCCGATCCGCCGGGAATGACAGGACCAATCGGCCGGAATTTTGTATGAGGCATGACTGGCTCGAAAGCAGCGGGATCCCTCATGACCAGCGATCCGAAACTTTATACCGGCGGCTGCCTGTGCGGCGCATTGCGCTACGAGGCTTTCGGCGAGCCGATCGGCTCGGGCCATTGCTATTGCGCCGATTGCCGCCGCGCCTCGGGCTCGGGCTTCGTGCCCTTCATGGGCTTCAAGGCCGAGGACGTGCGCTTCACCGGCGAAGCGCGCGAATTCAGGTCGAAGGCGGCGAACGGCGGCGACGCGGTCCGCAATCGCTGCGCTGAATGTATGAGCCTCGTGTTCGGCGGCGAGCTCGGCAAGTCTGACTCGTATACGCTCTACGCCAGCTCGCTCGACGACCCCTCAGCCTTCCATCCGACCTTCGCGATTTTTGCGGAAGGCCGGCCACCGTGGGCGATCATCCCGCCCGGCTTCAAGGTTTTCGAGCGAATGCCACCCTAACGCCAAAAGCCGGTCAGTTGGACCGTTTTCGAACCCCAAGCGGATACTGGGCTGGGGCGAAAACCAAGAACGCGCCCATCGGAGCGTAACTGAGCGTGTCGGCGAAGGCCGTCATCCGCTAATCGCCCCTTCCGCTCAGACTAGCACGTCCATATGTCTTGTTCTTCGTCTTTGGAAACAATGGTGTAATTCGGCGTCGTCATCCTTGTGCGATGACCAACCCAGGCAGGACCTTCCTAATGGCAAAGCTCGACGGCAAAATCGCCCTGATCACCGGCGGAACCACCGGCATAGGCTCGGCGACGGCCAAACTGTTCCAGGCGGAAGGCGCGACCGTCATCGTCACGGGCTCAAGCGCCAAGACCGTGGAAACCGCCCGCAAGGACCTTCCGGGTATCGAAGTGGTCGTGTCCGACCAGGCCGATACAAAGGCGAGCAAGGCCTTGGTGGATCAGGTGAAAGCGAAGCATGGCCGGATCGACGTTCTGTTCGTGAATGCCGGCATCGGAGCATTCGCGCCACTCGAAAGCGTGGATGAGGCGTTTTTCGACCGACAGTTCAATATCAACGTGCGTGGGGCATATTTCGTCATCAAGCACGCAGCGCCGGTGATTCCGGACGGTGGCGCGATCGTTTTGACCGCGTCTACCGCGGCCTCGTCGGGATTGGCGGGCGCCAGTGTCTATTCGGCCACCAAGGCCGCGCTCCGCTCGTTCGGCCGGACTCTCGCGGCGGAGCTGGCGCCTCGCAACGTCCGGGTGAACACTGTGAGTCCCGGCCCGATCGAGACCCCAATCTTCGGAAAATCAGGTCTGACGCAGGAGCAGATCCAGGGCTTCAAGGATCACATTACGTCGCAGGTCGCGCTGAAGCGCATCGGCACTTCCGAGGAGGTCGCTGCCGCGGTCCTCTTCCTGGCGGCGGACGCCACATTCGTGACCGGTGCCGAGCTCGTCGTGGGCGGCGGCATCAACGACGTCTGACGTCGCCGGAGCGGCAATACAATCGAATTTTCGCTGGCTTTTCGACGAATTTTCAGCTCCTGAGGTTGAAAAGCCCCGAAAAGCACGGCCGGCGCCTGGCGTGATGTCGAAGGCGCCGAGCCGTCGCGATCGGCGCCCGATCGCCTTCGCATCAGATCAAGAGCGGGCCGCCGATTGGATTTCCGCTGGAGATGCCCTATCTCGATCACGTGAGGCAACGTCCTCCCCCTCGCCAGGGTTCAAGTCCGGGACGGCCCGGCCCTTGTTATGGGGTTCGCCGTGGCTTGGATCGCTCTCGTTATCGCCGGCGTTCTGGAAGTTGCGTGGGCCTCGGCGATGAAGCTGTCCGATGGCTTCACGCGGCCGTGGCCGGCCGTCATCACCATCATCGCCATGCTTGCCAGCGTCGGCTTGCTCGCGCTCGCGATGCGGACGATTCCCCTGAGCACCGCCTATCCGATCTGGACCGGCATCGGCGCGGTCGGCGCGTTCCTGATCGGCGTTACAATCCTCGGCGAGCAAGCGACGGCGGCCCGCATCATGGCCGCGACGCTCATCGTCGCGGGACTGGTGATGATGAAGTTCAGCGATAGCCGCTGAACGTTTCGCCATCTCCCTCGAAAATGCGCATTGGCCGCGCACTCTGCGCTTCCGCCGAGTTGCTTCAAGGCGACCGTCGCGGTACCGACCTCGTCATGAGCGAGAGCCCCCTCTTTAAACGGACCTTCGGCGCGCTGCTGTTCGACATGGACGGCACCATTATAAGTTCTGTCGCGGCGGCCGAACGGGTGTGGGCCGCTTGGGCGCAGCGCCAGGGTCTGGATGTCGCCACCTTCCTTCCGAGAATCCACGGCGTGCGCGGCATTGATGTCATCACCGGGCTTGATCTGCCGGGTATCGATGCCCATGCCGAGGTGCAGGCGATCCTGCTCGCCGAGATCGAGGATGTGGGAGGCATAGAAGCGATAGAGGGCGCCGCGGCCTTTCTCGCTTCGCTTCCGCCCAACCGGTGGGCCATCGTGACGTCGTCGCCGCGCCAGCTCGCTCTCCGTCGTCTTGAAGCCGCGGGCCTGCCGCCGCCTGCCGTGTTGGTGACCGGCGAAGACATCGAGCACGGCAAACCTGCGCCCGATTGCTTCTTGCTGGCGGCAAAGCTTTTGGGGCAAAAAATCGAGGACTGCGTGGTGTTCGAAGACGCCCCGGCTGGCATTCAAGCTGCCGAGGCCGCCGGCGCGGCGGTGGTCGTCGTCACGGCTTTACACAAACATCCGCTCGACACGAATCATCCAACGATCACCGGCTACGGCAAGCTTACCGCCGCGCTCCTTCGCGTCTGATTTCTCAACGCCGGATCAGCACGACGCCCCCGATCAAGAGGGCGACGCCGATCAGACGCGGCGCATCAATCGGACGTTGAGTGAGGCCCAGCCAGCCGAAATGGTCGAAGGTGATCGAGCCGAGCATCTGCCCGGTGACGAGCAGCGCGAGGAACGTCGCGGCGCCGATCTGCGGCACAAGGAACACAAGGAAGATGCCAAGGCCAATGAAGATCGCGCCGAAGAGACCGCCGCTCCACGCCCACCACGGGATGCGCGCCGCTACGCTGGCGGATGGCGCCGGGTCACGGAACGCAAGGACGAGGAGGGCCATGCAGGCCAAGCCGACGGCGTAGCTCACGAAGCCCGACCACGCTGTGGAGTGCATGGCGTTGCGCAGGTTTGCATTCAGCGCCTGGCTGAATGACGATGCTGATTCCCGCTGCAATTGCGAGGAAAGCGGGGAGCAGAGCGCTGAGCATCGGGCTATGGCCTTGTCTAGGGTCTGACTTCGCGGATGAACCGGAGCGACACGAAGCACGGTTTTACGAGAGATCGTGCAGATCCTTTTGCGTCGGCTCGGTTACCCGGAACTCGGAAAAGACGACCGTCAGTCCGGCTCGCTCCGGCGTGCAACACATCGGGCCCACGCGATAGCTCTTGGCGACCGGGAATGGACAGAGCCGCATGAGCGGCCAGAGCTTCCCGTCGCTGGACAGCTGGAGCCGCAGGACGCCCGCTTTGACGGTTACGCGCATCCTGAAATCGGTTGCGTCGCCTTGATATGCAGCCGTTGCCCAATCCGATTTGCCGAGCGTAAGCACGCTGCTCGCCATCGGCTTGCGGTCGGACAGTTCGACGCCCGCCTTGATCCACTCGTCATCGGAAAGGCGCACCATCAGTCCGGCCTGGTCGTACAGCTCTCGATATTGCGCCTGGATGCGCATCTCCGCCGTAAAGTCGCCTGCGGTCTCAAAGCCGAAGAAATGACCGGTGTCGCGCGTGAACCCGTAATAGGTCTCGCGCCAGAAATCGGTTGACCGATCGGTGGCGACTTTGAGGGCGTCGGCGTCAAGGCGCCAGACGGCGGGCTCGTTCAGCCAGGTGCATTGTGCGAAAGTCATGGGGGTTGTCAGGCGGCAAATCTCATGACTCATGAGCCTACTATGAGTTTCAAGCGCGGATAGAGCGGATAGAATAGCATCGACACTTTGGCCGCCGCCATGTAAACACTCGTTACATGAGTTGGCGGAAAGACAAGTCCGGCGAGGGCGATCCGCCGCGCGGCTATCATCACGGCAATTTGCGTGAGGCGCTGATCCGCGCCGCGTTGGAGCTGATCGCGACGAAGGGGACGGCCGGCTTCACTTTCGCCGAAGCCGCCCGCTTTGCCGGGGTCAGCCCGGCGGCGCCTTATCGGCATTTCCGCGACCGCGACGAGCTGATGGCGAGCGTGGCTTTGCGCGGCTTCGAGCAGTTCGAGGCGGCGTTGGCGCGCGCCTGGGATGGCGGGCGCCCCGACGCCTTCACCGCGTTGGATCGGCTCGGCAGGGCCTATCTCGAATTCGCTCGCGCGGAGCCGGCCTTCTACTCGGCAATGTTCGAGGCGAGCGTTCCGGCCGCAGCGAATCCCCCGCTGCGGGAAGCCGGCGAGCGCGCTTTCGCCGTGTTGCGCCGCGCCGCCGACGCGATCTGCGCCGCGATGCCCGCGGCGGGCCGCCCGCCAGCCTTGATGGTTGCGCTGCATATCTGGGCCATGGCGCATGGCGTCGCTTCGCTCTTCGGACGCGCCGATGGCGCACAACGCGCGCTGCCGATGTCCCCGTGGGAACTCCTGGAGGCCCAGGTGCTCGTCTATTTGCGAGGGCTCGGGGTCAATGCGGCGCGGCCGTGAGACGGCAGGCTTGCAGGCCCAAATTTCGGCGCTCAACCACAGGAGGGACTTGACAACCGCTCCCATCCTGAAGTAAATGTTCATTACATTTACACACGCGCGAGGATGCCATGCCAATCATTCTTACGGTCTTGGGGTTTCTCTGGTGGTGGCCGATCGGGCTGCTGCTCCTCGGGCTCTTTGTCGGGCGCGGAAAGTTCGGCTGCAGGCGTCATCTTTCTTACGCAGGAGACACGCCGATGTTCGGCAGGGATCACGGTCGAGATCGCTGGGAACACAAGATGACCCGCTTGCAGGAAAAGATGGATAAAGTGCACGACCGGATGGACCGGGTCAGGGGCGGCGACTGGTTTGGTCCCTCGACGAGCGGCAACCGGGCATTTGACGATTATCGCGAGGATACGCTGAAGCGCCTCGAAGAGGAGGCGCGCGAGTTCAAGGATTTCCTCGCGCGGTTGCGCTTCGCCAGGGACCGCGCCGAATTCGACCAGTTCATGACCGAGCGGCGGAATCGCCCCTTCGAGCCAGGTTCGCAATCCCGGCCAGCGCCACCGCGCGACTAACGCTTACTGCTTCCACCGCTCCTTTAGATCTGCTTTGCGGGGCGTCCTTCCAAGGAAGGACGCCCCGCTTGCGCATTGGGGCGGCAACAAGAGCTGAGGCCGGATTGTTATAGCCGACCGGACGCCTTAGGAGGCCACAACCCAGCGGCGCTTGCTTGGACCGCCTCAAGCGCGTTCAAGGCTGGCGGGCTCGCTTCGCCCGCCCTGACGAAAGGTCCGTCGCCAGAGCAGGTATTAATACGCATATACAAAGCACAATGAGGGTTTCAAAATGAATCGGAAGCTGCTAGAGATTACGTATGGACGACGTGCATCTACTTTGGTTTGGCCTCATTGGGATTTTCGTCTTTATTGCCCTCGTCGTGGCAGCGTTGAGTCTACTCCCGGTCCGCGATCGTAGGTGAGGCGTAAGCGAGCCGTTCCTGGCGCATTTCTCGGTTGCCCGCGATTCTGCATAGTCTGCGTGGGTTTGGGCCGATCGGACCGCGTTCTTCCCTGAACATCGCGAAGCACCGCGCCGCCTCGCCTCCTGCCGCCGTTTCTGTATAGTGCCGGCGACCATCCGGAGTCGCTTGTGGCCGCTCATTTCTCGTATCGTTTCGTTCGGCTGGCCCGCTTGACGACGCTCGCAGCGCTGCTCGCGCTTGGTCTTGCGGCTTGCGGCCGCTATGGACCGTTGGAGCCTCCGCCCGACCCCAATGCGCCGCCCAAGCCGGCCAACTCGAACGGTTTGAACGGCGGCCTGTCCAG
>Ga0209624_10003835_pt1 | contig 10480 bp, 6 predicted proteins | sample JacPinW_OM2H0_O1_FD_188565 | JGI IMG/M metagenome (GOLD analysis project Ga0209624, IMG submission 188565) | Forest soil microbial communities from Algoma, Ontario, Canada - Jack Pine, Ontario site 1_JW_OM2H0_O1 (SPAdes) (version 2) | ecosystem: Environmental > Terrestrial > Soil > Boreal... | reverse complement strand
CGTCATCTGCGGAATCGGAATCGTGCTCGGATAGAGCGCCGCGTTCGGCGCCAACCCTCCGAAAAATTTAATCGCGGGCATCAACACAAACCACGAAAAAACTCCGCCCGCAAATAATGTTCCCGCAACTTTCGGCCCGATGATGTATCCCACTCCCAAATATTCCGAAGTAATCGCCGCGCGCAATGACGCTCCCGGAAACCATCTCGGCCGATATTCCGGCTGCTGCGGCCACGCGCCCACGCTGTTCATCAAAAATGTGTAAACGCCGCCAAGCCCCAATCCCCAGAACACTCGGCTCGCAAACGATCCACCGCGCTCGCCCGCGACCAACACGTCCGCGCACGCCGTGCCCTCAGGAAACGAAAGCGCGCCGTGTTCCTTCACAATCAACTGCCTGCGCAACGGAATCATGAAAAGTACGCCTAGCCATCCGCCCAGCAGCGCCAGCATAAAAATTCGCGAATACTCCAGCGGAAATCCCAGGAAAATCAGCGCAGGCAAAGTAAAAATAACTCCCGCCGCCACGGACTCACCCGCCGACCCCACCGTCTGCACAATATTATTTTCTAAAATTGTCGCGCGCCCGAATGCCCGCAAAATACTAATGCTCAGCACCGCAATCGGAATCGAAGCCGAAACCGTAAGCCCCGCGCGCAATCCCACGTAAACCGACACCGCGCCAAATAAAATTCCGAACAGCGCGCCCAGCAATACCGCGCGCAAACTGAACTCCGCCATTACAGTTCCCGCATCCACGTACGGACGAAAGTCCGCGGGTGGTGCGGTCGAACTCCAGGGCTTCGTAGCCACGCATCGCCTCCCAAGTTCCGGAAATTATCTGTATTTTCGGAAAACTATTAGCGTTCAGCTTGCCGTTGAATTTAATTCGCCGAGACCGGGCCGTTTTGGCCCACCAAGTCCCTGAGACTATCCATGCGCGCATCGGATTGCAACATAAAGCCTCACGCGCCGCCGTTATCATTCACCTCCGCCGTCCTTCGTAACGGGCGTACTGGAACCAAATTACCCCCGTCGCAGTACTTGACTTAATTGCCAAGGGGCGTTAACGTCCCGGTCACTTTATCTAGCCCCTACAGGTATCTCGCCGCTGACGCGGGCTAAATCGTTCGTCGCACGGAAACACGCGTGACGCGCCAGTGTCCGAACGCGACGGTGGTTAATTGGGATTACATAGAAGCCGCTTTCTTAGATCGGAGCTGATCATGCGAACGACTGCGCGAATGACGACGCGAATCTGGAACAGGTTTGCCCTTTTAATTCTTCTTTTGGCCGCGGCATCTCCGCTCGGCGTCACTCCCGCACGAGCCTCCGCTCCGGATTGGCCTCCCATCGCTCCCGACGAGCTTGCCATGAAAGATAATCCCGCCAGCCCCGGCTCGCTCGCCATGATTCTTTTCCGCGAAGAAATTGTGAACAGCAAGGATTCATCCGAAACGTATTACTACCGCATCAAGATTTTCACCGAAGAAGGCAAGAAGCACGCCGACGTCGAAATTCCATTCATCAAGGGTCTCTCCGACGTCAAAGATATCCGCGCGCGCACAATTCATCCCGACGGCAAAGTAATTGATTTCACGGGCCAGCCCATCGACAAGCTGGTCGTAAAGTCCGGCGACGCGAAAATTCTCGCGAAAACTTTCACCATGCCCGACGTTACTCCCGGCAGCATCGTCGAATATCGCTACAGAATTCAGCGCGACTCCGATCTTCTCTACAACATTCTGTGGCGCATCGAGGAACATATTTATACCAAGCGCGCTCACTTTGTTTTCGAGCCTTATCGCGGCGATAACGCCCCCAGCCTTCTCTGGCGAATCGCCCATCTGGATTCCGGTCTCGCTCCGCAAAAGCAAAAAGACGGCTCGTACTCGCTCGAGGTTCACGACATTCCCGGCGTTCCCGATGAAGACTACATGCTTCCCGAAGACGAAATCCGCGGCCACATCGAGTTCATTTACAGCGACGAGGAGCATCCGAAGGACGCGAAACTATATTGGGATAACGTGGCGAAAGCCCGATTCCAGCATCAGGACGAATTCGTCGGCAAGCGCGGCTCCATTCGCGATCTAGCCAACAAGCTCGTCACCAATGACGATTCGCCGGAGCAAAAACTCCGCAAACTTTATGCCCGCGCTCAGCAAATTCACAATCTGGATTTCGACCCCGAAAAAACTTCTCAGGAAGCGAAGCGCGATAAAACCAAAGACAACAATAATGTTGACGACGTCATGAAGCACGGCGCCGGCGATTCCGCCGACATCGATTATTTTTTCCTCGCGCTCGCTCAGGCCGCCGGCTTCGATTCCGGCATCGTCTGGATCGCTCCTAGAAACGAGCGCCGATTCGAGCCAAACGCTCAGGACCGCCGAATGCTTGACGATTTCATCGTCTGGGCTCACGCCGGTGACAAAGATTATTTCCTCGATCCCGGCGCCGCTCTTTGCCCGTTCGGCACGTTGCCGTGGTACGAAACCAGCATCACCGGACTTCGTCCCACAAAACAGGGCGCGGTCTTCATGAAAGTTCCGGTTGCCGACGGTGCCGATTCCGCCGTCGCTCGCCGCGCTCAACTCAAGCTCGACGAATCCGATGGCTCCATGTCCGGCACTCTCTACGTCACCTACACCGGCCAAAACGCGCTCAGTCGCCGCAGAGATGCCCTCAACGAAGACGAGACCGGCAAAAATAAAATTATCACCGACGAAGTGAAATCCTGGTTTCCTGCCAACGCAAAATTCGATCTCACCACCGTCACCGGATGGGACAAGCCCGATTCGCCGCTCCAGGTCGAAGGCAAAATTACTTTGCCCAGCGTCGCCGAATCCGTCGGCCGCCGCGTTCTGCTACCGCTCGGCCTATATGAAGCTGGCCGCCCGCAAATATTCCAAACCGCCAGCCGCAAGCAGGATATTTATTTTCACTTTCCGTACGCGGAACAAGACGACATCACTCTTCAGGTGCCGCAAGGCTGGCACGCCGAATCTCTTCCTGCGCCGGCTGTAGTCAATCCCGGTGGCTTGCTTCGCTACGAAATTTCCGCGAAGCAGGAAGGTGACGCTCTTCACGTGCAGCGAAAACTTATCGTCGGCGGCATTCTCTATCCCGCCGATTCCTACGGCGCGGTTCGCAAATTTTTCGGCAGCGCAAAAGAGGGCGACGAAACTCAACTCGTCCTGCAAACCGCTCCACCGGCAAGCAAATGACGACTGACCGAATGGAGCACCCACAAATGTTTTCTCGTCATCGTGCTACAGCAATCGCTCTTCTGTTATTCGCCGCCGCAGTCTTCGGCCCAGCCCCCGCTCGTGCTTCAGCCGACTGGCCCCCACTCGCTCCCGAAGATCTCTCCCTCAAAGACAATCCCGGCGAGCCGGGCGCTGCCGCCATGATTCTCTATCGCGAAGAAATCATCAACAATAAGGACTTCCACGATTTTTACTCCGAACATTTCTATCGCATCAAAATTTTCTCCGACGCCGGAAAAAAATACGCGGATATCGAAATTCCCTCCGCCAAATTTTTCGGCGAAGTCCGTGACATCCACGGCAAAACAATTCATCCCGATGGCAAAGTCATCGAATTCGATGGAAAAGTTCTGGATAAATTAGTCGCCAAATCCGGTGACGTGAAAATTCAAGTAAAAACATTTTCCCTTCCCGACGTAACTCCCGGAAGCATCATCGAATACACCTATAAAGTTTCGTTGCCCGCCCAATATCTAGCTCCTGCCGACTGGCCCGTGCAGGACGCCATCTATACTCGCCGCGCTCACTTTGTGTATCGCCCCTTCACCGGCGGCACCACGGCCACCCTCCTCTGGCGCTCGTCCCATCTGCCCGATATCAAGCCCCCTCATAAAGAAAGCGATGGCTCATGGGCAATGGACGTGGCCGATGTTCCCGGCTTGCCTGAAGAAGATTTCATGTTGCCTCTGAACGAAGTTCGTGGCCGCATCGAGTTTTATTACACGCACGAAAACCATACCGGCGATACCAAGCAATATTGGGATAACGTCGCAAAGCAATGGGCCGACGAAAATGAAAAATTTATCGGCAAGCGCGGCTCCATCCGCGATCTCGCGAACCAGCTCACCGCTTCCGCCGATTCTCCGGAATCCAAGCTACGCAAGTTTTACGTCCGCGCACAGGCCGTCCATAATTTTGACTACGATCCCGAAAAAACGATTCAGGAAGCCGAGCGCGAAAAAGCCAAGAAGGACACGAACGTTGACGACGTCCTCAAGCGCGGCTCGGCAACCAAGCTCAACATCAATCAATTCTTCGTCGCCCTCGCTCAGGCCGCTGGATACGACGCCAGCGTCACCTGGGTTCGCGCGCGCACTCGTTCCTTCTTTCATCCCGAAATGCAGGATCGCTCCGAATTAAACGAAGCTCTCGTCTGGGTTCGTGCCGGTGACAAAGAATATTATTTGGATCCCGGAAATCCGTTTTGTCCTTTCGGCATGTTGCCGTGGTACGAAACTTTCACCACCACCATGCGTCCCACCAAGCAGGGCGCCGTTTTCGCCGAAACTCCGCTGCCTCCATCGGACCAGTCCATCATTTCTCGCAACGCGCAATTCACTCTTGATCCCGATGGCTCCATCTCCGGCACATTCACCGTGCGTTTCACCGGTCAAACCGCCTTCGTTCGCCGCTTCGACGGCCGCAACGAAGACGAAACTGGCCGCAGGAAAATCATCTCCGACGAAATTAAAAATATGTTCCCCGGCAGCACAACTTTTGAACTCACTACCCTAACCGGCTGGGAGAAAAATGATGTTCCTCTCGAGGCCGTCGGCAAAGTCACCATGCCCAATATCGCCACCATCGCCGGCCGCCGCGTGCTGCTTCCCGTCACCGCTTTCACCGTTGGCACGCGACAGCGATTTGACGCCACCAAGCGCACGCAGGACATTTATTTTGCCTACCCTTACACCAATGCCGACGACTTGATCATTAAATTGCCCGCCAATCTGCAAACGGCGACCCTTCCCAAACCAAGCGTCTACAATCTGGGCAGTGAATTTCACTATGAAATCGCCGCCAATCAGAAAGACGGCGCTCTGCACGTCGTACGAAAAATGAATGTGAATGGCGTTCTCTATCCCGTGGATAACTACCGCGATATCCGCAGTTTTTACGTCATGGCCAAGTCAGGTGACGAGCAGCAGATAGTCTTGCAATCAGCGGGTTCCAGCAATTAGAAATTAATTTTCACTCGGTCAAAGGTGAATATCGATGCGCATCAACTCAAATCTCAATTTCTCTCTCGTGCGTTTTCTCCCGCGCGCAGTCAGCGCCGCATTTCTTCTCGCATTCATCGCATCGCTAGCCTCCGCTCCCGCGCGCGCCGACGTCCCCTCTTGGCTCACCGCCGTCGCGCATGACACTTATCCCGGCGTGCCCGCGGAAACCAACGCCATCGTTCTCTATGACGAGCAGGAAACCACCGTTCAGCCAAATGGCGATATCGAAACTCTCTATCGCCGCGCGTATTTAATTCTCCGCCCCGACGGCCGCGCCTACGGCCGCGTCGCGGTTCCCTTCGATAACGAAACTAAAATCACCTGGATGAAAGCGTGGTGCCTTCCGAAGGATGGCAAGCCCTACGAGCTAAAAGAAAAAGACGCCGTCGAAGTCGGCGATTTTGAATCTTTCTATTCCGATGACCGCAGCAAAGTTTTGGACATTCCCGCCGCAACTCCCGGAAATGTTGTCGGCTATGAATATCGCCAGAAGAAACGTCCGTTTTTCCTTCAGGACGAATGGATGATTCAAGACAACATTCCCGTTCTCCGTTCGCGATTCACTCTGAACTTGCCGGCAGGTTGGGAATTCAGCACGAAATGGATTCACTATCCCGAACAAAAACCAACTTCGCAAAACGCTACGCAAATCGTCTGGGCCGTCGATCACATTCCGGGAATTAAAAAAGAACCATCCATGCCCACTTTTCATTCCGTCGTAGCGCGAATGGGCGTCACCTATTTCCCCACCGGCGCGCAAACCAGGGCCTTCGGTCCCACAAATTGGGAACAAATCGGCGTCTGGTACAACAATCTCGCCGCCACTTCGCTCCAATCCAGCCCCGAAATTCAGCAAAAAGTAAAAGAGCTTACCGCCAACACGAAAACTTGGGAAGAAAAAGTCGGCGTCCTCGCCCACTACGCGCAAAGCCAGATCCGCTACGTCGATATCGAAATCGGAATCGGCGGATTTCAGCCCCACCCCGCGGGCGATATTTATCGCCACCAGTATGGCGATTGTAAGGACAAAGCCACTCTCCTCAGCGCCATGCTTCATGAAGCCGGAGTCGAATCCTACCTCACGCTCGCTCAGGTTTTTCGCGGAATCGTCGCGCCCGAATTTGCATCGGCCATCACTTTCAATCACGCCATTCTCGCCATCCGCGTTCCCGATGGGCAGGACGTGAAAGATCTCCACTCCGTCATCGACGTTCCCAAGCTCGGCAAACTTTTATTTTTCGATCCCACTTCCAGCTACACGCCGTTCGGATTCATTCCCACTTACGAGCAGGATAATTACGTTCTCGTCGCCGCGCCGCAAGGCGGGGTCCTCGTAAATCTTCCGCTCAGCGCGCCGGACTTGAACCGCCTCGTGCGTTCCGCAAAACTCCAGCTCTTTCCTGACGGTTCTGTCACCGGCTCCGTCGAAGAAATGCGTTACGGCGCTCAAGCATCCGACGAGCGCGAAATCCTCCTTGGCACCGCCGGAGCCGATCGCGCCAAAATTCTCGAAACTTTTCTCTCCAACTTCCTGCGCGGCTTCCATCTCACCAACGCTTCCACCATTGACCTCGACAAAGTCGGCGAACCGCTCGACGTCAAATATGGTTTCACCGCCGACCGCTACGCCAAATCCGCCGGCGATCTGCTCGTCGTTCGTCCGCGCGTCCTCGGTCAGAAATCCGACGACGTAGCCGAAGGCGATCCGCGAAAGTTTCCCGTCGAATTCGATTCCGCCTCCGTACAAACCGACGATTTTGAAATCACTTTGCCGCCCGGCTACTCCGTCGAAGACGTGCCGCCGCCCACCAAAGCCGAGTCCGAATTCGCCAGCTACACCAGTCAGGTCCAGGTGGACGGAAATAAAATCCGTTACACCCGCACCTACCAAATCAAACAAGTCCTCGTCCCGCTCGATAAACTCGACGAGCTAAAAAAATTCAATCGCCAGGTAGCCGCCGACGAGCGCTCGAGCGTAGTCCTGCATCACAGCGCGAATTAGAATTGCTTTCCAAGGTAGGTAGATGGGGTGCCCCAGACGCCATCGTTTCGTCTGGGGTTCTGGCTTGTGATTTTCTCTGCTCCTCCTCTGCGTTCTCTGCGCCTCTGCGTTAAATGCTCTTATCTTTGTCTTCTCTAAAAATAATCCGCCTCCTCGCCCATCATCATATCCGCCGCCTTAAACTTCGCCTCAAATTTCCTCACTCCCACCTGCGTAAAAAATGAAATCTCCGTCGCATCCTTCGGAATCGAAGGAGTCCCATCCTTCATCCTCTGCGGAAACGCAAAAAAGTACCCGCGACTGTCCCGCGCGTCCACCCACATTCGTGTCTCGGCAATCCTCGCGTAAATTTTCCGCCCCGAAGGCTTCAACTCCAAATAAGTTTCCCGGCGCAAACTAGTCTCCTCCGTCGGCGGCAAAACGGTTTGCCCGGTCGGAATCATCACCAGATCAATATTCTCCTCGTCGTTGATCAAATACCGCTGCGAAGCGAAATCCGTTCCCAACCCTTTCAACACCGCCTCGCGATAAAGCGCCCGACGCAAAGTCAGCGCCGAATTCCATCGCAAAGTAAAAGTCCCACTCGCACGATAAAGCTGCGCATCCGCTCCGCCCGGATCGCCCGCCTTCCCAATCTTCATCTGTTGAGCCGTCTCCGGCGAATCCCCATTCAAATAAGGCGAATAAGGAATCGTGATCTGCTTCGCCCACGGCGAATTATTCAAAATCCTGTCCACATCCTTCGCCGACCACTTCTCATAATCCGCATTCTTCCACGGCTCCGTAGCAAAAACGCAAACCGCCATCAGCAAGATCGCTCCCGCCGCCAAAATAATTCTTCGCCTCAAATTATTCCGATTGAAATCTTCGAGCTCAGAGGATTGAGACTTGAACAAGATCATCTCCCACGATTCAAACCTATGATGCACAAACATCCCCACCCGTTCAATCCTCCAGAGACGGTCGCCGCAGTTCCCTAAATCGTTCCAACGCGCTACCGTCGCGACAACCGGCCAGTTATACGTCCTCCTCGCCCCTCACTGGGGAAAGACGGGACGTTTTCCGGAGCAACTGCACCTTGACTCTTTTGTCCCGAAACCCCCGGGGCAGAATAGCGTCCATCTCCCCATGCCCTTTGTTTCCTTACCCTTAGCCACCACGCGCCCGCACTTCCGATAACCCATTTTTGAAAAAAGTCGTACCCCCACCCCACCCTGTTTTGCGATGTGTGTGCTAATAAAGGACTTAGCGGAAAAATCGTAGGAGCCATCCCGCTCCTCACGCGGAATGGGCCGGCGGCATAGCTCACGTTCTCCGAACGTGAGTCCTTCCTACCTGTTTTCTCGCTCCGTACTCTCCGATCCTTTCTCTGCGTCTCCGCGAACTCTGCGTTGAAAGCTTTTCCTGTATTTTTCTGCCCCCAAAAGTGCACTACAATGCACTTTGGGCAAAAATCCGGCTCCAACATGCATTACAGTGCATGCTTGTTACTTTTCCCCACCACCCTTCATCACATCCGCCATGCAAGATTTCGTGTACACTCCAATCAATCGAAGCCAACTATGAATCTCAAAACGACTCGCGCCAAAATCGTAACCATAATAATTTTTGCCGCACTCACGTTCACCGTGTCAATCGCCCAAACAAAAACAAATCCATCAACCACATCTCAGAAAGCGGCCAATGTGTCCAAACACGCCACAGGAACTTTTGACGTCAAGCTAAGCGTTCAGACCGACGACAAAGTCGGCGATCCCTCAGTCGGCCGAATGTCCATTGATAAGGTTTTCCATGGTGATCTGGAAGCCACCAGCAAAGGACAAATGCTCAGCACTATCACCGAAGTAAAAGGCTCTGCAGGCTATGTCGCAATCGAACGTGTCACCGGCACGCTGCAAGGCCACGCAGGCAGCTTTTCCCTCCAGCACAACGCCACCATGAATCGCGGCGTCCCAGAACTGAACGTCATCGTGATTCCCGATTCCGGCACAGGCCAACTCGTCGGCCTCACCGGCAAACTAAACATCATCATCACCGACGGTAAACATTCCTACGAGTTCGATTACACTCTTCCCGACTCTCCGAAATAAGTGCCCCCAGACAATTTACCCGAGGCCCGCCCCGGGCCTCGCAGGCTCCAAATCGGCACAAATCATCATATTTGGCCGAAAAATACGTCTTTTTAGCCAATCGTTAAAATCAATTCACGAAATATTGTTCAATACTGCACAGACTTGCCCTCTCCTTTCACGCCAAACTGTGTCTCTTACGCGGTAGCTATTTCCCTCTTCGCACCACAGTAGTAGTTCGGAACGAAAGTGGGCACTCCACCCAGCGCGCCCACGAAAGCAGCCCGAAGAAATTATGAGAAGCGAAGCTCACTTATTAAATCAACGAGGTGAATCAGTGAATAGCGAACGCCGACTCCGTTCCGTCGAGCGAAATCTGGAAAGCCCATCTGATCGCGAAGTGAATGACACCGCGAAAGAAGCAGCTCTAGTGCGCCGGGCGCAAAGTGGTGATCAAATGGCATTTTCGCATTTGGTCCAACCCTATATGCGGCTCGCATATCACGTCGCGCTGCGAATCACCGGCAATCGCGAAGACGCGGAAGATGCATCTCAGCAAAGTTTATTGAAAGCGTTTATGCGCCTGGATCAATTCAACGGCGAATCTCTTTTTTCCACGTGGCTCACGCGCATTGCCATCAATGAAGCGCTGATGAAAGTTCGCAAGCGCCGGTCGGAAGATACTCATTTGCTTCACGAAACTCACGCCGATCAGGAAACAAGTCCTGTCGATATGTTGCACGCGGGCGAAGACGTTCATCCCGAATTGTTGTACGTGAAATGGGAAAAACAGCGCCTGCTACGGCAAGCCATCGACGAATTGCAAGGCACTTCACGCGCCGTCGTCTGGATGCTTGGAATGCAGGAACGAAAAACAAAAGAAACGGCAAGACTTTTGAACTTATCTGAATCCGCCGTAAAATCGAGGTTTTTGCGCGCTCGCCAACAACTGCGCGAAAGTCTCGCGGATCGAATTTAATCCAGCGAATCCAATCGCAGCTGGATTTCATCTGACAAATGTGACGTTCAACAACGGCTTCGGCATAAAGAAACTGCGAGCAGTTGCGCTAATCGCGATTCTTCTGTGTTTTACGCCACAAATTTCGCATGCGTATTCAGTCCTCACTCACGAAGCAA
>Ga0209624_10003834_pt1 | contig 10481 bp, 9 predicted proteins | sample JacPinW_OM2H0_O1_FD_188565 | JGI IMG/M metagenome (GOLD analysis project Ga0209624, IMG submission 188565) | Forest soil microbial communities from Algoma, Ontario, Canada - Jack Pine, Ontario site 1_JW_OM2H0_O1 (SPAdes) (version 2) | ecosystem: Environmental > Terrestrial > Soil > Boreal... | reverse complement strand
GCGAGGCAATCCTGGCCGGAAAAAATCTCCGGCCATTAGGCTGACGCCCCAAATCGCAGACCATGCTTCGCGGACGACGAAACAGATTCACAAAACACACGACTTGCTGAAACCAATCAGGGCGAAAAACGCCGCAACTCGCTTTGGTTCGATCTAGTGAACCAGCGCCATGGCCTCACGAACATGCCCTCGGGCTGCGTTGATATGTTCAAGCGCTCTGCGCTTCAGGCCATGAGTTTCGGGGTTATCTTCTTCTTTGTCGATATCGCTAAACGCCTTGCCCAAAAGCTCATTCGCTCTCCGCAAGCGGCCGCCCCATTCCAGATGTTCATCCACCGCCACATGATCGTCGATGTTCTTACCGTCGTCGATGGAGGCGGCTTTTATCTCCTGTATTGCCTTATCGATTTCCGCGACAGCGTCCTGTTCCTGTTGTTGCAAAGCGCCGTGATTCGGGCGCTGCAAATGTGCCCGAGCATCCCGCAGGTCAGAAAGTGCATGCAAATATGCCGGATGTTGTTGCGCTCCAATGGCGGGAATGGCGAGAGCTACAAATCCAAGCGCGCAGATAAACCGGACCAGTTTGAACATGAGCAGTCTCCTTTTTCAACCAACCCGACGCATGTTCAACCACTTAAAAGCCGGCGTCCATACCGGAACTCCTGTAGACACACCATAAAGCAGCGCGAGAGAGTGATTGGATTTAGCTGGGTGGGGGATTTCCATTGTTAGCGTCGAGCTTCGTCAGCACTGCAGGGGTATTCGGCAGCCTGGAGGGCAACCGGCGCGCTGTGACTCCGGCTGCGCACGTGTGCCGCGGTGTCCTCGAAATTCACACACCGTCACAAAGGACGGCCCGCCGCCGATCGCGGGCTTCAGTCATCCATGTAGGCTACCGAATGAGCCGTCGCGGAAACGATCAGAAGGCGAAACGAGCACCGATCGTCGGAGCAAGGTTGTCGGGGTAGTTGTAAGGGACGCCGGGGCCATGCGGAATAGCGATGTCCAGGCCGCCGCTCACGTAGGAATACGCAATTCCGGCGAAACCGTCGAAACGCTTGGTGAAGTGATGGTCTACGTAGAGCGACACCTCGTTGAGCGTGCCCGCGCAAGAACTCCGGAAGTTGGTGACGGGCGTGCAGGTCGGCGCAATACGGAAGTCGTTCTGCCTCTGTTGATACCAGGACAAGGTGATGTCGGTCTTCTCGTCGAAAGCGTATTTCACTCCCGACCACCAGATATTCAGCAGCTTTTGAGTATCGAGGTTGTCGTCTTCGACTCCGCTCATAAAGTAGCCGCCCTGGTCCGAGGCGCCCACACCCAACGGGTGCGACGGGTTGTTCTGCCAGATGTATTCGTAGCCGGCATAAAACTTGAACGGGTCCCATGCATACTTGGCGGTGACCATAATTGCGTTGTTGTCGGTCACAATGCCATAGACGGTGTTGAACGTGTCGATCAGATTGGGCCCCGTGATGGGGATCGTATTGATGCTGTTCATGGTCGACTGAAACGACTGCGACGGACTTTGACTCTGAGGCCCCAGCAAGGGGTTCAATACGCTGATTGCCTGGTTGTAATGTTGGTAGACGGCGTCGGCGGAGAACTTGCCGAGACCTCCGCCGAGGTCGAACCCCCAGGCATTGTTATGCGGCTTTTCCGGCGTGCAGTCGGCGGCAGTCCAGCCTGCGACGCCCGAGTAGCACCCGCCATTACCGTCCGCGAATTTATACATCGCGCCGAAATGGACCGGGCCATAGGTTATGCGATATTTCAGGGCGTCGTCCCAACGGCTGTCCTCGGTGTCACCGCCGCCGGCCATCGTGCCGTTATACCCGATATAGGAAAACGCATAGCTGCCGCCGGCCGGATCGTATTGGAGCATCGCATCTGTACCCAGGGAGCGCTGGCGCCCGAAGGTCAGCGTGCCGAATTGCGTCGATGATATGCCGGCATAGAATTCGTCGTTGAAGGGTTGGCCTGCGCGCGCCCCGTCGATGGCTTCTGAATAGCTAGCCCTTGGAAGGCCGTTGTTGTTGATATCGGTGAGTGACGCGTTGGCGAGCAGGCCGGAATTCGGATTGATGCCAGTGGACGCGTTGAACACAACGGACCAGCCGGGAGCAAACTCTTCCTTGCCTCTGACGCCCAGACCCGTCTGCTGCAGGTTGTTTGGTGCGACGAGGAATCGGGAGTGATTGCCGTTTCGGTTCACCAGAGATTCGCCTTCATAGTTGTAGCCGTTCACCGGCAAGCCGTGGCTGACCCAGCCGATGCCGACGTCATACGCACCGAACAGCGTGACGCCGTGCCAGGTCAGCGCGCAATCGCTGGTGGCGAACTCGTGTCCGCTTGTGCAGGGGTCGGAGGCCTTACGATGCATCGTAATGTCTACCGTGGCGTCCTGCCCAACCGCCGCGCTGATTCCCGTGCGCGTTTCATCGGCAAATCCTTGTTTTGCCGCTCGAATTTCGAGGCGTCCCGGGGGCAGGCCGGACGCCTGAAAGTGTCCTCCGCCGTCGGTTGTGACCGTAAGCGTTACACCCGCGCCGGCGTTCTTGATTGTCACCGAGACATCGGGAAGGGGTGCGCCGGTTTGGTCCGCCACCACGCCGGAAAGGCCCGAAGCCGAAGATGCCGCACCAGCCGTGGACTGCGCGCGTGCAACAGCATTCATACAGAAAAAAATAATCACGGATGCGAAGATAACGGGGCGAGACGTCACGGGTATTCTCCTGATATTTCCATGGGGATAGATCGGGCCGTCTGTACGAAAGCCGCCGACAGTCTGCGAATTTACGCGGTTTGTTCAGATATGTCAAACTGATTTGATTCGATTTTGATTCGCTCGGGCCCGCTCAAGGGCGGTACGGCGGGACATCTAGAAGCTGCTCAGCGGGGAACGCCGGATCGCGTACGGCAAGAACTCGCACATCACATTGAGTCAAGAACGCTATTGTCTGAAGGCGACCCGACTGGCTGTAACCGCCAATGGAACCCCCGCCAGGCAGTTGAAGTGGTGCCGAGGGCGCGGTATTCCAATGCTTTTTCAGAACCCGGAAATGCTACGGCAAGAAGGACAATATTCTCAAAGTTGTGGTTGTTCGCGCCAAACGAATGATATGTTTGCAGATAACGGAGACGTCAGTGAAAACCATTGCCGCCGCGCTGAGCCTAGTGACCGCTGGCCTGTTTGATGAGGGTAACCCGCCGTACAAGCTAGTACCCAGATGTCCGGTGTGTTGAGACGCACGACGCACTCGGGTCAACAAAAACACCCCTGCCAATCGAAAGGACTTAGCAGGGGTTTTGAAAGGACGTTTATGCCACGCAAAACTGCTGCGCTCGGGCGTGGCTGTACCGATGCGGCCTACTGCGGCTTGTAAACGACCCCGGAACTCCCATAGGTGAAGGTGACGGTTTCAGTGAGCGGCTGTTTTTTCTCAAGCGATTTGCCCGGTTTCAAGGTCTTGCCCTTTGTGAGCCCTTTCCTTGCTTTCTTGGCCATGTGTTTTCTCCCTTCACGGTCGTAATCTGAACTGCTCTAGCCAGTCCAACGCAAACGCCGTGCCAACTCGAGCAACTCCGTGTCCTTGCGCGGAACTGCCATTTGGCTCTGCAACATACGCTCGAATCGGCCACTTTGCAAGATGGCCTTGGAAATTAGGGCCTTGCTGAATTACTCAGCACATCCTGAATATTTCAACACATACTCAGGCTCTTCTAACCGGGCTCGAGTTCATCACTCCCAACTCCCGATAAGCCGGATAACCTGACATTGGGGTACCAGAACCCACTTTACCGTCAGCGCAGCAGAGCAGATACAATTAGCGTCTCTGGAAAATCGCTGCCTTTGAATTGAGGAGCATGATGGAGCACAACTTGCATCACACAATCTCGCTTCTCACTCGCACCCCCGTTGCTCTCAATGCGCTTCTGCGTGATTTACCGGAAACGTGGACGTTCCGAAATGAAGGTGAAAACACTTGGAGCGCGTTCGATGTCCTCGGCCATCTGATTCACGGAGAGCGCACTGATTGGTTGCCACGGGCGAAGCTTATCCTGAAATTTGGCGAGACGAAGACGTTTGACTCCTTTGATCGTCGGGGGCACGTACGGGAGAGTCAGGATAAGTCGCTAGGGCAATTATTGGATGAATTTGCTGGTTTGCGGTCAGAAAACCTTAACGAACTGCGCGCATTGAATCTGCGGCAGGAGGACCTCGAGCGACGTGGACGACATCCTGCCCTCGGAGTCGTTACTCTTTCAGAGCTGCTGGCGACCTGGGCAGCCCATGACTTAACTCATCTGCACCAAATCTCAAGGGTAATGGCCCACCAATACCGAGAGGCCGTGGGGCCGTGGAGCGGGTACCTCGGGGTGCTGCAGTGCGCCGGCCACAGCGCTTCTTCATAAACTGTCCAGATGAATCCTCTCTAAGTCGCGATTAGTCGAATAACCGGAACTCTGGGTCCCAGTTAGCGCGCTCATCAGGACTTTGCAGAGACGACGGAGCTTCTGTTGTATTATCGCAGCGACTTTATGCCTGCGCCGTAAATCAAAGCTGAGAGGTCGTCAATGAGCAGTGTACAAGTCGAACAGAAGAGCTTTGAGATGCCCCCGCGAGAGGGGATCAGCATCGCGTATTTTCTCACCGTCGCGGACGTCGAACGATCGGCTCGCTATTACGAAAAGGTCTTCGGCGCTCGCATTCTGACCATGGGTGACGGCAACGCCCCTCCGTACCTCCAGCTTGCGAATATCTGGATGATTCTGAACCTAGGGGGCGGGCCGACCCCGGACAAGCCGACCGTAACGCTCAGCGTTCCCGACCCGAATCACATCAACAGCTTTATGAATTTCCGCGTTGCGGATATTCAAGCGTGCTATGAATTATGGAAAAGTCGGGGAGCCGAGTTTCTCACGGGACCGATCCCCAAGTACGGCGAGATTCGCTGCTACATCCGCGATCCTGACGGTTACATTATCGAGGTCGGACAGAGCACCAGCCTCAAGTACGGCTAGCGCTTGGAGCGGACAGGACGCCGGCTCTGCGCCCGTGTAGTCGGATTGCCGGAGAAGCCGGGACTGCTGCTTGTTGAAGAACTCTTTTGCGCGCGAACCGCTCATTCCCACCCCATCTGCGACGCGCAGTCTAAACGGCACCAAGAATGCTGCCCCTAGTAACGTCACAGAACCGAGGAGTGCTCCGCAGTTCAAGAGATGGATCGGGGCGCCATTGATCGGGAACTCCATGCCTTGGCCGCCCCGAGGCATCGCAAGGTAGAAACTGGGGGCGGCTCGCAATGGTTGTACGAGCCGCCCGGTAGCGTGGAATCGGTCTAGTCTATTTAGTGAGATTCGCGCGTTCTCAAATTGCGTCCGGTTTTGGAGGTGGCGGTGGTGGTTTAGGCGGCGCCGGCGGCTTAGGCGGCGGTGGTGGTAGCTTAGGCGGTGGCGGTGGTTTAGGTGGCGCGTGTGGCTTTGGCGGCGCGTGCGGTTTTGGTGGTGCTTCGGGCTTCGGCGGCGGTTCCGGCTTTGGAGGTGCTTGGAGTTGTGGCATTGCTTCCGGTCTGCCCCCAGCCACGGGGTCCGCAGCCGACTTATTCTCGACTGCCTTGCTCTCCGCGGCCTTGCCTGCGGTGGTATTGTTTTCAGCCGAGGCCCTGCTGGCTGCTACCACGCCGCTGCCCAGCGCTAGAGCCAGAGGTAGGAGAAAACCGATCGAGCGAAGAGTTCGCATGTTTCGTCACCTTGCCTGATCATCCGTCGCTTGCCCGATCTAGCCTTGCATGCTGCGGGTTGCGCTGAGTGATTGGCTACGACATTCGCAAATGATGACACTGGCACTTTGCGTAAGCTGTCCAATAAGAGTCATTTCGGCAGATTCACCCTTTCTGCCACTACGAGCGGACCGTAGCTCCCACCATCCGACGCCCCTCAACGCGTTAGGAAACAGGTTTTCCGGGAAATCGTCATGCCCGTCGGAAATGGGACCTCTGAGGACGATCATCAAACAAAGCAGTGACCCCAGATCACTCGCGCTTGAAGTCCCAGCGAAATCCCGACAACGCGGATTACCGCAAAAGCGGGCACTGGTTCCCACGTATCCGGTCTGTTCCGTTGAGTTCAATAGCCAGGCAGTATATAAGAGCGTCTTGAATTGCTTAGCGGGGCGCGTGACTCGCCCGTGAAGTTCCATCCGACGGTGCTGCTTGATCCCGGCGGCAAAGTGCACAAGCAGTTCCACGTCGAGGGCATACCGCATAGGTTTTTGTTCGATCGCAATGGCAAGCTTCTCGGCGTCGCCATCGACGAGCCTAGGCCCAAACAGTTCTTGGCCATGTTGTCGAAGACCGATCTGTACCCATAAGGGCGGTCCCCATCGAATGGGCAAGAAAAATGTTCAAGTCCTGATTCGTGGGATTGCCGGTATTAGGGGGACTAGAACCCACTCTTCCGATTAGCGCGATAATCGGCCAAGTGAAGGGCGAGCGGTCCAATCTTCCCAGAACCCCGCTAATTGCCCGCTGAGTCTTGCGCGAATCGAAGAGGACCGAAATGATAGCGCATGAGCCTAGGCGCTTAGGTCCATCCGCATAAATTCTTTGAATCAACGCCAGATCGGCCGTCGTTATTTCTCAAGGCTATTGCGGGCGGTGAAAAAGGCCAACGTATACGGCCTTCTCAAGGATGTGCCCCTGTATCGCTTTCATTATGTTTGCGCGAGTTTCAAACGGGTCAGTGCCTGGCTGGACGTCGATCTTAGCGTCCAAGGCAAAAAGTTCAAAGATGTAATGGTGCCGCGGAAAACTGGCTGGCGCGCCTGGACCTCGATAACCAGCCCCGCTTGCGCTGACTTGATAGGCCCCGTTCTGCAACTGAGCACCGGTCGGGACACCTTCCGGCAGCCCGGTCGCCGTGCCTGGGATATTCCAGACGAGCCAATGAAGCTGGTCGTCGGTGGTGTGATTGCGACTAACGTCCGCATCATGCATGTGCAAAAGGAAGGTGACTGTGCCCGGGGGCGTGTTGAGCCACGTGATTTCTGGTGAAGTCTGGCTACCGGCCTGGGTGTATTTCAGCGGAATGTCGGAGCCTTCAGCGAACCCCGTTATCGTCATGATCAAGTGCTTTTGAGTCGTTATGCCTGGTCCTGTCTGAGTTTGAGCCGCGACCATCATGGTCGGTATGAACATGATCATGAAAATCGAAAGCGATCGGCGAAATTGCATCTGCTTTGCCCCCCGTTACTCGTTAGGATTTTCGCGCCCTGGCCGACGCGTATCCGCGACGCAATTGTAGGCTTCGAACAAAAGCATGGCAACTTTGTTACAGGTTCTCAGTTGTCCCTCGCGGCGAGATGTAACTGAATACAATGCTTCGCCGTGTCAGTCTACATGGACAAGCGAGCACTGAAACGTCATGAGATAACTAATCTAGCGTTTGGTGTGATCCTGGTGGCTTTTCTCGCGTACCTGGCTTGGTCTTCGCACTAGTCAGCAGCAACACGGAATTAGATCAATGACCCTCCTGTGTAGTTGCATTTACCTCACTTAGGGTTGGGCGAGTACCAACCTGGTAAAGCAGGAACTTCATCAGCACATTGAATCGATAACGCTACTGCCTGAAGGTGCTGCGATCCGCCAGAAGGACAAGTGGAAGTTGTTCTGCGACAGGGATGGTGCCGAGGGGCAGAGTTGAACTGCCTACGCCGGCCTTTTCAGGGCCGCGCTCTACCGGTGAGCTACCTCGGCACCGGCACAACCCAAGATTCTACGGAAAAGGCGGCGCACTGGAAAGGGAAAAGCGCCCCACTCAATCTGCTCGAAAGACAAAGGCGGTAACCAACGCGCGACGGGAAGATGGAACAAGATCGCATCAGCTCACGCGAGCCGAATCTCTTTTGCCGTACGTAGGCAGGCATTCCTCACGCGATCGTCACTTCATCGAGTCGTCGAACTCCTTCATCCAGTCTTTTGATTTGAGGACCTCGCGGGGCTTGGAGCCATCGGCGGGGCCCACAATCCCGTCCTTCTCCATGAGATCAATGAGTCGGGCGGCGCGGCCATAGCCGACGCGCAGGCGCCGCTGAAGTGTCGATGTGGACGCGCGGCCCATTTCCAGGCATACGCGCACGGCGTCTTGATAGAGTTCGTCGTCAACTTCTTCTCCGCCTTCGCCTCCGTCGCCCGAGCCGGCCATGTCATTATCGTCCTTCGGCGGTTTCAGAAGCTCTGTATTGTAAATGGCTTTTGCCTGATCGCGCCAGAATTCGCAGACCGCCGCGACTTCGTTCTCGTGGACATACGGGCCATGGATGCGGTGCAGGCGGGATGATCCGGCGGGCAAATAGAGCATGTCGCCTTTGCCCAGCAGCGATTCCGAGCCGTTGGTATCAAGAATCGTTCGGGAGTCAACTTTGCTCGCCACGCGGAAAGAGATGCGCGCCGGAAAGTTGGCCTTGATCAATCCGGTGATGACGTCGACCGATGGCCGCTGCGTTGCGAGAATCAGGTGGATTCCGACCGCGCGGGCCATCTGCGCCAGTCGCGTGATGGATTCCTCGACACCGTTTGTGTCCACCATCATCAGGTCGGCCAGCTCGTCGATTACGATCACGAGGTAGGGCAGGGGGCGGTGCTCCTGCTCGTCGGCATTTTCAAACAGCGAAAGCGATTGCCCCTTCTCGAATGTGCGGTTGTACTGCTCGATATTTCGCACGCTGCGCTGCGCAAGGAGCTTCAGCCGGCGCTCCATTTCTCGCGTCGCGTTTCGCAGGACGTTTGCCGCTACTTTCGCGTCCGTCACGACCGGCGTGTACAGATGCGGGATGTCCGCATAGAGCCCCAGTTCGAGGCGCTTCGGGTCCACGAGCACGAGCTTCAGTTCGTCGGGCGTCGATTTATACAGCATGCCCATGAGCAGGGAATTGATGAAGACGCTTTTGCCGGTGCCGGTCGACCCAGCGATCAGCAGGTGAGGCATCTGCGTCAGGTCGGCAGCCCGGATGCGTCCGATCAAGTCCTTTCCGAGCGGCATGGTGAGCTTCGAGGACGAATGTGAAAATTCCGGCGACTCGATCACGTCGCGCAGCGCAATGGTCTCGCGCCGTGCGTTGGGCACTTCGATCCCTACAGTTGATTTTCCGGGTATGCGCTCGATCAACAGTGATTCGGCGCGCAGCGCCAGACACAGGTCTTCTCCCAGGCTGGTAATCCGGCTGTATTTGATTCCTGCCTCGGGCTTGAACTCGAAAGTAGTGACCACCGGCCCGGGGTTGATCTGGGTGATGTGACCGCCGACTTCAAATTCCGAACATTTCTGCTCGATCGCGCGCGCACACTCCTTGAGCTCGGCTTCGTCCATTTTTTCGCCGTGCTCAGCTGCGCGCAGCAAGCTGGGCGAGGGCAGCCTGAAATTGGTTTTGCCGTGCGAGATCTTGGGTTCAGGCGCAGTTTTTCTGGGAGGCGGCGGCGGCGCCGGATCGTGGAACTGAATTACGTGGGGCCCGCGTTCACCCTGCGCAGGCGTGCGATCGATCGGGTCCGCTTCTTCTTCCTCTTCTTCGACTTCCTTCGCCGAGACCCGCTGCTGCGCGACGGGGCGGCGGCCCGCAATCTTGATGTCCTCAACCTGTTTGCGTAGGCGTACGGATTCACGCTCCTCGCGCCAGGCCTTCACGCGAGCGATCCACTGGCCGATCATGCCCTCCCCAGCCATCGGTTTCTTCATCCACGTGGCGGCCGCGCTGAATGAAAAACTGGTCGTCAGGAACAGAGCGGTCAGCAGAATGGCAATCGAGACAAGGTTCGCGCCAACCGGATTCAGGGCGGCGCGCAGCCCCTGGGCGAACAGTTTGCCGAGAAGACCGCCGGCCGGCAGCGCTCCGCGCACGTCCGGCATGTGAACCAGAGTCATTTCGGCGGAGAGCGACAGCAGCAACAAGGCCCAGCCGATGAGTTTCGCGGTTGGAGCCACCATCAGTTGGCTGCGGAACCAGCGCATGGCCACCAGAAACATCCCGATCGGGAACAGGAACGCGCCATAGCCGGCGAGCTGGAAAAACAGGTCGGCGGCATGAGCGCCTACAGGACCAATCCAGTTCCGTGCCGGGCCGGTACCGGGAGGCGCGGCCGAGACGTTGAACGACGCGTCCAAAGGCGAATACGACAGCAGGCTCAGAGCCAGCAGGACCGCCAGACTCAGGCCCACGAAGCCGATCATTTCGTTGAAGCGTTTGTTTTCCGTCGGTGTCAGAACGCGCACAAAACTCTCCTAGGGCGATGGGGGGAAGGCCGCGTCACAAGCGGCGTCGCAGGCCGGCGGCGCAGAATACGCCGCAGCAACCGCGACGCCTCAAGGCTGGGTCGCGCGGGCGCTGTCGCGCGGGACCCATTCGGAGGAACGCGAGTACGCCGATGACTATAGCAAACGGCATTCCAGAGTAAGTAGTCATATCACATGTCGCGTGTTCCAGC
>Ga0209624_10003832_pt1 | contig 10483 bp, 9 predicted proteins | sample JacPinW_OM2H0_O1_FD_188565 | JGI IMG/M metagenome (GOLD analysis project Ga0209624, IMG submission 188565) | Forest soil microbial communities from Algoma, Ontario, Canada - Jack Pine, Ontario site 1_JW_OM2H0_O1 (SPAdes) (version 2) | ecosystem: Environmental > Terrestrial > Soil > Boreal... | reverse complement strand
CGGCGAGTGGAACCTCACGCGGCGCCTCGACGGCAAGGTTGCGAAGACGCTGAAAGCCCGCGACCTGTGGGAGAAGATCGGCTACGCCGCTTGGGCTTCCGCGGATCCCGGCCTGCAATATCACACTACCATCAACGACTGGCACACATGTCCCGAGTCGGGGCCGATCCGCGCGTCCAATCCTTGCTCGGAATACATGTTCCTCGACGACACGGCCTGCAACCTTGCGTCGCTCAACCTGCTGCAGTTCCGCGAGACCCAGACCAAGTCGTTCGACGTCAAAGGCTACGAGCACGCGATTCGGCTGTGGACGCTGACGCTCGAAATTTCGGTCGCCATGGCGCAGTTCCCCTCACGCGAGATCGCGCGTCTCTCTTACGACTACCGCACGCTTGGCCTCGGCTACGCCAATATCGGCGGCCTACTCATGTCGTCCGGCATTCCTTATGACAGCGATCACGGCCGGGCGATCTGCGCCGCGCTCTCTTCGATCCTGACCGGCCGCGCCTATGCGACCTCGGCGGAAATCGCCGCCAAGAGCGGCGCCTTCCCCGGACACAGGGCGAACGCGCAGGCGATGCTGCGCGTGATCCGCAATCACAAGCGCGCCGCGGACGGCGAGGCCGCGGGTTACGAGAAGCTCTCCGTCGCTCCGACCCCGCTCGACCATGACGAGCTCGCCAACGCCGGCCCGGCATGGGCGGACTTGAGCCAAGCCGCGCGCGCCTCCTGGCGCGACGCCCTGGCGCTCGGCGAGGCCCACGGCTTTCGCAATGCGCAGGTCTCCGTCATCGCGCCGACCGGCACCATCGGCCTCGTCATGGATTGCGACACGACCGGCATCGAGCCCGACTTTGCGCTGGTCAAATTCAAGAAGCTCGCCGGCGGCGGCTATTTTAAGATCATCAACCGCGCCGTGCCCGAGGCCTTGCGCACGCTCGGCTACGACGAGAAGCAGATCACCGACATCGTCGCCTATGCGGTGGGACGGGCGACGCTGGCGCATGCGCCGGGCGTCAACCACGCCGCGCTCAAGGCCAAGGGCCTGCCTGAGGCAGCGATCGACAAGGTCGAGGCGGCGCTTGGCGGCGCCTTCGACATCCGCTTCGTCTTCAACAAATGGACGCTCGGCGTCGAAACCTTGAGCCAGGCGCTCAAGATCACGCCCGAGCGCTATGACGCGCCGGGCTTCGATCTTCTGACCGCGCTTGGCTTCACCAAGTCCGAGATCGAGGCCGCCAACAGCTTCGCCTGCGGCGCGATGACGCTCGAAGGCGCGCCCTATCTTAAGCCTGAGCATCTCTCGGTGTTCGATTGCGCCAATCCCTGCGGGCGCACGGGCAAGCGCTATCTCTCGGTCGAGAGCCACATCCGCATGATGGCGGCGGCGCAGCCGTTCATCACCGGCGCGATCTCCAAGACCATCAACATGCCCAACGACGCCTCGGTCGAGGATTGCAAGGACGCCTACATGCTCTCCTGGCGCCTCGGCCTGAAGGCGAACGCGCTCTATCGCGACGGCTCGAAATTGTCGCAGCCGCTCAACGCGCAACTGGTCGAAAACGACGAGGAGGACGACGACGCGGTCGAGACGCTGGTTCAGCTCAACGCGCCTCAGCGCGCAATTGCCGTCGCCGAGCGAATCGTCGAGCGCGTGGTCGAGCGGGTCGAGCGCCTGCGCGAGCGCGAGCGCCTGCCCAACCGCCGCAAGAGCTACATCCAGAAGGCGGTCGTCGGCGGCCACAAGGTCTACCTGCACACCGGCGAATATGAGGACGGGCGGCTCGGCGAGATCTTCATCGACATGCACAAGGAGGGCGCCTCCTTCCGCTCGCTCATGAACAATTTCGCCATCGCAATCTCGCTCGGCCTGCAATATGGCGTGCCGCTCGAGGAATATGTCGAGGCCTTCACCTTCACCCGCTTCGAGCCGTCGGGCTTCGTGCAGGGCAATGATGCGATCAAGAACGCGACCTCGATCCTCGACTACGTGTTCCGCGAGCTTGCGATCTCCTATCTCGGCCGCAACGACCTCGCCCATATCTCGCCCGACGAAATCGGCAATACGGTTCTTGGCGGCGGCGTCGATCAGGACAAGGCGCCGGGCTTCGGCGAAGGCGCCGCGCCGCCCCCCGCCCCCGTGGCCTCCGTGGTGTCCAAGGGCCTCCTGCGCTCGCGGCCCGGCGACAAGCTGATGCTGGTGCGCTCAGGCGCTGGCGATTCGCCCGCGGTTCAGGCCAGCAGTTCGGGCGCGCACGGTTTCGTGCAGGGAGCGACCGCGCTGAAAGGGGAGCTTGCCGAGCGCGCCGCGCCCGCCGTGGGCTCGAGCCTGGCCCCACACACAGAAACGGTCGCCGAGAAGCGGGCGGAAGCACGCATGAAGGGCTACGTCGGCGAATCCTGCCCCGAATGCGGCAATTTCACCATGGTGCGAAACGGCACGTGCCTCAAGTGCGACACCTGCGGCGCCACGACGGGGTGCAGCTGAGGCGCGATGCTTTTGCCCCGGGGCCCTGGGCATCCTGGCTCCGCAACCGTCATGGCCGGGCTTGACCCGGCCATCCACGCGGTCAGGCGCGAATGTCCGGCGGCTGGGTCTACATCATAACCAACCGCCCGAACGGCGTTCTCTACACCGGCGTCACCTCGGACATCGGTCGACGCGCCTATGAACATCGTGAAGCACTCGTGCCGGGATTCACCAAGCGGTACGGGCTCAAGCGACTCGTCTACACGGAGTTTCACGAGCGAATCGCCGATGCCATTCAACGCGAGTCGAACATCAAGCATTGGCCTCGCGCCTGGAAGGCGAGACTGATCCTTGAAGCGAATCCGGGCTGGTTGGATTTGTATGAGACGTTGAATCAATGATTGAATGGGGCGACCCGCGAGCCGCGTGGATGGCCGGGTCAAGCCCGGCCAGGACGAACCGAATGGCCCTAAGGACTAACTCTATGCGATACGCCGTCGTGATCGAGAAGGGCGAGCGGAATGACTCGGCATGCGCGGGGGCACGAGACGTCGAAAGCGCGCGAAGGGCCTGGCGAAGCCTACCCCGAATGCGGCGCCTTCGCTGCGTGCCCAACGCCCCTACCTCAAATGCGATACCTGCGGCGCCACGGCGCGATGCGGCTGAGAACGGATCCGTCATGGCCGTCCCCGGACTTGATCCGGGGATTGTGCAGGCCATCGACTGGCGCCAAACCGTCATGGCCGGGCTTGTCGTGCCTTGTGCTGGCCACCCACGCTGTGGGGCGCGAATGTCCGGCGGCTGGGTCTACATCAGGGCCAACCGCTCGGCTCTTAGCGGCCGATCCCGACGTTGTTCTGCGCGTAGCTGGAGGGATTGTAAGGATTGCAGCTGGGATCGCCCGCGCAGCGGGCCGCCTGTCCGGAGGGATTGATCGACTGGTTGGCGTTGCAGCCGGAGAGCGCGAGCGCCACAAAAGCCAGGATGATCGGGATCCGCATTCGCGTCCTCCCCTTCAATGGAGACGAGGCCGGCGCACAAGAGAGCCGGGTTTACTTGGCGATCGGGTTCAAGAGTTCAAGACGAGGCGGCTTCGCCATCTGGGCGGCGTTGTGGATTCTCCGCCCTGCCGTTAAGCGTCCCGACCCCTCCGCTTCCCCCCGAGCGCGCCCCCATGAAATATTGGATCGACACCGAGTTCATCGCCAAACCGTACACGATTGATCTCGTCAGTATCGGCATCGTCGCCGAAGACGGTCGCGAGTTCTACGCGGAGAGCAGCGACGTCGACTGGTCGAAGGCGACCCCCTGGATGCAGGAGAACGTGCGCCCGCAACTCGACGGCAAGGGTGTGAGCCGCGAGGCCATCAGCTATCGCCTGCGGGCGTTCACCGATCATGACGAGCACCCCGTGTTCTGGGGCTATTTTCCGGCCTTTGACTGGGTCGGATTCGTATGGCTGTTCGGTGGCCTCGAGGAATTGCCGTTCCATTATCCGCAGCTTTGCCTCGACATCAAACAATGGGCGATCGAACTGGGCAATCCCGAACTGCCTCGCCAGCAGGGCGCCCAGCATCACGCGCTGCTTGACGCGCGATGGACGAGGGAGGCCTGGACGTTTCTGGCCGGCCTCCATCCCGCTGGAAAGGAGCGACGCGCCACCGGCAGGAAGCACCCGAGAGAATATGCCATAGGGCGCGCGTAGCCTGGAGGGACGCCTTGGCCATATCGAAGTTATTGCCATGTTCGACGTGTAATATATCGCGCGTAAGGCGCGCCGCCGGACATAAGCCCGCACAGCCAGCTTTAACGCTGTTTTCGTCCAATTCCGTGCAAAAATTCACTCGTATTGAGACCACGGATGCGCCGGCAATGTCCACCGCGAGCGGGCTGATCAACCCAATCGCAGTCCCGCGCCCTCTGGTTGGCATGGAGGCCCCGAGCGCCAGCTTCCCCATGCCGTCAGGCGCCAGTCCTTCTTAAGCGGATATCAGCGGGTCGTTATGCGAAGCCACGCTGCGGTCGGCGGCTGCCGCCGGAAATGCCCGCGGGATCGCGGCGACTGCAAGCCGCGCTTTCATCGCCCTCCGACAGGATGGCGCTCACTTCCGACCGGAGTCAGAAATATGAGAATCCTATTCCACAAAATCGGAATCTGTGCTATACCGATCGTAGTCGGCGAATCCGACGCCCGCGCATGACGGACGCGGAGACAAGGATGGCAAGCGCGCGCTCGGGACGACCCGCCAAGGCGCCCAAGACAAGATGAGTTTTCCTTATTTGAATCGGCTGTAACCTATTGAAAAGTCTCGATTCGAAAAAATAAACGCTAGCAAATTTACTAGCGTTTAGGCGCGTTTAAGAGCCCTTTATTGACGTTTATTGGCGCTTGTTTGAATCGACTTGGCGGGCCAGCGGAGCCGAGCCCGTTCAACGCCCACCGCTACTGCCGGAGTAGAAGCCGCTCGTCTGCGCGTATTTGGTGGGGTCATACGCATTGTAGTTGGGAAACTCGGGGCCGGCAACGACCCCGGGGGCTGTCCGCGACGAGAGATTGACTCCCTGATTGGCGTTGCAGCCGGCCAGCGCGAACGCCGCGACAGCGACGATGCGGAACCCCATGGGCGGTGTCCAACGGATTGAAGACCACGCGGACGATCGTTTGGTCGACACGCAGGAGAAGCAAACCATCAGGCTCTCCCACTTTGCGCGGACGGTCTGGCCAGCCGATCGGCGTCTGACGCTGCAAGGCCACCTCAATATAGCGGGATTGCGGGTTTTCGCCTAGATTCTTGGCCGCCGGCCAAGTCCGAGGTTCTGGCCGCAACAGTTGCGTCTATCTCATCATCAGTAGTCACACCGGAGTTTCCGATGACGGCGCCTTCGATCCCGGCAGGGCTGGCGCTTGCGGCGCTCGTGCTCACCGTCGCCGCGTCGGTAAGGGCCGGGGCCGACGCGCCGCCGCTGCCGCCTCCGCGCCCCCCAGAGCTCGGCGCGCCCGGAAACGCGCCTCCGGAGCCGTCCCCTGCAGCCCCGAAGGGCGACGCCGCTTCGACATGCCTCGGGAAACTGATCGCGGACGGCGCGAGCGCCGCGGCTGCAGCGGCGCCACCGGCGTCGGCCCAGGGATGCGAGATCGACAGGCCGGTACGGTTATCGTCGATCACGGTGGAAGGCGGCGCGGTGAGCCTGCCGGACCGCCCGCTGGTCGCCTGCGAATTTGCCGCCGCGCTCGCCGACTACGTGCGTCTCATCGTCGCGCCGCTCGGGCAGGCGATGCTGCACGCCAAGGTCGCGGAGATCGAAACCGGACCCGGCTACACGTGCCGGACCCAGGATCACATCGCCGGCGCCAAGATCAGCGCTCACGCCAAAGGACTGGCCGTCGATTTCGTTTCGATCACGCTCGCCGACAAGCGGCGGGTTCCGGTCGAGAGGCCGACGGGCGCGGACGAAGCGTCCTACTTCCGCGCCATACGGACGGCCGCCTGCGGCTGGTTCACGACCGTTCTAGGTCCGGGCGCAGACGCCTTCCACGCCAACAACATGCATCTCGATATCGAACAGCACGGCGCAAGCGGGAGCTACCGCATTTGCCAGTAGCTCAGGCGTATTGCGCGACCCCATCGCCGAACGACCAGTTCTCTTTCTTGACTTCGACGAGCACAATAAAGACGTCCTCACGACGGAGGCTGAGTGTGGCCGCGAGCCCGTCGGCGATCGCCTTGTAAAGCGCCTTCTTCTGCTCGACCGTCCGGCCCTCGTTCCAGGTGATCTGGATAATCACCAGGTCCTCGGTGCGGCGGATGTCGAGATAGTTCAGATCGAAGACGAAATTCTCAGAATCGTGCTCACTGATCACCTGAAAGCGGTCGTCTTTCGGCACGCCGACGCTGACCAGCGCTTCATGCACGATGCGGCTGATCGCCTCGCGATAAGCAGCCTGCTTGCCTTTGCGGAGATCGATGCGAACGAGCGGCATGGGCGTTCCCTGTTGACGTGGGTCTGATTTCTGCATGCCGGCCGCGAGGTCGGCAGACAATGATCTTCGTGGCCTTCGATCCTAGGCCGCGACCCCGGCGGGCGCCAGCGCATGACCCGCTGGGGGGGTGTCCCGAATCTTGGGGTGCAGCGGAAAAAGCGCTCGTCACTTTCCAAAAGCAGAAATCCGTGTCATACATCTTTTCAGTAGCGGAATCGAACCCGGCCTCCGGCCGTCGTCGGCAAAGGCGGGAAGACGGAGGTAGCAAGGAGGCGGGCGGTTTTCGGGCCGGACCGTGCGAATTCTTGGCGCCGCTTAGTTTCGCGAGCCCGAGGCGCGAATTGTCATCGCTTTTTCACGCCTGTCTGTCTATGAATCTCAAGAGGATCATTTGATCCTTCTTTCGGCGCAGTCGATCCCCCGCTCGACGACGCTTTTCTCTAAAGCGCATATCGGGCGAGGTGTTGAATGACGGTAACGGAAACGAAAAGCGCGGTCTGGTCGGCTCGTGACTGGGCGCAGGCGCTCATTGCCTATCGCCGTGCGAGCGTGGCGCGCGGCGCCTTCGAGCTCATTGTGACCTTCCCGCCTTTTGCCGCGATCTGGACCGCGATGATGATCGCATCGAGCCACGGCCAGTTCTGGCTTTCGTTCGCGCTGGCGCCGCTGGCCGCTGGGCTGCTCATCCGCCTGTTCCTGATCCAGCACGATTGCGGGCACGGCTCGTTCCTTCCGAGCAAACTCGCCAATGACTGGGTGGGCCGCGCCATCGGCGTTCTGACGATGACGCCTTACGATCACTGGCGGCGCTGTCACGCGATCCATCACGCCACATCCGGCAATCTCGACCGACGCGGCATTGGCGACATCAAGACGCTGACGGTGCGCGAATATTTCGCGCGCAACTGGCGCGACCGTTTGCGCTACCGGCTCTATCGCCATCCGCTCGTGATGTTCGGGCTCGGCCCGGCCTATGTGTTCCTGTTGGAGAACCGGCTGCCACTCGGCTTCATGCGCAAAGGCTCCATGCCTTGGGTGAGCACGATGACCACCAACGCGGGAATCCTGCTTGCGTCCGGTCTCCTGATTCTATTCGTGGGCTTCACAACATTGCTCATCGTTCATTTGCCGATCGTCGTGCTCGCCGCGACGATGGGCGTCTGGCTGTTCTACGTCCAGCACCAATTCGAGACGACGACTTGGGACGAGACGACGGATTGGCGCCAGCCTGAAGCGGCGCTGCACGGCAGCTCCCATTACGATTTACCGCCCGTGCTGCGCTGGTTCAGCGCCAATATCGGCGTGCATCACGTGCATCACCTGTCGAGCGGCGTTCCCTTTTATCGGCTTCCCGACGTCTTGCGGACCTATCCTGAGCTTCGCGAAGTCGGTCGGCTGACGCTGTGGCAAAGCCTCATTTGCGTCCGTCTCACGCTATGGGACGAGGAAACGCGACGGCTGATGTCGTTTCGCGAGGCGCGGGCGGCGCATGCCGCTCGGCGCGGGTGATGCCAAGAGCCTGATTCGATTGGTCGAGCAGGAACTCCGAGAGGCGGGCGAGAATTGGCCTGTCTACCTCTCTCTTAACGCCTCGGATCCGATTCTGGCCAAGGGCGAGAGCAAGTAGTCGATCACGCGGCGTGAGTCGGTCCGGATTTCGACAGTGGCCGTCATGCCCGGGGTCAATGGGATGGTCGCGTTATCGATTTTCATCGCGCTTTCGTCGAGCGACACGGTCACCGGAAAAACAAAGCTTTCGGGTTGACCGGGGGCGCTCGGCGCCTCGGGCGCCACATTGGCGCTCGCGGTGGCGTTGGCGAAGGCGCGCTTGGCGTCTTGCTCGGCGACGGCGGCCGAGGCGATGTTGACGATCTTACCGTGGAGCGCTCCGAAGCGGGTGAACGGGAAGGCGTCAATCTTGATCACCGCGTCCTGGCCGGGCTTGACGAAACCGATATCGAGATTGGCCACTAGCGCTTCGACCTGAAGCTTGCCGCCGATCGGCGTCAGCACGACGAGTTGCTGTCCGGTGGTGACGACCTGGCCGACCGTGGTGACGGCCATCTGCTGGACCACGCCGTCCGTCGGTGCATAAAGGCGGGTGCGAGCGAGGCGCGCGTCCGCTTTGGCGAGCGCCTGACGCGCTTCGTCCGCCTTCCGCGCTGCGTCAGCAAGCTTGTTCTCGTTGTCGGCGATGAACTGGGAGACCGTCTTGGCCTTTTCGCTGCGCACCGATCTGATCGCCGCGTCGGTTTCAATCAGCTGGCCTTGGTCGGACGCGAGCGCCGCCTCATCCTTTTCCAGCTCTTCCTTGGCGTTAAAGAGATCGATCTTGGTGCCAACGTTGAGGTCGATCGCCTGCTGCCGGGTCGAGACGCGCTGATTTAAGGTCTCCATCAGCTTGTTCTGGAAAGTGATGCTCATGTTGAGGCGCTTTTGCGTCGCGAGCTTTTCGGCCATCTGCCTGTCGAGCGCCTTGAGGGCGTCGGAGAGCTGAGCAAGATCCGCGCGCAACACAGCTTCTTCCCGCAATTGGAACTGTTCGGGGAGAGCCGGATCCCAGGCGATCTTCAATTCGGCCTGGCCGGCCAGACTTTCGACCGAGCCGGAATCCGCCGCCGGCGCCGCATCATCCTTGCTGCGCGCGTCAAGCCGGTCCTGCGCGCTCTGGACCTCAGCCTCAGCGGCTCGCACGGCGTTGATGGCGTAACGGCGCCGCGCGACCTCGGCCAGACTCGCGTTAAGCGCGTTGCGGGCGCTCAACGCGTCGGCGTCGGCCTCCGCCGGATCCAGCTCCAAGAGCAGGTCTCCGGCCTTGACGATCTGGCCTCTCTCGACGTGGATCGCAGAGACCTTGCCGGGATCAAGCGGTTCGATCACCTTGGCGTAGCCAGCTGTCTCGATCTTGCCCGGGGCTGTCGCATGGACGTCCAGCCGGCCGAAATACGACCACACCAGCGCCGCCAGCGCCAAGGCGCTAATCGTCGCCATCAACGCGATCGGTAGCGGAGGGGGCGGAGTTTCGAGGATTTCGAGCGCGGCCGGGAGGAACTCGCGATTGCGCCCCGTCACCACGATCGGAGGCGGCCGTGAGGGCTGGGGCGGCGGCGGGGGAGCCGTCGGCAGCGCAGCGCGTTCGTTCATGCTGGCGCCCTTACATGGTCGGACTGCAGCGCCCAAAGACGCGCATAGAGTCCGTCCTCCCGACGGAGGAGCTCCTCATGCCCGCCGACCTCGACGATCTCGCCTCTTAGCATTCCCATGATCCGGGAGCAGGGGCGAACCGCCGCAAGGCGATGAGCAATGATGATGACGGTGCGCCCGCGCACGATCGAACGCATGTTGTCCTGAATGATCCGTTCGCTCTCGTAGTCGAGCGCAGAGGTCGCCTCGTCCAGAATGAGAACGCGGGGATTTGTCACGAGCGCCCGCGCAATCGCGATACGTTGACGTTGGCCGCCCGACAGATTGGCGCCACGTTCTTCGATCATCGTGTCGTAGCCTTGCGGCAACTGAGCGATGAATTCGTCCGCGCCAGCGAGTCGAGCCGCCTGCATCACCACCGCACGCGGCATAGCGGGGTCGCCAAGCGCTATGTTCTCGTGGATGGTACGGTTGAAAAGAAGGTTCTCCTGCAGCACGACCCCGATCTGCCGGCGCAGCCAGCCGGGATCGAGCTGGGCAATGTCTACGCCGTCGAGCATCACCTGACCCGATTGAGGACTATAGAGGCGCTGGATGAGCTTCGTGAGGGTGGACTTGCCAGATCCGGACGGGCCGACGATGCCAATCACCTCCCCCGGCTCGATCGACAGCGAAACTTTTCGTAGCGCGTCCGCCGCGTCGGGCCGGTACCGCATCGTCACATCGCGAAACTCGATGGCGCCGCGCAGCGGCGGCAAGGTCAGAAGGTTCTGCGGGACCGGCTCGGGCGGCGCGTTGAGGATGTCGCCCAGACGCGCGACAGACACCTGCACCTGCTGAAAATCCTGCCACAGTTGCGACAGCCGCAGGATCGGCTGCACCACCTG
>Ga0209624_10003831_pt1 | contig 10485 bp, 10 predicted proteins | sample JacPinW_OM2H0_O1_FD_188565 | JGI IMG/M metagenome (GOLD analysis project Ga0209624, IMG submission 188565) | Forest soil microbial communities from Algoma, Ontario, Canada - Jack Pine, Ontario site 1_JW_OM2H0_O1 (SPAdes) (version 2) | ecosystem: Environmental > Terrestrial > Soil > Boreal... | reverse complement strand
GCTTTCTTCCACGGTGGCGATGCGCGCTCAGGAAAAGAAAGATTATCTGAGCGATGTGGAAGCCGACAAGATTCGCGAAGCGACAACACCTTCAGCGAAGATGGTTTTGTTTGTTACGTTCGCGGACGACCGCATTGCGAAATTGAAATATAGTTTGGCTCATCCGACTACAGACCGGCGGCGCGCGGAGCAATTGAACGCGCTGATTAACGCGTATACCGGATGCATTGACGACGCCGCGGATGTGATTGAGGTAGCGCGCGAACGGCAACAGGACATCAAAGTCGGATTGAAAGCGCTGACGACGCGAGGGAAAGAACATCTCGCATACTTGCAGGAATTGCAGAAGAGCGGCGCCGAAGTGGATTCGTACAAAGAAACTTTGGACGACGCTGTGGAAGCGACGCAGGACGCTATATCGGACGCGGAGAAAGCGGAAAAAGATATTTCAGCGCCGGTTCGGAGAAAACAGTGACGGTGACTCGAGTGCGGCGGCCAAAATCGGCGAGCGAAGATCGCACGATTCCCGGCGGCGCGCAAATATTTCAGCGAATTTATACTCGGTTGGGATGCCAGGCGCGGCCTCCGCATTTTATTGTGGAATTTTATCCGTACTCGAATTTGGTGCACACGATTCGGTTGCGCGGTGACACTGCTTACGTGCGTCTTTCCGATATTTTGCGAACTGCGCCGCTTTCCGTTTTGGAAGCGGCGGCAGCAATTTTACTTGGTAGATTATATCGACGGCGTGCACCGCTCGAATTGGTTGAAGCGTACCGGCATTATTCCGTGGCGCGCGGGACTCACAAACGTGTGATGGCGACTCGATTGAAGCGCGGGCGGCGCAATCAGAGCGGGGCGGCGGGATCGGCCCATGATTTGGCGCCGATGTTTTCTACACTGAACAAAAAATATTTTGGCAGCCGGCTGCATCGTCCACGGTTGGGTTGGAGCAAACGAAATTGGCGAGCGCAGCTCGGATGTTTCGATCCGGGGCTGGATCAAATTGTGGTGAACACGCGACTGGATCGCGTGGAAGTGCCGCAATACGTTGTGGAATATGTGTTGTATCACGAGATGCTGCACGTGCGGCATCCGATTCGCGTGGCCGCTTGCGGATTGCAGGCGCACAGCGCAGCGTTTCGCGCGGAAGAACGTCGATTCGAGCACTACGATCGCGCGCATAAATTCCTGGAACGAATGTAAATATTATTTTAGTGCGCGGATTTATTTTGCGGGATGCTTTTCTGCCTCGTGCTGCTGCTTCTTCTGCAAATTCTCGATGTGCGCTTCCAGCTTTTTGCGGATTTGCGCGTGGGGATAGAGACGCAGATATTCCTGATCGGCCTTAATCGCTTCGCCCAACATTCCTTTTTTCTCGTAGGCGATTCCCATCAAGCGCCACGGCTCGGCGTAAGTGGGATAGGAAACCGCGGCGTCGTGAAGGCGATCGATGGCGGCGTCAAGATTTCCCTTGTTCATATAATAGGTGCCGATTTCAATGTCCTTGACGGCGGCGAGGCGATCCATCGCGGGAAGAGCGGCGAGATCTTTTTCGGAGTCGGTTTTCGGAGGAACTGGAACTGCGTCGGCCTCGGTCTTTGAGGATGATTCGCCGGCGGCGGGCGGAGTTGGCGGTGGTGGAGGCGGCGGAGTTTGCGCGCGAGCGACGCTGGAGAAAAGTGATGCGCCGAAAATCAATGCGAGCAAGAAAAAAGCGGCAGCGGCTGCACGTTGCATTTTAGTTCTGAGATGCATCTGAATTCGTGACCGATTCATCTGATGAGTCTGACTCGAACGAAAATTCCGGAAGCGCGAGGACCGCGAGACCGCGGACGCCTCATCTCCACATTGTAAGATTCGCTTTGGTATCATCGGAGTTGGCCCACGGCCAGAGATAATTCTACTCCGTTCCGCCGCGCGCAGGAAACTATGGATCTTCAGCAAAAAGTCGCCAGTTTGCCCGCCGAGCCGGGAGTGTATCTGTTCAAGGATGCGCTCGAAAATATTGTTTACGTGGGCAAAGCGAGTTCGCTGCGTTCGCGCGTGCGTTCTTATTTTCTGGAAACCCGAGTACTGGATGCAAAGACCGGCTCGCTGGTGCGCGAGATTGTGGATCTGGATTACATTGTGGTGGATAACGAGCGCGAAGCGCTGGCGCTAGAAAATAATTTAATTAAGCAGCACAAGCCGAAGTTCAACGTGATGCTGCGCGATGATAAAACGTACCCTTATATTAGGTACACGGCATTTGAGAAATTTCCTCGCGTTTACGTGACGCGGCGGCTAAAGAAGGACGGCTCACTTTATTTTGGGCCGTATTTTCCGCACAGTTTGGCGCATCGTATCGTTCATTTTATTCACAAGAATTTCAAAGTGCCCTCGTGCACCGTGGATTTGACGCGCGCGCATCCGCGTCCTTGTTTGCAATACTACATTCATCGGTGCCTGGGACCGTGTGTGCCGGGGCTGACGACTGACGAACGCTACGCTGAAGCGGCGCGCGACGTGAAAATTTTCCTGGAAGGAAAAAGAAGCGAATTGACGGCCAGTTTGCAGGAGCGCATGGCTGCTGCATCCGCGGAAGAACGATACGAGGCGGCCGGAGCGTATCGCGATTTGCTGCGCGTCGTGGAGGAGATTGACGAGCGGCAAAAAGTTGCCGCTGCGCAAGGCGATGATACGGACGTACTGGGCTGGTATGCCGAACCGCCGCAGGTTGCCGCGAATCTATTTCATGTTCGCGGCGGACGAGTTGTAGATCGCCGCGATTTCTATTGGGAGGAACTAGATGAGTTCGATCCAGCCGAGTTTCTTCCTTCCCTGCTGAAGCAACTTTATTTGGACGCAAACTATTTGCCGCGCATTATTCACGTGCCGATGGATTTCGAGGACCGCGGATTGCTCGAAGAAAGTTTGACGGAGCGCGCCGGGCATCGCGTGGAAATACTTTCGCCTCAGCGCGGTCCGAAGCACGCGTTTTTGGATTTGGTCGAACGCAACGCGAAACATTCTTTCGATGCGCGATTCCGCGTGATGAAGCCGACGGCGAAACAGACTTCGGAGGCGCTGCAATCCGCACTAAATCTGCCGGAGATTCCGGCGCGAATTGAGAGCTTCGATATTTCGCACATTCAAGGTTCGGATACTGTGGCATCAATGGTCGTGTGGCAGGACGGCAAGATGCGCAAGTCTGACTATCGAAAATTTATTATCAAAGAAACGGATGGCGTGGACGATTTCGCTTCCATGCGCGAAGTTGTGGGGCGGCGCTACAAGCGGTTACAGGAAGAAAAAAAGCCGCTGCCCGGATTAATTTTGATTGATGGCGGAATCGGCCAACTGCACGCGGCGGCGCAGGCGCTGGAGAAACTGGAAATTATAAATCAGCCGATCGCGAGCATCGCGAAACGCGAAGAGATTATTTACGTGCTGGGCCAGGAAGACGAGCCGGTGATTCTGGAAAAGCATTCGCCGATTCTGCATTTGGTGCAGCGAATCCGCGATGAAACGCATCGCTTCGCGGTGGGATTTCACCGTCAACGAAGATCGGCTCGCACAATTCATACCGAGTTGTTGGAGATTCCGGGCGTTGGAGAACGCACGGCGCAGAAACTTTTGCGAAGATTCGGAAGCGTGACTCGCGTTCGACAAGCGAGCGAAGAAGATTTGGCGCTGATTGTGACGCGTTCGCAGGCGGCGAAGCTTATCGAACATTTTCGTTCCACATCCGCTATTGATTCCCCGGCCGTGAAGGAATAGCATTCGCGCGGCGTAGTTTTAAAGAGGAGCATACCGGTGCGCGTTTCTTCTCGAGTACTGACTGGATTCGTTTTCCTGGTAGCGGCTGCGTTTTGCGGCTGCGGATTTTCAAAAGGCGTGGATCAAGCTAAGAAAGCTGTGGATGAATTCCACACAAGATTCAATGCGAAACAATTCGACGCCATTTTTGATGCCGCTGATCCGGGATGGAAGAAGGCCACGGATCGCGACACATCTGATAAGTTTTTCGCGCGAGTGCAGCGCAAACTGGGCGCTTGTACGACAAGCACGAGCGGCGGCTACAACTACAATGTGACGACCAGCGGCACCTTCGTAACCATCAACTACGAGACGACATGCGCCAACGGCAAATTGGCTGAGGAATTCCGGTGGCGAGTAGATGGAGATAAAGTTCTGCTGGTCGCCTACAACGCTAACAATCCACTGCTGTTGACGGACTAGGATCTGGCGCGCGGCAAGAGCAGCGTCCTGAACATTTCCACGCGTCTTATGCCAAGGGCGCTGCATCAAAAGAACGACGCGGCGAACATGGCTTGTACCGCGAAAAGCGAGGCCGCCGCGCGGCGGGTTGCATGCCCGGAATAGGTGTGCTAGTTTCCAGAGAGAGGGGATTTATGGCTGACAATATTGGCGGTAAAGTGAGTTACTTCATGGTTGGTTTGGGAGTTGGCGCGCTGCTGGGGATTCTTTTTGCGCCGAAGTCCGGCGAAGAAACGCGCGAATATCTGGTTGGAAAAGCGGAAGAAGGAAAAGAATACGCGCAACGCAAGGCGCGTGAATTGCGCGAACGAGCGGAAGATCTGATCGAGCGCAGCAAAGAAGTTGCGAAGAATCAGAAGGAATCGATTTCCGCGGCAGTTGACGCGGGACGCGAAGCATATCAGCGCGAGAAAGCGAAGGCGTAGTCCGCCGATCCGCGATGCCAACCTGGCCAGCATATTTTGTGGTGATCATCGCGGTGGCGTTCTCACTGCAGACGGCGATCCTCGTCGCCGTTTATTTCCAAACGAAAAAATCGCACGAGCAAGTGATGCGCATTGCGAACGATTTGCACGCGCGAATCGCTCCGGTGATTTCGCGCGTGGAATTATTGGTCGGTGAAACGCAGCCGCGCATCGTGAGCATGGTGAACGACGCTTCGGAAGTGGTTCACATTGCGCGTAATCAGGCGCAAAAAGTTGACCGCGTGCTTACGGAAACTCTCGACCGAGTGAGAATTCAACTTCTACACACGGACCGCATTCTCACCGGCGTTTTGGAAACAGTAGAAGACGCCGGCTCAACGGTGAAGAATACGGTGATGGGTCCGATTCAACAGGCGACGGCCGTGATTCGCGGAATTAAAACTGGAATTGATGTGCTGCGATCGTTTCGGCGGCCGGGTAATGGGCCGGCGCCCACGAATTCGTCAGAGCCTTCTGACGAAGGGCTTTTTATTTAGCTTGCCTGCGTGAAAAATAATTTTTGAATTTCAATTTGGAATGTTGCGTGGGGATTTGTTTAGACGATCCAGCCGCCGCCTAGAACTACGTCTCCGACATAGAATACCGCGCCTTGACCCGGAGTGATGGCGCGCTGCGGATCGTCGAAAGTGATGCGCACGCGATTCGGATTTTCTGTTGGCTCGACAGTTGCTTGCGCGGCGGCGTGACGATTGCGAATTTTCACTTCGGCGCGGACGGAACCGTCCAATTTTGCGACGCTGATCCAATTCACCTCGCGAACTTCGCATGACGAAGAAAGTAGCTCGTGAGGCTCGCCAACAACTACGCGGCTATTCGTGCGATCGAGCGAAAGAACGTAGAGCGGATGGCCGACGCTGACGCCCAATCCCTTGCGCTGACCGACGGTGAATTTGTGGACGCCATCGTGATGGCCGAGAACTTCGCCGCTGGTGGAGACAACTTCGCCGGAATCCGGCGGCAGCGAACTTCCCTGCTCACCTAAATATGCTTCGATGAACTGAACGTAATTACCTGACGGCACAAAACAAATTTCCTGACTTTCCGGTTTTGCGGCGACGGGAAGTTGAGCGGCGTGAGCGATGGCGCGAACTTCGTCCTTGTGTAATTCGCCAAGAGGAAAACTTGTGCGCGCCATTTGTTCCTGCTGCAAGCCGAAAAGAAAATAGGACTGATCCTTGGAATCGTCGGCGGCGCGGAGAAGTTCGTAGCGCTGCGTTGCTTCGTTGAAGCGAATGCGCGCGTAGTGTCCGGTGACCAATCGATCGGCGCCGATTTCGCGCGCGGTTTCGATGAGCTGATCGAACTTCACGTGATTGTTGCAGAGCGTGCACGGAATCGGCGTGCGTCCGGCGAGATAGTCGTCGACGAAGGGACGGACGACAGTGTCTTCAAAACGCTGTTCAAAATTCACGACGTAATGAGGGAAGCCGAGATGTTCGGCGACACGCTTGGCGTCATAGACGTCGTCGATGCCGCAGCAGCGATGGCCTTTGTGTCCTTGGGCATCGAGTTCGGGAAGGCGGCGCTGGTTCCAGAGCTGCATGGTGAGGCCGACGATGGACTCGCCCTGTTGGCGAAGCATGGCGGCAACGGTGGAACTATCGACACCACCGCTCATGGCGACTGCCGTTAGCGGCGCAGTACTATTGTCCGAATTTTGATTCGCGTTGCTCACCAGTACGAGTCTAATTCAAAACGCAGAAAACCGCTCGAAAACCCCGTTTTGGCGGGCTTAAAAAGTGCATTATAATGCAGTTTTTCGGGCGCGAAAGCCAAAAAGTGCATTATAGTGCACTTTTTGCCGGAATTTTGAAATGCGCGTTTTTATAGTACTTCCGGACTACTCTGCGATTGAAATTCCGCAGCGAGCAAACTCACTTCACTAAATTCACTTCACTGCGACCGGCTTTTTATTTTCTGGAGAAATTGCGCGAAGGCGCGCGACTTCTTGCGGGATCATCGCAAGCACTAGGTCGACATCAGCTTCGGTGGTGTGGCGGCCGAGGCTGAAGCGGAGGCTGGATCGGGCGTCGGCGGGTTCGAGGCCGATTGCGGTGAGCACATGAGACGGTTTCACGGCGCCGGAGGAGCAGGCCGAGCCGCTGGAACACGCGAGGCCTTTCATGTCGAGCGCAATCAGAAGCGATTCGCTGGAAATATCGGGAAACATTATGTTCGACGTGTTGGGAACGCGCGCGGCTTCGGCGCCATTTACTTTTGCGCCGGAGACTGCGGCGAGAACGCCTTGCTCAAATTTATCGCGCAGGCGAGAGACGCGCGCGGAATCTTCGGATAATTTTTCGCGCGCTAATTCCGCTGCGCGGCCGAGTCCGGCGATGCCGGGAACATTTTCTGTGCCGGGGCGGCGATCGCGTTCGTGGCTGCCACCGAAAAGCAACGGTTCCATTGGTGTGCCGGAGCGGACGTAAAGCGCGCCGACACCTTTGGGGCCGTAAATTTTGTGCGCGGAAATCGAAAGCAAGTCGACGCCGAGAGCGTTCACGTCGAGCGGAACTTTTCCGGCGGACTGGACGGCGTCGGCGTGAAACCAAATGTCGGCTTCTTTCGCGATGCGGCCGATTTCTTCGAGCGGCTGGAGCGTGCCGATTTCATTGTTGGCGTGCATGATCGTGATCAGGACAGTTTCCGGGCGCAGCGCATTTTTTACCGCGGCGGGGTCGACGACGCCTGCCCGATTTACTGGGAGAAATGTGACGTCGATTCCGCGCTTGGCGAGCGCCTGACATGGATTCAGCGCGGCGCTGTGCTCGATTTGCGTGGTGATGATGTGGCGACGCACGGCGGATTCGCCGCCCGCGATGCCGAAAATTGCGAGATTGTCAGACTCGGTGCCGCCGCTGGTGAAAGTGATTTCGGCGGGCTGCGCTCCGATAAGCGCGGCGACGGCAATTCGTGCGCGTTCCACGGCGGCGCGAGTTCCCTGCCCGAAGGAATGAATCGAGCTGGCGTTGCCATATTCGGCGGAAAAATACGGGAGCATCACGGCCAGGACTTCGGGGTCCACGGGCGTGGTGGCGTTGTGATCGAAATAGATGCGATGGATGTTTGGCAAGGCGTTGATTTCTTTCAGGTACAGGATAGACGGTTGGGGAAAGGGTGGTCAAGGATGCCCGGCAATTAGTTGCGGGCTGGCGGAAAAGATGGCATAAAAACAAAAACCGCCAAGTGCGGCGGCTGGTTTTGATACACCTCTTCTCCACTTATGAATCTGACATGTTTGGCGAGATGTTGGCAAGGGGAAAATGGACCGGATTTGGCCCTGATCGGGGGAGACGTTGGGGACAGGACTCGAGAACAGTAGAGCTTCAGGCGTTAAAGCTCTCGGTAGGCATATCCTGGCGCGCCAGATGGCACCGTAACTTTTGTGCGCGCTGACAGTTTACTTGATGGACAGGGCGTGCCCCGCTTTGGCACTCGAAAGATTGGCGGGTGCGCGTGCGTATGTTATGGTTGGTGGCATCCGAGGTGGCGCGGCGTCTGGGCCAATTGTGTATTCAATTTTGGCGCGGAGCGGTTACTATTTGCCGGTTATCCAGCAGCAAAACTACCTATGGGAACTACTCGACCTACGGCACAAATGCCCGATCTTTCCGCGCTGCGGATTGCGGACCACAAGCGCGGGGGTAAGCCTGTGGCGAGATGGATTGGGATTGTAATTATTTTATTGTTGATTGTGGCGGCGGGATTGTGGGGAGCTTCGCTTCTGAAAAATCGCGCGCCGGAAGTGGAAGTTGCGGCGGCAATTTCGCCGAGCAGCGCGCCGGCTTCGGTGCTGCTGAATGCGACCGGATATGTGACGCCGCGGCGAAGGGCGTCGGTGGCGGCGAAAATCACAGGGAAAATAGTAGCAGTGTATGTGGATGAAGGCGTGCACGTGACGCAGGGACAGATTCTGGCGCAGTTGGACGATTCGGATTATCGGACGTCGATGATTTCGACGATGGCGGATCGTGACTCGACGCTTGCGCTGATTCCTGATTTGGAAGTGCAGCTTGGAAATGCGGAGCGCGAGCTGGTGCGCACCAGTCAACTTACCGAGGCGCATGTTTCGACTCCTCAAGCGCTGGATACCGCGCAAACTTTGGTGAACCGGCTGAAGGCGCAAATTGCGTCGGCGAAAGTGCAGGTGTCGGCGGCGAATGCGAAAATCGGAATCGATCAGCAAAATATTGATAATTGCCAGGTGCGGTCGCCGTACGACGGGATTGTGGTTTCCAAAGATGCGCAGCCGGGTGAAATGATTTCGCCAATTTCGGCGGGCGGCGGATTTACTCGCACGGGCATTGCGACAATTGTGGATATGGCGTCAAACGAGATTGAAGTGGACGTGAACGAAAACTATATTGCGCGTGTGAAGCCGGGTCAGCATGTGATGGCGACGCTGGATGCATATCCGGAGTGGCAAATTCCCTCTCACGTGCGGACGGTGATTCCTACGGCGGACCGAGTGAAGGGCACGGTGAAGGTGCGCATTTCATTTGAACATTTGGATCCGCGAATTTTGCCGGACATGGGAGTGAAAGTTGCGTTTCTTCCGGATGAAGTGAAGGACGAAAAGAAATCGGCGGCGTTGGCGCTGGTGCCGCAGCAGGCGGTACGCGTTTCCGGTGGACGCAGCGCGGTTTTTATTTATAAGGATGGCGTGGTCGAGCGGCGCGCGATCAGCACGGGCGCGAAACGGGATACGAACGTGGAAGTGCTTTCCGGAATTGCGGTGGGCGATTTGGTGATCGTAAAAGGGCCGGACGATTTGCAAGATGGCGAGCGAGTTCAGCGAAAACAGTGAGGCAAACGAAATGGTGCGAGTGGACGGCGGCGCAAACAGCAACAGTTTAATTTCCGTGCGGAACCTCGGGAAAAATTATCGCCGGGGCAGCGAAGAAATTCACGTGCTGCAAGGGCTGAATCTTGACGTGGACGCCGGCGATTTCGTGGCGTTCATGGGGCCGAGCGGATCGGGAAAGACTACTTTGCTGAATTTGATGGGCGGCCTGGATGTGCCGTCGCAAGGAAGCATTCGTGTGGCGGGAGATGAAGTGACCAGCATGTCGGCCGGGAAATTGACTTCATGGCGTGCGCGGCACGTGGGATTTGTGTTTCAGATGTTCAATTTAATTCCGGTGCTGACGGCGTTTCAAAACGTGGAATTGCCTTTGCTGCTGACCAGCTTGAGCAAATCGGAGCGGCGAAATCATGTGGAATCGGCGCTGACGCTGGTGGGACTTGCGGACCGGATGAAACATTATCCGCGGCAACTTTCTGGCGGACAGGAGCAGCGCGTGGCGATTTCGCGAGCGATTGTGACGGACCCGACATTCTTGCTGTGCGATGAGCCGACGGGAGATTTAGATCGCAAAAGCGCGGACGAAGTCTTGGAGTTGGTGCAGCGGCTCACGGAAGACCACAAGAAAACTGTGCTTCTGGTGACGCACGACCCGCTTGCGGCAGAGCGAGCGCATTCGATTTTGCATCTGGATAAGGGAGTGCTGGCCGAGGCGCAAACGAGCGGGAGCCACGCATGAAATATTTTCGATTGTTGCGCGTGAGCTTGCTGCGGAAGAAATTCCGCACGTCGCTGACGATTGGATCGTTCGCGGTGGCGATGTTTTTGTTTGGATTGCTGATTACGATTCGTACTTCGTTCAATCAGGGCGTGGAAGTGGCGGGCGCGGACCGAATTATTGTGATGAACCGGATTACGTTCATTCAACCGCTG